>WBZX01000431.1_pt1 | contig 38437 bp, 35 predicted proteins | sample 5204211 | NCBI WGS metagenome assembly WBZX01 (sample SAMN12344362, study PRJNA552823) | activated sludge metagenome | biome: Activated sludge suspended growth; feature: Nitrification reactor; material: Wastewater; isolation source: activated sludge from nitrification reactor of wastewater...
GAAGACGGAAGGAGCGACGTGTATAGATTGTCACCAGAACCTGGTACATGAGGAAGTTGCGAAGACGGACTTGAATGCGAGCTTGGCGGCGGGCAAGATGGTATTGGTGAAGGAAGAAGAGGATAGTGGTGATGGAGATGAGGAAGAAGACGAAGAGGATGAAGAATCTGAAGGAGAAGGTAGTAGTGGAGCGGTAGAAAGTAAAGCCTCCGAAGATGAGGAAGAGGAAGAAGATGAGGAGTAGATTATTTATCAATTCCCTATCTCTAGTGCCAATCTCAATATAGTTAAAGAATGCTATAATCCTAAGAAAATTAAAAAGCCCGCCTATGGCGGGCTTTTTGTTACGACTGAGGTTTTTCTTATATGCTGGATCATTTTCCAAAGCCGGATACTGATTATCCACATAGAAATAGAGATTATTTTATTGCTGGTTTTACTTTCTTCTGTGTTGGAGTAAGTCTGGTAATTGATGGTAGTGCAAGTTCTGAAATGCAAAATTTGCTGGGAATTATAGCCTGGGTCTTCCTGACTGGATTATTGATCGGTGAGAATAGAGAAGTAAGAATGCAGGTTGTTGTTGCAGTGGCATTTGCTACTGCTGGCGAACATTTTGCTTCTATTTATATGGAAGGATACACCTATCGATTTGGTAATGTGCCACATTATGTACCCCCTGGCCACGGAATGGTTTATTTGACAGCTGTGGCACTTGCACGCTCAAGGCTTTTCTTAATGAATGCAAGGAAATTGGCCGCCTTTGTTATTGTGACAGGTGGTTTATGGTCGCTGTGGGGAATTAGTGGGATACCTGAGCAAGGGGATCAAGTTGGCGCATTTTTATTTTGTATTTTTGTAGTTTGCCTATTTAAAGGTCGATCTCCTATGGTTTATCTGGGGGCCTTTTTTATTTGTACTTGGTTGGAGATTGTTGGTACAGCAGCTGGAACGTGGAAATGGGCATCTATTGAACCGGTTTTTAATTGGACGCAAGGAAATCCGCCTAGTGGGGTAGCCGCTTGGTATTGTTTAGTCGATGCAGTGGCAATTGGTTCTGCGCCAAAGATTCTAGGCGGTTTGCAAAAAATGAGTAATTGGTATAAAACATCACTTATTAAATAACTATTTGCTTAAAGAGAGCTTTTTTAGGAGTTACAGAATAATCTGTAAGGATCTCGATATTTTAAATACAACTACTTGGAAGGAATATTTGTGACCGTTGTTCGTTTGCCAGATGGATCTGAGCGTATTTTTGATCACCCTGTAACTGTGATGGATGTTGCTTCAGCAATTGGACCAGGTCTGGCTCGTGCAGCAATTGCTGGGAAGGTTAATGGAAAACTGATTGATGTATATAGTCGAATCGATAGAGATAGCGAGCTTGCCATCATTACAGAGAGAGATACTGAAGGATTGGAAATTATCCGGCATTCTTGTGCTCATTTACTAGCTCATGCGGTAAAAGAATTATTTCCAGAAGCGCAAGTTACTATTGGTCCCGTGATTGCTGATGGGTTTTATTATGATTTTTCTTACAAGCGTTCATTTACCCCGGAGGATCTGCTTGCGATTGAGAAACGCATGCTAGAAATCAGTAAACGAGACTTAAAGATAGAGCGAAAAATATTGGATCGCAATGAGGCAATTGATTTTTTTAAACAACAACGCGAGCACTATAAGGCGCAAATAATTGAATCAATACCGGGTAATGAAGATTTGTCACTTTATTCTCAGGGTGACTTTACGGATCTTTGTCGAGGACCGCATGTACCCACTACTTCCAAGATAAAAGTTTTTAAGCTTATGAAGGTGGCAGGAGCTTATTGGCGGGGTGATTCCAATAATGAAATGCTGCAGCGTATTTATGGGACAGCCTGGATAAATAAAGATGATCAGAAAGATTACTTGCATCGTTTAGAAGAAGCAGAGAAAAGAGATCATCGAAAACTAGGAAAACAACTCAATTTGTTTCATATGCAAGATGAAGCGCCTGGTATGGTATTTTGGCACCCAAAAGGATGGATGCTATGGCAGCAGATTGAACAGTATATGAGAAATATATTGGATCAAAATGGCTATCAGGAAATACGCACACCGCAAATTCTGGATAAAGATTTATGGGTGCGTTCAGGGCATTGGGAGAATTTTCGTGAAAATATGTTTACTACAAATTCGGATGAGCGAGACTTTGCAATAAAACCAATGAACTGTCCTGGTCATGTTCAGATATTTAATCAGGGTTTGCGTAGCTATCGTGAGCTTCCAATAAGGCTAGCTGAATTTGGCTCGTGCCACCGAAATGAGGCATCCGGTGCATTGCACGGTATTATGCGGGTACGTTCATTTACGCAAGATGATGCACATATTTTTTGTACAGAAGAGCAAGTGCAAGATGAAGTTGTACGATTTATTGAATTATTGAAAATTGTATATGCAGATTTTGGCTTTAAAGAACTTTTCGTTAAACTTTCAACCCGTCCGCAAAAGCGAGTAGGATCAGAAGCGCAATGGGATAAAGCCGAAGCAGCACTGGAAGCAGCTTTAAATGAGGCTAAACTTAAATGGGAACTACAACCGGGTGAGGGTGCATTTTATGGACCAAAAATTGAATTTTCGCTAACGGATTGTATTGGAAGGGTATGGCAATGCGGAACACTACAATTAGATTTTTCCATGCCAGGTCGCCTAGGTGCAGAATATGTGGCAGAGGATAATTCACGCCAAGTGCCAGTTATGCTTCATAGAGCTATTTTAGGATCAGTGGAAAGGTTTATTGGCATTCTAATAGAAAACTATGTCGGTGCATTTCCTCTGTGGTTGTCACCCGAACAAATTATCGTATTAAATATTTCTCGGGGACAGACTGACTATGCGCAAGAAGTGGCTGCTCAGTTGAGATATCATGGTATTAGAGCTAGCTTAGACTTGAGAAATGAGAAAATAACCTATAAAATCCGCGAGCATAGTTTGCAGAAATTGCCTTATCAGATTATTGTTGGAGACGAGGAAGTGCGAATAAATAAAGTTGCTGTTCGTAATCGTGCGGGTGAAGATCTTGGTCAAATGACATTACAAGCTTTAATAGAACGCTTTAAAGAAGAACTTTCTTCAAAAGTATAAATTTTATTTTAATAAACTCAACTCGGAGGATTTGCCATAGCTCAGGAAAAAACAGCGCGCATCAATCAAGAGATAGATGTGCCGGAGGTACGTCTGATTGGTGTAAATGGGGAGCAGGTCGGTGTTGTTACACTTGCTGATGCAAATGTCTTGGCTGAGGAAGCAGGGGTTGATTTAGTTGAGATCGCACCAACAGCGCAGCCGCCCGTTTGTCGTTTGATGGATTATGGTAAATTTCGTTATCAGGAAAGTAAGAAAAAACATGATGCGAAATTAAAACAAAAACAAGTTCAGATTAAAGAAATTAAATTTAGACCGAATACGGACGAGGGAGACTACAATATAAAATTAAGAAACTTAACTAATTTTCTTAATGAAGGGGATAAAGTTAAAGTAACGTTGCGTTTTCGGGGACGTGAGATGGCGCACCAAGAGTTTGGTATGCGGTTATTGGAGCGTGTGAAAGGCGATTTAGAATCGTTTGCAGTAGTGGAACAATTTCCAAAAATGGAAGGGAGACAAATGGTTATGGTACTGTCACCTAAGAAGAAAGATGCGAAAATCGACAAGTCTAGAGCAGCGACAGAACACTCGATCACTACATCATAAGTTTTTAGCTCATAGCAGATTTCTATCAATGTAATGGAATAATAAGTGATCGCTGGGTTTTCGAAGTTTTCCAATCACGGAAACACCTAGCTTCATATATAAACGAGGAGTATTTATGCCAAAAATGAAAACGAAAAGTGGTGCGGCAAAACGGTTTAAGTTTCGAGCGAATGGAAGTATCAAACGTTCACAAGCTTTTAAGCGCCATATATTGACCAAAAAAACGACTAAGAATAAGCGTCAGTTACGAGGGATTGTAAGCGTTCATTCTACGAATGTAACTTCAGTGCGCGCTATGATGCCGTACGCTTAAAGAGGAGCGATCATGCCAAGAGTTAAACGTGGTGTAACCGCCCATGCGCGGCACAAAAAGATATTGAATTTGGCGAAGGGTTATCGTGGACGTCGTAAGAATGTCTATCGCATAGCTAAGGAAGCTGTTATGAAGGCGGGTCAATATGCTTATAGAGATCGCCGTCAACGTAAAAGACAATTCCGGGCTTTATGGATTGCACGTATTAATGCGGCTGCTCGTGAGTATGGTTTGTCATATAGTGTATTTATGAATGGACTCAAAAAGGCAAGTATTGAAGTGGATAGAAAAGTATTGGCTGATTTGGCTGTATTCGATAAGAAAGCTTTTGAGAAAATTGCGGAGCAAGCAAAAAACAGCCTGGCTGCATAGCCAATTGTAAGAGAAAAGATATCGGGAGGTCGGGGCATAAAACCTGAACCTCCCTTTTTCTTGCTAACCGCAATGACTCTGATGATTGTTCTTTAATTCTAGATGTTAAATTTACATGAAAAACTTGGAAGAAATAATCGGTGAAGCAACAGATTTACTGACTAGTATTGAAGATCCTGCCGAGTTGGAGAACGTCAAGGCACGCTATCTGGGTAAGAGCGGTGCGTTGACTGAGTTACTCAAAGGGTTAGGAAGGCTTCCTGCTGAGGAGCGTCCTGCCGCAGGTAGTCAGATTAATCAAGCGAAGAATCAATTAGAAGCGATACTAAAATCCCGGCGCGATGCAATTCAGGGAAAAGAGCTGGAAGCTAAATTGACCGAAGAAGCATTGGACATCACTTTGCCTGGCAGAGGATCAGGAATTGGTGGTTTGCATCCGGTAACACAAACCTTGCAGCGCATAGAAGCATTGTTCCACTCAATAGGTTTTAATGTTGTTTCAGGGCCCGAGATAGAAACTGATTTTTATAATTTTACTGCGCTCAATATTCCAGAGAACCATCCTGCCCGAGCAATGCATGATACATTCTATGTTGACAATGGCAATTTGCTGCGTACACATACATCGCCAGTCCAGATTCACTATATGCAAAATAATGAGCCGCCGATAAAGATCATTGCGCCTGGACGTGTCTATCGCTGTGATTCTGATGTAACGCACACACCTATGTTCCATCAGGTGGAGGGTTTATGGATCGATGAGAATGCCAATTTTGCTGCATTAAAAGGTGTTTTGGCTGATTTTATAGCGCATTTCTTTGAGCGTGACGATTTACCTGTCAGATTCCGGCCATCTTTTTTTCCGTTTACCGAACCATCAGCTGAGATGGATATTGGTTGCGTGATGTGTGATGGAAAAGGTTGTCGTGTGTGTAGTGATACAGGCTGGTTGGAAGTTTTGGGTTGTGGAATGGTTCATCCGAATGTTCTAAAGCATGTTGCAATTGATAGTGAACGATATATTGGATTTGCTTTCGGTATGGGGGTGGAACGGTTAACCATGCTGAGATACGGTGTCAATGATCTACGACTATTTTTTGAGAATGATGTGCGCTTTCTTAAACAATTCAATTAGATCTGATTAATTTACTCACTTGTTGTAACTCATAGTAGATTCACATGAAATTTTCTGAAAATTGGCTACGTACCTTTGTTAATCCGCCTTGCTCAAGTAATGAACTTGCCCATGCATTAACCATGGCAGGGATTGAAGTTGAAAGCATTCAACCGGTAGCGGCAATCTTTGATAACGTGGTTGTGGCTGAAGTCCTGTCGATTGAAAAACATCCTACCGCAGATCGATTGAAAGTCTGCAATGTCAAGACAGGAAAAGCCGAAACAGACTTGCTGCAGATTGTCTGTGGCGCACCTAATGTCAGTATCGGTGTGAAAGTACCTTGTGCGCTGATCGGAGCAACTTTGCCGGGTTTTACGATCAAAAAAACGAAGCTGCGTGGTATCGACTCTGCCGGTATGTTGTGCTCTGCCAAGGAGCTGGGTATCACTGATGCCGCGGATGGTTTATTACTGCTTCCTGAAGATGCACCAGTAGGTGTGGATTTTCGTAGTTATTACGGACTTGACGACACTGTTCTGACACTCAGCCTGACGCCTAATCGCGCTGATTGTCTTGGAATGCTGGGTGTGGCGCGTGAAGTGGCAGCGATAACAAATACTGATCTGAATGCATCGGAGATAAATTCTGTTGTTAGTGATACTGGAGATATTCTAGCAGTACACGTAGTCGCCCAAGAGGCTTGTCCTTTGTATTGTGGCCGGGTAATACGTAACATTAATCTCGATGTATTAACGCCATTGTGGATTGCGCAACGATTGGAGCGCAGTGGGATACGATCTATTAATCCGGTTGTTGATATCACCAACTACGTATTGCTGGAAACCGGACAACCTATGCATGCGTTTAACCTGGCTAAGATTACTGGAGCTCTTCAAGTACGTTATGCTTTTCCACATGAAAAAATACAATTATTGAACGGTAATGAAATAGATCTAAATTCAGGCATGCTGTTAATTGCGGATGAACATAAGCCGCTCGCATTAGCGGGTATCATGGGCGGATTGGATAGCGGTGTAACACACGGTACGACAGACATTTTTCTAGAGAGTGCATTCTTTAGCCCGAATGTGATCAGTGGTAAGTCATTTTGCCTTGGATTCAGTTCGGATTCAGCTTATCGTTTTGAGCGTGGTGTAGATTTTGCTGCAACCAGAAATGCATTGGAACGTGCTACTTATCTGATACAAGCTATCTGTGGTGGTAAGGCAGGTCCTGTGACTGAGATGAAGCATCAATTGCCACAAAGATCCTCTGTCAATGTGCGCACTGATCGAATAAAACGGGTGCTTGGTATTGATATCAATGGGCAGCAAATAAGCGCTTATTTTAAGCGCCTGGGGTTTGAATTCTCTGTGAAAGAGGGGATTTTTAATGTTACACCGCCGACTTATCGTTTCGATTTGGCGATTGAAGAAGATTTTATAGAAGAACTGGCGCGTATTTACGGCTATGATCACATACCTGCCCATTCTCCGCGTGCCAATATGGCGATGTTGCCGGCCTCGGAAGCAGAATGTTCCTCGACGGAAATAAAGCAACTTCTGATATTGCGTGATTATCAGGAAGTTATCAATTATTCGTTTGTGGATGCAGAGTGGGAACTTGATTTTGTGGGCAATAGTAAGCCGATCACATTAAAGAATCCGATTGCGAGCCAGATGAGCGTCATGCGCAGCACATTAATTGGTGGTTTAATTTCCAATCTACAGTTCAATTTAAATCGTAAACAAACCAGAGTACGTCTGTTTGAAATGGGTTGCTGTTTTATCAGGGATGATGCCAATGACTGTAAGCAGATGGAGAAACTTGCAGGACTTAGCTATGGCGATATTGCGTCTGAGCAGTGGGGTATATCGGCTAGGAACGCTGATTTCTATGATATTAAAGCAGATATGGAAATTTTGTATAGGAATCAGGCTATTCATTTCAAGAAATTTTCTCATCCGGCATTGCATCCTGGAAAATCGGCAGAGATTTATATTGAAGATAAATCCATTGGATGGTTGGGAGAGCTGCACCCACGCTGGCAGAAGAAATATGGTTTGCAAAAGAATGCAATATTATTTGAAGTAAGTTTGGAAAGCCTGATACCTAAATTATTACCTGTTGCTCAGGAAATTTCTAAATTTCCGCCAGTGCGGCGCGATATTGCGATAATTGTTGATAGTGATGTCAGTGTGCATTCACTTTTAGCTAGTATGTATGCAGAAAAATCAACAATTGTCGCGGATATTTCATTGTTTGATATTTATCGCGGCAAGGGGGTGGAAAACACCAAAAAAAGTCTTGCATTCCGTGTGTTGTTACAAGATACTGAGAAAACATTGACGGATGAAGAAGCTGATTTTGCAGTGACAAATTTAATAAAAATTTTAGAAAATAAGTTTTGTGCAACATTACGTACTTGATGATCGTTGAGAAAGATGTATCGACTGATCATCAAGTGAAATAGAAGGTATCAGTCAGATTTGCCCTTCGTAGACTGGCATATGGGATGAGTTATTAATCTGTTTTGTTAAAAGAAGAGTGTTGCTGTTTAATGAATCAAATATTAATAAATTAAGAGTAATAAAAATTAATAGCTAAATGGAGTGAAGCATGGCGTTAACGAAAGCTGAGTTGGCAGATTTATTATTTGAGAATGTAGGACTTAACAAACGCGAAGCCAAGGATATGGTTGAGTCTTTTTATGAGGAAGTACGCACTGCCTTACAAAATAATGAAGGTGTCAAACTTTCCGGATTTGGCAATTTTCAATTACGGGAAAAGCCGCAACGCCCCGGCAGAAATCCTAAAACCGGAGAAGAAATCCCCATTACCGCACGTCGTGTAGTTACATTTCATGCCAGCCAGAAACTAAAGACCTTGGTTGAGAAGAATTATCATGGAAAACAAAAAAGCAAGTAACACACTTCTTCCAATTCCGGTCAAACGTTATTTCACAATCGGGGAAGTAGGTACGCTCTGTGGCGTTAAACCGCATGTATTGCGTTATTGGGAGCAGGAGTTTACACAATTAAAGCCCGTTAAACGTCGTGGTAATCGTCGATATTATCAGCATCAAGAGGTGTTATTGATACGACGTATTCGAGAATTGCTATATGATCAAGGGTTTACGATTAGCGGGGCACGTAACCGACTGGATCATAGTGAGGATATATCGGTGCTTGTGAAGTCAACTGATAACTCTATGGAAGATTTAAGCTACGTTCGACGTGAGATTAGAAGTGTCATGTCGCTACTTCTTTCCTAAAAATATGTTTTTCATTGATAGTTTCTAAAATGAGTGCGTTGTTTGCTATAATTTCCTGTTCGGGGCGTAGCGCAGCCTGGTAGCGTACTTGCATGGGGTGCAAGTGGTCGGAGGTTCAAATCCTCTCGCCCCGACCATTTGATTGCAATGTTCTATTTAAATATGACAGAACTGAGTTTATGTGCGAGATTGTTTGACTATTCAATGATTATCATAGCCTTATAGAAATGCGCATATTACTTAGCAATGATGACGGATATTTTGCACCTGGCCTTGCGTGTCTTGCCGAACTACTTTCCAAAATTGCGGAAATCATAGTGGTTGCACCCGAAAGAGATCGTAGCGGATCCAGCAATTCATTAACGTTGGATCGTCCGTTAAGCTTACATAAATCCCATAATGGTTTTTATTATGTCAACGGTACACCGACGGACTGTGTCCATCTGGCAGTTACCGGTATGCTGGATGTTATGCCGGATATGATAGTTTCCGGTGTGAATCATGGTGCTAACATGGGCGATGACACGATTTATTCAGGTACCGTTGCTGCTGCGACAGAAGGCTTCTTGCTGGGGATTCCCTCACTAGCTGTTTCCTTGGTTAGTGCATCCAGTGGAAATTATAGGACAGCTGCTCGTGTTGCGGCTGATATGGTGTTACGTTTCAGAGAGAATGATATTCAGAGTCCGGTTTTATTGAATATTAATGTGCCGGACGTTGAATATCAGCAGCTTGAAGGCGTTGAGGTTACCCGATTAGGTCGGCGTCATAAAGCGGAACCCGTCATCAAATCGCAAAACCCCCGTGGAGAAAGTCTATATTGGGTTGGTGCAGCAGGTGCCGCACAGGATGCAGGTAAAGGTACGGATTTTTATGCTGTACAGCATAATCGGGTATCAGTAACGCCATTGCAGATTGACTTAACCCGCTATGATCAATTGGATCTCATAACAAAGTGGCTTAATAATTAAGTGCTTGTTATGTTAAAGTGATTTAAATTTTATGGATACTAATTGGTGAGTGTTCGTCATTCTGGGATTGGTATGACTTCACAGCGCACACGCATGCGAATGATTGAGCGTTTACGTGCACAAGGTATAGCCGATGAAGTGATTTTATCCGCGATGGGTGTTATTCCTCGTCATATTTTTGTTGAAGAAGCACTGGCAAGTCGAGCCTATGAAGATGTTTCCTTGCCCATAAACTATGGACAGACAATATCGAGCCCTTGGATTGTGGCACGTATGAGCGAGTTATTACATGTGAATTCCGATCTGGGTAAGGTGTTGGAAATTGGAACGGGTTGTGGTTATCAGACGGCCGTATTAGCACAGATTGCACAAAAAGTTTATTCGATAGAACGTATCGGACCATTGTTAACACGCACGCGAATCCGATTGCAAGAATTACAGATTAGAAACATTCATTTGAGACATGCGGATGGTTTGCGTGGATTGGCAGAAGCTGCACCATTTGATGGTATTATCATGACAGCGGTAACAACGCATGTTCCTGCTTCATTATTAGAACAGTTGGTTATTGGGGGCAGAATGATTTTCCCTAAAGGAACCCAAAAGCAGAATTTATGTATTATTGAGCGGAATTCCCAAGGCTATACTGAAACAATATTGGAAGAAGTAAATTTTGTACCCTTACTATCTGGTGTCGTAAAAAAATAACGATACAGGGAATATTAAAATGACGAATAATGCAATGAGGCTAATAGCTATTGATATAGGCAGATGCGTTATTAAGGTAAATTTTTCTTTGATAAAGCGGTCAAAATTACTATCTTTTAATTGTTATCTATTATCATCGGTAGCCTGTTTTGTACTCATTGGATGTAGTACGACACAGCCTCCAGTACCCGTGATCGACCGTGCGAAAACTGATTTATCCGGATCAATGGGTAAATCAACTGAAGCAAGTAATCTCAATAATCAGTTTTATGTCGTGCAGAAAGGAGATACGCTATACAGTATTGCTTTGAATCATGGCATTGATTTCAAGAAACTAGCAGAATGGAATAACATTGTTGATCCTAAAACGATTAGACCAGGTCAAAGACTTAGTCTATCGACTGCAGTGCAGGATGCACAACCTACTTTGTTTGCTTTGACTCCGCAGCCGGTTGAAACAACGACTGAACCGACCGAACAACCGTCTATCGCCGTTTCCCGGGAAAGTGATACCACCAAAACAAATCTAAAGACAAGTCCTAAGGCGCTTAAATTAGCTTTTACAGAACAAAATATAGCGCGACTAAAGGATCCGGCAACAAATTTGTTTCCAGCACAGAAATCAACATCTTCTCCGGTGGCGGAGAGAAACACCAGAATTGAAGCCGCTCCTCAACCGGAACCGCAAAAATCCGAGCGTACAGTTAAGCAACCTGACGCTGAGTGGATATGGCCGACAGCTGGCAAATTGCTATCATCTTTTTCAAAAAACTCCAAAGGTGTAAAGATTTCCGGGCAGCCTGGGCAACCGGTTCTAGCCTCTGCTGCAGGCGAAGTGGTCTATAGCGGACATGGTTTACGTGGTTATGGAAATTTGATTATTATTAAACATAACAATACATTCCTAAGTGCATATGCGCATAATAGTAAAATACTGGTAAAAGAAGGAGAAACGGTGACGAAAGGTCAGAAAATTGCAGAAATGGGTAATACGGATACAGATACCGTACAACTGCATTTTGAGATACGAAAACATGGTAAACCAGTCGATCCAATGGAATATCTGCCGAACCAATCGTGATCGGAGTTATAGACAAATTACCTAATAAAAAAGCGGATAGATCATCCGCTTTTTTATTTCACTTCGTTGATTTATTTTGCAGCCGATTCGCGCATATGTTTCAAAGCTTCTATGACATGTTTGGTGGCGACATCCGCATGATCTTGTTTGGCATGCGCAATAGCCTCGTCTAAATGTTTGATGGATTCGGTCATGTGCTGTTGATGGGCTTTATCAAGTTCGTTTCCTGCAGCTTTGGCATGTGTGAGGCTTTCTTGCGTATGGTCCAGTAATGCTTTGGTATGGCCTGCTTCACCATGAATTTGCGCTGTTTCAGCGTGTTTTATGGCTTCAATGGTATGCTGATTGACACCCGCAGCGATTGCTTGAGTAGTGAAGTAAAGCGCCAGTATACTAATCGTAATGATAGTCCGTATGAATTTCATAATGTTATCCCTCTAGTTATTGTGATTAAAAGAACTCCAACTGCCCGCCATCCGCATTCGGTTCAGAGAAACTTCGCATATTTTGTTTATAGCATAAATTAGTTAGCATAAAAATTGATATTTTATATGTATATGACTCTAATAAATATTATTCATTATTTCGTTTCATGGAGACGCAACAGATTGGTTTCTACACGTTGATTGTATCCGTATTTGATACTCAACAAGTCATCAGCTTGTTGAGTATCTGATAATCAACCCATTGCTGATCAAGTGCTGTGCCTCGGATTTGAGTAAACGGTTGGAATGGTTCGCCCAGGTCTGATAAAACCGCCGCTGCACCGCTAAAATCCTGCAAACGGGTATAACCGCTTACAGTAATGAGCGTCGGGAGATCTGCAGCTAGCGCAGACTTTAGTCCATTCTCCGAGTCTTCTATTGCGATACATTGCTGCGCGGTTAACTGGAGTTGATTGAGTACCCAATGGTAAATATCAGGCGCCGGTTTTTTCATGGGTACAATATCACCAGCGCCAATCACATCGAACCAACCAATGGATTCTTCACCTAACGTTGATTTTAATAAGGCGGTGACATTTTCCATCGTTGTTGTAGTCGCAATCGCGAGTCTTATTCTTTCCTGACGTAGCTCATGAATTAATCGTGCGACACCCGGACGTAATGGAATGCTGCCGTTTTCCATCAGTGATTCAAAGTATTTGGTTTTGGTTTTGTGCAGAAGGATGATCCAGTCGGCCAAATCGCTTCTATTGAGTGCAGCGGGTGCATATTTCTCCATGTAATGACGGATCCGTTCTTTGCCGCCGGTAATCTGTAGTAGTTCACCATAAAGATCAATATCCCAATGCCAGTCGAGATTAAGTTGTTTGAATGCAGCATTGAAGGCAAGGCGATGGCCGTCTTGCTCTGTGTCAGCAAGCGTGCCATCCACATCAAATAGTACAGCTTGTAGTTTATGATTTGTATTTATCATGTTCGTTAATATTAATTTTTGTCGGATGAATGATAACTGGCGCGTTGCAGTCGATCAATAACGGCTAACCAGCCGAGCTGATCAGGCGGCGTTTCGACAAGCATATAATCAAACCCTGCCTGGTCAAACTGGCGTAATTTTGCATAAAGTTGCTGGCCGTAAGCGACTGGATCTGCCGACATGGAAAATTGTTGAATAGATTGATCCGCAGGCTGGGATTTATCAATAGTCGACCAGGTAATGACCAGTACTCGCAGACCTTGTGTGGCTAATGCACATGCACTATGCCATATTTGTTCTGTTGCATGCATTCTTAAAGGGGTCGCGGGCGCATAATGTGCCGGTAATGATCCGGATGTACGGATAGCCTGGCTGGTATTATGGGCCAGAGTAATCGGACGATTGAGCACGGATTCAAGCGCGGATAATGTGATTCCACCCGGTCGGAGTATTTTGGGGGATTGATCATGGAAACTGATGATTGTACTTTCCAGCCCTACGTTACAGACGCCGCCATCCAGAATCATGTCAACCTCGGAGCCCAAATCTGTGTGTACATGCGCTGCCGTGGTTGGGCTGATGCGTCCAAAACGATTTGCTGACGGTGCAGCCAGTGCCTTCTCCGGGCCCAATGCTTCAAGCAACGCGAGTGCAACGGGATGCGATGGTATGCGTAGACCTACGGTATTCTGCCCGCCTGTCACGCTATCCGGTATATGGCGGCTGCGTTGCAGGATCAATGTCAATGGCCCGGGCCAGAAGCGGTTGGCCAGTTTCCAGGCGGATTCCGGTATTGCTTGTGCCCAATAGTCCAAATGGGAAATATCACCTATGTGCACGATGAGCGGATGATCAATAGGTCGTTGCTTGATTTTGTAAATCTTACCGATGGCATCCAGGTTTGTGACATCGGCACCGAGACCATAAACGGTTTCGGTAGGAAATGCTACCGTGCCACCCTTGCATAGTATTCGGGCTGCTGCAGTAATTTGATAATATTGTTCCGGTAACAAATTTGATTTGTTTTGTGCGTATTGTCTTTGTTTCATTTTTATCCGCTTAGGCTTGAGGGGAAATCGAGCGAGCGTCATCGGCTATTTAAAATCGAATTTACGATTGATTGTCGTACCAGTCATAACCCAGAATGCCCTGCATCATACGTACGATGTAGAAACTAAGCCAGCTAATGACGTAATTGCGCCATGAGAAGAATTTCTTGTCTGCTGGCGTTACAGATAAGGATTCCTGTGCGATCGCGGTTTTTAAACTCATTCTTAACTCGTTTGCAAAGTGATGATCTTCGATAACGATATTGGCTTCGCGCGCCAGGAGCAAACTGAAAGGATCGATGTTGGAGGAACCCACTGTCGCCCAATACTGATCAATCACAGCTACTTTGGCGTGTAGATAGCTATGATTATATTCATAAATTTTTATCCCGGCCTGTAACAAATTCTCATAGAGTGCCTGGGTCGCATGATACTGTAGACGATATTCAACTTTGCCTTGCAGTAAAAGTTCAACATTTACACCGCGTTGTGCGGCAGTTTTCAAAGCACTGCTAAACTTTCTGCCCGGTAGAAAATAAGCATTGGCAATAATGATTTCAGTCTGTGCTCGGTTAATAGCTTCTAGATAAGCGTGTTCGATGTCATGACGATGGCGCCAGTTATCGCGTATTACAAATGCAGCTGTTTGATTCCCGCAAGGTTTGTCCGTTGGTTTGTTAACGATAGGATTAATCCAGCGTTTCTTTAAATGCACCCATGCGACTAACATCCATAAATGCTTCACAGCTTTATGTATATGGACGAGTAATGGACCTTGAATAGCGACAGCATAGTCAAAACGCGGTGTTAGTTTCTCCGGATTATGTTGATCATCAATGATATTAATTCCACCGGCAAAAGCGATCTGTGCATCAATAACGACTAATTTACGATGCATGCGACGTAAACGATGACGACGCGGTATTGAAAAAATAAATTCTGGCCTTGGTCTGAATATCAATACTTGTATACTGGCTTCCAGCATGTTTTGTATTTCATTACGTGAGAGATCTTGACAGCCAAACCCATCCAGGAGCAAATGTACGGATACACCGCGTTGTGCTGCGCGTTTTAAAGCTTCAGATATTTTGCTGCCGATGGCATCATATTCAAAAATATATGTTTCAATGTGTATTTCAAATTTTGCCTTTTCTATTGCCGCTTCCAATTCCGGAAAGTATTCCTCGCCATTGTGCAACAAGGTGATATGGTTACCATCGACAAAATGAAAATTTCTCATGTATGGATTAATTTGTTGCTAACGCAGAAAAATTCCAGACACCGGCTGCATGGCTATGAAATTTCTAACATTCTATCTAGTGCGAGTTTTGCAAGCTTGGCTTCGTCTTGCGGGACTTTGATTTGATTCACAACATTGCCATTGATCAGATTTTCCAGTGCCCAAGCCAGATGCTGCGGATCAATTCGCGCCATTGTCGAGCACATGCACACCATGGGTGACATGAATTGAACAATTTTTCCCTGTGATTTGAACTCTTCAGTGATCCGGCTGACCAGGTTGAGTTCAGTGCCTACCAGCCAACGTGTGCCGCTTTTTGCGGCTGCAATGGTTTTAATGATGTATTCGGTTGAACCGACATAATCCGATGCCTTGCAAACTTCATAACTGCATTCCGGATGAGAGATGACAATGCCATCGGGGTGCTGATTACGAAAACGAATAATGTGTTGCGGTTGAAACATTTGATGAACGGAGCAATGACCTTTCCATAATAAAATTTTGGCTTTCTTGATTTGGTCTATAGTCAATCCGCCCATGGGTTCATCAAAATTCCATACCGGCATGTCTTCGAGTGGAATACCCAATTGATGCCCACTCCAGCGGCCGAGATGTTGATCAGGGAAAAACAAAACTTTCTCCCGTTGTTTGAATGACCACTGCAGCACTTTGCTGGCATTACTGGAAGTGCAGACGATACCTGCGTGTTCACCACAGAAAGCTTTAAGATCAGCTGCGGAATTGATATAGGTCACCGGTGTGATCATTTCATCAGGATCCAGTATTTCCGCGAGTTCACGCCAAACACGTTCTACATTGGCGAGATTGGCCATATCTGCCATGGAACAGCCAGCTGCCAGATCGGGCAGAATAGCAATTTGTTGCGGACTGGAAAGGATATCTGCAACTTCAGCCATAAAGTGAACACCACAGAAAACCAGATAATCAGCGTCAGTCTGAGCGGCAAGAAAGGAAAGTTTTAAGGAATCGCCCGTCAGATCGGCGTGCCGGTATACATCGGCACGTTGATAGTGGTGAGCCAGAATGACGGCGCGCTTGCCGAGAATATTCTTAGCGGCAATAATGCGCTGGGCACAGGTTTCATCCTGCAATTGGTCATATTGTTCAAATTCAAGAGCTTCTGCATGCATTGCTGATTTGTCTTCTCAAATGTTTGTCAAATGATGCACATTACCACACTAAACGATAGATTCAAGGTTGGTTTAATTACATAGCGAAAATCTTGCGATTTCCCGTGGTCTTGCCACAGGGATAGCTGCAGGGCGCGCGGAGCAAATTTATTGAACCATGATTTAGAACTTTTTTATTGCCGTTGTATAGTATTTCCGTATTCAGTGTTTTAAACTTAAACTTAATACGTTGGCTATTGATGGAAGGACATATGGGCACAAATCGGACGTGGCATTTAACAAATCCTGCTGGCAATCACATTGTGCAGGTTTCTCAGAATGATATATCTCAGACAGAAGCAGTTACTCATTACATTCAAGAGGGTTTGCTTAATAATGAGGCGGTTATTGTTTTCGCCAGACCTGCTCTGAGGCGAGCGGTGATGTCTAAAATGGATGGGCTAGGTTTGGATGTGCAAACTTTCAAGAGCCAGGGCCAGATCAAATTTTTTGATGCTGAATTTTTACTATCAAGCTTCCTGATTGAGAATGAACTTGAAGACTCAGCTTTTCAGGAATTCATAGGGCTTCCGATTCAGGCTGCACAATTGAAATTTGGTAAAGTGCGCGCCTTTGGTGAGATGGTGAATGTGCTCTGGAAAAAAGGTCAGTACGATACAGCAATGCAATTGGAAGATTCCTGGAATGATTTATCCAAGCAGCTAGAATTCTCGCTGCTTTGTTCTTACTCTTTGGATAATCTTGATCCGAATGCCTATGACGATTCTTTGGAAATGATTTGTAAATGTCATAAGCACTTGGTTCCGGTGGGAGAGGCTGATTTATCTGAATCCACAATGGATGATGCGATGCTGGACGTATTCGGAGCAGCCTGGAATCGCGTGATGGGTAAACTAGCAGAATCCAAAAAGATTCCGGAGCAAATGTCATCTGCCCAAACAACGCTTCTAAATTAACCGAAAAAAGATCCTTGCTTTTAAGAAAATACATAACCCAATTTAAATGGATTATGCAGGATGCTGCATCAATATCATCTATGAACTGAATATTCTTCTTATAAGCAGCGTGGAAAGCAGTAGCTAAGCGCACTATTTTTCCTCCGTCGCTTCCAGCACTTATAAGCTGTAGCCTCCTCCAGTTTCACGCTATTACCCGATAACCCTCAGTCTATTTGCCTTGTTACATGAAAACTATCCTGGTTTATTTGCGTGAATATGCCTTGGCTGTTGATAAATGCCTGCTGCTTTTTTGCATGATATGGATTGGCATTCTCGTAACGCTTAATTATCAACTGGGTATCGAAAGTAAAATGATTGCTGGCCTTGGTTCCCGGTTTGAGCAATTCATGGCGCTTTTTGCAGTTTACTGCTGTGCTTTCATTATTCCGTATTTGTTTGTCATCCTATTCAGAAAACATCTGATAGTTGCCACGCCGATGTTTTGGTCGCTACTTTTTATTGCACCGGCTGTGTTTGCACTCAAAGTAAGTGTTGCTAATCCACTGGAAGATACGATGGAAGGAATCTGGGGTGATTATCTGACGGCGATCACGACCTTGCCGTTTAAATTCCTGGTGGTGCTGATTCCATTGATTGTTTTAACCAGGATATTGCCCGCGCAACAGAGCTTCTGGGGTTTCACATTGAAGAATTTACAGTGGCGACCTTATGGTTTGATGCTCGGTTTGATGGTGCCGCTGATCATTTTTGCCAGTACGCAAGCGGATTTTTTAAGTACGTATCCGCGGTTAAAACAAATTGCTTTTATTACACCGTATACAAACAATCCTTTGGGGTATCAACTGCTGTATGAAATCAGCTATGGGATTGATTTTGTGACTATCGAATTATTCTTTCGTGGATTTCTGCTGTTTGCATTTATGCGTTATGCAGGAGCGACGGCTATTTTGCCGATGGCTACCTTTTATTGCAGCATTCATTTTGGTAAGCCTTTGTTCGAATGCATCTCTTCTTTCTTTGGTGGGCTAGTATTGGGGGTTATTGCTCATAGAACACAATCCATTGTAGGTGGTTTGGCGGTACATCTGGGGATAGCTTGGATGATGGAAGTAGGCGGTTATGTTGGGAACCTCCGGATAAGGTAATGCAGAATCAGATGACGAATCGTTATGAAACAGTACGGTGTCGCATAGTATGATGAATGGTGGTTATCGTAGAAAGATTAAGTGGGTTGCCGGGGCAACCCACTGTTGCTAATGGAATAACAAAATCATTACAGCAACGAGCTTTTATTGTTTATGTGAGAGTCTGACAGTTCCTGCACTATCCAGATATACACCGAGGCGTTTCGCCAGATAAATCTCTGCGACACCGGTTGATGTGCTGGTTTTGGTTTCCAAGCCGACACCGCAGTCATAGATTTGAGCGTCTAAAATGGCAACGCGCGTGTTGTGATTCTCATTGATGGCTTTAGCAACGAAATTATCGTAGGTGTTAGTGGCGCCTTTGGAAGTATCTACCACTACAGTTCCGTCCGGAAGCGTTACAACGATGCGGCCATTTGCAAGTAAAGCAGCTGTTGCGTTCGCTTCAGTAAGTAGTGTGCCATAAGTAGCCTGATTGGTGACCGCATTCAGTTTGTTTCTGAAGCTGGTTACTTTGGCAGGTGTAAGTATGGCGTTCAAGGTATCATAAGGTGCTGCGGCTAGTTTGGTTTGAACTTGTGGTGCGCATGCCGCCATCACGTTGACACTGGTCAGGAACAATGCGGCAAGTACAAGCAGAAATGACATTTTTTGCATTTTCATAGGTGGCTCCAATTTATTTTTTAAGTATCATGAGATCCATTAAGAACACTACGAGAGTGATCATTAATACATTGATTGTAATCAGCATAATCCGTATAAATACTATGTCGGGTTATGCGATTGAAATGCTAACAGTCACTGATGACATGTTGATGTCAATATTGTTTCACTACCGTGAAAGTTCCGAGTATTGGCAGCAATAGCCTAGAATCTGAATAATCTGGTGCAGAGTTGTTTAAAACATCTATAGTCGGTAGATTTTGATAGGCGGAGAAGAATGGTTATATATCCATTTTACTTTCGTGAAGTGTTATCGAATCCTGTTTTTCAAGCCCTTCATTGAGTTTGACCAATGCATTTGTGGGGGAGCATATAGTACAAGATGTCCTACTTTTTAGCGGATAGTAGTAGTATATATGTGTGAAAAAAGGGAGAAATCTACTGTGTTTTTAGGGGAATCATAAGTATAGAATAGAGATAAGGGGATGAGTCGCGCTCATTCTTGAATCTATAGATCCAATCTAAGTAAAATTGGAAGTCACCGCACTTTATAGTATTACAGATATGTCAAGTTCATTGCGATGCAGCCTAGATTTAAGTCTAGATTAGTAAGAATTAACTACCTTTCTCTTTAAGGGAGCACTCATGTCATCTCGCATCATATTTATTAATTCAAACGTAGCCGACTATCAAAGGCTGATTCCACAGTTGCCCTCTGATTCAGAAATCGTTGTGTTGAATGCAGATCAAGATGGTGTGAGCCAGATACTTGCTGCACTGCGAGGCCAAATGGATTTGGATGCGATGGACATTATTTCGCATGGCATGCCGGGTACGTTGACGTTGGGTTCGGGTGAATTAAACAGTGCGAATGTGGCGGATTATGCGGAGCAATTAGCGCAGATTGGCAGGCATCTGGGGCATAACGGCGATATTCTGCTCTATGGTTGTGAGGTAGCTCAAGGAAAGACCGGCCAAGTATTTGTGGAGCAACTGGCCCGATTCAGCGGAGTGAATGTTGCCGCTTCCACCACGCTGACTGGTGCTGCTGACTTGGGCGGGAACTGGATGCTGGAAGCGCGCGTAGGATCGATCAAATCGACAACATTACAATTATCCTATGGTGGTGTCTTGGCAGTTTTTACAGGTACGTCAGATGATGATGTACTGACTGGAGGTGCTGATGATGACACATTTACAGGGGATGGCGGCAATGACACGTTGATAGGCGGTGCGGGTAACGATATCGCTATTTTTTCAGGTAATCAGAACGATTATGCGTTTCTACTCAACTCAAGCGGTCAGATCACTGTACGTGATCTGGACACCGCCAATGGAGATGAAGGTACGGATATTCTTTCCAGTATTGAAATTGCCCGTTTTGCTGATGGCGATATCGAAATCGCCCAGAAGGGTAATGAGTTTAGGGTCAATACCTTTACCGCCGGTGATCAATCCGATCCATCAATCACTGCATTGACTAATGGCGGTTTTGTGGTGACTTGGGTGTCTACCGGTCAGGATGGCGATCTCCATGGGGTTTATGCGCAGCGCTATGATGTCAATGGCGTGCCCCAAGGCAGTGAATTCAGGGTTAATACTTATACCACCAATTCGCAACAAACCGCTTCCATCACCGCCCTGAGCAATGGCGGTTTTGTCGTGAGCTGGATGTCCAGTGGGCAGGATGGTAGTGGTTATGGCATTTACGCCCAGCGTTATGATGTGGATGGTGTGCCCCAAGGTAGTGAATTCAGGGTCAATACTTATACCACCAGCTCGCAACAAAACGCTTCAGTCACTGCCTTGAGCAGCGGTGGCTTTGTGGTGAGCTGGCATTCTAACGGTCAGGATGGTAGCGGGCTGGGTATTTATGCGCAGCGTTATGACGTAAATGGAACAGCTCAGGGCAGTGAATTCAAGGTCAATACTTATACGGCTGGTTCGCAACAAAACGCTTCGGTCACTGCGCTGAGCAATGGTGGATTTGTGGTGAGTTGGGTATCTAACGGTCAGGATGGCAGCGGCTTGGGTGTTTATGTCCAGCGTTATGATGCGGATGGCGTATCCCAAGGTGGTGAATTCAGGGTCAATACTTATACAGCCGGCGATCAAACTGATCCATCAATCACCGCCCTGAATACGGGTGGATTTGTGGTGACCTGGGAGTCTTCCGGGCAGGACGGTAGTGGTTATGGTATTTATGCCCAGCGTTATAATGCAAATGGTGTGCCTCAGGGCAGTGAATTCAGGGTCAATACTTATGCAACTAGCACGCAGAGCGATCCATCAATCACCGCTCTGACCAATGGTGGATTTGTGGTGACTTGGATGTCCAATGGTCAGGATGGCAGTGGTTACGGCATTTATGCTCAATGCTACGATGCGAATGGCGTGCTCCAAGGCATTGAATTCAAAGTTAATGCGTATTTAACCGGAACGCAAAGTGACCCATCAATCACTGCTCTGTCCGATGGTGGATTTGTGGTGAGTTGGGAGTCTTTGAGTCAGGATGGCAGTGGTAATGGTATCTACGCTCAACGCTATGATGCTGAAGGAAGAATAGCTGGGACCCTAGTGCTGACGGGCAGTGCTAATGGTGATCATCTCAATGTGACAGCAATATTGGATCCCTTAGTAAATCTGCCAGTTAATCTAATGGGTATGGCGGGGAATGATTCTTTACAAGGTGGATTCGGTAACGATACGCTGAATGGCGGAGCCGATAATGATTTACTGTATGGAGGAGGGGGTAGCGATACACTGATAGGTGGTGATGGCGATGATGTGGCAGTCTATTCGGGTAACCGATCTGATTATGCAGTCTCACTCAACCCAACCGGTCGAATCGTTGTGAGCGATACGAATACATCTAATGGTGATGAGGGTGTTGATACACTCGCTGAGTCCATGATATTACGTTTTGCGGATGGTGATTTTACAACCAATATCGTGTCCAGGGGGGATGAGTTTAGAGTGAATACTTATGCGCCCAACTCACAGCAAACTCCTTCAATGACGGCATTGGCTGATGGTGGATTTGTCGTGACCTGGGAATCTTCCGGTCAGGATGGCAGTGGCTTAGGTATTTATGCTCAGCGTTATGATGCGAGCGGGGTGGCTCAGGGCAATGAATTTAAGGTCAATACTTATACGACTTTTGATCAGTATCACTCTTCAGTTACTGCGCTAAGCAATGGCGGTTTTGTGGTGAGTTGGGCATCGCTTCAGGATGGTAGTGGCTTGGGTATTTATGCGCAACGCTATGATGCGGGTGGAATAGCTCAGAGCAGTGAATTTAAAGTGAATACTTATACAACGATTGATCAATATGATGCTTCAATCACTGCATTGACTGGTGGCGGATTTGTCGTGACCTGGTCATCTACCGGTCAAGATAACAGTGGCTTGGGTATTTATGCGCAACGCTATGATGTGAATGGAGTAGCCCAGGGTAGTGAGTTTAAGGTGAATACTTACACAACGATTGATCAGTATGACTCCTCAATTACCACCTTGACCAACAATGGTGGGTTTGTGGTGACCTGGACTTCTTCCGGTCAGGATGGTAACGGTACAGGCATTTACGCTCAGCGCTATAATACGAATGGGATAGCACAAGGTGCTGAGTTTAAAGTAAATACCTTTATAACCGGCGATCAAACTAACGCTTCCATTATCGCGCTCAACGGGGGTGGATTTGTAGTGACGTGGACATCTTCGGGCCAGGATGGTAGCGGTGCGGGCATTTATGCGCAGCGCTATAATGCGCTTGGTGTGGCTCAGAATGGCGAATTTAAGGTGAATACTTTCATAACCGGTGGTCAAACTAATCCATCGATCACCGCGCTAACGAATGGTGGGTTTGTGGTGACGTGGGAATCTTCCGGTCAAGATGGCAGTGGTTCGGGTATTTATGCCCAACGCTATGCTGCGAATGGCGTTGCTCAGGGCGGTGAATTCAAAGTAAATACTTTTACAGTCGGCGATCAAACTAACCCTTCAATCACTGGCTTGAACGATGGTGGGTTTGTAGTGAGCTGGAGTTCAGGTAATCAGGATAGCAGCGGTCGAGGTGTTTTTGCACAACGCTATGATGCCAATGGAGTAGCTGTTGAAACGGTGATTGAATTAACTCCAGTTTCTGCTGGAATCAATCATGCGCCCACTCTGATCGCTCCTTTAGTTGATCAGGCAGTACAATACGGGACGATTGATTGGAGTTACGATGCAAGTGTAGCTTTCAATGATGAAGATATTCTGGATTTCCTGAGTTACAGTATCACTTTAGTCAATGGTAATCCCGTGCCAGTCTGGATGCAGGTGGATCCAGCTTCCGGATTAATAACAGGATCGCCGGATCTTGAAGACCGTGGCACTTATTCGCTGACTGTGAAAGCCACTGACTCACATGGATTAAGTGTCAGTGCGCCTTTAGCGGTTGCAGCGACAACATTTAATGCAGGTCAATTACTGGTAGGTACGAACGGGAACGATACTTTTTCCGGTATATCGTCTAATAATACAGTAAGTTATTTTTATGCAGCCGCTCCAATAGCCGTTTCTCTGCTTATCACCAATCAGCAGAACACCGGTGGTGCAGGACTGGATACACTGACTAACATCAATAATCTGATCGGCAGTGACTATAACGATAGCTTGACAGGTAATACCCAGAATAATGTTCTGGACGGGGGGGGGGGTAACGACACACTCAACGGAGGGGTTGGAACAGATACCCTTATCGGTGAATTGGGCAATGATATTTTTATTGTGAACAGTGCGGGCGACGTCGTTGTAGAGTATTTCAATGAAGGTATTGATAAGGTCAGCAGCAGCGTGACATATACTTTGCCAGTTAATGTGGAGAATCTCACGCTGACAGGCTCTCAGGCGATTAATGGCACAGGTAATGATCTGGCTAACACCATTACTGGGAATGCAGCTAACAATATACTCAGTGGAGGTGCCGGTAACGACATAATCAGTGGATTTCTTGGTGCAGATACTTTGCTTGGTGGGTTGGGTAATGATATCTATACGGTTGATAATGTGAATGATGTGATTATTGAGGATCTCAATGAAGGCACTGATAAAGTCAACAGCAGTGTGACATACACGTTGTCAGCCAATGTGGAGGATCTTACATTGACGGGTTCACTGGCGATCAATGGCACAGGTAATGATCTGGCTAATAAGGTTATTGGAAATACAGGCAATAATCAGTTGGATGGAGGGGCCGGTAATGATGTTCTTGACGGTCGTACAGGTACCAACATTTTAACAGGTGGAACGGGTAACGATCTTTTCAAGTTTACTACAACAGGCCATATTGACACGATTACTGATTTTAACGTGGCAAATGACACTATTCAGTTGGAGAATTCTGTATTTACGGCATTAACGGCGACGGGCACATTGGCGGCCAGCAGATTCAGAATTGGTACACAAGCAGTGGATGCCGATGATTTCATCATTTACGACAGTGTGGCGGGTAAATTGCTATATGATGCAGACGGCAATGGTGCAGGGGCTACGGTACAAATTGCTACAATAGGCATTGGATTGAGCATGACCAATGCGGATATTGTGGTGATCTAGATCACCGGTTCATCACAGAAATAGCGAATATAAATTGAGCCGAGCTGTTGTGCTCGTATTTTTCTAAGTTAACATTATCCCGACACTAGATAAATCCGAGTTAGTCCACATATTGTGAATGTGTTGTGTTTTCTAACAAATGAGTAATTTTCCATGTCTGAAGCAGCAGAAATAATTCAAAGTCCCTGCAACAGTGCAGACTTAAGCGCACAAGCTATCATAGAGTTGAATGACTGTTACCATCCGCTCAATTTTGAAGCGCGTTTGCACAGAATTTACACGGATTTTCGGCCTGAAAAGATTATGGTGACGTCATCTTTTGCGGCGACTTCTGCCTATTTCTTGCATATTATTTCCCACATTCGGCCGGAACAGATTATTTTCTTTATTAATACCGGTTTTCATTTTCCGGAAACCTTGATGTATCGCGATTATCTGATCAAGCTTTACCATCTGAAAGTTGAAGATCTGAAAGCGGATGACTATCAGCATCAATACAGCAAAAAAGAAAAGCTGTATGTAACGGATCCGGATTTTTGCTGCACAATTAACAAGGTCAATCCACTAGAAGCGATCAAACCCAATTACGATATTTGGATCTCAAGCCTGATGAACTGGCAGACGGATCACCGCGCCGGTTTGGATATTTTTGAGGAGCGCCGTGGGATTATCAAGTTTAATCCCATGATTGATGTGACGCGTGAAGAGCGCGACGCATATATTCGCGAACATGATTTGCCGTTTCATCCGCTAGTGGAAGGCGGCTATTCTTCCATTGGTTGTACGCATTGTACTGTGAAAGGCGAAGGCCGCAGCGGTCGCTGGATGGGAAAACCTAAAACCGAGTGCGGCCTGCATCTTTAAGAGCTTCGCATTTTGAATCTATCGGTTGCTCTGATCAGTGCTGCCTGAATGCCAGGCTCCCAGACGGAATGACCGGCATCGTCAATAATGATGTACTCAGCCTGCGGCCATGCGTGATGCAGGTCGTCGGCGCTGATGATCGGGCAGACGGCATCGTAGCGGCCTTGCACAATGGTGGCAGGGATGCCGTGCAATTTGTGTACATTATCCAACAATGCGTTTTCCGGTAAAAAGATATCGTGACTAAAGTAATGCGCTTCCATTCGTGCAAGCCCTAATGCCACGGTGTCACTGGCGAAATAACTGACGGTTGCCGGATTTGGTAATAATGTCGAGCAGGAACCTTCATAGGTACTCCACGTGCGTGCGGCAGGCATGTGGATGGTTGGATCAGGATTCATTAAACGATGGTAATAGGCAGGAAGTATGTCGTTGCGTTCTGCGGTGGATAGTGATGCGACAAATTCATGCCAGGCTTCCGGGAATAAATTGCGTAATCCATAGAGAAACCAGTCAATTTCCGCTTTGCGACAAAGAAAAATTCCACGCAGAATAAAGCCTAAACAGCGCTTAGGATGCGTTTCGCCATAGGCAAGAGCCAATGTGCTACCCCATGACCCCCCGAATACGAGCCATTGGTCAATTTCTAAATGTTGCCGGAGCAATTCCAAGTCATTAATTAAATGGGGCGTTGTATTATCGCGTATCTCGCCAAGTGGCGTTGAGCGCCCTGCGCCTCTTTGATCATAAATGACAATACGATAATATGTCGGATCAAAAAAGCGCCGGTGTGCGGGCGTCGCTCCTGCTCCGGGTCCGCCATGCAGAAATACGACAGGTATGCCGGAGGGATTACCCGATTCTTCCCAGTACATGGTATGTATTTTGTCCAGGGATAGCGATCCCTGCCGATAAGGTGCAATTTCTGGATAGAGTATGGTTGGTAAGTTGTTGTTCGTCATATGGATTTAAAGTTACTGGTTGATTGGTTCTAAAAATAATAGAAAAAGGTGGCAAACAGCACAGAGTTCAAAACTTAAATGAATTATAGTTCTGATATATTGCTAGACAGGATGCACACTGTTTCAATGTTATAAGGAATCATATGCCTAATACTATACTGAGAGAACAAGAGATTTTCATGTTAAGAGAAGAAGTTGAAATATTAATGAATGAACGTCGATGTTTGCTGGATACGGCAGGGGCTGCCGCAGTTTTTGTGGCCAAGCTGGATGGTAATTTATTGCCGGATTCTGCCTGTCAGGCGGCAAAGATGTTATCAAGCGCTTTAAATACTTTACCGGAAGAAACCTTGCGGGATGCGCTGGATAGAGTGAAAGCAAAGTTTCTGGTTCGTGTATAAGCAGAAGACAACAATAGCCATGCCTAAGGTTGGCCTTGTTCTAACCGGCGGCGGCGCTCGTGCTGCTTACCAAGTAGGTGTATTGCGCGCCATTGCTGAGTTATTGCCGGATAAAACGCGTAATCCCTTTCCCATTGTTTGTGGAACGTCAGCAGGCGCCATCAATGCGACCAGTATTGCCGTTTCAGCCAACAACTTTGCTGAAGGTGTTGCGCAACTCGAAGCCGTTTGGTCAAATTTTCATGTCGACCAGATTTATCGCTCAGATTTTATGGGCGTAGTGCATAACACTCTACGTTGCTTACTGTCATTAGTATCGAGTGAATATGGTCAGCACAATGCGATTTCCTTACTGGATAACTCACCGTTGGAAGCATTACTGAAGAATCGCTTTCCATTTCGTAATATTCAATATGGTATTCGTTCAGGCGCATTGCACGCTTTGGGTCTTACCGTATGGGGCTATACTTCCGGGCAATCGGTGACATTTTATCAGGCAGCAAGAGAGGTAATGCCTTGGAGAAGGGCACAGAGATTAGGTATTCCGGTTGATATCGGTGCTGAGCATTTAATGGCATCTTCATCAATACCATTTATTTTTCCCGCAGTAAGACTGAATCGTGAATACTTTGGCGATGGTTCAATGCGCCAGTTGGCGCCCATTAGCCCGGCGCTTCACCTGGGAGCGGACAAGGTGCTGATTATTGGTGTACGCAAACCAGTGACTGATGAACCTAAACGTGTCAGTACCACAGGTTATCCGCCTTTTGCGCAAATTGCCGGTCATGCGCTGAACAGTATATTTGTCGATAGCCTGGATGTTGATTTGGAACGTCTGTTGCGCATCAACGAAACCATTAAATTGATTCCTCACGAGCTGATTAAAGAAAAAAATATATCGCTGCGTCCCGTTGAAGCAATGATGATAGCACCCAGCGAAGGCATTAACGAAATTGCACAAAAATATGCGTACACCTTACCGTGGATCATGCGTTATCTCTATCGTGCCATCGGTGCAATGGGGCCTAATGGTTCGACCTTATTAAGTTATGTGTTATTTGAAGCGCCTTTTTGCCGGGATTTAATAGAACTGGGTTATAACGATACATTGCAGCAAAAAGACGAGTTGTTGAAATTTATAGGCGTTCAAAATAAAAGATAAAGCGTATCCGCTAAGGATAATTCTTTCTATTAAATTGAAATTTTTTAGGAAAAAATTAAATGGGTTTTGATAGTCCGCAATTCTGGATTGCTGTATTACAAATTATTGCGATTGATATCGTGCTGGGTGGAGACAATGCGGTTGTGATTGCACTTGCGTGCCGACGATTGCCTGAACAACAACGTAAGCTTGGAATTTTCTGGGGCGTTTTTGGTGCCATTACGTTACGTGTGGTGCTGATCTTTTTTGCATTAAGTCTGCTGGCGGTGCCTTACTTAAAGATTGTCGGTGCGGCTTTACTGATATGGATCGGTATCAAATTACTGCAACCGGAAGCGGAAGGTACGCACGAGATTGATGCCAGCACGACTTTGGTAGGTGCCATCAAAACCATTATTGTGGCGGATGCGGTGATGAGTCTGGACAATGTGATTGCGATTGCCGGGGCAGCCAAGGACGATCTGAGTTTAGTAATTTTTGGTTTGGTGATTAGTGTTCCCATCATCGTTTGGGGAAGTCAATTGGTGATGAAAGTTATGGATCGTTACCCGGTAACGATCGCGATTGGTGCTGGCCTGTTGGGGTGGATTGCCGGTGATATGGTGGTAACGGATGTGGTTACCAAAGAATGGGTCAGTACCCAAGCGAAATATTTACATTGGGTTGCACCAGCTGCGGCTGCGTTACTTGTTGTGGTTGCGGGCAAAGTAATGGCAGCCCGACAGCCTGCTAAAATCAAGCCTGTGGTTGATCTGATCGACGACACAATGCCTAAGCAGTAGTTGTCTATTTGTTGTTATAAAAAACTGAGAGATTGATCATGCTGAAAATACTGTTACCCGTGGATGGTTCTGATGATTCCAGTAAAACAATCACCGATTTTATTCATTTACTGGATTGGTACAAGGAAAAACCGGAGATTCACTTGCTGAATGTTCAATACTCGCTGGATGGCAATGTTTCATTGTTTATTAATTCGGCGGATATCAAACAATATCACCAGGAAGAAGGCTTGAAAAGCCTGCAAAAACCCCGTGATTTACTCGATCAGGCAGGGATTGCTTATCAGTATCATATTACTGTCGGTGATCCGGCTGAAATGATTGTCCGTTTTGCTGTGGAGAAGAACTATGATCAGATTGTCATGGGACCACGTGGAAAAGGAAGAGGCATACAAGGTTTACTACTGGGATCAGTCACCCATAAGGTCATGCAGTTATCAAGTATTCCGGTGTTATTGATTAAATAAAGAGCACTCTGGACGTGCAAGTTCTAAACTGAGCGAAGCATCGTAATGAAATTTGGATTTTAGAGGTACTGTTATATTGTTGAGGTAAATCGATTGAAACTTAGGATTCTGGGGTGTAGCGGAGGCATAGGAAGCGGTGCGCAGACCAGCGCCATGCTGCTGGATGATGATATTTTAATTGATGCCGGGACGGGTGTGAGCAATCTGAGTATGGATGAGATGCTCAAGATTGATCATGTTTTTGTTACACACGCACATTTGGATCATGTTGCCTGTATTCCTTTCTTGGTGGATACCGTCGGTTCCATCCGTACCAAACCCATCACAATCCATGCGACACAAGCGACACTGATTACACTGCGGGAACATTTGTTTAATTGGTATATTTGGCCGGATTTTACAAAAATTCCTAATAGTCATTCCCCTTATATGCGTTATGAGGCTTTATCACTGGGTGAGGTCATCAGTCTGGATGGGCGCAGAATCACACCGTTACCTGCAAACCATGTTGTGCCGGCAGTGGGCTATCAATTGAATTCCGGTCAAGCCAGCCTGGTGTTTACCGGAGATACGACGACCAATCCTGCGTTGTGGCCAATTGTCAATAGCATTGAGAATCTAAAGTATTTAGTTATTGAATCAGCCTTCTGCAATCAGAAAAGAGATATTGCGATCCGATCCAAGCATCTTTGCCCCAGTTTGTTGGCAGAGGAGCTGGAGAAATTGCAACGCGCTGCCAAAATATTTATTACTCACTTGAAGCCAAGTGAAGCCGACGTAATCATGTGCGAAATACAGCAATGTATGGCGAAATTCAAGCCGCGCGCGCTTGAGAACAATCAATTATTCGAGTTTTAGAGAATTCTGGAGAACGGATGCTATGAGTACAGCTGCCACTACACAATCGATCCAAAAGAATGTTCTGGATATTAATGAGGAGTCGGTTTTTTCCAGGAATTTACAATCGATTATCAGCAGAATATACGCTGCCAGTGATGCTGACGAGATTATGCTGACGGTGAGTAAAGAGATCTGTACGCTGTTCAGCGCAGATCAATTGATTATTTACGCGCTGAGTGAGGATCGCGCTTTTCTGACTTCCAGAGTAAAAGCAGGATTCGATTCTTATCAGGATCTGAAATTACCTTTGATTGAAAGCAGTATTGCAGGTTATGTCGGTCTGATGAAAAAAGTTGTCAATATCGAGGATGTTTACAATAAAAGTGAACTAAAGAGGATCAGTGCATTACTTACTTTCTCCTATGAGGGGGACAAGCGCACAGGTTATCGTACCAAACAAATGTTGGTGGCGCCGATTCTGAATGCAGATAACCAAGAATTGGTCGGTGTAGTGCAAGTGATTAATCATAAAAGTAATCAACCATTCACCATCACAGCTGTTGAAGCCATCATTGAGATCTGCCAAGCACTTGCCATTGCATTGAGACAACGCCAGAAACCCGCTCAGTTACTGAAATCAAAATATGATTATCTGATTTTTGATGCAGTGATTTCTGCGGCCGAGTTTGAATTGGCGACGCGCTCGGCGCGAAAGAAAGGTTGTGATTTGGAAGATGTGCTGATCGACGAGTTTCAGATTGGTTTGCCGCTTATCGGCAAAGCGCTGGCTTCATTTTTTGATATCCGCTACGAGCCTTTTAAAAAAGACCGTATCAAACCGATGGATCTGCTCAGAAATTTAAAAAAGGATTATGTAGAGAGCAATGCTTGGTTACCGATTGATGAAACCAGGGATGGTTTGGTAGTTTTAACATTGGATCCTGAGCGGATTAAATCTCAGCGCATTGCCAGCACAATTTTCCCTAAACACAAGATTATTTATACAGTGACCACCAGGCATGAGTTTGCTGCAACGGTCGAACAGTTCTACGGCGGCAACCAGGATGAGATGGCCACGGGCGATATTAATGAAATGCTGTTTAATCTTGGTGGGGAGAGTGTTGAAGAAGCTTTTAGCGAAATAGAAGAATCTTCAGCCGCTTCCGACAATGAGTTGGTCAAGCTGGTCAATAAAATCATAGTTGATGCTTATAAAATGGGTGCATCCGATATTCATGTGGAACCCTATCCAGGAAAAGAAAAAACCAAAATACGTTTCCGCAAGGATGGTTCACTGATGTCTTATATCGAGATTCCAGCCGGTTATCGTAACCCACTGGTGACGCGAATTAAGATCATGTGCGATCTGGATATTTCCGAGAAGCGCAGACCGCAGGACGGCAAAATTAAATTCAGAAAATTTGGCCCCTTGGATATCGAGCTGCGTGTCGCCACCATTCCTTCTGCGGGTGGTATGGAAGATGTCGTCATGCGTATCCTGGCGACCGGTGAGCCGATTCCTTTGAATAAAATGGGTTTTACCGCATACAACCTGGAAGAATTGCAAAAAATAATCAGTAAACCGTATGGCTTGTTTTTTGTATGTGGCCCAACAGGTTCGGGTAAAACAACCACACTACATTCTGTTCTGAAGCATCTGAATCGAACAGAGACCAAAATATGGACCGCGGAAGACCCGGTTGAGATCACGCAAAAGGGATTGCGGCAGGTGCAGATCAATGTGAAAGCCGGTTTAACGTTTCCGGTCATCATGCGGTCTTTCCTGCGGGCTGATCCGGATATCATCATGGTCGGCGAGATGCGCGACAAGGAAACCACCAGTATCGGTATTGAAGCATCGCTAACGGGACATCTGGTGTTTGCCACACTGCATACCAACAGTGCGCCGGAATCGGTGATTCGCTTGCTGGATATGGGGATGGATCCCTTTAACTTTTCGGATGCTTTACTGGGAATTTTGGCGCAGCGACTGGCTAAGCGCTTGTGTAAATGTAAGGAATCGTATGTGGCCAGCGAACATGAAATCAAGTCATTATTAACCGAATATTGTGAGGAATTGAATCATATCGCCCGGTTTAAAACCGATCCGGAAGCAGCGCGCAAGGCCATTCGCGACGAATGGGTCAAACAGTACGGCAACGACAAAGGTGAAATTATATTGTGCAAGCCGGTCGGTTGCGATGATTGCACCGGCAGCGGCTTCTCCGGCCGGGTAGGATTGCACGAACTAATGACCGCAACCGATGCCTTGAAAAAGAATATCCAGGAAGGTGCGCGCGTCGCGGAAATGCTGGTGACGGCGCTGGGCGACGGCATGCGGACGTTGAAACAGGATGGCATCGAGAAAGTGCTGCAGGGGATTACGGATATTCATCAAGTGCGGGTGGTGTGTATTAAGTAAATGACACGATGGAAGTAGAGAGGGATATCTCAATGCCTGTAATCAGCAGATTTCTTGGAATAGTGATTGTTATGTATTGGGAAGATCATGCACCACCGCATTTTCATGCCAAATACGCAGGCTATGAAATAACTGTAAATATTTTAACCGGTGTGGTAGAAGGCAGATTCACAAAGCGGGCATTAGGACATGTACTCGAATGGTATACACTATACAAAGACGCGCTAATTGAAAATTGGGCACTTTGTCAAAGAAATGAGCTGCCCAAACCCATAGAACCTCTGGAGTGATCAATCATGTTTATTCATATTACGAGCGCCGAGTATTTAGAAGACTATAAGGTGGCGGTATCATTTAATAATGGCCGCAAAGGTGTAGCCGACTTGTCAGATGCTTTAAAAGGACCGGTGTTTGATTCACTTAAAAACAAATCGGCATTTTCAACTTTTGCTGTTGATGAAGAATTGGATACGATTGTTTGGCCAAATGGTGCGGATCTAGCGCCGGAGTATATCTATTTTCTGGCATTCAAAAATGAAGCAGGGTTGCAATCCCAATTCAGAACATGGGGATATGTTGAGTGATGTTGTAGCATGAAGGGCACAGAATTAACAGTTATTGCATTCTATACATCTCGAGATGAGCGACTTATCAGCCCGCGTATGCTCGATTAGCGCAGCGTAATCGGATGCATGCTATTTGAAAACTCAGTGTTAACTTAACATCGATACTGTCTCAAGACAGGGAGAAGATATGAAATGTCCAACTATCGGCGCGCTTTCATACCGGGAGATATCTGGTTCTTTACGGTGAACCTGCTGCAACGGCAAGATAATGATTTACTCGTGCGCGAAATTCACTTGCTACGCGAAGCGGTGAAACGGGTGCGTAAACGCTATCCTTTTCGAATCGATGCCTAGGTGGTTTTGCCGGAGCATTTGCATTGTGTGTGGACTTTGCCGCCAGGTGATGCCGATTTCAGTACGCGATGGCGTTTGATCAAAAGTGGATTTTCGCGTGCATTGCCCAGAACCGAATATCGATCGAATATACGCAAGGCGGCAGAAGAACGTGGGATATGGCAACGGCGTTATTGGGAGATTTCATACGTGACGATACCGATTATCAATGCTATGTCGACTATGTGCATGTGAATCCTTTAAAGCATGGTCACGTCAGACGTGTAGCCGATTGGCCATATTCCACGTTCCATCAATATGTTGCGAGAGGTATTTATCCAATGGATTGGTACGGCGATGCCAATTCCATGGTTGGCGGGGGTGTGTGATGAGGAAGTGGTGAATGGGTGATGTAATGGCCGGAGTTGGCGAGATTGGCAGGAATAGTAGGCCCGATTAGCGTAGCGTAATCGGGCTTACGCGGGCTGTATTTCAATCGAGTCTCCGGCCCCCAATTGAATCTGCCATTGAATTAGTTAGCAGAGTGCACCAGCAGCACGTGTTGCGCAGGAACCAGATTTAACCCAAACTATAGGTGCGCCGATTGCAGCAGCAGTTCCGGTTAGTATATAAGTTTCACTGGCAAGACCATTTCCATTTATTGCAGTCATTGTAAGGTCAGCAGTTAGTGCGCCATTGTTGGCAACAACACCAGAACCAGCTGCTACTTTATTTCCAGCAGCGGGAGCAGCAGTGATACCAGGTACACCATTCAGGCCGTTAGTGCAACTTGCTGCAGCTAGTGTACCTTGTTCCTGGAAGCATAGTTCTAGGCCAAGTTTGTAAGGAGCTGCAGCTGATACAACTTCACTATATCTAGCTTTCAAAGTATAGTTCTGATAAGCAGGCACAGCTACAGCAGCCAGAATACCAATAATCGCCACCACGATCATTAATTCAATCAATGTAAAACCTTTTTGTGCTTGCATGGAAATTCTCCTTAAAGTTGAGTAAGACATTGGTGTGTGTAATTTAGCACTAGTAGAATTCGCGCCAATTTTTTATTGAATGATTCTACTAGAACAGGGTGTGTAACGGTTGTATCCAAAATAAATTTAGTAAAATATCGCAATTTGTCCTGCCTTATTTAGCAAGGTGTCCTGTATTACAGTTCTACTCAAAAGTTAGCCCGGATTGAGTTTATTGTTATCATTATGTGGATTGGTTCTGTGCAAGCTACAGCCGAAAGACTTCTTCCCATAATTGCAATACTGCCATGCGGTCAGTGCTCAAATGATCGGCGGCAATACGTGCGAATTTCTGTGATTTGTCTCTTGAAGCGTTAGCGCTGGTTAGTTCCGGTTCGCCACCCAATCGCAGGCGGTGTTGCAGACGGCGGTATTCGCGGTACACGGTACGTACTTTTGCGGCAGCTTCAGATGACACAAGTCCTAGTTCTCCGGCCAGTTTCAGGAGCGCGATATTGCCGATGTTGCCGGTGAGTTGCGGATATTGATGGGCATAACCCAGTACCAGATACTGCACAATAAATTCCACATCGATAATGCTGCCACGGTCATGTTTGATGTCAAATAGGGTGGTTGGGTTGGGATGAACGTCCAACATCTTTTCGCGCATTCTCAGAATCTCTTGCTTGAGTTGAACTAAGTCGCGCGATTTGCAAAGAATTTCTTTGCGGGTGTTTTCGAAAGCTGCTCCCACTTGCTTGTCGCCGACGACAAAGCGCGCCCGCGTCAATGCCTGGTGTTCCCATACCCAGGCTTGTTCTCGTTGGTATTGCGCAAAAGCCTCCATCGAACTGACCAGTAAGCCGGTAATACCATTGGGGCGTAAGCGCAGATCCGTTTCGTACAGCAAGCCTGCCGAGGTGTGGCGGGTGAGCCAGGCGTCGATACTTTGACCCAGCTTGGTATAAATCTCCGCCGCATCGGGATGATCGTCTTCATACAGAAAAATCATGTCGAGATCAGAGGCGTAGCCGAGTTCTTTGCCGCCCAGTTTGCCATAGCCAATAATGGCAAAGGCAGGTTCTTCCCGGTGGCGTTTTTTTAAACCGCACCACGCCAGGTTCAATACGGTATCCAGCATCAGATCAGCGAGTGCGGTCAAATGATCGCTGAGTGTTTCGAGCAGTAATGAGCCTTCCAGATCAGTGACTAATAGCCGGAATACCTGTGCGTGCTGAAAATGTCGCAGCACATCCATTTGCCATTCGACAACATCATTTTTGGGATTGTCGACATGATTCAACTGATAGATGAGCTCGTTGTTGAGTGCATGCCAGTCAGGCACAGGATGCGGCGCATCGTGGCGTAGTAACTCATCTAGTAAAATAGGGTGCCGTCCCAGGTAATCGCTGGCCCATTGACTGATGCTGACAAGTTCCGCCACGCGTTGCAGGGTATGTGGATGTTCCAGTAAAAGCGCCAGATAGGCGGTTTGCGGGCTGATTCTTTCCAATAACTGCAACATGCGTTCCAGCGTGGTTTCCACCGGCGGAAGCTCAGCAACCGCCTCAATCATCATGGGAACCAGCGTGTTGATTTGCTGCCGACTGGATTCGGGCAGTTGATGATAGAAAGTGCCTTGATAAAACAAGCGTAATCGCTCTGAAATTTTTGCCGGCTCAGTGAATCCCATGGTGCTGAGTTGTGTGGTAGCCGCCTCGGTTTGCGAGATATCCTGTGTTTCAGCCCGCCACAGATAAGCCAGCATGTCATGGGTCGGTGATTTTCTGGGCGCCGCAAAAATCAGTTCAAAATGACGCGTCACGTTTTTACGATGAATATCCAGTTGTTGCATAAAACCGGCGTAATCTGAAAACCCCATCGCGGTTGCGATGAGGTTTTGATCGGCAGGATTGACTGGGAGTGTTTGTGTCTGTTGATCATCCAGATATTGCAGGCGATGTTCCAGTTTGCGCAAAAAGTGATAGGCTTGCGTGAGTTCCGCAACCGCTTGCTGCGGAAGCTGCTGTTTTTTTTGTAGGCGTTGTAACACACTGAGTGTGGGTCGGATGCACAGATCAACATCGCGGCCGCCACGGATCAATTGAAAAACCTGGGTAATAAATTCTATTTCACGGATGCCGCCGGGGCCCAGTTTAATGTTGTCGTGCATTTCGCGGCGTTCAACTTCTTTGCGTAATTGTGCATGGAGGCTGCGCATCGATTCGTAAGCGCCGAAATCCAGGTACTTGCGGAACACGAAGGGCCTGACAATTTTTTCCATGAGGATCGACTCGGCTTCAATATTGGCATGTCCTGCAATCACCCGACCCTTGATCCAAGCATAACGCTCCCATTCGCGTCCTTGCTTGATGAAATACTCTTCCAGCATGGGAAAACTGATCGCCAGCGGGCTGTTTTCTCCGTGCGGACGCAGGCGCATATCGACCCGGAAGACATAACCGTCGATGGTATAGTCATTGAGACTGGCAATCAGTTTGCGACCGAGGCGGGCAAAAAATTCATGGTTCGAAATGGACTTTGCGCCATCGGTTTCGCCATCTTCGGGATAGACGAAAATCAAATCAACATCGGATGATACATTGAGTTCACCACCACCCAGCTTGCCCATGGCGACAACCAGCATATGCTGAGTAGTATTGCTGTGCTCCCCTTTGGGTAATCCAAACCGATTGGGTTGTGTCAGCCAGCTTTCATGGTACTTGAGTGCAAAATTGATGGTGACCTCGGCGAGTTCGGTCATGCTGGACATCACTTCCGTTAAATCAGCCTGGTTGCTGATGTCGCGGATGGCTAATCGCAGGATGACTTGTTTGCGCAAATTACGCAGCACGCCATGTAGAATCTCTTCGTTGGTAATATGTTCAGATTGGGAATCGAGAAATGCCTGCATATCAGCGCTTCTGAACGGAAGTTGCAAGGTTCTTAGCAGCGCTATTTTTTGCGTAGGTTCGCTATCCAGTATGCGCTGTGCATAGCGACTGAAAGGCAGTGCGGTTGTAAGCATCGTATCGGGAGAATAGCTATTGCTCCCGTTCCCGCTCAAATTATTCATGATGCAGCATATGCAACTTTTGGATCTTTGAAATAGCACATCACACGTTCAGGTATTTTTTCCAGTATGGGCATGTGGTCGGTTGTTCAGCTTTAAGTTTAGGCTGGGTATACGCTGGTACCTTGGAGGCGATAGTATACTTGAGATCGGCATTGAGGGTATTGTGAGGTAAGCTGTAAAAAGAGGAGTCCGACGTTTCTATAAGATACTGGAAATGGAGTTGGCCCGGGCCAAGCGCGAACTAGCTGAAGTCAAGATGGAGCGTGATTTGCTAAAAAAAGCAACGGCCTACTTTGCGAAGGAGTCGAGGTGAAGTACGGTCGAATGGAATCCCTGCGACAACACTATCCGGTAGCGTTGATGAGCCGCGTTTTCGAAGTTTCTGAGAGTGGCTATTACGCCTGGCGTGATCGCCCTTTATCGACGCGAGCACAAGAGAATGCCCGTCTGGAAATCGAGATTCGAGCGGCACACCAGCGCACCTGAGAGACCTTTGGTCCGGAGCGGAACTTCACTGTGACGGCACCTAACCGGGTATGGGTGAGCGACATCACTTACATTTCGACTGGCGAAGGCTGGTTGTACTTGGCTGGACTTAAGGATTTGTTCAGCGGTGAACTGGTCGGTTATGCCATGAGTGAGAGAATGACGAAAAACTTGGTCATGCAGGCCTTATTCCGAGGTGTTTCTGCCAGGCGTCCGGCCAAGGGACTGATTCTCCACTCGGATCGAGGCAGTCAATACTGCGCACAAGATTACCAGAAGCTACTGAGACAGTTTGGCATGACAGCATCGATGAGCC
>WBZX01000433.1_pt1 | contig 38416 bp, 31 predicted proteins | sample 5204211 | NCBI WGS metagenome assembly WBZX01 (sample SAMN12344362, study PRJNA552823) | activated sludge metagenome | biome: Activated sludge suspended growth; feature: Nitrification reactor; material: Wastewater; isolation source: activated sludge from nitrification reactor of wastewater...
GAAGACTCGATCACCTATAACTCCTGCTTCGATGCCAATGGTGGCTTGTTTGAAACGGTCCTGAATGATCAAGATGCGATCATCAGCGATGAACTCAATCACGCCAGCATTATCGATGGCATCCGTCTCTGCAAGGCTCAACGGCATCGCTACAAGCACAGCGATATGACTGAGTTGGAAGCATCACTCAAAGCAACCCAGAACCTGCGATTCCGAATGATTGCCACTGATGGCGTCTTCTCGATGGATGGCGATCTCGCCAAGCTCGATCAGATTTGCGAGTTGGCTGACAAGTACAAGGCAGTAGTCATGGTCGATGAATGTCATGCCAGTGGCTTCCTCGGCAAGACTGGGCGAGGCACGCCTGAAGTATTTGGTGTGCTGGATCGTATTGATGTTATCACCAGTACTCTGGGCAAGACACTGAGCGGTGGTGTTGGCGGTTTCACTACCAGTTATGCCCCCTGGGTAGAAACGCTGAGGCAGCGATCTCGTCCCTACCTCTTCAGCAATGCCATGCCACCCAGTGTTTGCTTTGCCTCGATGAAGGCACTGGAACTGATCGATAGTGGTGCGGAACTGCGTGAACGACTCAACAAGAATGCCCAATTCATGCGAGAAGGGCTGACCCGTGCAGGCTTTAGTCTGAAACCTGGCAACCATCCAATCATCCCAGTGATGCTGGGTGATGCCAAGCTGGCTTCGACTATGGCTGACAAGCTCCTGCAAAAAGGTATCTATGTCATCGGCTTCAGTTACCCGGTGGTAGCTATGGGGCAGGCTCGCATTCGTATGCAGCTCTCTGCTGCCCATACGCAGGAACATGTCGAAAAGGCATTGGCCGCGTTCATTACGGTAGGCAAGGAGCTTGGTGTGATTCGCTGATTCATGGAGCAGAGTCTGTAAGATAACTTCTCCTGATCGTCCTACCTGTTTCTTTCTGGTTGAGCATGGCAACTTCTACTCGTGTTGGTGTGTGGCTTGTTGGTGCCTGTGGCGGGGTGGGCACCTGCGTAGCGCTCGGAGTAGCAGCACTACAACAAGGTCTGATGGATGAGACGGGGCTGACTACTGCAGTCGCTCCGCTGAATCAGTTGCCCCTCAACAGCTATGATCAGATCGTGATTGGTGGGCATGAAATCCGCCAAGGGCGTTTTCTTGATACTGTCCGTGAGTTTCAACAACGGTCAGGCATCTTCAGTCAACAATTGGTAGACGCTTGCAGTGAGAAGTTGGCCGAGTTCTCTGACAACATCCGCCCTGGAACGCTGATCAATACTGGTGAGACCATTCAGAAACTATGCGACTGGGAAGCAGTGCCCACGAAGGAATCACCCGGCGAAGCTATCGCCAGGCTCAAGGAAGACCTGGCACTCTTTCAGATGAAGTATCAACTGAGCCAGGTGGTAGTGGTGAATGTTTGCTCTACCGAGCCCCCTACTCCGCTGAGTGAGGTACACAGTTCGCTGGCCAAGCTTCAACAAGCCTGGCAATACAAAAGCGAACCAAGTCCATTGCCTGCCAGCAGTCTCTATGCCTGGGCTGCTGTCGAATCGGGGATGCCTTATGTAAACTTCACGCCATCACTGGGATCTCAGTTCCCTGCCTTCACAGAACTCATGAAGCAGCACAACGGCATCATCGCCGGGCAGGATGGCAAAACCGGCGAAACGCTGCTCAAGTCAGCCATCGCCCCCATGTTCCTGGCTCGTAACCTGAAGATCCATTCCTGGGTGGGTCACAATATCTTCGGCAACCGCGATGGACTGGTACTGAACGATCCACGGAACAAGGAATCGAAGGTCAAAACCAAGGACAAGATTATCAGTTCCGTGGTGGGCTATAAGCCACAGACGCACGTTTCGATTGAATACATCGAAAGCCTGGATGACTGGAAGACTGCCTGGAACCACATCCACTTCTCAGGGTTTTTAGGCGTGAAGATGGTGATGCAACTCATCTGGCAAGGCTGCGATTCCATCCTTGCTGCACCGCTGGTGATTGACCTTGCTCGCCTGGTACTGCATGCACAACGTGAGGGGGAAACCGGGGTGCTTCGATATCTGGCTCCCTACTTCAAAGCCCCGCTGAGTGAAGATGATCACGACTTCTTCCACCAGGTAACCGAACTGCATAAGCACTACTTCGGGGCCAGCGCATGACATGGACCATTGCAGCGGGGCTGGTGGTACTGGCCTGTATCATCGTTGCCTTGGCTCGTGGTTATGAAGTCCGCCTGGTATTGCTCATCGGAGCCTTCGTTCTGGCGGCTCTGGGTCAGAAAGCTGACCAGATCCTCATCACTTTTCTGCAGGGGCTCGCAGACCCCACTTCGGTAGTTCCCATCTGCTCGGCCATGGGGTTTGCTTACGTCATCAAAGCCTTCGGCTGCGATCAAGAACTGGTGAAAGCCTTATTCCGTCCATTACTCTCCGCACGATTCCTGGCTGTGCCGGGCACTATCCTGATTGGTTTCGTTGTCAACATCACCATCATCAGTCAAACCAGTACCTCGCTGGCAGTGGGTACGGTACTCATTCCGCTCTTGCGTACGCTCGGGTTGCGTGGAGTCATTATTGGCTCGTCATTAGTACTCGGTGCTTCCATTGGCGGTGAACTCCTCAACCCCGGAGCACCGGAACTGGTAGCGATTGCCGGTAAGCTGGGGGTGAAGCCAACATCGCTAACGCCTGAGATTGCCAAGGTAGTTTTTATTCATTTGGCAGTGGCCATGATGCTCTTCCTAATGTTGCGTCGAAAGGAACTGGGACAAACGCAGGCTACCACTGTACCTGAAGCTATGTCGATCCGCTGGTGGATGGCACTGGTTCCCGTAGTGCCTATCGCCCTGCTCTTTCTGTTTGGCCCGCCGTTCAACTGGTTTACCTGGCCTACCGAGTGGCTGCTTGCCAAAGGGGAACGCCCTGACCTCTACAGCCCCAGGCTCATTGGTGTAGCGATGCTTATTGGTTGCCTGGTAGCCTGTATTGCTGTGCCGAGGCATGGTGGCAGTGTGGCCAAGCATTTCTTTGAAGGTGCTGGGTATGGCTACATCCACATCATTTCCCTGATCGTCATTGCCAAGTGCTTCAGCGAAGGGATCAAGCACGCAGGCATCGCCTCGTTCATTGCTCACCTGGCAGAATTGATGCCGGTGTTGCTACTGCCGATGGCTGCGCTCCTGACTGCCTTCCTGGCTTTCCTCAGTGGTTCAGGCATTGGAGCTACTCAGGGGCTGTTTCCACTTCTTGCCGATGTGGCGGTACAGAACCAGATTGACCCGGTTTTGGTGGGGGTACTTTGCTGTTTAGGAGCAGCAGCGGGACGGACAGCTTCTTTGGTAGCGGCAGTAACTCTGATGTGTTCGCAGTTGACGGAAAGTAAACCGGTCGAGTTGAGTAGACGGGTGATGATTCCGCTTGCTGTGGCACTTGCTGTAAGCATCGCCATCGTCATGCTACGTCAAATAATGTGATGTTACAGTGCCGAACGATACAGCGACAACAACTCATTGTACCCCACCGGGCGTGGGTTGAACTTTCCTGTCCACTGCTGGGCTGCCTCATCGGCCAATACCGAAAGCATTCCCTCACTGACACCTTGAGAATGCAAGGTTTTCGGTAATTCAGCGATGTCGGCTATCTCACGAATGGTACGAGCCAGCGTTTCGGTGGCGTTGCCAGTGGGTGTGATGCGGGCTGCATGCAGTAGATCAGCATACTGTTCTTCCACCACGGTGCCGTTGTACTGAATGACATGAGGCAGTAATTGCCCGACAGCTTGTCCATGAATCATGCCATAATGGGCTGTCAGTGGATTAGCCAGCGCATGGGCTGCACCGAGCATCGCATTTTCAATCGCGAGACCTGCCAGGTGAGCCCCCCACTGCACGGCTGAACGAGCAACGGTATCGCCTGGTTTCGTCAGTGCCGTCTTGACATAGCCATGCAGCAAACGCCAGGCTTCTCGAGAAAACGCTTTAGAAAGTGCGCTGCTCTTGGTAGAGACATGGGCTTCCACTGAATGCGTAACAGCATCCATTGCAGTCAGCGCAGCTACGCGAAGTGGTTGGGTCAGTGTCAGGTCTGGATCCAGAAAGGCTACCTTAAATGCGGCCTTCTTGTCGCCGCAGGCCATCTTGAAGTGAGTGACTGGATCTGAAATAAGAGCGAATGACTGTGCTTCGCTGCCAGTACCAGCCGTGGTGGGTACGCCAATGGATGGGAGCATCGGCTTAGTGGCTTTGTTCACGCCCCAGTAGTCTTTCATCTCTCCGCCGTTGGTGTAGAGGAAGTTGATTCCTTTTGCACAGTCCATCGCTGAACCACCACCTACGGAAACGATGAAATCGACTTTCTCCCGCTGAGCGACAGCCAGCCCTGCTGCAACATGCTTGGTAGTCGGGTTCTCTTCTACACCATCGAAGACGATGACTGATAGCTTGGCCTGACGAAGAATCTGTTCAGCCCTTTGTGGGTGACCTGCTTCTTCAAGGCCTGGGTCGGTCACGAGCAGCACACGCTTACCGCCCAGACCTTTCACCACTTCACCCAGTTGTGAAAGCACGCCGGGGCCACTGATGACGCGGGTTAATGGCTGAAAATCGAACTGATAACTGGGTGTCATATCTGTCGCCATCACCCTGCTTTGCCCTAGAATACTGAGCCAATTATATGGCTAGTGCCCCTTCTGCATATTGCAGAGCCCGGCTACGGAAGAGGAATTCGACGATATTTCCCTCATGAGGCTGTAACCAGTTCAGTTGCACGGTAGGGATAGCGCCAAAGTTCAATCGATCAATGTTCACAGCATCCAGCAGTTCCCGCTGAAACTTCGAGTTCTTCGTGAGTGCAGTGCAAACCAACGTCGAACCGATCTTACTGATGAGCTGATCCTGTGGTGTTTCGGTGACCGCTGCGAACGGGAAGAGGTATTCCTTCCTCATCAGCGGGTGATCAGGGGAGTCGCAATAGATGACAGTCGGCCGCAAATAGGCATGTCGTTCGTGCATCACAAGCCGAGGACCGAAGCGTGCAGTCAGGTCATGTGCGCCTGGTGTCTTCAAATCCTGCTCGATTTCGGCGTTGATGGCTTCAGCCATCTTGGGGTTAGTGAATGCAGCTAGTGCTGACTTCTCGTCTTCGGGAGGAAGAGGCTGGGTAGGCCCGATCTTTTCAGCAACAGCTACGGCCAGCTTGCGACCATGGCGAGGGGTATAGACGGCAGAAGCATTGATGCAGCCACGGCCGCTGTTGACCGCAATGCTATCTGCGACCACCTGGACATACTGCTCCCACTGGTCAGCCATGTCGTCGCCGAAGATGACCTTGCTCCAGCCTGGGCCATGCACCTGCACGTTGGGGTTCGATTTGTACTGATCGACCATTTGCTGGCCACCGAAGACCAGGCTTCGTTTGCAGACGTTCATCACCGCACCACCGACATCGTGGCCACCAGGATAAATGGCGATGGCCTGTTTGGGTAAGCCAGCCTGCACGAAGCTGGCTGCAATACGGTTGGGTGTCCACGGTTCTGCCGAGCCTGGCTTGATCACCAGACCAATCTGCATATTGATGACAGGCAGCCACAGTGAATGCACACCAGGTGAATTATTGGGGAGGATCATCCCCAGGACGGGTGACAGGGCTTGATAGGAAAGCGGCACTCCCCTGCTCTCGACGCCGTGTCCTGCACGAAGGAATTCAGGGTTCAGGCCACGTGTCAGAGCATCCAGGATCGCTGCCATATTCTGCATGACGAAGTGGTTCTTCTTCATGTTGTTGCGGCAGAGCTGATACGGCAAGCCCGTGGTGGCTGACTGCACTTTGACATAATCTTCAGGCGTTTGTGCCTGCCCACCAATATCAACGGTGCCCGTCAGAAAGATATCTGCCGCCTTCTTCGTGAGGGCGAAGAGATCAGCCATCGGAATATCACGCAGTAACTGGCGAGCACGCGGAGCATGGCGAATGTCACGTTCCACGATACCGCCAACGACTTTGCTCATCTCTGCAACCGTTTCACCGGTGTCAAAACGGATGAGCTTATCAGCGTCCAAGCTCTTATAGGGTTCACCCCAACGGAGGGCAGGTATGTGCAGCATGAGAATATCCTTCGATACCAACCCGAAGCGTTAGCGAGGGAAGCTGATTTATGCATAGCTTTCCTTGCTAACGCTTCGGGTTCGTGTGACTTCTAGTAAACGCCAACTGTTGTGCTTGATGCAAACCCACGGAAAGGTTTCACACCACTGACACCATCCCAAGGGTACTTCTCGTACGGGGGCTCCCGCATGCCTTCATCACGTTCGAGGAAATGAGGCACGAAGAACTCGTAGGTGAGTGTGCTCAAACGAACTCGGCCTTCCTGACCATACTCCACCACCTTGGACTCAGTCTCGAAGTCAACGACTTCAGCCACCGCCCGTGGTTGTGGGGCATAGTAGGCAATCTTGTAACCATCAGCTGGCCCCACTGGCTTCGAGCAAGCCAGACCCATCAAGGTGTTACCATAGGTGGGGGTCATGTAAACTTTGCCGTTGTCGAGCAATTCTTCGACAGCGAAGCGGGTGAATTCTGGAGTGAATTCGGTGCCACCAGAGAAGATCCCGGTGATGCCGGTGTCAGCAATGGACTGCCCTTTCTTTTCAAGAGCGGTCGCTAGTGCTTCAAGCAATTTGGGGGTGGTGAACATACACTTAATGTCATGTCCCGCTGAAAGGATTGACAATGCCTGGTCAATCACATGTTCCTTGTAGGCGTGCATCTCGTCGAGCTTGCCTTTCTTGATGAGCTTGATGACCCAGCGTGGATCAAGATCGACACAGAAGCAGATGCCACCTCGATGCTGGCACAGGTGTTCGATGGCCAACCGCAACCGACGTGGTCCACTTGGCCCGAGCATGAGCCAATTGCTGCCTCGGGGAAAGAACTCGTCGGGGAGCGTACGTGACATCATTTCGTAATCGATACGGAAGTCGTCACTACCGATGCGGCTCTTGGGAATACCAGTGGTACCGCCCGTTTCAAAGACGTAAATCGGCTTGCCTTGCAGTGCCTTGGGAATCCAGCGCTGCAGTGGACCACCCCGAAGCCATTCGTCTTCAAAATTGCCAAAGAGGTGCATGTCATCCCAGCCCTGCACATCTTTCAGCGGGTTGAACTTGTAGCTCTTGGCTTTCTCGAGCCAGAAGGGCGTACCCGTATCAGGGTGAAAATGATGCTGGACGATAATTCGCACCTGGGCATCCAGTTGCTCACGGGCTGCTTGGGGAGTAGTGACGATTTCAGGTAGGTGTGGCATCATAATGTCAGGGTGTCTCCGGTGAGGATATACCAGTTTTTCGTGAGTTGTTGCTTGAGCGATTCGTTGGCGAGTAGACTTTGGCAATCGCTTTGAATTCGCTGTTTCAGTTTAGCGCGATCATGTTGTGGCAAAAGCACCTGGATATCCGTGAAATCCTTGTCTCGTGCGCTGAACAGCTTGCTGATCAGGATGTCTGTCGAGTCAACCAACATCACAGTAAGCCTGCCATATGAACCATGTTTGCGTGTGCGTGACTGCCAGTTGGATGGAAGGAAGTGTGATTGAAAGTGAGTGAACAGCAGCCCGAATCGTGCCTGTAACTGATGAATAAAAGCGTGATCATCTCGCAGTACTTTGGGCACTTCATCAACAATATCAATGTCTTCTGTTGTTCGAGATAACTGATGATTCAGCAGCAATACCGTCGAGCCGCCAATGTTGATGGTTGCCGGAGAAGTGATGTGTTCACCCACGGCACGGAACAGGGCTTCAATATTGTCTGTCTTGGTGAAATCCATGATGCGATGCCGAAGGGAAGGGAATCCTATCTTCTCAAATGTCTCGCTTTTGATTGTTTGCAACTGGCTGACTACTGGTGCGGAGGTAATCCAGTTAGCGAACCGTGTTGAACCCCAGTGTGCTTCGAGAACATCGAGACTATCACGCAACAGCAATCTTGATCGATAATCGTTGTCAGCTTGTCCAGCTTGATTGAGCACCGCTTGCGATAACTGCTCCGCATCCACATAGGGACGTTTCACAAGGCTCCATAAGTCAGGTTGCTGGCTCACCATATCCCTATCCTATCGAAGCCAGTACCTGGAACGCAAGGTACTCATTTCAATCTCACTACTCGTTTCGACTTCATTTCAGAGCGAGGCAATGTACCCCTGCTGACAAATTCAATTTCAGGTCTGAAATGGTATTGGTCGCGGAATTGCTGAATGAGTGAGTCCTTCACCTGTTCTTCAACATCACGCTCGTGCAGTTCGAGCCTGAGCAGCATCTCGCTGGTACGTCTGCCGTCGATGACAATCTGAAATTCATCAATGTGAGTGTTGGCACGGATAACGCCTTCGATCATGGAAGGATAGACGTTGTTGCCTTTGATGAGCAGCATGTCATCCGTACGGCCTACGACTCCGTTCAAACATCGCTTCCACGGTTTGCCACAGGGGCATGGGTTGGGATCAATGCGAACCCGATCACCGGTACGATAACGAACTACCGGGCTATGCACTCGGCCCAAGGTCGTGATGACCAATTCGCCCTCTTCGCCAACGCCTACCTCGCGGTCCGAATTGGGCTCCAGTACTTCTACATAACACTCTTCTTCAAGAAGATGGAAGCCACCCGGGTTCTCCCGGCACTCGATACCCAGCGGGCCAATCTCGGTCATGCCCCAATGGTCAATCACCCGGGCGCCCCAGCCTGCTTCGATGAGATGTCGGGTGCTGGCGATGTTGGCACCTGGTTCACCAGCCAGGATCAGCATGCGAATCGCTGACTTCTCGAGTGAGATATTCTCTTCCCGTGCTACTTCTAGCATTCGCATCGCATAGGTCGGGGTGCTGCACAAAATCGTTGCCTGATTCTCCTGCAGGAACTGTAGGCGGGCTACCGTACTAGCCCCGCCCCCAGGCAACACCAGGCAGCCTCGCTTGGCTGCACCTTCAAAGGCAGCCCAAAAGCCCAGGAACGGGCCGAACGAGAACGGGAAAAAGAAACGATCAGTACTTTCGATGCCTACTACATCATAAATGGTTTGCCAACAGTTCAGAATCCAATTCCATGACACAGCCGAATCGAGCCAGCGCAATGGCTGACCACTCGTGGTTCCTGATGTCTGATGCAATCGCACGTACGACGAAATAGGCTGATTGAGATTAGTTCCATATGGAGGAGTAGTCAGTTGATCCTGCATCAACTCTGACTTGTCCGTGCAGGGAACTCGCTTGAGATCAGCCAGTGTCTTAATCGTGCGATAATCAACTCCATGCTGCTTCCATTTTGATAACAGCCAAGGTGACAAACCATATTCAAGTAATGCCTGCCAGCGGTGTACTTGATGGCTGGCGAGGACGGAAGGTGAATGCATACGGCGCAGCTACAGGAAAGAAGCGTTATGGCATCAGTGTAGGAACTGCTAGATGCTTGGTTAGCTCTACTCCAGAAGGGCAAATGAATTCAAGAACTTGCGGGCCTTGTCGGAATTCATCCAATGGTCTTTGCCAACAATCATCACCTGATACACGCGTCCATTCACAAAGTACATGCTGCAATACAGTTCAGCACCTTTGCTGGGTAGCTCGCCCCTGATCTCTCGACCTTTATACTTGCCCTTCAGAGTGATGGGATCTTCTTTAATTAGCTTGGCATCCATGTTATCAATGAGTGCATTCCTGGCACCGTTTAACCCATCATTTATCTGGGAAGCTTTGAGTTTGTCGCCTTGTGGAATGTCAAGGTAGGCAATACCCATCATTCCATCCTTCTCTTCGACGCTGAACAGTTTAAGAGACAGCCACTGTGCCCCTTTGGTTTCTTCTTTCGGGACACCAGGAAACTTTGCTTTGAAGCCACCAGACTTCGAGACGAATTCCTTGAAACTGCTCAAATCGTTGGAATTCGCAGCAACGCCAGCACCTGCATTCTTGAAGTAGAGTCCACCCAATAGGAAAACGATACCGAGCCCTAATCCGGCAAAATAGGTCGTATGCTGCGATTCGAATGCCTTGGCTTCTTCTTTAGAAGCGAACATCATGCGTACGAACTGGCATACTGCTATCAGCACCATGCCTGCACCGCCAAAGACAAGGCCATAATAGAAGCCTTGATTCCAATCAACTTCAGCAAACATTCGTAGCATGGTTACCACCAAGTTCTTTCTGCAAACCTAGCTTACAATTACACATTGGCAATGAAATGTATATCCTCATCCTTGATGATATCGTTTTTCTTGCGAGAAGCTTTCCATGCGTCTGGCTGTGATTGGAACCGGGTATGTGGGACTCGTCAGCGGCACTTGCTTTGCCGAGAGTGGCAACCAGGTTATCGGCGTTGATAACAACCCTAAGAAGATCGAGATTCTGGAATCAGGCAAACTGCCCATCTATGAGCCAGGCTTGCTGGAAATGGTGCAGCGAAATCGCAAGGAAGGTCGCCTCACCTTCACCACTGATCTCGGCAAAGCTATCGAGAAAGCAGATGTCATCTATCTTTGTGTTGGCACTCCACAAGGTGATGATGGTTCCGCTGATCTCTCAGCCCTATGGGCCGTGGGGAAAGCTATTGCTGCCAAACTCGACAGTTACAAGTTGTTAGTGATCAAAAGTACGGTTCCCGTTGGCACCAACAAGAAACTTACCGACTTGATATCTTCACTGACCAAACAGCCATTCGAAGTAGCCAGCAATCCGGAGTTCCTCAAAGAGGGAGCTGCGATTGATGATTTCATGAAGCCCGACCGAGTGGTGGTGGGTGTCCGTAGTGAAAAGGCTCAAAAGCTTCTCCACGAGCTCTACGCCCCATTTCTCCGCACCGAAAGGCCGTTCCTGGCAATGCCTCCCGAGAGTGCGGAGATGACCAAGTACGTTGCCAATGCCATGCTTGCCACCAAGATCAGCTTCATCAACGAAATGGCTGGCCTGTGCGACAAGATGGGAGCCGACATCAATGATGTCCGGCGTGGCATCGGTCACGATGTCCGCATCGGCTTCCAGTTCCTTCACCCCGGCCCAGGTTACGGTGGCAGTTGCTTTCCGAAGGATGTCAACGCTCTGATGGCTATGGCGCGTGAAAAGGGTGTCTCATCGAGGCTCATCGAAGCTGTTGATGTGGTGAACGATCTGCAGAAGAAGGTGTTGCCTGCCAAGATCAAGCAGCACTTTGGGGATAAGCTTAAGGGCAAGACACTGGCTGTCTGGGGGCTCGCTTTCAAGGCACGCACCGATGATATTCGAGAGTCCCCTGCCCTCAACCTCATTGACGAGATGCTTGAGGCGGGTGCTAAAGTGCAAGTGCATGATCCAGAAGCGATGGAAAACGTTCGTGAAGAGTATGGCGACAAACTCCAATACTGCGAACGACGGTACGATGCACTGACCGGTGCTGATGCCCTTGTCATTGTGACAGAATGGCAGGAATTCCGCACTCCCGACTTCCTTCTCATCAAAGAGATGCTGAAGGATCCGGTGATCTTCGATGGTCGCAATATCTACGACCCTGTGACACTCAAGCAGTTAGGCTTCAGCTACTATGGCATCGGTCGGCGAGCTTAATACCGCTGTAGCCAGCCGATGAGGCCTGCTACTTCTTCATCGCTGAGTTTGTCCAATAGCCCGGCGGGCATCAGAGATCGATCTGATGTCCGCTTGGTGCCAAGCTGGCTGCCGGGAATGCGAATGCTGGCATCCGCACCTGTTTGCAACATCACCCCATCAATGGCTTCATAGATCACAAGCCCTGAATGGACCTGGCCATCCTGGGTTACGTAGATGGTAGTGCGGTAGCGATTTGAGACATCCTTGTTTGGCTGCAGGATAGCAGTCAGGATGTCATCTCTACTGAAGCGTTTGCCGATGCCATGTAGATCGGGGCCGAGGGCTCCGCTGCCTTGATGGCAGGCGGCACAAAGCTTGGTGAAGTGCTTTTCGCCTTGAGTAAGATTCGCATTCTCCCATGAGATCTGGGCTCGCTGCGACTTCCAGGTTTCCAGATCGATGCCATCCGCACCGGCGATGCGTGCCTTGGTTCCGGGATAGTGGCGAAGTATCCACTTCTCCAACGCTGGTACCGGCATGGTCTGCAAAGGGTCTGGTGTAATAGGATCGGTGATGCTTTGCAAGCGTGCCCGAAGGTTCGCAGCGAGTTCAACCGAAATTTCCTGTTTCAATCTGGTGAGGATAGCCACCAGTTCCCGTTCCAGCCAATCACCTTTAGGTTGGCTCAGCCTCGTTAAGGCAAGCATTGCCATGGCTGATCTCTGGCCATCCTGCAGCGACAGGGCCACGATGAAGGTGTTTCGATCTTCTTCATTGGCATGCCGGAAGATGATCGGCAAGAGTGCGTCACGAAGAGCCGGTTCTTCCCATTTTTGCCTGAATCGTTTCAGGACGGCAGCATTGGGTTTCTTGCCTAGCACCTCAATCAACCGAGGTGTCCATTCATAGTCTGCATCCTTTTCCACAATGGTAGCGAGACGAATCGCAATGACATCGACTGGCACCTGCCCGGTTGCCAGGTAAAGCAAGTGCCTGGAATGGCCAAATTGTGAATGGGCAGCAATAGTGTTGCCCATCTCCGGGTCAATTTCGAGCAGCGATTCGACGCATTCATGCAGCCTGGCAAACCAGTGCCGCTCTCGTTGTATCTTCCTTTTCTCGTACTTGGCTTCCAGACCAAGGAGTGCATTGGTGATAGTGGTCCGCTGTTCGGTGCTACGTGGCGTTGGCAAACAGGCCAGTACGAAGAGGTAATGCACATCCTCAACAGGTGGGCTTTCTAATGTGAGTTGTGCAACCAGTTTTTGCAACGTTTGTGGATGCGTGTCACCAAGTAAAGCAAACAGGCGGGCCAACTCGCGATTGATTCGTTGATCAGGCGAAGGGAACCGTTGCCGAGCTTCGGCAAGGATGCTGTCACGTAGTTTCGTTGTTTCAGCTTTTTGTGTACCAGCCAGTAGAGCGTACCCTTCGAGGTATGCTTTCTTTGAATTCCTGGTTCCGATGGTGCCTAGCATGCTTTGCAACCTGGTCAGGTGTTGCAATTCCACAGAATTGCCAGCATGTAATTTCCATTGAGTGAATGCCTCACTGAGTGATACCGAGGTACTCACTGGTGCCTTCGAGAACAGTGCACTGATTGTCGAGGGCTGCGTAAGCCGGGCGTCAGATGAGAGCTTCTGGAACCCTGCATCATGGCGAACACGATAGACAGCCCCGGCAGTGCCGCGTCCACCTGAAGAGAGATACAGATCACCCGTCTTGGGGTGGATCGCTGCTGAAGTGGGGGCGAACCCCTGCCCTGGCCCGACTTGGAGAAACATTGATGCAACCGGCTGGCCTTGATTCATATCCACTCGATGAACATTGCCAAAGGTCCAATCAAGGACGAAGAAAATGCCTCGATACTCTTCCGGGAACTGTTCATGTCTATAGCAAACCACCCCCGTTGGTGAACCTCTTCCTAAATCCAAAACTGGTGCTCGACAGGCATCGTGGTAGGAAGGCAACCGCCAGAACTGGCCGTACTGAGGCGTACGCCACCCGTAGTGTGCCCCCTTTTCCACTCGATAGAACCGGCAGCCCTCGTACCAGGGCAGGCCCATGCACCGTTCGTTGTCGGAATCGTAGGTGTATAGTTCGCCTTTCAGATTCCAGTCCATGTCGTAAGCATTGCGGAGGCCATCACAGATGACTTCAGTGGTTTTGAAATCGTTTGAGAGCTTAAGAACGATGCCACCAACGAGTGGTTTCGATTTCAATTCCAGTTTGCTGGCAGCGGTGTTGCCAATGAGTGCGTAGAAGCAGCCATCCGCTCCTTTCCTGATCGCATGGGCGTCGTGCTCTCCACCTGTCTTGAGTTTGTAGAGCAGCGTTGAAGTTGGTTGATGAGTACCTGGCTTCCAAGGCGTTCGACGGATGCCACCATCGCCAACAACGTAGAGTTTATCGCCATCAACCAATAGCCCCATCGCACCATCTTTGGGGTGATCTGCTATTTGTACTGACTGGTCAAACTTGCCATCACCGTTCGTATCGATGAGTTGCTTGATGTACCCACGGCCACTGACGAGTAGCTCGCCAGTGGGTGCGAAGGTGATGCAGTAGATATCGTTAGCGAGGTCCGCCCCGGCTACCTGGGTGATGGAGAAGCCGGCGGGCAGTTTGAAGCCGTTGCTGGTTACGGGAGCGGTTGATGATAGCGGTGGGGTTGCCACCAAAGATAGAAGCAACCCACAACATAGTGCGTACCACAGCTGCATTTCTACTCCTTGCTTGCCGGCTGAAGCCGGTACTCCAACACTACCGTATGCAGTAGAGTTTGCTGGCGGTTCGGATCAGCAGACTCTTCTCAGTGATTGCAGGCGTGGCCATGCACAACTCTTCCATCGAGTTGATCCCCAACTGCTTGAACTCGCGACCAGCTTGAACGACGAAGCAGTCGCCATCTTCACTCAAGCAGAATATCTTGCCGTTGTAGGCCCACGGGCTGGCTGTGAAGCCACTGGTCTTGCCCTTGAATCGTTGCTTGCCATACACCTCTGCTCCGGTCTTAGCATCATAACAGGCGATGAAGCCTTGATCGTACAGCACGTAACAAAGTCCCTGATACACCACAGGAGTAGGCATGTACGATGCCCCTTTACGTTGTACCCAGGCCACCGACGGATGGTTTGGCTCTTCAGGCTTCGTGGTCAAATCACCGGAAGCACCGGGCTTGATGGCATAGAGTGGCTTCTTCGGATCCATCACATAACCGGATGATACGTAAAGCAGACCATCGACAGCAAAAGGCGTAGGCACCGTAATGTTTGACATGCCGCCCACTTCCCAGAGGACATTGCCATCGAGATCGTAGGAACGTGCCATCTTCGTACCAGCGGTCACGATCTCGGTTCGTTTGTCGTTCACCCAGACGTAAGGCGTGGCCCAGTTACTCTTCTCGTCCCGATCCTTCTTCCAGACCTGGCTCCCTGTCCTGGCATCAAGACACACGATGTAAGAAGATTTCTGGTTGTCATAAACGAAGTAGAGCTTGTCGCCATGTACGGTAGGTGAAGCAGCAGGCCCCCAACTGTTGGCAGTGGGCATGCTGGGGATGACATACTTCCACAGTTCCTTGCCTTCGTGATCGTAGGTGAAGAGGCCTATGTTACCGAAGCAGACATAGAGACGATCAGTATCGACGACTGGAGTTTCCGAAGCATAGCTGTTCTTGACGTGCTTGGGTTGATCAACTTTACCTTCGTGGGCTACTTTCTCCCACAGAATCTTGCCCGTCTGTTCATCCAGGCAATAGACCTTCCAGGTGTACTTGGATTCAGGTGCTTTCTTACCTTCGCCACCGAAGTAGAGACCTTTGCGAGCTTCGGAGGCAACCTCGGGGGCTCCTTCACGAACAACGCTGGTGAGGAAGACTTTGCCTTTCCAGGTCACTGGGCAAGACCAGGCGAGGCCGGGGATATCTGTTGCCCAGGCGACGTTCTTCTTAGTTGACCATTCCGTGGGCAGCTTGCTATTCTCGAACACACCAGCTTTGCTACCTCCGTGGAACTGTGTCCAATCGGAACCGTCCGGAGATGGCTGAGGGAGTGTCAGTAACAATATGAGGCTTAACATGATTGCTTCCATGAGGTTATTTGTGGAGAGTTGATTGCAGACGATAGCTCAGCCGTGTCGAAGCCTCACGAGCTTCCTGCCCAAGGTTGTCCGTTCGCTTGGCGATCAGTTGTAGTTGTTCTAGAGCTGCACCGGTATTCATCAGTTCCAATACTTCAAGCCCCCGTGAGAACTGAAGTGGATTTTCACTCAGGCTGGTCGATTCTTCTGCTTGAGAGAGTATCTGTTCGAGTCGTCGCTTGGATTCTGGCGATTGTGTACTAACAAGAGCCCGCTTGAGATCAGCTTTGGCTGCACCGGCATGCTTAATCAGTTGTTTGGTGGCCTGTTCACGATCCTGAAACTTGGCAGCATCGAGCTGCTTGATCCAGACCTTGAGCTGTTCCTTGTCAACATTGGTAGAGCTGGTAACAATCTGCTTGCCAAGCCACTCTGCCGCTTGTGGCTGATTCGCCCATCGACAGATTGTGGAATACGCCTTCGCTGCATCATTGGAAGCAAGTGCAGACCAGTACTGAGTCCATTCCTTTTCATTGACCGTTTCATCGCCGGGAAGCGACCAGCGATTCAGATCCCATACCAGCATGGTTGAGTCATTACAGACCGTCAGTAGCTGCTTCGAATCGGAAGAAAAGTGGCAACTGCTGACAATACCTCGATGACCAGTGAGAGCATATGGTTCACGATTACTGCCCATCCTCCAGAGAATCACTGCATGTTGATCAAGCTCGGTGCCATTGGCAGGAGTGACGAGCCAGCGACCATCCGGGCTCATTCGTGACTGGCTATTGGTATAGACAAAGGGCGTAGGTAAGTCGGCCTGAAACCGTTGTTTTCCTGTTGCCGTTTCAACCACAGTAATGCCTGTCGAACGCCCTCGATTGGTGACAATGTGCAAATTGCGTCCATCATACGAAAATGCAAAGTTCTGCTGATGGTTCGCCAGCTTCATGTTGGTGGCCAGCAGTTTTCCAGTGGCTGCATCAAAGAACCGTAGCATCACTTGCTCATCATCTTGTACATAGTGCATGGTGGCCAGCCTGGTACCATCATGCGACATGATGGTTCGAATGGGATCACTCGAATAGAGCTCGTAACTCTTTTGCAATGCACCTGTTTCGCAACTGAATATCTTCACCCAGCGTAAATCGGTGGTGATGATTGATTTACCATCCAGTGAAAACTCAGTGTCGTAGCATGCTCGAGGAAATGCCTGAATTGATTTCTGCACCGTTCCCGTTTCTGTATCGATAACATAGACCCGACCCGTTTGATCACTCAACGCGATCTTCGCCCCTTTGGCATCACTGGCGAATGACCGCAAGTTGACTTCATCGAGTTTCAGATCATAGGTAGCTGACAGTTTCCCTTTCTCACCCCAAGCCCGGAGTATCGAATCATTGGTTGAACCAATGGTCAGCCACTGCTTGCGGAGAGAAGAGTAGAAGACATATTGCTGGCCCTGATCGTACCCATCAAAAGTGAGTGCCGCTTCAGGCTTATCAGCCGGGAATAAACGAAGCTTTGAGAAATTGACGCCTCGCCGCCCCGATGAACCGAGCATCAACATCTCAGGCCTATTAGCCTGAGCAATGCTCGTCACCGCTCCTGTCACCCATTGGCGAGGCAACTGGATAGTACTTTCCTTTTGAGTCTGAAGGTTCCAGCGAACGATCTGGTCAGGCTGTCTGGCTACGTAGATTGCACTTCCATCAGCACTCCAGCTCACACTGATGCTACGACTACGTGCGGGGAGTATCTGTTCTTTTTTGCCAGTTGCAATGTTCCAGATTGTTGGTGCCAGGTCCTGATCAATGCTGGCCAATTGCTTGCCATTCGGTGAGTACGCCAAACTGACCAGTCCGTAAGGTGATGTCCACCGGCTCACTTCTTTTCCATCGTTAGTATCCCAAGTGATAATGTGCCTGTTATCGGTGCCTGCTGTTACAAATTTACCATCAGGCCGCATGACAACCGAATTGATGCCGCCAGCATCAGTCATTGCTCGCACTTCCGTACCGGAAGGCAGATCAATTACCCTGATGGACCTGTCAGAATAGTTCTTGAGCAGCAGTTGCTTGGGATTGCCCGAAAAGGCCAGGAACGGAGCATCCATCATGATGGAACTGTAATCATCGCGTTGTGCCAGCAGAATATCCTGTCGGGTTGCCGTGCCTCGTAGATCCCAGACGCTTACTACACCTTGACCAAAAGCTCCGAGCGCTGCCAGTTTGTCACCATCAATAGAAAAGGCGACTGCTGTCGGCATCACTGCTCTGTCATTCTGAGTAATAGCCAGTGCGTGAATCAATCGACCTGTTACTGCGTCCCAAACGCGAACGCCACGACCACCACCGGTTGCAATGAATCTGCCGTCCAGAGAAGCAGTCTGGCAGGTTATAGGCCCTTCGTGGCGGAATCGTGTACTTCCAAGCCGAGCAATGGCCCCAGTGGGAAGTGGATCACCCTGTTGATCGAACGCAGAACCGTCCTGCATGGACATGGCCATGCAACTGACCAACAACAAACTGACACACGCCATGCTTCTCAACGACTGCCCCTCAATGGTAACACTGGTGTACAACTGGCTTTCAGCAGATCGTCATCGTGTCCACCCAAATGGCAACCATGAAAGACGAGTGCCAACAGCACAAGCAGTAACCATCTCCATTCAACCGGATAGCGAAGTTCTTGAGTCTGCACCACCATTACTGCTTACCCTTCAGATGCTGATCAAAAAACTCTAGTGATTCGGCAAGAGTCTTTTCAAGCTTCTCCCCTGCCCAGCCGTGCCCATCGCCTTCCATCGTGATAAGTTTTGCTGTAGCCTTCGTCTTACCGAGAGCCTCATGTAGCTTGGTGGCATGGATGTACGGCACCACATTATCCTTGGTGCCATGAAAAGTCAGGATAGGAGGGATGGTGCGTTTTGCATCAACATAGGTCAATGGCGAAGCCTGCTTAGCGAGTTCAATCTTATCTTTGACCGCTCCACCCAGGAAATCGACCAGGAGTGGCTCTACAGCAGGCTCCCAGTTGCCGTTCACCAGGTCAGATGGTCCAAAGAGATTGACAACGGCTTGCACTTCGCTCGATTGTTTGGCGAAGTCGGGGTTCAAATCACCCTTCCCTTCTAGCTGATCGTCTTTATTCGTCAGACCGAGCATCAGCACTAAGTGGCCACCCGCTGAACCACCGAGAGCCCCGATACGTCTGCTGTCGATGTGGTATTTCTCGGCATTGGCTCGCAGGAAACGCACGGCACATTTGCAGTCTTCGATCTGTGCAGGAAAACGTGCACCACTGGGAGTCAGCCGATATTGAATGCAAGCACCGAGATAGCCCTTCTTGGCAAAGCGGATCATGATCATGTTCATGAGGGCATCTTGATAACTGCCACCTTTCCAGCCACCACCATGCACGAAGACAATGGTGGGAAACGGCCCGGGGCCAGGTGGTATCGCCAAGTTCATCTTGAGGTCAGTCTCGCCCCCTTTGCCGAAGACTACCGAGCGTTCGATTTTTGGTTCAAGCGACTTCTCTTGTGCCTGTACGACGGTTGTCGACAGGAGAACTAACACCAGCAGCCAGCAGCGATGCATGTCATCTCCTCAATGATGGATGACATGCATGGTAGCATACTTTTGGGCGAACGAAACTCTATTTAGCGACACAGGCTTCTGCGAGCGCAGACCACTCTTCTTCTAGTGTGCCCGTGAACAGGCTCAGCCCGGCTTGACTGTACCAGTACCGGGCGTTACCGATATCCCCTTCTTTGCGGTGAAGGTAGGCATGCATCCACGAACCAAGTGGACTGTGATCATCCTGTGCACAGTTGTGGGAAGCTTCCCAGTTACCTTCGGCATCGTAGAGCAATGACTGATGCACGTGGGCATGTGCAGCGGGGAACATGTGTTTTTTGAGTTCGAAGACGGTCATGTTACACCCGCTCCACTTTCTCCCATGTCCCTTCACGGGCCGATTTCAGCACTGCATCACAAACGAACTGGGTTCGCAATGCATCACGGAAGTCAGGCTGAGCTGGCTTGCCTTTGCTCACGCCTTCGATGAAGTCTGCCACCTGATGGACAAATGAATGCTCGTAGCCGATCTGCAACCCGGGGACCCACCAGTTGCCGATGTAGGGATGATCGCCATCGCTGACGTGAACATTGTGCCATCCACGAATCTTGCTCTCGTCCTTGTAGTCAAAGTACTGCAGGCGGTGCAGATCATGCAAATCCCAGGCGATGGATGCATTCTCGCCATTGATCTCAAAGACATACTGGGCCTTGTGACCACGTGCATAGCGAGTCGATTCGAAAGTTGCCAACGACCCGTTCGCAAACCGGCAAAGGAAAGCGCAGGCATCATCGATACCCACTTTTTCCTTCTTGCCGGTGAGGTTGTGTTGCCGTTCTTTCACGAAGGTCTCGGTCATGGCGCAGACCGAATCAATGTCGCCATTCAGCCAAATCGCTGTATCGATACAGTGGGCCAGCAGATCGCCAGTTACACCACTACCCGCTGCGCCAACATCGAGTCGCCAGAGGCCATTACCCCCTTGAGGCAGATCGGGGCTGATCGTCCAATCCTGAAGGAACTTAGCCCGATAGTGGAAGATGCGGCCGAGCTTGCCTTCATCGATCAGGTTCTTGGCCAGTGTTACCGCAGGCACCCGGCGGTAGTTGTACCAGACCATATTAGGCACCTTGGCCTTCTCGATAGCTTCCACCATCACCCGCCCTTCCGGGCCATCCATTGACAAAGGCTTTTCGCACAGAATCATCTTGCCATTGGCTGCAGCAGCGAGGGCAATCTCTTTGTGCGTGTTATTGGGCGTGCAGATATCGATGGCATCAATGTCCTTGCGTTCAACCAACTTGCGCCAGTCGGTCTCGATGCTGGCATAGCCCCACTGATCGGCAAAGGACTTGATCTTAGCAGCATCCCGTGCACAGGCAGCCTGAAGCACCGGTGTTCGATCAAGCTGGAAGAAGTTGCCGACCTTGCGATAGGCATTCGAGTGAGCCCGACCCATGAACCCGTAGCCGATCATACCGATGCGGAGAGGAGTGGCAGCCATGCTGATAGACCTTTCTGTCGTTTATTCACTTCGCACGAGTAGGGCGAGGCTCCTGCCGAGCCGCTGCCGTGCAAGGTAGGCAAGTCTTCTGGGGAGGTTCCGATTTTGTCTTCCGAGGCTGTGCCTGTCAACAGTCGACTGGCTGAATCTGGAAGTTCCCCAGTTATCATGTATAGTAACCGCACAACTCTTCGATGCATCAAAACAACTCTACACCGCATCGAACCCTTACCACATCTCTCTAAGGGACAAGAAGGAGAATGCTAATGTGGCACAGTGCCATGATGGTCTGCCTGTCATACGTTGCGATGACGCAGCCTGCACAGTTCAAAACCCCTGCACCTGACTTTCAAAAAGTCACTGAATGGGTCAACTCCAAGCCACTGAAGCTGTCTGACCTCAGAGGCAAAGTCGTGGTCGTTCACTTTTTCGCGTTTGGCTGAATCAACTGTGTGCGAAACTATCCCTGGTACAGGGAAGTGCAGGAACGCTACAAGGACAGCGAAGTAGTCCTCATCGGCATCCACACCCCGGAAACCGAGACGGAGCATAAAATCGACAAGCTCAAAAAGAAGCTCGAAGATGCCGGCCTCACACATCCTGTGGCTGTCGATAATGACCAGACCAACTGGAACCGGTACGGCAACCGCATCTGGCCGAGCATCTATCTGATCGACAAGAAAGGCAACGGCCGCTTCCGCTGGGATGGCGAACTCAAATGGCAAGGAGCCAAGGGCGACACCATGATGCACGACAAGATTAAGCTCCTGATCAAAGAAAAATAACGGGTGAACCTTGGAGTTGGCGAGTTCGTCTAACTCCAAGTTGTCCAAATCGCATTTATGTGTAAGATGTAGAAACCATTCGGGAATGGTGTAACGGTAGCACAGCAGCCTCTGGAGCTGTTTGTCTAGGTTCGAATCCTAGTTCCCGAATTCCTTCCATAGCTCGTATTTATGAAGCTCAAGTCACGCCCTGACGATTTTCACGTCGAAGAACTCACGTCGATTATTCCTCAGTCAACTGGTGTATTTCCGATCTATCGGCTGGAAAAGCGCAGTCTCAGTACGCCTGATGCTATTCAGAATCTATGTCGAGAATGGCGGATTGATCCTCGTCGTGTTCGCTATGGTGGGCTCAAGGATCGCCATGCCTGGACGATCCAGTATTTGACCATTGAAGAGGGCCCAATCCGCAAGTTTCGTGATGCGTTGATGCAGGTTGAACACCTGGGTTATGTCAACGAGCATTTTGGGCCACAATCGTTTACGGGGAATCGCTTTGGCATCACCTTGCGTGATATCGGCAAGGAAGAGCTGCCTCGCATTGAAAGTGAAATAGCAGATTTGCAGCAAGGTGTTGTAGCCAATTACTTTGATGACCAGCGGTTTGGTTCAGTCAGCGACAACCAGTTTGTAGCACGGGCACTGATAGCCAACGATATGGAACAGGCACTGAAACTGGCACTTTGTTCCTACTACGAACACGACCGATCGCAAGAAAAACAGGCCAAGAAACTGTTGCGAGCTGAGTGGGGCAACTGGAACAAGCTAGCTCTGAGGATGCCTGACAATCACCTCCAGAAGATAGCCTGGCATCTGCATCACAAGCCCACCGACTTTCTCGGGGCGTTCAATTACATTCCGTTCTTTCTTCGAAATATGTATCTCTCGGCATATCAGAGCTATCTGTGGAACTCCATTCTTGCAGACTGGATTGTGGCACAGGGTACAACCGAAACACTGATCAGTGTTCAGCAGAAGCATGGCAAGCTTCCGATGCTTCGTGGATCAACGGTTCGAGAGAAGCCCGATTGGGTGAAGCTGGAGATACCACTGCCTTCGTCTCGGAACGATCTGGCTGACTACGGATTGCTACAAGAGAATGTGACGCGAGTGCTGGCCAGGGAACAACTGGAACTCAAGGACATCAAACTGAAGCAGTTCCGCGAGCCTTTCTTTTCCAAAGGATCACGAACTGCGTGGTACATTCCGGAAGACTTCAAATATGAAGTGGGCTGGGACAAGTTGCACAAGGGCAACCGCAAGGTGAAGCTGATTTTCAGCTTGCCCCGCGGATGTTATGCTACCATGCTAGTCAAACGAGTGACGACTGCTGCGCCCTGGAGTTCTACTTCGTCGAGCGCTCCAGAATAGCTTTCATGGCTTCTTTCGCTGCAGTCGCAACGATGGGCGATTGATCCTTGGCATTCATCACATCCAGTAGTGGCTTCATGGCCACCGTCGTTCCGATATCTTTCAAGACTTTGCATGCCTCAACACGAATGGGGATGCTGCTCGTGTTATTCAGATAAGGCAACACTACCGGTTCTGCTTCACTACCAAAACGAATAAGGGCTCGGCTGACTCGTTCGAGTTCGAGTTTTTCCCATCGTGAAGCCAGCGTGGAAGCTGCGATGGGAGCTTTGCAATCGACGAGAGCATCAACCGAGGCCATGCGGATGGCAACAGACTTGTCATCAAGAAGGCGAATGAGCAGGTCTGCCGATTCACGTCCTGACCAGCTTGGCAACAGTTTGATGGCCTGTTCGCGTGTAGTATTATCCAGCTTGGTATCACCAGCAATGATCTCAAGTACGGCTGCGACCTCTGCCTGCCTTGAAAGGTCGAGTTTGACAGAGGCCAATTTCGTCAAAGCGGGGAAAATCTTTGATAGTTTTTCTCGTTGCTTGAGATCAATCAGAAGTGGCGTCAACAGGTCCCCTTCCGCACTGTAGTTGTTTACCCTCTCTGGATTGAATTTGATGCTGATAGTTCGGTCCGTACGTGAATAATAAAGTAGCTTGGCAAAGTTGATTTTCGAAGCATATCGTGCAGGGTCAGACACAGGGCGCACTTCCAGGTGGAGAAGGTCTCCAGCCCACTTGACGGCTACCTTGCCATCACCATTGTCTGCAATGAGAGCGAAACGTTTGATGAATTCGTCCGACCACTGCGCCTTGGTGATGTCAGGAATATTGATGATGACTGTCTGCTCATCCACTTTCAAAACCACTGTTTTGGGAGGTTCGTTGGTAGTTACTGGTGGCCCTACCAGTGTACTAGAACCCAGATTCGGAGAGACCGATGGTGTTACTTCTTTCACAGTTACAGGTGAAGTCTGATTCTTGATGCGTTTCACATCTTCCTCAGCACTTTTGAGCTCTTTCATTGCTGCAGTGAGTTCATCCTTGAGTTTCTTTACTTCATTGCTTGCTGATGAGTCAGGCTCTGGTAACCGACGACGCACCGCATTGCGGAAGTCCATTTGCCCTTTAATGTCGTTCAGTGCTTTCTGTGCTTCTACTTCTTCCTGGGGATCGAGTAGCTTGCGGACATTCGTGGTGGCAGACTGTGTTAACTCAACTGTTTCCCGCAGATTGCGCAGATAGTCTTGGGTTTTAGAGGTGACGATGTTCTGCCAATACAGGTAGACAGCCAGCAAAAGGGCAACAGCTCCAATACTGCCAATGATCACAAAGGAGTATCGGGTAAAACCCCGCGTATGGTCCGGATAGTCAAACTGTGTTTCACTCGAGGATGCACGCTTTGAGTGTTGCTTGCGTTTCGCAGGAGGGAGTGGTTCCGACTTCTCAACCCCTGATTCAGAACCATAACCACTGGCAGCCATCTCTCGCTGAATCGGCGGCGCCTCATGAGTGACTTCATCAGGTTTGCTCCCAGTGTACTTGCGTGCGTAAGCAAGCGGAACACTGGCTTTGCAGCGTGGGCAACTGATCGCAGCTTTGTCGGGATGTGCATTGACTTTCGTACTGGCTTTGCACATCGGGCATTTGACAATCAATGTCTGCTTGCCCAGAATTCCCATGCATTAACTCCCACCAACATCGTCGTACCCATTACCAGTTGGGCTTGAATTGCTCATCCTTGGTACGATGGTGTCGCATCTTCGAGGTCAAGAGGCCCAATGCCTGACATTGACTGACGAACGCTGCAACAAGATCGTTCTTCTTGATGTTGGATGCTACTAACTGTTTTAACCTTTTTAGCTTGGCTTCGTCAATCTCCCATCCCTTCTCGCGTATTAATTCCTGGAGATTCGTTTCTGTCTGCATCAGCTTGTTGATGAGAGCTGCGTTCACTTCAAATGGTGTTCGTCGGTAGATTTGCAGCGAATCGTTTACCAGTTCGCGTGCTTCCTCTTCTTTCTCAGTACGGCGCTGCAACAGTGCTCCCACCAGCCCGGAAAGTACCAATACTACGCTGATTCCAAAGAGAACCATCCCGGTGGTGTATCCGGACTTATCAGCGGAAAGAATCAACGAGAAGATGGCAAGTAGCGCCCCCAGCACAATGGTGAACGCAGGCCACGGGATCATCTTGAGTAAATTCTTTTTGGTTTTCTCAACTGTTGGCTTTTCTTCTGTTGATGCCTTTTTGCCAGGCACTCGAAGGGTAATAACGGTGATGTTATCAGGTCCGCCTCGAAGATTGGCGAGATCGACCAGGAATTGGCAAGCTTCGCTGAGTGGCAGGTTTTGAACAATTGCGCCCAGCTCTTCGTCGCTCAACTGATTAGAGAGACCATCACTGCAGATCAAATAGATATCACCCGGCTCTGTTTGGTGTGGTCCTTCAATATCTACCTGCACTGTTGCTTCGGGTCCCAGTGATCGAACGATGACATTGGAAGGGATGCCAGCAATCGATTCGGGAGAAACCTGTTGCCTGCGTGCCAATTCCCATTGCAGACTGTGATCGAAGCTCAACTGCTCAACGTGATTGCCTCGAATCCGGTAGGCTCGACTATCGCCTACGTGGGCTACGTAAACCCCTTCTGATCGCAAGAGGATGGCTGTAGACGTGGTGCCCATCCCCTGAAATTCGCGATTCTGAACACCTTTCTGATGGATATTCGCATTCGCCTCATCAAAAGCCTTGCGGAGTGCCTGCTCCGGCCCCTGGTTGGCATGTTTCTGGTACGTATGTGGAATTTGATCCGCAGCCAAGGCACTGGCCAGTTCACCAACAGCGTGTGCTCCCATGCCATCTGCGACGATCAAAATATGCCCACGATTCTTCCAGACATCAGCCGACGGAGCAAGCAGGACACCGTATGCATCCTGATTGTGGCTTCGCCTGACACCCACATCGGTGAGACTAGCAACTTCAACCTTATCGAATTCCAACGTGCTGGCTGGCGGACGCATCATAAGACCATTGGGCACAAAGCTCTCTATAGAACTATCTTAGCATCTACTTTTCGGTTAGAAAGGATGACTTGAACTTTCCTGAAGTATCACGAATGCTCCAGCAGCTATAGCGATTATTCATCATTAAGAGTCCTTGATGCCATTCGAGGCCTTTTTGCCAATCACCGTTGGCGATTACTTAGTTTATTTGTTAATTTCTGAGATACATGAGGCCTATTCCTATCCTTTTGGTGCTTAGCGTATGTCAGATGGAGCCGATGCATGGAAAGGCAGACTGACTAATGCTCGTGCTGGGGAAGCTCACGCTCTCGGCGAAGCATTGGAAGCCTGCCGTACCTATCTGCTTCACGTGGCAGAGCATGAATTGGATGCCCAACTTCGAGCCAAGGGCGGTGCCTCCGATATCGTGCAGCAGACATTCATGGAAGCCCAACAGGATTTCAGCCGGTTCTCCGGTACCTCGGAAGCGGAACTGCTGGCCTGGCTGCGAAGGATGCTGTTGAACAATATCTCGAACTTTCGCCGAACCTATGTGCAAACCGCCAAGCGTTCAGCAAAGAAAGAGGTGCCACTGGCTTCGGGAGATTCCAACGCTCAGGAACGTTCCTGGCTGGCGGATGGCATGCCCACTCCCAGCCGTGAGATGATGGCTGATGAACAGGAAGATGCCCTCTACGCAGCTCTGGATCGCCTGCCTGAGGACTACGCCCAGGTGCTTCGGCTTCGCTATGTGGAAGGCCTTCCGTTTGAGGAAGTCGCACAGAAGATGAACCGCACCGCCAATGCTGTTCGCAAGCTTTGGGCCCGGGCGATTGAGAAGCTTCAATGCGAAATGGAACCGCCCACATGAATCGCCCAATCGACGTTGATGAGCCTGTCGATGTTGTCGAAGAGCAATTGGCTGAGTGGGATGCCAAACTGGAGCGAGGCGAATCGATTGAGCAGGCATCATCCGTCCACTCGACGATTACCACCCAGGAGCGACTGCACAAAGGCTTGGCTTGTCTTAAACAGTTGAATAATATTCGTCGGAAGCGTGGCGACACAACTCTCACTTCCAGCAACAAATTCACACCCATCGCATCCAGTTGGAAGCTCCCCTGTGGTTTCGGTAAGTTTGAGCTGATTCAGGAATTAGGTCGAGGAGGCTTCGGCGTCGTTTTCCTTGCTCGCGACAGAATCCTCGATAATCTCATCGCCCTCAAAATGCCCCACAGCCACGTGCTGACGAATAACAGCCTCAGGCAGCGATTCATCCGCGAAGCCCGTGTAGCCGCTGGGTTACAGCATCCACATATCGTGGCTGTACACGAAGCAGGTGAGATTGGGCCTGTCAATTACATTGTTTACACTTACTGTCCCGGTATCACTCTGGCAGAGTGGCTTCGCTCACAGAAAGAGCAGGTAAACGCCCAGGAAGCAGCCAGGTGGTTGGCCTCACTGGCTGAAGCTGTGGCTTATGCACATAGCCAGGGTGTGATGCATCGCGACCTGAAACCCGCCAATATCCTTTTACATACACCCAATAACTCTCCCACCAACTACATTCCGAAGATCACTGATTTCGGCCTGGCCAAGCGCGAACGGGAAGAACAACATACAGCCACTGGAGCCATCCTGGGTACACCCATGTACATGGCTCCTGAGCAAGCTAAAAGCAAAGCCGCCATCACGCCGGCTGTTGATGTTCATGCCCTGGGTGTACTGCTTTATGAATTGCTGGCAGGTCATCCACCATATCGTGGCGAAAGCGACTACGACACCCTGCAACTGGTTGCCAATCAGGACCCTTTGCCACTGCGAAAGCTTCGCCCTCGATTACCAGTCGATCTGGAAACCATTTGCTTGAAGTGCCTGCAGAAAGACCCTTCTCTGCGCTACGCATCTGCTCAAGAATTGGCTGATGACTTGCGACGCTTCCTGAAAAGCGAACCGATTCATGCTCGTCCCGTTTCCTGGTGGGAACGAACCTGGAGGCTCTGTCAGCGCCATCCCCTGGTGACATCACTCCTGCTAGCCCTCTTTCTGACTGTCATCGGTGGCGTAGCGGGGGTACTCTACCAGAACCACGAACGCACCTTGCAGGCCGATGCTGCCAAGGCCTGGCTGCAAAAGCTCATCGGTTTCTTACGCAACGAGATTGCCGAAGCGAAACAGCTACTGGAGAACCCCAAGACCATCCAACAGGGGCGGCAGAAGCTTATCAGTATGCTCCCCAATTTTGAATCAGTTTTGCACGATCCACAAAACACCGAACCCTGGCTCTTACGTGAGTTCGCTGAACTTATCATGGAGGTCGGTGGTGTACACAACCTGCTGGCTGAATATCAAAAGGCATCGCAGAAGTACCAGCAAGCGGTGGATGTCTACGAGCAAATTCTGAAGAAGACAGGCAATCCGATCGATACTCAAAAATCGCGAGCGAGAGCAGTGGCCAACCATGCTTTCGCCTTACGGAATCTTAGGAAATGGTCAGAATCCGATGCAATCTATCAACGGGCAATTCGACTGGGCATGGAAGTTCTCCAGGCAGAACCCGGGGTTGCGAAGAATTACACTTTCGTTGCCAACTGCATTATTTTCAATGTGTTCAATCTTCAGGAATTGAGCCGCATAGACGAAATCGAACCTCTTCTTCTACAGGCCAAGGAGATGATCGAAAATGCTTTAGCCATCGATCCCAATGAAATGCGGATCAAACAAAATCAGGCACTCCTTCACGATGACTTGGGGTTATATTACCTGCGTCGGGAACGAATGGACGAGGCTAAGGTCAATCTGGAAAAGGGCTTGTCTCTTCGTCTGGCTATCCACCATACTAATCCCAAGCAGTTTGGCATAGGCGAAGAAATTGGACGAAGCTATTACCGCCTGGGTCTTCGCGCGTACCAACTGAAAGACTGGACAGATGCTGAAGCACATTACCGCTCATCCATCAAGTTCAACGACATGAATGCCAGTAACTATCCAGAGGTTCCCAATTTCGCCAATAATGCAGCTGCGGATCGATGGACCCTCGCCAGTTTTTTTGAAGAGCAGCAACGCTTCGCTGAGCAGGCTGAACTACTGGAAGAAGCAATCAAAATACGTCAGGAGTGCAATAAGAAGTTTCCACAACACCTTTTAAACAGGCAAGGCCTCATCAATACCTGTTTCAAATTGGCACGCGTTCAACGTGAACTCAAGCGATTCAATGAAGCGCAGACAACCATCAATACGGCGTTTGCCTTGCACCAGGCATACCTGAATGAATATCCAATGGATCAGAAGTCGCAGGAATTGTGGATCTTCCGTTTGCAGTTCTATGCCAACCAATACGAGAACGACAAGAAGATCGACCAAGCGATTGATATGCTCAAGCAACTGGTAATTGCACGAGAAGCGGCATTGAAAGAACCAACCGCTTCGAAGGACCTCGGACAACTTCTCGAGTCTAATTATGCAAAACTGGCACAACTCTTTCGTTCACACAAGCACTGGCAGCTTGCTTATGATCATGCACTACTCGCCATTCACAAGCAACTGGTTGCAGAAAGCCCAAACTCTCAGAAACTGGGGCAGTACTACTATCAGTCAGCGAATGATCTTCTAGAGTTGCAGAAGCATGCACTTGCTATCGAGCCTCTTCAGAATGCCCTAGATCACTATCAGCAAGCTGTCTCATCAGCCAAAAAACCATTCGATAGAGAGCTAGGCAACACGCTGCTCCGACTAGGTGCTCTTCAGCTGGTACTCAAAGACAACAAACTGGCGCATCAATCGTTGTTGCAAGCTGAGCAACACTTTAACAAACTCTATCGCCAGCAGCGTTCTACGCTGAATATCCAGAACCTGGCACAGTGCCATTGCCTTCTTGTTCAATCATCCTGGCTGGCCCGTACTGACCCGCTTCAAGCAGCATGGCATTTCATTGTCAGTTCCAGCTTGAGCACCAAGTACACCGGCTTACCTGTCAAACCGTTTACGATTATCCGTTTCGCATTCGTCTATCTAAAGACACATCCAGGCATCCGCAAGTAGATTCATGCCACAAGTCCGCTCCATACCAATATCCTAAATATTTAGGCATCGTGCTAGTGAGCGCGATGATCCTGACGAATAACACCCATCTTGCAAAATAGTGCGACGCGCTGCCCCGGTTCGCCCCAAGTACCTGTAGGAGTCTCGCATGACACTGACTGCTACACCCCCTGCCCCAGCTTCCAACCGGTATCTGGAGCAATCATCGGCTGACGGCAGCATGATACCCAGCGGATCAGCAGAACATCACCTGGCGGAAACGAACGATGCAGCGCTGCTTCGCCGTTTCGTCCATCGGCATGATGAATCTGCTTTCGCGAGTATTGTGCAGCGACACGGCCCCATGGTACTGCGAGCCTGCCAGCGAATCGTCGGTCGCACTCCTGAGGCTGACGATGCGTTTCAGGCTACCTTCATGGTGCTGGTACGGCGGGCGAGCACCATTCAACCACCCGACATGCTCGGACCCTGGTTACATGGTGTGGCCTGCCGATGTGCCCTGGCGGCACGTCAGCAGCGAAGTCGTCATCAGCAACGAGAGAAGCCACTAGTGGAGGCACCTCCGGTGGAAGACACCGAATCGAATGATTGGCTGCCTTACCTGGATCAGGAAATACAGAAGCTTCCCGAGATCTACCGTCGTCCCGTGGTTCTTTGTGAACTGGAAGGGCGGAGCCGGAAGGAAGCAGCTGAACTCCTGTGCGTGGCGGAAGGTACGCTCTCGAGCCGATTGGCCAGCGCCCGCAAGCGTCTGGCCCAGAGGCTTGGCAAGCGTGGGTTGCTTGGTCTTGCCGTGCTAGGCTCCTGGTTCGCGCTCGAAAGCTCAGCGAGCGCTGCATTGCCTGATTCGCTGGTGGATCAAACCACCCGGCTCGGCATGCAACTGCTTGAGCACCCTGCCACCATGACGGTCGCCCCGCAGGTGGCATCCCTTTCACACGGAGCTATGCAATCCATGTTTTACACGAAGTGCAAGTTGTTCGCGCTCGTCGCTGTCGGTATCGGCTGTCTGGGGTATGGCTGCTGGTTTCTCGGCAACGTCGGTGCTGCGGAGCCCCACACCATCGCAGCCCCGCTGGCTGACGATGATCAGAATCAGGCCAACACTGGTGGTCAAAGTCAGAGGGGTTCGGTGAATTCTACTTCTAGTCAGAACACCAAACCCAATGCCAAATCACCTCGCAGTGGCCAGCAACAGGGAACGGTTAACACCACGACTGTCACCGATGGTGATGACGACAGCATTCCCAAGAAATCACGGAACAATCAGGAAACCATCACAGGCTCCGGTACCATCAAGACCGAAACCCGCGATGTCTCAGGCTTCCGCAGTATCCTGCTTCAGAATGCTGGTTCGGTGACTATCAAGCAGACCGGCAAGGAAAAGCTCACTGTCACCACTGACGACAACCTGCTGCCTTTGCTCCTTACCGAAGTGGAAGATGGCAAGCTGGTGCTGAAGAATGCCAAGCAGGTTAACATGAAGCCCAGCAAGAACATCAGCTACACGATGGAAGTGAAAGAGCTGGCTAATCTCCAGATCGATGGCGCTGGCAAGTTCAACGTCGTCAACTTGGACGGCGATGCCTGTGCAGTCACGATCAATGGTGCAGGCACCATCACCCTGCAAGGCAAGTCGGGCAAGCTCAGCTTTAACATCCAAGGCTCCGGCTATGTTCAGGCAGAAGACCTGCAAGCTGACAAAGTCAGCGTCAGCATCCCAGGCAGTGGCACTGCCATCGTCAATGCTTCGGAAACGTTGAAGGTAACGATCCAAGGCAGTGGAGCAGTCGAATACGTCGGCAGCCCGGAAGTAACCAAGAAGATCCAAGGCAGCGGCTCCGTCAAGCAGCGTGCCAGCAAGGGTGCAGTGAAGCCATAACCCCACATCTCGTTCCCAGCCTCCGGCTGGGAACGCACTGCTAGCCAGCCTCCTGGCTGGCAGCGAAGACGAGCGTCCGTTGCAACCCTGCGTAGAAGTACATTCCTCCACAACATATCCATTGCATGTCGAGTTGTGCTCTCACCACCGCTGCCAGCCGGAGGCTGGCTCACAGTGCGTTCCCAGCCAGAGGCTGGGAACGAGATTTCCTCTTCTATTTCCCTCTTGTCTATTGCTGGTTATCGCGAATAATGAAGTAGTCTGAAAGCCGGGGGGCGAAAAGGTTTCGACCGGGTAATCAGTTGTTTTGCTGGCGTGTCGTGGTTGGTCAGTTGGCCACGTAAATAGCTGACCAAAAACTAACTGCAGAAACGCAGTTCGCTTTGGCTGCCTAATTAGTGCAGCCCTGAACTTGATCTCTTCGCCTGAAAGCGATTGAGTCTCAGTCACCAAGTCAGGATCGTGAAGGTCAGAGGTCGCAAGGCCGCGTCGGCGGAGACCTTCACTAAACAACACCACCGACTAGTGCCATGTACCTTCGCTTGATGAATGTACCGGCATGAACCACCTGGGTAAGGCCCAGGACATCACCAAGCTACACACGTAGAGGGCGAAGCAGCAGTACCTTGGGACGCGGGTTCGATTCCCGCCGCCTCCAATTATTTAAAAACTCACTAAAACCCCTTAAAACAAGGAGTTTTCTTCGTTTTCAGGCTTGACTGATGTAACGGATCTTATCGGATGATTATCGGAGAAATCCCTAACGGCTAACAGGTTCAAGCCGGCTATAGCTACCTTAGATTCAGAGTGGTGAGTTACTGTCTGATAGCGAAGACTCCAAGACTAAGACTACATCTGTTTATACTTGGCTGGGAGAATAGTTCACAATAATTCACAAACTGATTTGTGAATTGCGAACTATCTCTGTGAACTATTCAAAAGGGTTCTGAGAGGGGTTTGAACGGCAAGTTTGTTGGATCAGTCCTTGACTGCTCTAACTTTCTCGTTGTACCGTTCTAACCGGAAGGTAAATTCGTCAATAGCTAATTTGATGTCGGCTGTCAATTTAATTGTGTTGTTAAAGAAATCCCTGTCGCTATCATATGCATTTATTGATGCGTTCAGGAGTGTAATTGCATTGAATGGCTTCATTCCTAAGAATTGCCTGTAGTGCTTGTATAGCCAGTTGATGTTGATGATTACTTCTCGAATATCACCAAGTTCAGCAAGATCGGTGTGGAGTTTCTTTTCGTTCAACTGAACATAGTCACGATAGCCCTTGCAAGGCTCAAGTTGCCAGTTAAGTTCATCGTTCAAGACTGGATAAGTGTCAGTGGTTCCATTCTTGACTATTAGCTTGGCACTTTGAGCTAAATCAATGAACTTGCCATCTTTGGATTGTATTGAGTCCATGAATGTGGTTGAGTCTGTTCGGCTGATGGCCATTGCTTACTCCTGAGTAGGTGTCTGTCAGGTTAATATCCAGTAAAATTGAGATGGTAAGGTTTAGCAGCGTGTCCACATGTTTTGCATTCGTATTGTTTAGCCTTAGAGTACTTGATATCAGCACTGGATTCTGTCATCACAGACTTCTTTCCATTGTCTTCTCTGCATTTTACACAATAAACGATTCCAGCATTCTCTGGATCAACTAGGACTTCATCTACTAGCTTCAGCCTAGACAAGTCCTCTTTGATCTTGGCCTGCTCCTTGAGGGCATCACTCTCTTCCTTTAGCTGCATAACCTTTGAGCGTATTTCAAGTAGCTCCTCCTTAAGCTCCATAATGACTTCTTTCAACTCCAGATTATTCATCTGTTTTGAAAGGTCATAAGCCTTTTGAGCAGTGCTTATCGTTGTGCTAATACCTGTTAGTATAGTTCCGATGCCGATCATTACCTTTTACCCTCCAAGAACTCAGTAAACGCAACATCCATAGTATTTGTTTGTGACGGGTTCTGTTCGTGATCTACAGCACTACTAGCAGGTTGCGAAGGTGGCGGCTGATCATCGTATGTAAGCGGAGTTGTCCCAAAGACTTTCTTGGGATTGTCTTTATCCCTTGTTAGATCGAGAAAAGTGCAGTGCTTGTTTCGCCAGTTCATATAGCTTGAATAGCCATCAATGTCCGGAAAAATGGAAGCGTAGTTAATTCCGTAGTTGTCAAGTTTTATCATGCATTCCTTCTTGATACCTTTAGGAATAATCACTTTCACAATGTTAATGAAATCAGATAACACGTCACTCTTAAATTGCTGAACGGTGAACTTTCCATTTTGGCTTACTATACGTTTATTGAATAGCTTTGGAAAATACCTCGTGCCTGTCTTGATATGAAATATATTATTTCCTCTTGTTTCACCTAAGATAACTCCTGTAGATGCCATCTGATTGTTAATGAGTACAGCCCCATCGTTATCGGGCTCAATGTTTACGGCAAAGAAGAGTCCAATAAGCGGGTTTGTTGTCCAGTCTAGTAGGCGTGTTGCAAGTCCATGATGCCGAGCATAGGCTAATCCGTCTAAGTCGCCTTCTGGAATATGGTCGCAGTATGCAATAGCACCATTTCTCCATTGATGGAACTTCACAATGTCAGAAGCCCAATTGTCACCTTCACGTTGGTTATCTGATCTAAATGCTACTGGAACTGGTTCTCACTGCTCGTTTGCGTGTCCTCGAAACCAGCAACCGAAACCATGACATGGATCATATTTGTGCATATGTTCCAAATACTGTGCAAACGAATTGATTGGAGCGTGAATGGTAAGCAAGGTTTACTCCTAATAAATGTTGTCTCAACAGCCCTCTAATGCGATTTTACAGGCATTCCCACTAAATACCAGCTTGAACGAACTAACCCCCAAAGCGGAGGGAAAGACCCCGCAACTGGACGATTCACGAGGGGCAACACATACGGAGCGATAGCAAAGAATCCAACATTTGAGACTGCCACCACAGCCTGCAACATACCATATCAAGTAGAACCGAACAACGATTTTGCTTTCAACTGACTGTTATTCCTAACTATGCAATCCGAAACCCTCCATGGCTTTACCATCCTTCACGAAGATGCAGCCTGCATCGTCATCTCGAAGCCTTCTGGCGTACTCACGCAAGCGCCGCCAGGGATTGATAGCCTCGAGTGGCGGATCAGACTGTATCTGCAATCGCAAGCCAACTCGGTGAAGGAACCCTATCTCGGTGTGCCCCATCGGCTGGATCGTCCCGTCTCCGGAGCGATGGTCTTTGCCAAGACCAAGGCGGCAGCCAGGCATTTGCATGAGCAGTTTCAGCAGAAGAAGGTCAGCAAGCGATACTGGACGCTGGTGGCGAAGCCTATCTCCGAGGAGTCAGGTACCTGGACTGACTGGATACGCAAGATCGATGGTGAATCCCGTTCCGAACTGGTTCCTGAAACACACCCGGAAGCGAAGAATGCTGCTCTCAACTTCCGTCGTCTTGCCAGCAATAGTGAAATGAGCTGGCTCGAGATCGAACTCCTCACCGGTCGCTCGCATCAGATCCGTGTGCAATCGAGCAGCCGAGGGCATCCAGTGCTGGGGGATTTTCAGTATGGTTCAACAACCCCCTTTGGCCCAGCGGTAGCCGATTCCCGCGAACAGCCTCTCGCACTCCATTCCCGTACGCTGCAATTCATTCACCCCGATTCGCGGAAGCTCATGACATTTGAAGCTCCGTTGCCTGAGCTTTGGCAAGAGTATCTCGACCGGATCAAGCAATAGTCAGCCATTCACCATTTTCATCGCCGCCTGTTCAACTAACATAGTGGCATCCAGATCAGCCAAGGTAGCACTCATGCGATTCGCCACGATTCAGACAGCAACCGGTCCTCGGGCAGTAGTGCGACGAGGGAACGTTTACATCGATATCCATGCCACCGATGCTAGCGTGCCCAACTGCGTTCGGGAATGGATTGCCGGGGGCCCTGCTCTGCTCAAGAAGCTACAAGCCATCGCTGAACGTACCGATGCCAAGACGCATCCTGTTGAGAATGCCAACTATCTGGCTCCGATCCCTGATCCACAAAAGATCATCTGCATCGGCCTGAACTACAGCGACCATGCCAAGGAACAGAACCTGCAGCCACCCCGAGAACCGGTGGTGTTTAGCAAGTTCGTCACCGCACTCACCGGGCATGAGAAGCCTGTGGAACTGCCCAGCGTCAGTACCAAGGTCGATTTCGAAGCGGAACTGGTCGTTGTCGTGGGCAAGAGTGGCAGAATGATCCCCGAAGCTGATGCCAACAGCTACGTGGCAGGTTACATGGTCGGCCACGATGTGTCCGCTCGCGATTGGCAGAAAGAGAAGGATGGCAAGCAGTGGCTCTGTGGCAAAACCTTCGACACCTTCGCCCCCTGCGGCCCCGAGTTTATCACCGCTGATGAAGTGGCGAATCCACATGGCTTAGCGATCAAGCTGCGTCTCAATGGCGAAGTGATGCAGAACTCCAATACCAATCAGTTAATCTTCTCCATCCCCAAGCTGATTGCCTATGTGTCGCAAGTCGTCACGCTGAACCCAGGCGACCTGATCTTCACCGGCACCCCTCCCGGTGTTGGCGATGCCCGCAAACCACCAGTCTACATGAAGCCTGGCGACGTAGCTGAGGTCGAGATTGAATCTCTGGGGTTGCTGCGCAATACGATGGTACAAGGCAGATAGTCACTACCAGCGTTTGTTGTCTTCTTCAGAACCTATTGCAGGTTCGAGACCAGCATCAAATTGCATCTGCTCATTGCTCGGACGGCTGTAGGAGTAATTGTCTCGTACCGAGAACAACCACATGCCCCATACAAATAGAATGATCACCAGCCCAGTGACTGGTAGAAACGAGTGCATCATGATCAATTGCGTCATATCGCCGAAGTAAGGCTTGCTAGGCTTTTTGCTGGTGCAGATGATCGTGATGGTACTCCCTACTGCAAGCGGGGAGTTGTTGCTCAACTGTCGGTATTCGTAGCGCAATTGATAAGGCTTATCATCAACCTGGTATGCAACGCGTGGATAGTAGACAGTTGCGTAGCGTTTACCGACCAGTTGACGTTCCGTTTCAAACGATACTACTCTGGCTGAAGTCACAATGCCATTCTGGAAATAGTCGATCTTCTCCAGGATGACGATGCATCCTAGAAGCATCACGAGGAAACCAGCCAGCATGCCACCTTGTACGAAGAGTTTCATAGACAAAACCTAGCTTAGGATTTCGAGCATAACTCGTAATTCGTGAAGAACTCTGCAATATTCACGACTCTCGTGAGGTGTTTTGCTAAGCTGGTTTCAACACCGAGAGTAACATCCATGGCTGGCTTTTTTGAATCACTCCGCAAGCAATGGCGTTCCACAGGCAACAAAGCCACCACAGATACCTACGCTGATTTGCAGAAATCAGTGCTGGAATGGCTCGGCCTGCGTACCAAAGAACGGGAAGCAGCGGGGACCGAAGTCAATGGTGTGATCCTGCAAGCCTTCCACTGGTATCTGCCTGCTGATAGTCAGCATTGGAACAGGCTAACTGAAGCATCAGGCCAACTGGCAACGGCAGGCTTTACCGCACTGTGGCTACCACCGGCCTACAAAGGCTCCGCAGGAAGCAACGATGTGGGATACGGCGTCTACGATCTCTATGATCTTGGCGAGTTCAACCAGAAGGGAAGCATTCCGACCAAGTATGGTACCCGTGCCGAGTTCGAGAAGCTCATCAAGACTTCCAAAAAAGCTGGACTGCAAATCTATGTTGATGTGGTGTTCAACCACAAGTTAGGCGGCGATAGCGAAGAAGAGTTTGAAGCCATTCCAGTCAACTGGAACAACCGAACTGAGGAGATTGGATCTGCTGAGAAGATCAAATCCTACACCAGGTTCGAGTTCGCTGGACGTGCAGGCAAGTATTCGCCACAGACCTACCAGTGGCAGCACTTCGATGCTGTCGATTTCAACAGCTTCAATCCGGGGGATAAGCGGCTCTTCCGTATGAAGGACAAATCGTTTGCTAACAAGGTCGAACTGGAGAATGGCAACTTCGATTACCTCATGGGTTGTGATCTGGATGTTGACCATCCCGAAGTGAAGGCGGATCTGTTACGCTGGGGCGAATGGATGCTGGACCAGTTCGGGGTTGATGGCTTCCGCTTGGATGCCATCAAGCACATCAATGGCGACTTTTTCCATGAATGGCATGCAGCGCTCGAGCAGAAAGTTGGCCGGCCGATCTTTGCTGTAGGTGAATACTGGTCAACCAACATTGATGCGTTGAACTGGTATGTTGCCAACACTGAAGGACGGCTGAGTCTCTTTGATGTGGGCTTGCACTTTCAGTTTGCGACGGCTGGAAGCAAGGGACGCGATTTCGATCTGCGTACCATCTTCGATGGCACGCTGGTTCAGCGCATTCCACTACTGGCTGTGACCTTTGTCGAGAATCACGATACTCAACCATACACTTCCTTGCAGTCGCAAGTGGAGGACTGGTTCAAGCCTTTGGCCTACGCCCTCATCCTGCTTCGACGGGATGGCTATCCTTGTGTTTTCTACGCAGATTATGTCGGTGCTGAGTATCAACATGAGAATATTCATGTGAAGCTGTCTTCG
>WBZX01000434.1_pt1 | contig 38390 bp, 28 predicted proteins | sample 5204211 | NCBI WGS metagenome assembly WBZX01 (sample SAMN12344362, study PRJNA552823) | activated sludge metagenome | biome: Activated sludge suspended growth; feature: Nitrification reactor; material: Wastewater; isolation source: activated sludge from nitrification reactor of wastewater...
GCCGGCCGCCTGCCCACGCAGCTGCACCTGATGGAAGAGCTGAAGAAGATCCGCCGCGTCATCACCAAGGCCGAGGCCACCGCGCCGCACGAGGTGCTGCTGGTGGTGGACGGCAACACGGGCCAGAACGCGCTGGCGCAGGTGAAGTCGTTCGACGACGCGCTCACGCTCACCGGCCTCATCGTCACCAAGCTCGACGGCACGGCCAAGGGCGGCGTGCTGGCGGCCATCGCGCTGTGGGCGCGCGAGCGTGCGCTGGGCCGCGTGCCGGTGTACTTCATCGGCGTGGGCGAGAAGCTCGAAGACCTGCAGACCTTCAACGCCCGCGAGTTCGCGAAGGCGTTGCTGGACTGATACCCGGTCATTCCCGCGCAGGCGGCGTCTCGTCATTCCCGCGAAGGCGGTAGCCCGTCATTCCCGCGCAGGCGGGAATCCATGAATTTCGCTTGACCTGGTCCAGAGTGAATACCTGGATTCCCGCCTTCGCGGGAATGACGGAGGCGGCGCGGGAATGACGGAGGCGGCGCGGGAATGACGGAGGTGGCGCGGGAGTGACGAGCCGCAGCGCGCCTCCCGGCGCACCGCAGCTCACCTCAGTCAGCAGCGTTCGAAGATCGCCGCAATGCCCTGGCCGCCGCCGATGCACATCGTCACCAGCGCGTAGCGGCCACCAGTGCGCTGCAGCTCGTAGATGGCCTTGGTGGTGATGATGGCGCCGGTGGCGCCGATCGGGTGGCCCAGCGAGATGCCCGAGCCGTTGGGGTTGACCTTGGCCGGGTCCAGGCCCAATTCCTTCACCACCGCGCAGGCTTGCGCGGCAAAGGCTTCGTTCGACTCGATCACGTCCAGATCAGCAATGGTCAGGCCAGCCTTCTTCAGGGCCAGGCGGGTGGCGGGCACGGGGCCGATGCCCATGATGGTGGGCTCCACGCCGGCGTGGGCGTAGGCCACCAGGCGGGCCAGGGGCTTGAGGTTGCGGGCCTTGACGGCGTCGCCACTGGCCAGCACGACGGCGCCGGCGCCGTCGTTGATGCCCGAGGCGTTGCCGGCGGTGACCAGGCCGTCCTTCTTGAAGGCCGGGCGCATCTTGCTCAGCGATTCAACGGTGGTGCTGGCCTTCACGTGCTCGTCGGTGTCGAAGACGATGTCGCCTTTCTTGCTGGCGGTGACGACCGGCACGATCTGGCTCTTGAAGTGGCCGGCGGCGATGGCGGCCGAGGCGCGGCGGTGGCTTTCAGCGGCCAGTGCGTCCATCTGGTCGCGGGTGATGCCGAACTGCTCGGCCACGTTCTCGGCGGTGACGCCCATGTGGATCTTGTGGAAGGGGTCGTGCAGCGCGCCCACCACCATGTCGATCATGGGCGTGTCGCCCATGCGGGCACCCCAGCGGCCCTGCGGCAGCAGGTAGGCGCCGCGGCTCATGTTCTCGGCGCCGGCGCCCACGGCGATCTCGCAATCGCCCAGCAGGATGGACTGGGCCGACGAGATGATGGCCTGCAGGCCCGAACCGCACAGGCGGTTGACGTTGAAGGCGGGCGTTTCCTTGGGGATGCCGGCACCCACCGAGGCCACGCGGCTGAGGTAGGCGTCGCGCGGTTCGGTGACCACCACCGTGCCCATGGCCAGGTGGCCCACGTTCTCGGCGCCCACGCCCGAGCGCTCGACGGCGGTCTTCACGGCCAGGGTGGCGATGTCGGCCAGCGGAACTTCTTTCAGGGCACCACCGTAGGTGCCAATGGCGGTGCGGGCGGCACCAACAACAAATACGTCACGGGAAGCGGTCATGGAATGTCTCCTCAGGGGAATGCGGTTGTGCATGGATTTTGCGCCAGCGAAGCCTATGCGCCGTGCATTGCGGGGGCCTGACAGGCTTGTCAAGCCCCGGCGGGCGCGGGCACCGCCAGAAATCAGCCCCGAAAGCGGCCCATCTGTGAGGTTTCAGATTGAAACCCGTCCCTATCATGGGGTCATGATTTCCATGGACGGCGTGCCATCGGTTCTGATCGCTCGGAACGAATCCTGGGTCCGCAAGCAGGCCCAGGCGCTGGTGCGCCACTTGCCCGCCAACGTGGAACGCGCCGACCTGATCCAGGTGGGCCTGATCGCCGTGGCCCAGGCGGCGGTGAGCTTCGAATGGGAAGGCGACCGCGAAACCACCGAGGCCCAGGAGGCCTTCGTGCGCTACGCCCGCATGCGCGTGAAGGGCGCCATGTTGGATGAGCTGCGCCAGATGGACTTTCTCAGCCGGGGCGAGCGCCGCAAGATCAAGGTGATCCAGATCGCCCGAGAGCGCCTGCGCCAGACCAGTGGCGGCGAGCCCAGCCTGGGTGCGCTGGCCAAGGCCACGGCCATGGACGCCAACGAAATCAGCGCCCTGCTGCAGGCCGACCAGTTGGGTCGCAACCAGGTCAGCATGGACAGCGAGGACGAAGACGCCTCGCACCACTTCCACCCTGCCACGCCGCGTGAAGAGGTGGAGGCCCGGGTGGACACCGCCATCGTGCTGCGCAAGCTCGAAGGCTTCTTTGCCGATCTGCCCGAGCGCGAGCGCATGGTCATCGACGCCTACTTGGGCGTGGGCTTGAGCCCGGTGGAGGTGGCCAAGTCGCTCAAGGTCACGCCCTCGCGGGTCTCGCAGATCTACCACTCGGTGGTGCGCCGTGCGGCCGACCACTTCAACCCGGATGGCGCGCGGCGCCCGGCCGAGCAGCGCTTCCCTGACAAATCGTCCGAGGCCTTCGTGGCCATGATCCGCCAGCGCGAGGAAGACTTGCGCCGCACCCAGCAAGGCGCCTGGGGCGATCTGGTGGAGCAGGTGCTCACCGCACCCATCCGGCACGCCGACAAGCCAGGCGACGGCATGGTGAGCGTCAGCACGCCAACCCGCTGGGGTTGACCCGCTTTTCTTCACCCGTTTTCACCGGGTGTGGAATTTGCACACCCGGCCGGGTCCAGGCCGGCATTTGTTGGCATTTCGCCGGTCAATACGGTGGATTGAGGGCCGAAACCAGAGTCCACAGCGCGCAAACCGCGTGCTCAACCGGACGCTGCCATGAACGCCATCGCCACCCCCCGCACCCTGATCGCTGCCGTTTTGCTGATCGGCGCCACCTCGTTGGCCCAGGCCCAAACCACTTGGCAGTGCTGGCGAGACCAGTCGCTGCACGTGGTGTGCGTGCTGGCCGAGACAGCACCGCCCGCAGAAGGTGAGGCCCTACCCCCAGTGCTGGCGCCGCAGCCAGCCCAGCGCCCGACCATGGGCGGGCTGCCAGCCATCGTCAAGGTCATGCACGAGCAGCCCGCCGCCTTGCGCGGCCAGTACGTGCGCATTCCCCTGCACAGCGAGCCCAGTGACCCCAGCTTCGTGGCCGAGCTGGCGCAGTCGGTGATGTGCGGCAACCGCAGCGACTGCCATGCCCAGTACAGCAACCTGGCCGTGCGGCCCCTGAGCACCGCCTTGGCTTTGGCCGACGCTGTTGACCCTTTGAGCAGCCTGCGTTGATGGCACCCAACCCACAGCACTGATCGTACGAAAAAGACGGCGACACACAGCCACTTCTGCAGCGCGCCCGGCCATCCAAAGCGATGGTCGGGCTGCAGCGCGTTCGCCTCTCGTAACTCTTCGTACACGTTTTGGCGCTTTGACAAATGTCATGAAATCGGCCGCTGGGAAGCGGAAGATTTGGCACAGAGACAGGAAACCAAGCGATCCCCGAAGGGCCCCGTTCTGACAGCACCTCGTCTCTAAGGGTTGTCACCACAAACGTTTGCGCTCTTCACCGTTTTGGCTATCGGCAATACAGCCCAGAACTTGACTCAACGAACAGGAGTTTCAAATGAACGCGATCCGTGCAACCCGTCGGCCTGCTTGGCAGCATGTGCTGGCCGCCCTGGCCCTGATCGGGGCCGCGCAATCTGCCACCTCAGGCACCATCACCGGTTCCAAGCACGATTTCTCTGGCCAGGCTTGGGCTGGCGGCCAGATTTGCGTGGCCTGCCACGCGCCCCACAACACCACCGTGTTGGCCGAGGCACCGCTGTGGAACCACGCGCTGTCCACCGCCACCTACACGCTCTACACCACGTCGACGATGAACGCCACCGCCGGCCAGCCGGGCGGCGTTTCCAAGTTGTGCCTGTCGTGCCATGACGGCACCGTGGCCGTGAACAGCTTCGGCGGCACCACGGGTTCGACCATGCTGACTGGCAACGTCAACCTGGGCACCAACCTGACGAACGACCACCCCATCGGCATCACCTATGACGCCACCCTGGCGGCGGCCGACGGTGCTCTGAACCCCATCACGAATTCGCTGACCATCGGGTCTGGCACCAAGACCAGAAGCGGCACCATCGCGTCCAACATGCTGTACGCCGGCAAGTTGGAATGCGCCAGCTGCCACGACGTGCACAACACCTTCACAGCGGGCACCACGGGCCTGCTCAAGGTCTCGTCTGCGGGCAGCGCCCTTTGCCTGACCTGCCACAGCAAGTGATGCTTGCGGCCTGAGCGCGGCCGCCTGCGGTGGCGGCTGTGCCCGGGCGGTCTGGTTCTTCAAGCTGGGGCTGGGTGGCCCGCCCCGGCGCGAATAACATCCAGGCATGTGTGGGCGGCATGGTCATCGGTCGTGTGCCTGGGCTGCCCACGTTTCAAACCCCAGCCCGAAGCCGACCACCATGGCCTTGATCGCCCGCCGCACCCTTGCCCTGTTGCTGTTCGCAGCGGCCTTGTCGGCCTGCACCAGCACGCCGCCGCCCAAAGAGCCCGAGGCCCCGCGCCGGGTCTTCTACCCCGAAGCGCCCGAGCTGCCCCGCATCCAGTTGCTGACCACCTTCACCGGCGAGCGTGATTTCGCCGCCCAGCGCAGCGGCTTTGCCACCTTCGTGGCCGGCGACGCCAAGACCCAGGAGATGCAGCAGGTGTATGGCGTGGCGCTGGCCGACGGCAAGCTCTATGCGGTGGACACCAAGGGCGCCGGCATCGCCATCTTCGACCTGGTGCAGCGGCAGTTCAGCCTCTTCACCGGCGCTGGCGTGGGCCGGCTGAAGAACCCCATCAACATCACCGTTGACACCGACGGCACCAAGTACGTCACCGACACCTCGCGCGACCAGGTGCTGCTGTACGACCGCGACAACAAGTACCTGGGGGCCTATGGCGAAACGGGCCAGTTCCGGCCGGTGGACGTTGCCATCGCCGGCGAGCGGCTGTACGTGGTCGACATCCTGCACCACCAGGTGCAGGTGCTGAACAAGCGCACCGGGGCGCTGCTGTTCAAGTTCGGCAAAGCGGGCTCCGAGCCCGGCCAGTTCTACCACCCCACCAACATCGCCTTCGGGCCGAACGGCGACGTCTACATCACCGACACCAGCAACTTCCGTGTGCAACGTTTCACGGCCGAAGGCAAGCACCTGAGGGTGTACGGCCAGGTGGGTGACCGGCCCGGCAGCTTTGCCCGGCCCAAGGGTGTGGCCGTGGACCGCGAAGGCCGCGTCTACGTGAGCGACGCCGCTTTCCAGAACGTGCAGGTGTTCGAGGAAAACGGCCGCCTGCTGATGGCCTTCGGTCAGCCCAAGCAAGGCGATGGCATGAGCCTGCCGGCAGGGGTGAGCATCGACTACGAGCACGTGCCGCTGTTCGCGCGCTACGCCGATCCGAACTTCAAGATCGAGTACCTGGTGTTGGTGGCCAGCCAGATCGCCCCCAACAAGGTGGATGTGTTCGGCTACGGCCGCATGGCTGGGGCCGACTACAGCGCGCCCGCCAGCACCACCAAGGGTCGCTGACCGAGGCCCCCGCACCATGCGCCCGAGCCCCTGGTTCGCCATCCAACCCGCACCCCAGGTGCTGGTGTTGGCCGGGCTGTGCGTGGGCATGGGTGGGTCGGCCAGTGCGGCCGAGGATGCCCCCGGCGGCATCGCCATCACCAGCCACGAGGGCCATGTGGCCACCAGCTATGTGAGCGACGCCTTCGTGACCGGGCAGCCGGGCGTGGCGGGTGGGCCGGCCAGCGAGAGCCGCCTGACCCAGACCGATCTGCGGCTGGAGGCCTTTGTGATGGCCCACGGCCACGTCTACCACCCCAAGTTCATCCAGTTCGATGTGGGCGGCGGGCCGATCTGGCAGGCAGGCCGCTCCCAGTCCGATGCGCTGAGCACGCGCTCGCAGCAGGGGCTGTACAGCTTGTCGGCCCACGCCACCATCCTGCCCGGCAAGCCCTACACCGGCGCGTTGTACTACGAGCACCTCAACCCCACGCTGCTGCTGAGCCCGGGCGAGATCTTCAACCAGCGCTCCGACAGATGGGGTGCCAGTTTCTCGCTGCTGGCACCGGTGACGCCGCTGCCGCTCACGCTGGCCGCCTCGCGCACCCACACCACGGGCGACAGCGCGCTGCGGGTGCTGGACGACCAGATCGACCAGTTCACGGTCAACGGCGGGCGCAGCCTGGGCGACCTGGGCCGCAGCCAGTTTGGCTACCACCAGACCCAACAGCGCTCCAGCAGCGGCAGCCCGCAGCTGCCCATTCAGAGTGCCAACCTGCAGACGCGCAACTTCAACCTCGACACCTACCTGCAGTGGGGGGCCGACCGCCAGCACGACCTGTTCAACTCCATCGTGCTCGGCTCGCAGGAATACCAGCTGGCCCAAGGCCAGGCCCCCAAGCTCAACGACGCCAGGGTGCTGCTGCACTACCGCGGCACGCACGGCCCAGAACTCAGCTCCAACCTCAGCCTGCAGGCGGCGCGCAACGAGCAGGACACCAACACCACCACCAACCGCTCCGGCTCCGCTGGGGTCACGTGGTCGCCCTCGCGCCAGCTCTCGGCCACGCTGGGCTGGCGGGCCGAGCAGACCGAGGCGCCGCAGTTCAGCATCAAGTCGTCGGGTGGCGAAGCCTCGGTGCGTTTCGAGCAAGCCTGGTCGTTTGCCTTGCTGCAGGCCAGTTTCGGGTTGCGCATGGGCCAGCGCGACCAAACCGCCAGCGCGGCGCAGTTCTCGGTGGTGGGCGAGCGCCAAACCCTCACCGGCAGCACCGTCGTGGCCCTGGGCCGACCCTATGTGGTGCTGAGTGCGGTCACGGTCAGCAACCTCAGCCGCACCCAGGTTTTCCTGCCGGGCGTTGACTACGTGCTCAGCGTGATCGGCACCACCACCCGCGTGCAGCGTTTGATCTCGGGCGCCATCCTGGATGGGCAGGAGGTTCTGATCGACTACCTGGCCGATTCCGGCGGCACCTACGCCAGCACCCAGGTGGACGACAACTTCGACCTCAACCTCAACCTCTGGCGCAAGGTGGACCTGTACCTGCGCGCCGCGCTGGTGGAACCCCAACTGGTGTCGGGCACGCCCACCGCGCCGCTCAACACCATCCACAGCAGCGTGTATGGGGTGCGCACCGAGTTGCCGCTGGCCGCCACCGGCTTGTCGCTGGGCGGCTTTGCCGAGCGCGAAAACCGCCGCGAGACCCTGGCGCCGTATGAACGCAGTGCCGGCGAGGTCTACCTGCAGGGCGCCGTGCCGTTCACCTCGGCCGCCGAATTCAGGGCCGCTGCGCGGCGCATCCGGCAAACCTCGGCGCTGGTCTTGCAGGAGGTGGACCTGAATGGCTATGACCTCAGCCTGGGCTGGCGCTGGGGCTACGGCACGCACCTCTCTGCCAACACCTTGTACGAGCGCGACCTGGGCGCGCTGCAAAGCCGCGAGCGGCGCGTGAGCAGCTTGCGTGCGCTGTGGCGCTTCCGCCAGTTGTCGGTCACCGCCGATGTGTCGCGCACGCGCGAAACCCAGGGCAGCTTTGTGCGCGAGCGCACGGCCGGCCATGTGGTGATGCGCCGGGACTTTTGAACATGCGCGCCTTCACCGCCTCGGTGCTTGTGGGCTGCAGCCTGTGGTTGGCCGGCTGTGCCACGCCGCCGCCCCCGCCCTTGGACACGCAGGCCGTGCAGCAGGTGTGGCCGTCGCCCCCGGCGCAGGCCCGCATTGGCCATGTGCTGAGCTTCTCGCGCGCCGAAGACCTGGGCATCACCCGCAGCTGGCTGCAGCGCGCGGTGGATTTCGTGTTCGGCGCGCCCCAGCAGCACCTGGTGCGGCCCACTGCCGTGCTGGAAGGCCAGGGTGTGATCTACGTGGCCGACCCTGGTGCCAAAGGCGTGCACCGGTTTGACCGCCGCTCGGGCCGCTATGCCCTCATCCACGCCGAGGGCGACATGGCCTTGCCCTCGCCCGTGGGCCTGGCCTGGGGCGCCAGTGGCGTGGTGCTGGTGAGCGATTCGGCGCTGGGCGCGGTGTTCCAGATCCGGCCCGACGCCGAGGTGGCCACGCGTTTGCCGCTGAGCCCGGCACCCCAGCAACCCACCGGGCTGGCCATGGACCCACAGCAGCAGCGCCTGTACGTGGTCGACACGGCGCAGCACTGCATCCATGTCTACGGGCCCGATGGCGTGCGCCTGCGCAGCCTGGGCCGGCGGGGCGGCGGGGACGGCGAGTTCAACTTTCCCACGCTGCTGTGGCGCAACCCGGCCGGCCAACTGCTGGTGACCGATGCGCTGAACTTCCGCACCCAGATCCTCACGTCCGACGGCCAGTTCGTGGCCAAGTTCGGCCGCGTGGGCGACAGCGGTGGCGACGCGCCGCGCCAAAAAGGCGTGGCCACCGACCGCCACGGCCATGTCTACACGGTGGACGCCTTGCTCAGTGCCCTGCAGGTCTTTGACGCGCAGGGCCAGTTGCTGCTGTCCATCGGCGGCCTGGGGCGTGAGGCGGGTGAATTCTGGCTGCCCACCGGCGTCTACGTGGGGGCCGATGACCTGATCTACGTGGCAGACTCGTACAACCAACGCGTGCAAGTGTTCAGATACCTGGGAGGCCCGACATGAAGTTCCCGTGGCGGTGGTGGCGCACCCAGGCCCGCTCGGCTTTGGCGGCCGTGGTGGTGCTGACGCTGGCGGCGCCCGGCCTGGCCGGCGTGGCCACCACCAAGCACAACCTCTCGGTGAGTGGCCCTGGCACCGTCAAGGCGACGGCCGAAGCCGAGGTGTGCGTGTTTTGCCATGCGCCCCACAACACCTCGCCGGCGGCGGCGCTGTGGAACCGGCGCCTGCCCGCCAACACCTACACGCCCTACACCAGTTCCACCACGCTCAGCAGCCCCGGGCAGCCCAATGGCTCGTCGCTGCTGTGCCTGAGCTGCCATGACGGCACCATTGCCCTGGGCGAGGTGCTGAGCCGCACCACGCCCATCGCCATGGCCGGCGGTGTCACCACCATGCCCACGGGCGCGGGCCGGCTGGGCACCGACCTGTCGGACGACCACCCCATCTCCTTTGCCTACACCGCCGCGCTGGCCTCGGCCCACGGGGGCGAGTTGGCGAACCCCGCCACCCTCACCGGCAAGGTCAAGCTCGACGCCAGTGGCCAGATGCAATGCGCCACCTGCCACGACGCGCACGACAACACCAATGGCAAGTTCCTGGTGGTGCCCAACCAGGCCTCGGCGCTGTGCCAGGCTTGCCACAGCAAGACCGGCTGGTCGCTGGCCAGCCACAAGACCTCGACCAAGACCTGGAACGGCGTGGCCCCCAACCCCTGGCCCCACACCAGCGACACCACGGTGGCCACCAACGCCTGCGAGAACTGCCACCAGCCGCACTCGGCCGGCGGCAAGAAGGGCCTGCTCAACACCGCCGCTGAAGAAGACACCTGCTTCAATTGCCATGCCGGCACCGTGGCCGCCAAGAACATCAAGGCCGAGTTCACCAAGGCCTCGCGCCACGACGTGGCCGCCAACACCGGCGTGCACGACCCGGCCGAGGCCGCAGTGGCGGTGACCCGCCATGCCGAGTGCGCCGACTGCCACAACCCGCACGCCAGCCAGGCCACCGGCACCGCGCCGCCGGGTCCGCTGGTGGGCGTGCGCGGCATCACCTCGGCCGGCACCACCACGGCTTCGGTCACCAGCGAAGAGCAGCTGTGCTACCGCTGCCATGGCGACAGCACCGGCCAGCCGGCCCCCCGCATCAATCGCCAAATCGCGCAAACCAACACGCGGCTGGAGTTCAACGCCAGCAACCCCTCGCTCCACCCTGTGGGCAGCCCGGGTCGCAGCACCACGGTTCCCAGCCTGATCGCGCCGCTGACCACGGCCAGCACCATCACCTGCGGTTCGTGCCACAACAACAATGCCGGCCCTGGTGCGGCCGGCACCGGGCCGAATGGTCCACACGGGTCCACCTTTGCGCCCTTGCTGGAGCGCCAGTACGTCACGGCCGACAACACCAGCGAGAGTGCGGCCAACTATGCGCTCTGCTACAAGTGCCACAGCCGCACCAGCCTCACCAGCACCACCGCCATTGCCGGCAGCTTCAGCCGCCACAAGCTTCACATCGTGGACGTGCGTGCGCCGTGCAGTGTCTGCCACGACCCTCATGGCGTCAGCGCCACGCAGGGCAATGCCACCAACAACAGCAAGCTGATCAATTTCGACCTGTCGGTGGTCACGCCGGTATCGGCCTCGGTGCCCGTGCGATTCGCCGTCACCGGCACGAACAGGGGGAGTTGCTACCTGGTGTGCCATGGCAAGACCCACAACCCGTACACGTATTGAGCCAACGATGGTCTTTGCAGCGCGCTCGAACCGAAATCGCATCGCCTGGTTGCAAGCGCGCGGGCTCGTTTTCGCGCTCTCGTGGCTGTTGTTCTGGGGGCTGTGGGCGGCCATGCCGGCTCGGTCCGCCGAGCCCAAGGGTGACGACTGCCTGCGCTGCCACACCAAGCCGCAGTACACCCAGAAAACCCTGCACACCACGCCGGCCAAGGGCTGCCGCGGCTGCCACGTGAACCACGAAACCAAGGGCGCGGCCAAGCTGCTGGTGTCCGAGGTGCCCGAGCTCTGCTACAGCTGCCACGCCGAGAAGGGCTTCAAGGCCAAGCGCCAGCACGACCCGGTGAAGCAGGGTGCCTGCCTGGATTGCCACGACGCGCACTCGGCCGAGCACCCCGGCATGCTGATCAACGAGCCCATCGAGGTGTGTCTGGAATGCCATGCGTCCGACCTCAAGGGCAAGCCGCACGTGATCTCGTCCAGCTTCTCGGGCAAGGGCCATCCGTTGGGCAACGAGCCCGAGTTGGCCAAGGTGAAGAACCCGTTGCGGGCGAGCGAGAAGTTCTATTGCGGCAGTTGCCACGACCCGCACAAATCGGATTACCCCAAGCTGAACCGGTTCGATGCCACGTCCATGACCGGCTATTGCCAGCGCTGCCACGAGAAGTGACCGGGCGTGGCGCCTGAATGCACCGAGAATCCGGGCTCAATCCCGGAGATCTCGAGTGTTCCATCGCATCACACCCAGATGGGCCATGGCCGTGCTGCTGCCGTTGCTGATGGCCCCCGGAGCGCAGGCTGAAGACTTCAAGGCCTGCTTTCCCACCCTGCGCGACGAGGCGGCCCGCGCCGGTGTGGCCCGCGCCAGCTTCGACCAGCTCACCGCCACGCTCAGCCCCGACCTCAGCGTGATCAAGCTGCTCGACGACCAGCCCGAGTTCAAGACCCCGATCTGGGACTACCTGGCCACCCTGGTGGATGCCGAGCGCGTGGCCGACGGCCAGGCCCGCATGGCCCAGTGGCAAGACAGCCTGCAGGCCGCCGAGGCCCGCTACGGCGTGGATGCAGCCACCGTGGTGGCGGTGTGGGGCGTGGAGAGCGACTTCGGCCGCTCGTTTGGCAAGCGGCCGCTGCTGACCTCGCTGGGCACGCTCAGCTGTTTTGGCCGGCGCCAGGCCTACTTTCGCGGTGAGCTCTTCAGCCTGTTGAAGCTCATTGAGCAAGGTGACTTGCGGGTGGATGGCCCGGCCGGCCCCGAGGGCCTGGTGGGCTCGTGGGCCGGGGCCTTTGGCCACACCCAGTTCATGCCCTCCACCTACCAGCGCCTGGCGGTGGACGGCGACGGCGACGGCCGCCGGGACCTGGTGGCCAGCGTGCCCGACGCGCTGGCCAGCACCGCCAACTTTCTGGCCAAAGGCGGCTGGAAGCGTGGGCAAGCCTGGGGTTTTGAGGTGAAGCTGCCCGAGGGCTTTGACGCGGCGCTGGCCGGCCGCAAGGCCAAGCGGCCGCTGGCCGACTGGGTTGCGCGTGGCCTGCGCACAGTGGACGGCCAGCCGCTGTCTGCCAAGGCCGGCGAGGCGGCCGGCCCGGCAGGTGTGCTGCTGCCGGCGGGCGCGAAGGGCCCGGCCTTCATCGTCTTCGGCAACTTCGACGCGATCTACGGCTACAACGCCGCCGAGAGCTACGCCTTGGCCATCGCCCACCTGGCCGACCGCCTGCGCGGCGGCGGCCCGCTGGCCACGCCCTGGCCCACAACGGACCCTGGCCTGGCGCGCGCCGAGCGCCGCGAGCTGCAGACCCTGCTGGCCGCGCGCGGCCATGCCATCGGTGAGATCGACGGCATGCTGGGCGCTGCCAGCCGCAAGGCCATCCAGGCCGAGCAGCAGCGCCTGGGCCTGGCCGTGGACGGCCGGGCCGGGCAGAAGCTGTTGGGCTTGCTGCGTGCGGCGCCGGCACTTTCGGCTGCACCAGCGGCGGCATCTGCATCTGCATCTGCATCTGCATCGCGCTGACCGCCGGCCCCACACCTCCCCGTCATGCCCGCGCAGGCGGGCATCCAGGCTTTCGCCACAAACGCCATGGATTCCCGCCTGCGCGGGAATGACGGAGTGCGCACGGGAATGGCGGCGTGCATGCGCCTATAGCGGAGCAGACGCGGCATGACGGAATTCAGGCGGGAGCGGCCGTGCGCACCATCACCCGCGCGGCTTCAGGAAGGTCTCTTCCAGATCCACCGAGCCACGCCGGCCCACGTCGCCGCCGTGCTGAGCCAGCCAGCGCTGCCCGGCGTTGCGGCCCAGGTTGAACAGTGTCTGCAGCAGGCGCGGGTCGGTGTTGAGCTTGCTGGACGCGTCGTAGGGCGCCAGCCCTTCGGCGTCGGCCACGCGGTGCAGGCGCAGGTTCTTGTAGTGCGTGGGGTCCAGCTTTTTCTGGCCCACCAGCTTCTGCACGAAGGCGATGGCGCGCATCTCGGCCACCAGGCTGGCGTTGAAGGTGATCTCGTTCACCCGGTCGGCAATCTCGGCCGCCGTGGTGGGCGTGCCTTCGTGCACCAGCGGGTTGATCTGCACCAGCAGCACGTCGTCGGTCTGCGTGCCGTACACCAGCGGCCAGATGGCCGGGTTGCCGGCAAAGCCGCCGTCCCAGTAGGGCTCGCCGTCGATCACCACGGCCTGGCTGCTCTGCGGCAGGCAGGCTGAGGCCATCAGCGCGTCCACGCTCAGGTCGTGGCCCTGGAACACGCGTGGCTGGCCGGTGCGCACCGAGGTGGCGGTGATGAACAGCTTCACCGGGCCATCGCGCAACGCCTCGCAGTCCACATGCCGTGCCACGATGTCTTTGAGCGGGTTGAGGTTCAGCGGGTTGGTCTCGTAGGGGCTCCACAGCTTCAGCCACGATTCCCACAGCACGTAGCCGGGCCACAGGTCGCGGTTGGCCATGAAAGGCGAGAGCGGGGCCGCCGGCCCGCCAAAGCCCACCGGCGCGCCGGCGATGTGGTCCCAGAAGTTGGCCAGCGCCTCGCGAGCACCGGCCGCGCCACCCCGCGCGTAGCCCGTGGCCAACACGGCGGCGTTCATCGCGCCGGCGCTGGTGCCGGAGATGCCATCGGGTGCGTAGCGGCCGTCCTCCAGCAGCGCGTCCAGCACCCCCCAGGTGAAGGCACCGTGCGAGCCGCCGCCTTGCAGGGCCAGGTCCAGCGGAAGCGGGCCGGTGGTGGTGCGGGTGCGGCGGCGCGGGGCTGGGGTGGTGCGGGGCGGGGGCATGGTGGGCTCCGGGTGAGGGCAGTGGCCCATTCTGCAGCGCCCGTGCCAGCGCGGCGTCTGACCGCTGCGGTGTCTCGCCCACGGTGGGCCTTGGCGCGCCAGGCGCTGGGTCTCAGCGCAGGCTGGCCGCCGCGTTCACGCGGTTGCGGCCGGCCTGCTTGGCCGCGTAGAGCGCGGTGTCGGCGCGCACCAGCAATTGCTCCACGGTGTCGTTCATGCCGCACTCGGCCACGCCCACGCTGATGGTGAGCCGCAGGCCCTGCGGGAAGGCATGGGCGGCCACGGCAGCGCGCAGGCGCTCGGCCAGGTCGGCAGCGGTCTTGAGCCGGGTGGCAGGCACCACCACCAGAAACTCCTCACCGCCCCAGCGGCCTATGCGGTCGGACGCGCGCAGCAGCGGCGCCAACACCCCGGCCAGGTCGAACAGCACGGTGTCGCCCACGGCGTGGCCATGGGTGTCGTTGACCTGCTTGAAGTGGTCCACGTCGATCAGCATCACCGACAGCAACTGCACCTCGCGCTGCGCCAGCGCCGTGCCCACGGCCAGGTGCTCGGCCAGGCCGCGCCGGTTGGGCAGGCCGGTGAGCAGGTCGGTGTGGGCCACTTGCTCCATGGCCAGCGCATGGGCGCGGGTTTGCCGCACGCTCTGGCGCAAGTGCGAGATGGCCAGCAGCAGCACCACATACACCAGGTTGGCCACCGCCACGTTGTTCAGGATGGCGGGCAGATCGGCCGGCCAGCTGGCCGGCACGGTGCCCATGTGCAGGCACCACAGGATGGGCCCGAAGGTGCTGGCGTACAGCAGGGCCGACAGGCTCAGCGCGGCCCGTTTGGACAGGAACACGAAGGCGCAGCCATAGCCCAGTGGCAGCCAGTACACGTTGGTGATGGCCTGGTACAGGCTCACCGGTGCCAGTGACGAGAACAGGCCCATCAGCATGCACATCACCAGGTAGCCGTTGAAGGTGGCCACGGTGGCCAGCCGCACCCACTTGGCCCACTGGGGCCACCAGGTCAGCAGGGCTGAACTGGCGCCGAACGCCAGCAGCATGGCCGGGTAGGCCCAGCGGTCCCAGGGGGCGATGTGGGTGGAGGAGACCTCCATCCACCAGATGGCCACGATGCCCAGCACGCCCGCCAGCAGCAGGTTGCGCAGCGTCAGCTCCTCGCCCGAGGGCGAGGCGGTTGCGGCCTGCAGTGTGGGGTTCTGGGTGACGTCGTGTTTCATCGGGGCAGCGCGCAACCCTGCGGGTGATGGTCGCTGGACCGTAGTTCGGCGGCGGATGGCGCAACTGTAGCCATGCCGAACCGCCTCAGGCGCTGGGTGCCGCCTCGGGCAGGCCCAGCAGCGCGGCACCCAGCGCCTCGGCCACCTCGATGCCGTCCACGCCAGCACTCATGATGCCGCCCGCATAGCCCGCGCCTTCGCCGGCCGGATACAGGCCCCGAACGTTCAGGCTTTGCAGGTCGCGGCCCCGGGTGATGCGCAGTGGCGACGAGGTGCGCGTCTCCACGCCGGTCAGCACCGCATCGGGCATCGCAAAGCCCTTGATCTGCCGCTCGAAGGCCGGCAGCGCTTCGCGGATGGCCTCCAGCGCGTACTCGGGCAGGCTGCCGCGGCCGGGTTGCGAGAGATCGGTCAGGTGCACGCCGGGCGTGTACGAAGGCAGCACCGAGCCGAAACCCTTGGCGGGCCCGCGCTGGCGTTTGATGAAGTCACCCACCAGCTGGCCCGGGGCCACGTAGCCGCCCTCGCCCAGCTCGTAGGCGCGCGACTCCCAGACGCGCTGGAAGGCCATGCCGTCCAGCGGGTTCACCGGGCCGTTGCCGCCGGGGTCGCGCCGGTAGTCTTGCGGCGTGATGCCCACGACGATGCCGGCGTTGGCGTTGCGCTCGTTGCGCGAGTACTGGCTCATGCCATTGGTGACGACACGCTCGGGCTCGGACGTGGCCGCCACCACCGTGCCGCCTGGGCACATGCAGAAGCTGTAGACCGAGCGGCCGTTGCTGGCGTGGTGCACCAGCTTGTAGTCGGCCGCGCCCAGCAGCGGGTGGCCGGCGTTGGGGCCGAAGCGGGCCTGGTCGATGATGCTTTGCGGGTGCTCGATGCGGTAGCCGATGGAAAACGGCTTGGCCTCCATGGTCACACCGCGCGCGTGCAGCATCTCAAACGTGTCGCGGGCGCTGTGGCCCAGGGCCAGCACCACCTGGTCGGCGCGCAGTTGCTCGCCGCTGGCCAGGGTGACGCCGCGTACATGCGAAGTCGCAGGGCCCCCTCCCCGCGACGGGTCTTGCTCGATCAGCAGGTCGGTCACCTGTTGCTCGAACCTCACCTCGCCACCCAGGGCCACGATCTCGGCGCGGATCTTCTCGACCATGCTCACCAGCCGGAAGGTGCCGATGTGGGGCTTGCTCACGTAGAGGATCTCTTCGGGCGCGCCGGCCTTGACGAACTCGGTGAGCACCTTGCGCGTGAGGTGGCGCGGGTCGGAGATCTGGCTCCAGAGCTTGCCGTCGCTGAAGGTGCCGGCACCCCCCTCACCAAACTGCACGTTCGAGCCCGGGTTCAGCACGCCCTGGCGCCACAGGCCCCAGGTGTCCTTGGTGCGCTCGCGCACCGCCTTGCCGCGCTCCAGCACGATGGGCTTCAGCCCCATCTGCGCCAGCACCAGCGCGGCCAGGATGCCGCAAGGGCCGAAGCCAATGACCAGCGGGCGCAGCTTCTCGCCACTGGCGTAGAAATCGGCCGGCGCATGGCCCACGAACCGGTAGCGCGTGTCGGGGCTGGGCTTGATGTGCGGGTCGGCCGCGAAGCGCTGCAGTACGGCGGCCTCGTCCGCCACCTCGCAATCCACCGTGTAGATCAGCACGATGGCGGTCTTCTTGCGGGCGTCATAGGCGCGCTTGAACACGCTGACGCTGCGCAGCGCCGCATCGGGCACCCCCAGGCGGGCCAGCACGGCCGGCCGCAGGGCGTCCTCGGCGTGGTTCAGTGGCAGGCGCAGTTCGGTGATGCGAAGCATGGGCGGGGCGGGGCGCAGCGAGGGCGATGGGCCGGTGTCAGAAACGGCAAGGCGGCCAGGTCAATGACGAGGCCGCCTTGTGGGGACGGTGCGGGCTTGCGGGCTGGCCTGAGGCGCTGCCACAAGCCGCCAGATCAGCCGCCGCTCTTGGCGCGCTTGCCTGGGTTCTTCTTGCTGCGGGTGTGCGAGCCACGCTCCAGGCTGATCTTCTGGCCATGCGGGGCGGTGAAGGCCACGCCGGTGGGCGCTGCGGGACGGGGGGTGGCCTTGCGGTCGGCTTCGGTAACGATCTTGTTGCCCATGAGTGGCTCCGTTGAACTGGGGGAAAAATTCTGAACCCCGAATTAGGCCACAAATCGTGGCGGGGGCCTGCAGGCGCGAAAAAGCCGCCCCGAGGGGCGGCTGGTGGCGTGCGGTGCCAGGCCTCACTTGAACTGGTAGGCGCCCGAGACGTACCAGAAGCGCCCACGCGGGTCAGAGAACGAGCCCGCAAAGCCGGCCGCGTGCGAACCGTAGCTGGACGAGGCCGCGAACGGCGGCTTGGTGTCCAGCAGGTTGCGCGCACCCAGCGTGAGCTTGAGGTTCTTCAGGCCCGCGTAGGTGACGGCGGTGTTCCAGGTGCTGGCGTCCTTGACGTTGTAGGGTGTGGCCACGCCCAGGTTGGCCTCCACCACCTTGGCCGATTCGGTCCAGCCCTTGGTGAAGACGTTGTCCAGCGTCACCGCCCAGGGGCCCATGGCCCAGTCGAAGGACAGGGTGTGCTGCCAGGTGGGCACCGGGGCAAAGCCGCCAGCCGACAGTCCCACGTAGTCGGTGTAGGGCATGCCCTTGCCGTTCTGCTGCTCCCACTTGAGGATGTAGGTGCCGTTCAGGCCCGCCCCGATCTTGCCCAGGCCGGGCAGGGCGAAGCTGGTGCGCACGTCCACGTCCAGGCCCGAGGTGCGCAGGCCGCCCAGGTTTTCCACCGGCGTCGAGATGTAGGAGATGAAGCCGGCGGTGGTGCGCGTCACGCGGCTCTTGTACTTGGCGTACAGCACCGGGTCGCTCATCATCTGGTCGCCCGTGATGACGCCGATCTGGTCCTTCTTCTCGATGTTCCAGTAGTCCAGCGCGATGCTCATGTTGCGCGTGGGCTCGAACACCAGGCCCAGCGCAAACTGGCGGCTGGTCTCGGGCTTGAGGTTCTTGTCGCTGGAGTACTGCACGTTGAACTGGGTGGCGCAGCGTGGGTCATCCGCAAAACCAGCCGGGCAATCCGGGTCCACTTGGGCGTCGGCCGTGTTGGTGGTGGAGATGGGGCTGTTCACGTCCCACAGCGTGGGTGCGCGGAAGCCCGTGCCGATGCTGGCGCGCAGCAGCAATTCCTTGCTGGGCTGCACTTTCAGCGCCAGGCGCGGGTTGAAGCTGTTGCCGAAATCGCTGTAGTGGTCGTAGCGCGCAGCAGCGGTCAGCTCAACGCCCTTGGCGAAGGGCATGGAGAGTTCAGAGAACAGCGCGTAGATGTTGCGGCTGGCGCGCGTGGCGGGCACCGAGCCCTCGCCGCCGATGTGGTGGCCGGCCGAATACTCGGCGTTGGTGGGCACGTCGTTGGCTTTCTCCTGGCGCAAGTCGGCGCCCAGGGCCACCGCCATGCTGCCGCCGTCCATCTTCATCAACTCGCGGCTGGCCTTGATGTCCAGGGCGGTGGTGGTGCCGGTGGATTGGCGCACCTTGCCGCGCAGGGCCGCCCCGTCGAGCAGGGCCTGGCCGGTGGCGTCGTTGGGGCCGAAGGGGTTGATGTTGCCGGTGGCCAGTGCCGCGAGGTAGGGCCCTTCGAGCAGGTAGCCGCTGTAGACCAGGGTGCCGCGGGCCTGGGCGTAGTTCAGGCCCATGTCGTAGTCCCAGCCGTTGGCCGTGCCCGAGGTGCCCACCACGAAGCGGTACTGCTCGTTGGTGTTGTCGTTCACGCGGTTGCCCACGTCCAGCGAGCGGGTGGCGATCTCGGTGAAGCCGCTGCCGGTCGGGTCCCAATCGGCGGCGGTATAGCCCAGGCGGGTCAGCAGCGCCACCGGGAAGTACTTGCTGCTCGTGGGCATCAGCACGTTCGGGTAGTTGCCGTTTGGCAGCACCTTCATGGCGTCGCCGCTGATGGGCGTGGGCGCCACCCGGCCGATGGTGTGGTTGCGGGCGAACGAGCCTTCCAAGAAGGCCTGGTGGTCACCGCCCAGGTTGAAGGTGGCGCGGCCGAAGAAATCGGTCTTGGTGCTGTCGGGCAGGTTGTCCAGCATGGCCGCATAGATGGCGCGGCAGCGCAAGGCGGGGTCGCCACTGGGGGTGGGGTCGCCGGCGGTCTGGATCACGGTGTTCACGGGGTCGCAAGCGGCCATGTTGGCGCCGGGGTTGGTGTAGGCCCCAGGGCTGATGCCGATTTCCATCAACCGGCCTGGGAAGGCACGGTAGGACGTGGGGGGCGCCGAGCCGGGCACCTCGGCGGCATGGCGCAGGTACAGGCCCTGGTCCACCGCCTGGATGCGCGTTTGCTGCTTGACGTTGGCGGTGAGCAGCAGGTTGTAGTTGTCCTTGCCCAGGTCGCCCGTGCCGAAGGCCAGCGAGACGCCGGTTTCGCGGCCACCCACACCGGCTTGGGTGTCGCCGTAGCGTGCCTTGATCTCGCCGTTCTGGTAATCCTTGCGGGTGATGAAGTTGATCACGCCACCCACGGCGTCGGTGCCGTAGATGGCCGAGGCGCCATCGCGCAGCACTTCGATGCGATCAATGGCCGCAAACGGGATGCTGTTCAAGTCCACCGCCACCGAGCCACCGATGGAGCCGAACGGGTGGCCGGCCAGGCGTCGGCCGTTCAGCAGCACCAGCGTGGAGTTGGGCCCCAGCCCGCGCAGGTTGGCGTTGGACGTGGCGTAGCCCGCGCCCTGGGTGCTGTCGGACACCTGGCCCGAACTGGCCGAGACGCGGCGCAGGATGTCTTCAACGTTGGTGACGCCGCTGCGCTCGATCTGCTCACGGCTGATGACGGTCACCGGCAAGGCGGTTTCGGCGTCCACCCGTTTGATGGACGAGCCGGTGATTTCCACCCGCTGGCCTTCAACGGTGGTTTGGGCCTGGGCGGCCGAGGACAGCGTGGCGAAGGCCGCCATCAGGCTGACGCACAGTGTGGTTCTCTGGAACATGGGTCAGATCCTCCAAAAGAGAGTCGTTGGTGAACACGAATGAACTTCAGAACCGGGCAGGCTGGCACGGCAGGTGGCAACCGTCGGGCTTGAGTGGGGCCGATTCTGTTCCGCGCGTTTCGCCGGCCACTCGGTTGGAACCCTAGCTGTCTACACTGCGAGACATGTCAGCGCCGCAACCGGTCAGCCACATGCCCACGCCCCCCACGTTCATGGTGGCGCGCCACCTGCGCCAAACCTTGCTGTGGCCACTGCAGTTGCTGCCGGTGCCCGGCGCCGAAGGTGAACGCAATGTCCATGCCCGCCCCTGGCGGGTGCTGCGCGAGTTGGGCGTAGCCACCCCCTGGCGCGAACTGGTGGACGAATACACCGGCGCCGATGGGCGATTTCAAGAGCGCCACTACAACGAGTTCGTCAGCTTCCTGCCCGTGGTGCAGCGCTTTCTGTACGGCCAGGGCCGGGCGCGGCGCGCGGCGGCAGAGGCCAACCCCCGGCGCGGGGAGGGTGATTCGCCCATGCGCGTGTTTCGCCGCCACGACATCGCCCAGTTGCGTGTGCAGACCCGGCCTGGCGAGCCGCCGGTGCTGCTGGACGTGGCCCACATCGACCTGTATTTCTTCTACGACGTGGACATGGTGCTGCTCAACGTCGAGGTCAGCACCGACGACCTGCCGCTGGCGCTGGCCGAAGACCTGATGTACCGCTTCGGCCGGGCCTACCCCTCGGCCTGGGACGCGCAGGGCCAGGCGCTGCACTGTTTGCATGCGGCCGAGTGGCTGGGGCACGACGGCCAGGTGCTGGCGCGCTCCGACGCGCACCAACGCGAGGCCTACCTGGCCCATGTGGCCGTGCACCGTGCACCGCGCATGGCGGCACACTGGGCCTACCTGATGCAGCCGCTGGTGGCCGAGCATGACCAGGCGCCCGGCGTGCTGCGCTTCCGTCAGATCGAGTACTACCGCATGCCCATGATGGCCTTCCTGGCGGTGGACGACCCAGCGGCCCTCACCCGTGCCGATTTCGTGCGCCTGGGCCTGGTCACCGGCGCCAGCGGGCTCGAAGGCCTGGGCGAAGGTGCCCACCTGCCCGATTTCGAAGCCCGCCATTGCTACGACCGTTTCTGGGTCGATGGCGGCGCCGCGCCCCGCACCCGCTACCTGTGCAGCGGCCACGCCCTGGTGGTGGTGGGCGACGCGCGCGCCGCCTTCTACAACTGCCGCGAGCGCGGCGTGCTGGCGCAGTTCCGGCACCAGCACTTCCTGCTGTTCCTGATCGCGCACTTCCAGAAATCGGCCCTGCTGATGTTCAGCGACCGCCTGGTGGAAGCGCTGCAGGAGTTGAACGTGGGCAGCCCGGGCAGCGTGCGCCGCTTCAAGCGCCGCATCCGCAGCAGCTTCGAGGTCTTTCTGCGCTTCACGCACCGCTACTGGTTCCACGAGATCAGCGAGCAGGCCCATGTGCGGGCGCTGTTCCACCTCACCACCCAGCACCTGGGCGTGGACCCGCTGTACACCGAGGTGAAAGAGCGCATCGCCGACATGAACAGCTACCTCGACGCCGACAGCCTGCGCCGCCAGGCCAACACCGTGGTGCGGCTGACCGTGGTCACCATCTTCGGCCTGATCGGCACCATCACCACCGGCTTTCTGGGCATGAACCTGCTGGCCGAGGCCGAGGCGCCGATGTCGCGTCGGCTGGCCATCTTTGCCCTGGTGTTCGTGGCCACCACGGCGCTCACGGCCTACACCATGGCCAAGTCCAAGCGGCTGTCCGATTTTCTCGACGACCTGTCGGACGAGCAACTGCCCTGGCGCCGCAAGCTCTATTCGCTGGCCAGGGTGTGGATGCGCCAGCGCGATTGAGCGGCTGGGCTGCTGTGGGCCTGCTGCCAGCAGGGCCGGCACTTGTGGGCCCTGCCCGAGGCGATGATGATGGTCAGCCCACCCGCCACCCTTAGCCGGAGCGCCACGATGAGCCACACGCCCAGCCCCTTCGTCTGGTACGAACTGATGACCACCGACGCACCAGCCGCACGGGCCTTCTACACCGCCGTGGTGGGCTGGAAGGCGGCCGACGCCGGCATGCCGGGCATGGACTACACGCTGCTGTCCGTGGCCGAGACGTCGATCGCCGGCCTGATGCCCCTGCCGGCCGACGCCTTGGCCGCAGGTGGCCGCCCCGGCTGGGTGGGCTACATCGCCTCGGCCGATGTGGACGCGCAGGCGGCCAGCATTGCGCGCCTGGGCGGCAGCATCTGCCACCCGGCCACCGACATCCCCGGCGTGGGCCGCTTCGCCGCGATGACCGACCCGCAGGGCGCGGCCTTCTGTCTGTTCAAGGGCTCGTCTGATGATGCACCGCCGCCGCTGCCTGCTGGCAGCGTGGGCACCGTGGGCTGGCACGAGTTGCAGGCGGGCGACCTGGACAGCGCCTGGGCCTTCTACAGCGCCCAGTTCGGCTGGGCCAAGGACACGGCCATCGACATGGGCCCCGTGGGCACCTACCAGCTCTTCACCGCAGGCGGCCCGGCCATCGGCGGCATGATGACCAAGCAGCCCGAAAGCCCCGCGCCGTTCTGGCTGTACTACGTCAACGTCGAGGCCATCGACGCGGCTGTGGCCCGCGTGCTGGCGGGCGGCGGCCAGATCGTCAACGGCCCCATGCAGGTGCCTGGCGGCAGTTGGATCGTCAACGCCATCGACCCACAAGGTGCGATGTTCGCGCTGGTGGCGGCCAGGCGCTGAGGCTGCAGGCCCGCCGCCTGCGCGGCCTCACATGCTGCGCCGGTACTGCCCGCCCACCTCGAACAGCGCGTTGGTGATCTGGCCCAGCGAGCAGCAGCGCACGGCATCCATCAGCACCTCGAAGACGTTGCGGTTCTCGATCACGGCCTGCTGCAAGCGGGCCAGCTGCACCGGCGCCTCGGCGGCATGGCGGGTGTGGAAGTCGTTCAGGCGCTTGAGCTGGCTTTGCTTCTCGTCTTCGGTGGAGCGCGCCAGCTCGATGGGGCCCGAGGCCTCGTCGCCGTGCGGGTTGCGGAAGGTGTTGACGCCGATGATGGGGTACTCGCCGGTGTGCTTGAGCATCTCGTAGTGCATGCTCTCTTCCTGGATCTTGCTGCGCTGGTAGCCGGTTTCCATGGCGCCCAGCACGCCGCCGCGTTCGGTGATCTTCTCGAACTCGGCCAGCACGGCTTCTTCCACCAACTCGGTCAGCTCGTCGATGATGAAGGCGCCCTGGTTGGGGTTCTCGTTCTTGGCCAGGCCCCACTCGCGGTTGATGATGAGCTGGATGGCCATGGCGCGGCGCACCGAGTCTTCGGTCGGCGTGGTGATGGCCTCGTCGAACGCGTTGGTGTGCAGCGAGTTGCAGTTGTCGTAGATCGCGATCAGCGCCTGCAGCGTGGTGCGGATGTCGTTGAACTGGATCTCCTGCGCGTGCAGGCTGCGGCCTGAAGTCTGGATGTGGTATTTCAGCTTCTGGCTGCGCTCGTTGGCGCCGTACTTGTCCTTCATGGCCACGGCCCAGATGCGGCGCGCCACGCGGCCCAGCACCGTGTACTCCGGGTCCATGCCGTTGCTGAAGAAGAAGCTCAGGTTCGGCGCGAAGTCGTCGATGTGCATGCCGCGCGCCAAGTAGGCCTCTACAAACGTGAAGCCGTTCGAGAGCGTGAAGGCCAGCTGGCTGATGGGGTTGGCACCGGCCTCGGCGATGTGGTAACCCGAGATGCTGACCGAATAGAAGTTGCGCACGTCGTGGTGCACGAAGTACTGGGCGATGTCGCCCATCACCTTCAATGAAAACTCGGTGCTGAAGATGCAGGTGTTCTGGCCCTGGTCTTCCTTCAGGATGTCGGCCTGCACCGTGCCGCGCACATTGGCCAGCACCCATTCCTTGATCTTGGCCGCTTCGGTGTCGGTGGGCTCGCGGCCGTTGTCCGCCTTGAACTTGTCGACCTGCTGGTCGATGGCGGTGTTCATGAACATGGCCAGGATGCTCGGGGCCGGGCCGTTGATGGTCATGCTGACCGAGGTGGTGGGGCTGCACAGGTCGAAGCCGGAATACAGCACCTTGAGGTCGTCGAGCGTGGCGATGCTGACGCCCGAGTTGCCCACCTTGCCGTAGATGTCGGGGCGCGGGTCGGGGTCGTTGCCGTAGAGCGTCACCGAGTCGAAGGCGGTGGACAGCCGCTTGGCCGGCATGCCTTCGCTCACCAGCTTGAAGCGGCGGTTGGTGCGGAAGGCGTCGCCCTCGCCGGCGAACATGCGGGTGGGGTCTTCGCCTTCGCGCTTGAAGGCGAAGGTGCCGGCGGTGTAGGGGAAGCTGCCGGGCACGTTGTCCAGCATCAGCCACTTCAGCACCTCGCCATGGCACTCGTACTGCGGCAGGGCCACCTTGCGGATGGTGCTGCCGCTGAGCGTGGTGTGGGTCAGCGCGGTGCGAATCTCCTTGTCGCGGATCTTCACCACGTACTCCTTGCCGGCATAGGCCTTCACCATCTCGGGCCACTGGGCCAGCAGCTTGCGCGCGTCGGCGTCAAGCTTGCCGCTGCGCTGCTCGGCCAGCGCCAGCACGGTGGCGCGGGCGCCGTTCTTCTCGCTGTTGTCCTCGGCCAGCATGCGGGCGGTTTCGTTGAGCTGCTGCACCTCGCGCGCCAGCCTGGCCTGGGCGCGGGCGCGGGCCTTGTAGCCGCGCACGGCGTCGGCAATCTCGGCCAGGTAGCGCACGCGCGCGCCGGGCACCACCGGGGTCTGGTGGGTGCTGTGGCGGGTGGCCACCGGCGGCAGCTTGCCGTCCTTCAGCGCCAACCCGGCAGCACCCAGACGGGCCTTGAGGGCCTGGTAGAGCGCGGTGACGCCGTCGTCGTTGAAGCGTGCGGCCATGGTGCCGAACACCGGCATCTGCTCGGCCGGCACGGTGAAGGCTTCGCGGTTGCGCTGAACCTGCTTGGCCACGTCGCGCAGCGCGTCGGCCGCGCCCTTGCGGTCGAACTTGTTGATGGCCACGAACTCGGCGAAGTCGAGCATGTCGATCTTCTCGAGCTGGCTGGCGGCGCCGAACTCGGGCGTCATCACGTACATGGGCACGGTCACCAGCGGCACGATGGCCGCGTCGCCCTGGCCAATGCCCGAGGTCTCCACGATGATCAGGTCGAAGCCGGCGGCACGGCAGGCGGCAATCGCATCGGGCAGCGCGGCACTCACCTCGCTGCCGGTGTCACGCGTGGCCAGGCTGCGCATGAACACGCGCGGGCCGTTCTTCCAGGGGCCCGTGGCGTTCATGCGGATGCGGTCGCCCAGCAGCGCGCCGCCGCTCTTGCGGCGCGAGGGGTCGATGCTGATGACGGCGATGCGCAGCGCGTCGTCCTGATCGAGGCGGAAGCGGCGGATCAGCTCGTCGGTGAGGCTGCTCTTGCCCGCGCCGCCGGTGCCGGTGATGCCCAGCACTGGCGCGGTGGAGGCCTGGGCGGCTTCGCGCACGGCTTCGAGCAGGGCCAGGTCGGCATCGCCGTTGTCCAGCGCGGTGATGAGCTGGGCCAGCGCGCGCCAGGCCGGCTCGGTCTGGCCCTGGATGGCAGCCACGCTCTTGGGCGCGTGCTGCGACAGGCTCTGGTCGCAGCGCATCACCATCTCGCCGATCATCCCTTGCAGACCCATGCGCTGCCCGTCTTCGGGGCTGTAGATGCGCACGTTCTTGTCGGCCAGGGCGCGGATTTCCTCCGGCACGATCACGCCGCCGCCGCCGCCAAAGACCTGGATGTGCTCGCCGCCACGGGCACGCAGCAGCTCGACCATGTAGCTGAAGTACTCGTTGTGGCCGCCCTGGTAGCTGCTGACGGCGATGCCCTGCACATCCTCTTGAAGCGCGGCGGTGACCACCTCGTCCACCGAGCGGTTGTGGCCCAGGTGGATGACCTCGGCACCCATGCCCTGCAGGATGCGCCGCATGATGTTGATGGCCGCGTCGTGGCCGTCAAACAGGCTGGCGGCGGTGACGAAGCGCACCTTGTGCTGGGGGCGGTAGTTGGCCAGGGCCTTGAATTCGGCGGACAGGTCGGTCATGGGCGTGCTCGCTTGCGGGCTGTGCGGGAGGGTGTTGGTTGACGTTAACGTAAACGTCAACTCGCGATGATGCCACCGGCCCTTGCACCGTGGCTGACAGCCGGCGTGGGCGGTGCTTGGTGTTTTCCCGATGTCAAGCTGGCGCGGCGTTCGCGCTGTTACGCTCCCAGCCCATGAGTTTTCTGGCCATCGACATCGGCAACACCCGTCTCAAGTGGGCGCACTACGCCTCGCCGCAGCCCGGTGCGGCGGTGCTGGCGCATGGCGCGGTGTTCCTCGAAAACATCGACGAGTTGGTGGAGACCGACTGGAAGCACCTGCCCCACCCCGGCAGCATGCTGGGCTGCGTGGTGGCCGGCGAGCATGTGCGCCGCCGCGTGGAAGAGCAACTGGAGCAGTGGGACCTGACGCCCCGCTGGGTGGTGTCCAGCCAGCACGAGGCGGGTTTGCGCAATGGCTACGACCACCCCGCCCGCTTGGGCGCTGACCGCTGGGTGGCCATGATCGGTGCGCGTGGCCATGTGCTCAAGCGCGGCCCGGCGCGGCCCGTGCTGGTGGTGATGATCGGCACTGCGGTGACGGTGGACGCGGTGGACCGCAAGGGCAACTTCCTGGGCGGGCTCATCCTGCCCGGCCACGGCATCATGCTGCGGGCGCTGGAGAGCGGCACCGCCGGCCTGCGCGTGCCCACGGGCGAGGTGATGCCCTTTCCGTCCAACACCTCCGATGCGCTGACCAGCGGCGGAACCTATGCCATCACCGGCGCCATCGAGCGCATGCGCCGCCACCTGATGGAGCGCAGCGACGGCGAATCGCCCCTGGTGCTGATGACCGGCGGTGCCGGCTGGAAGGTGGCGCCCTACCTGGACGTGGCGCACGACCTGGTGGAGTCGCTGATCTTCGACGGCCTGCTGCAGGTGCAGTCACACCGCCTGGCGCTCTGAGCCTTGGCCGCGCTCGCTGCGGCGCTTGCGCCGGCGGGCTTTGGCATGGCCGGTGGGCACTTGCAGCGTGGCCTCCACCGGCCGGGTGGCCGCCAGTTCGCGGCGCAGCGCCAGCAGCTCGTTGCGCACGGTGGCAATCTCGTGCCGTACGTCGCGCATGATCTCGCGCTCCACGCGGCGCTCTTCGGTCTCCACCCAGCTGGTGGCAATGGCCGCAGTGACCAGCGACAAGGTGCCGTAGCCCAGCAGCACCACAAACACCGAGAAGATCTTCGAGGCCGGCGTGGTGGGCACCACGTCGCCAAAGCCCACGGTGGCGGCGGTGGTGAAGGCCAGCCACAGGCCATCGGGCAGGGTGTGTGTGGTGGGCTCCAGCCACCAGAAGCCCATGCCGCAGGCGCCCAGCACACCCACCGCCATCAACAGCATGTAGGCCAGGCCGCCGCGCGTGATGAGGTGCTTCAGGCCCCACACCATGCGCAGCAGCGTGAGGAAGGCCACCACCAGGCGCACGCCCAAGGCCAGGGTGGACTGGCTGCTCACCGGCAGCGCCGCAGCGGCCAGCAGGCCCAGCACCAGCAGCCCATCGGTGGGGTTGGCCAGCACATGGGCCATGGGTTGCGGCGTCCTGCGGGCCACCTGCGCCAGGGCCAGGGCCAGCACCAGGGCCGCCAGCAGGTAGGCCGCGTCGGTGAGCGCGTTGGGCGCGGCCTGCAGCATCTCGGCGTAGAAGGCCGGCACCGTGGCCGAGAGGGCCAGCAGGGTGGGCCAGCGCCAGTGCCGCTCCAGCCGGGCGGCACGCGGGTGCTCGCGCGGCGCTGGCGTCAGACCCCAGCGGGCGGGGCGGCGCATGAAGGACTGGGATTCGGGCTGAGCACGGCGCATGGCCCCAGCCTATCGCCCGCCACCCGCAAGGCCTTGATGGGTGTCAAGCCTCGCGGCTGGGCGGCCGCGCCCTGCGCTCAGAGGATGTAGCGCGACAGGTCTTCGTTGCGGGCCAGTTCGCCCAGCTTGGCGTTGACGGCGGCGGCGTCCAGCGTCACCGTCTCGCCACGGCGCTCTGGCGCGTCAAAGCTCAGTTCGTCGAGCAGCCGCTCCATCACCGTGGCCAGGCGCCGCGCGCCGATGTTCTCGGTGCGCTCGTTCACTTCGCAGGCCACCTCGGCCAGGCGGCGGATGCCGTCGGGGCTGATGGCCAGCGTCACGCCCTCGGTGGCCAGCAGGGCCTGGTACTGCTGCACCAGGTTGGCATGGGTGCGCGAGAGGATGGCCTCGAAGTCGTCCACGCCCAGCGCCTGCAACTCCACGCGGATGGGAAAGCGGCCCTGCAACTCGGGGATCAGGTCGCTGGGCTTGGCCAGGTGGAAGGCGCCCGAGGCAATGAACAGCATGTGGTCGGTCTTGACCATGCCATGCTTGGTCTGCACCGTGGTGCCCTCCACCAGCGGCAGCAGGTCGCGCTGCACGCCCTGGCGCGAGACGTCGGCGCCCTGGGTGTTGCCGCGCGCGGCCACCTTGTCGATCTCGTCGATGAAGACGATGCCGTTCTGCTCGGCCTTGTGCAGGGCGCGGCTGCGCACTTCTTCTTCGTTCACCAGCTTGGCGGCCTCTTCGTCGGCCAGGGCCTTCAGCGCCTCGGCGATGCTGAGCTTGCGCGTGGCCTTGCGGCCTTGCCCCATCTGGCTGAACAAGCCCTTCAACTGCTCGGCCATCTCTTCCATGCCGGGCGGGCTCATGATGTCGACGTTGGCCTTGGGCTCGGCGATCTCCAGCTCGATTTCCTTGTCGGCCATGGTGCCCTCTCGCAGGCGCTTGCGCATGGTCTGGCGGGTGGTGTTGTCGGGGGCTGGCGCCGGGGCGGCAAAGCCCATGTCGGTGCCGGCCGAGCGCGGCGGCGGCACCAGGATGTCGAGCACGCGCTCCTCGGCAGCGTCCTCGGCCTGGCGGCGGGCCTGCAGCATGGCGGCCTCGCGCTCCTGCTTCACGGCCACCTCGATCAGGTCACGCACGATGGTGTCCACGTCCTTGCCCACATAGCCCACCTCGGTGAACTTGGTGGCCTCCACCTTGATGAAGGGCGCGTCGGCCAGCTTGGCCAGGCGGCGCGCGATCTCGGTCTTGCCCACGCCGGTGGGGCCGATCATCAGGATGTTCTTGGGCGTGATCTCGGCGCGCAGGGTTGGGTCCACCTGCTGGCGCCGCCAGCGGTTGCGCAGCGCGATGGCCACGGCACGCTTGGCGCCCTGCTGGCCGACGATGTGGCGGTCGAGCTCGGCAACGATTTCTTTGGGGGTCATTCCAACACCTCGATGGTGTGGTTCTGGTTGGTGTAGATGCAGATGTCGCCAGCGATTTCCAGCGAGCGCTTGACGATCTCGGGCGCGCCCATCTCGGTGTGGGCCAGCAGCGCGCGTGCGGCGGCCTGGGCATAGGCGCCGCCCGAGCCGATGGCCACCAGGCCATGCTCGGGCTCCAGCACGTCGCCGTTGCCGGTGATGATCAGCGAGGCCTCGCGGTCGGCCACGGCCAGCATGGCTTCGAGGTTGCGCAAGACCTTGTCGGTGCGCCAGTCGCGGGTCAGCTCGATGGCGGCGCGCACCAGATGGCCGGAGTGCTTTTCCAGTTTCGATTCGAAGCGCTCGAACAGCGTGAAGGCGTCGGCGGTGGCACCGGCAAAGCCAGCCAGCACCTTGTCGTGGTGCAGGCGGCGCACCTTGCGCGCGCTGGCCTTGACGACGATGTGGCCCAGCGTGACCTGGCCGTCGCCGCCCAGGGCCACCTGCCAGCCGTTGGGGGTTTGCCGGCGCACGCTGACGATGGTGGTGCCGTGGTATTGGTCCATGGTGTTGAAGGTCTCTCTCAGTCGGTTGGTGCCAACGTGGCAAGCGCCGGGCCGCTCCCAAGCGGCCACGCACCCTCTCGGAGGGTGGCGGCGGTACCCCGCCGCCGGGGGGCCCAATTCTTTAGGCTTGCCGCAAATGCACCGGCGCGTGCTCGGTGATGCCCATAGCGCCAAACATCAGGGCGACCAGGCGGTGCACATCGATGAAGCTGATGTGCCGGCCCTCGCCCTGGCGGGCGCTGATCCAGTTCAGCAGGTCGCCACCGGCGATGAAGTCAACCCGGATCAGCAGCGCGCAGGAGATGCGCAGGATCTGCGCGCCACCCAGCTTGGCGTCCAGCGCGCTGAGCACCGCCGAGATGTCGCCAGAGAGTTGGCCCGACAGATCCAGGGTGGTGATGGCCACGCTGCGGGAGTCGGCCGTCATGCCGCCCTGGATGGTGGTGATGGGCTCGCCCACCACCGACAAAGAGGCCGTCCGGGTGTTGGCCGCCGAGCCGCCCACGCGGGCGATGCATTTTGTGGGCTCCCAACTGGGCGGCGACACCTCGTAGGTGACGCAGTAGTCGATGGCCACCTCGTCGAACTGGTCGGGCCGGTTCACCAGACGCAGGGCTTGCAGGCGGGCCAGCCAGTAGCCGGGGTCGGCATCGCGCACGCCCACGGGGGCGCTTTCTTGTAGCACGGCGAACAGGCGGTCGGACGCGAGCCAGCGCATCTCCAGCGGCTGGCCGGCCCATTGCCGCAGCAGCGCGTGCAACTGGTTCACTGCGTCGGTTTCGATGCGGTTGATCGCGGTCCAGTCCATCACCCAGGGCTGCGGCAGTTGCAGCGTCTGCGAGATCAGGCTGGCCAGGCCGTCGGTGTCCAGCCCCGGCGGGCAGACCCAGCCCACCTCGCCGGTGTTGCGCACCGCACTCTTGTGGACGGACGCGGCCTCGGCCACCAGCTTGGGCAGCGAGTACCACTGTGGAGACGACTTCTGGAAATGCTGGCTGAATTCTTGCGACAGCGCGTCGAAGCGCAGCTGTTGGCCGGTGGCGCGGTACAGGTCGAACAGCGCCAGCCAGGTGTCTTCGTGGTCGTAACGCTGGCCTTTGGGTGAGACCAGCATCACCAGCGCGCGTTCGCAGTGGGCAAAGTCGGCGTTGGCGAAGGCGATCACCGCCTCGTCCAACTCGTGGTCGTGAACCAGTTCGGTCACTTCCACCGACGGCAGCGGCGCGGGCGGGGCCAACTGGAGCTCGCCGGAGGCGGCGGGCGCCGTGGGGGTGGCTGCGGGCGCCGCCGGCGCCGTGGCCTCGGCGGCGGGCGTGTGCAGTGTGGGCACCCATTCGGGGGCGGGCGGGCGGGGGGCCGGCGCCACAGCCGGGGTTGGGGCCGGCGTGGGTTCGGCCGGCATCATCATCATGGGGCGAGTGCCCCCGTCGAAGGGCTCGCTGACCATGCCAGCCGGCACCGTGGGCCGGTCGTCGCGCGGGCCCAGGCCCACTCGGCGGCTGACGGCGGCGAGGATGCCACCGCCTCGCGCCGGGGGCGATGCACCTTTGAGCGGGGCGGGCACGGCGGCACCGCCGCCCACCATCTGCTGCTCAATGGCGTCGATCTTGGCCTTCACACCCAGGTCGGACGGGCCGGGTGGCTGGGTGGCACGCACCTCGGAATCGTCCAGCCGCGAACTGGCGTCCAGGGCGGCCGCCTGGTCGGGCGAGAGGCCCTCGCGGCGGATGCGGCGCAGCATGTTGAGCTCGCGCTTGCGTACGAAGTCGTTGCGGCGCTTGCGCTCGATCATGGCCTTGAGTTCGGCCTTTTCGGCCTCCGCAAACTGGCTGCCGGTGGCTTCACCGCCCGGGATGGTCGTGTCGCGGCCCGAGCTGGCCACGCGTTTGACCATGCGCAGCAGCATGCCGTCGCCGCCGCCTTCGTTGTTGCTGCTGGCCATGAGACTTCCTGGCGGGCTGGTGTCAGTCCCCAAACATCTTCTGCTTGAGCTCGCGGCGCTGTTGCGCCTCCAGCGACAGCGTGGCCGTGGGGCGGGCCAGCAAACGGCCCAGACCGATGGGCTCACCCGTTTCATCGCAGTAACCGTAATCACCCGAATCGATGCGGGCGATGGACTGCGAGATCTTCTTCAGCAGTTTGCGCTCGCGGTCGCGGGTGCGCAACTCCAGGGCGTGCTCTTCCTCGATGGTGGCGCGGTCGGCCGGGTCGGGCACGATGGAGGTGTCTTCGCGCAGGTGCTCGGTGGTTTCTCCGGCGTTCGAGAGCAGGTCGTCCTTGAGGGCCTGCAACTTGGCGCGGAAGCACTCGAGTTGCTTCTCGTTCATGTATTCGGCCTCTGGCATGGCCAGGAGCTCGGCATCGGTCAGGTCACGGCCGGCCTTGGTCTTCCAGGCGTTGGCCAGCTTCGGGTCCACCTTCACGGCGGGTTTTACTGCGGTCATGGGTTCGGGGTAGAGAGGGTGCAAGCGCTTGGGCGGCGAAAAACGCTCGCTGAAGCTGGAGGAGGAGGGGGCCGGGGCCGAACCATGGGTGGGCCGGGCCGAACTGGCCGGCGCCGCTGCAGCAGGCTTGGCGGCCGACTTGGCGGGCGCCTTGGATGCCGGCGCGGGCGCAGCGGGCTTGGTGGTTTTGACGGAGGCGGCGGTCACGGCGGCTTTCTTGGCAGGGGCTTCCTTGGCCGCTGCGGCCTTGGCAGCAGGCTTGGCTGCGGGTTTTGTCTCGGCGGCGGGTTTTTTGACCGCCGTCTTGGCGGGGCTGGCGCTCTTGGCTGGGGCCTTGGCCGGGGTTTTGCTCACGTCTGTCTCCTCACCACATCGCTGGGCAGGGGCTGTTATACCCCGCCCGACCGGCGGATGTGGTGCAACCGCCACGGTTGGGCGCGCGGATTGTGCCACCGCGGGCCGGGCGGGTTCATGCGATGCAACCTTCCAGGCCTTGCAACAGGATTTCCTTGGGCAGATCGATGCCGATGAACACCATCTTGCTGACCTTGGCTTCACCGGGCGCCCACTTGGGGCCCAGGTCACTGCCCATGAGCTGGTGCACGCCCTGGAAGATCACCTTGCGCTCGCTGCCCTTGAGGTGCAAGACACCCTTGTAGCGCAGCATCTTGGGGCCGTAGACCTGCACGATGGCGCCCAGGAAATCCTCCAGCTTGGCCGGCGACAAAGGTTTATCGGCACGGAACACGAAGGACTTCACATCGTCGTCGTGGTGATGGTGGTGCGGGTGGTCGCAGTGCTCGCCGTGTTCATGGTCATGGTCATGGTGGTGGCCACCGTCGTCGGCGTTCAGGAACTCGGGGTCGATGTCGAGCTTGGCGTTGAGGTTGAAGCCCTTGAGGTCGAACACATTGGCGATCGGCACCTCGCCAAAGTTCACCCGGTGGTGCGGCGCGCGCGGGTTCATGTGCCTGAGGCGGTGGCTGAGCGCGTCGACCGAGGCTTCATCGACCAGGTCGGTCTTGCTGATGAAGATCTGGTCGGCAAAGCCCACCTGGCGGCGCGCCTCCTGGCGGGTGTCCAACTGGTCGTTGGCGTGCTTGGCGTCCACCAGGGTCAGGATGGAGTCGAGCAGGTAGCTCTCGGCCACCTCGTCGTCCATGAAGAAGGTCTGGGCCACCGGTCCCGGGTCGGCCAGACCCGTGGTCTCGATCACCACGCGGTCGAAGCTCAGCTCGCCCTTGCGGCGCTTCATGGCCAGGTCAGCGAGCGTGGAGCGCAGATCCTCGCGGATGGTGCAGCAGACGCACCCGTTGCTCATCTGGATGACCTGCTCGTTGGTGTCGGCCACCAGGATGTCGTTGTCGATGTTCTCCTCGCCGAACTCGTTCTCGATCACGGCGATCTTCTGGCCATGGGCCTCGGTGAGCACGCGCTTGAGCAGGGTGGTCTTGCCCGAGCCCAGGAAGCCGGTGAGGATGGTGGCGGGAATCAGTGACATGGTGGTGTGCAGGGCGGGTCTGACCTTGAGAAGGGGTGCGACTCTGGTGCAAGGCGCAGGCCCTGTCAAGTCGGCTGTCACAAGGGATCAGTTATTCTGCGGGCTTGTTTCACTGCCGGCACCCGCTTGTGTCCGAACCCCAGTCTGGCAGGCCGCCCCGCAGCGGCCGCCACCATGCCCAGCGCGCCCACGGCGAACCCGCCGTCGACAAGCGAACCCTGTTCGAGCGCGTGGTCGAGTTCATCTCCCCGGGCCCCGATTCCAAGGACGAACTGATCGAGACGCTGGCCGACGCCGAACAGCGCGAGCTGATCGAGCCCCAGTCGCGCGCCATGCTGGAAGGCGTGCTGCGCATGGCCGACATGGCGGCTGGCGACGTGATGGTGGCCGCGCCGCGCATGGACGTGCTGGACATTGCTGCCGATTACGACGATTTGCTGGCCACGGTGATCCTCACCGGACACTCGCGCTTTCCGGTCACCGAGGGCGGGCGCGACAACATCATCGGCATCCTGATGGCCAAGGATTTGCTCAAGCTGCAGCGCGCGCCCGAGCTCAACCTGCGCACCCTGCTGCGCCCGGCCGTGTTCGTGCCGGAAAGCAAGAACCTCAACGAACTGCTGCGGGATTTCCGCTCCAACCGCAACCACCTGGCCATTGTCATCGACGAGTTCGGCAACACGGCGGGCCTGATCACCATCGAGGACGTGCTGGAAGAGATCGTTGGCGAGATCGAGGACGAGTTTGACGATGCCGACGCCGAAAGCGGCGTTTACACCCTGGCCGACGGCAGCCTGCGCGTGGCGGGTGATGCCCATATCGTGGCGGTGAACGAGGCCTTTGGCGTGGACCTGCCGGCGGACGAGTTCGACACCATCGGTGGCCTCATCGCCCACCAGCTGGGCCATGTGCCGCGCCGGGGCGAGACGGTGCTCAGCGGTGCGCTGAGCTTCAACGTGATGCTCACCCGCGGCGGTGCCGTGCGCTGGTTCCGCGTGCGCCGCGTGGCTGTCACCGAGCAAGACACCACCGCGCCGTGAGCAAGGCCCTGCACGCGGGCCACCGCCAGCCGGCAGGGCTCTGGCCCGCCGGGGTCTTGATGGCGCTGGCCGGCGTGGCCCACACGGTGGGCTTTGCGCCCTTCGAGCTTTGGTGGCTCCAGTTGTTGGCCTTGGCCGTCCTGGCCTGGGCGGTGCGCGGCGCCACGCCTGGCCGCGCGGCCTGGCTGGGCTGGTGCTTCGGCCTGGGCTGGCTGGCCAGCGGCTTCTGGTGGATCTACACCAGCCTGCACGATTTTGGTGGCTTGCAGCCGGTGCTCTCCGCGCTGGCCGTGGCGGTGCTGGCGGCCTTGCTGGCCTTGTACGTGGCCGGCGCCATGGCCTTGTACGCGCGCTTGGCCAGCCCCCGCTCGCTGGTGGCGGGGCTGCAGTTCGCAGCGCTGTGGTGCCTGTCGGAATTGGCGCGCGGCCAGTGGCTGAGCGGCTTTCCCTGGCTCGCCTCGGGCTATGCCCACAGCCTTGGGCCGCTGGCCGCCCTGGCGCCCTGGGTGGGCGTGTACGGCATGGGCGCAGTGGCGGCGCTGCTGGCGGCGGCGATGGCCCAACTGCTCCGTCCGGACGACCGTTCGTGGCCGCTGCTGGCCCTGGCCCTGGCGTTGCCGTTGGCGGCCGGCCTGGCGCCGAGCGAGTTCACCACCGCCACCGGCGCCTTGCGCGTGAGCCTGCTGCAGCCCAACGTGCCGCAGGACATCAAGTTCGACCCCGACCACATGGCCGCCAACATGCAGGCCCTGCAGCAGCGCCTGCACGCGGCCCAGGGCGAACTGGTGTTGACGCCCGAATCGGTGCTGCCCGTCTCACGCGAGCAACTGGAGGGCGGCTACTGGGAGCAACTCACCACCCCCTACCGCAGTGGCCGCCAGGCGGCACTGATTGGCATCTTTGTGGAGCAGGAAGGGCAGGGTGGCGAGGGCGAGGTGGTCAATTCGCTGGTGGGCGTGGCGCCAGGCCAAGCGCCCGACTACACCTACGGCAAGCGCCATTTGCTGCCCTTTGGCGAGGTGCTGCCCTGGGGCTTTCGCTGGTTCGTCGAGATGCTCAACATCCCGCTGGGCGACCAGGGCCGGGGCCGCAACCAGGCCGCCTTTGCGGTGGCCGGCCAGCGTGTGCGCCCGCTGATCTGCTACGAAGATTTGTTTGGCGAGGATTTCGTGGGCAGCGTGGTGGGCCCGCAGCCCGCCACCGTGCTGGCCAATGCCAGCAACCTGGCCTGGTTTGGCCGCTGGATGATGCAGGACCAGCACCTGCAGTTCTCGCAACTGCGGGCCATGGAGTTCCAGCGCCCGCTGGTGCGCGCCACCAACACCGGTGCCACGGCGGCCCTCGACCACCACGGCCGCATCACCGCCCGCCTGCCGGCTTGGACCGAAGGCACGCTCGATACCGAGGTGCAAGGCCGCACCGGCAGCACGCCGTACGCGCTGTGGCTGAGCCGCTGGGGCCTGTGGCCACTGTGGGGGCTGGCGCTGGGCCTGCTGTGGTGGGCCCGACGGCGCTGAAACCCCCCGGGCGCGAGGGCGGTCTGCCCCGGGGTGGCCCGTAGAATGAACGGTTTCCCCGACCGCCAGAAAGCCCGGCCACCGCGCGGCCGCCTTGCCGCCCGCGCCAGCCCTGCCCACCATGCTCACCTTCCAGCAAATCATCCTCCGCCTTCAGGACTACTGGGACGCCCAGGGCTGCGCCTTGCTGCAGCCCTACGACATGGAAGTGGGCGCAGGCACCAGCCACACCGCCACCTTCCTGCGCGCGCTGGGCCCCGAGCCCTGGAAGGCGGCCTACGTGCAGCCCAGCCGCCGCCCCAAGGACGGCCGCTACGGCCAGAACCCCAACCGCCTGCAGCACTACTACCAGTACCAGGTGGTGCTCAAACCCGCGCCGGCCAACATCCTCGAGCTCTACCTGGGTTCGCTCGAAGCCCTGGGCTTCGACCTGAAGAAGAACGACGTGCGCTTCGTCGAGGACGACTGGGAGAACCCCACGCTGGGCGCCTGGGGCCTGGGCTGGGAGGTGTGGCTCAATGGCATGGAGGTGACGCAGTTCACCTACTTCCAGCAGGTGGGCGGCATCGACTGCAAGCCCATCACCGGCGAGATCACCTACGGCCTGGAACGCTTGGCCATGTATTTGCAAGGCGTGGAGAACGTCTACGACCTGGTCTATGCCCAAGGCAAGAACGGCGCGGCCGACATCAAATACGGCGACGTGTTCCTGCAGAACGAGATCGAGCAGAGCACCTACAACTTCGAGCACAGCAACGTCGAGTTCCTGCTCACCGCCTTTGGCGCCCACGAGGGCAACGCCCAGCAGCTGATGCAGGCGCAGCTGGCCCTGCCGGCCTACGAGCAGGTGCTCAAGGCCGCGCACACCTTCAACCTGCTGGATGCGCGCGGGGCGATCAGCGTCACCGAGCGCGCCGCCTACATCGGCCGCATCCGCAATCTGGCCCGCAGCGTGGCGGCCAGCTACCTCGACAGCCGTGCGCGGCTGGGCTTTCCCATGGCGCCCAAGGCCTGGGGGGAAGAAGTTGCAGCCCAACTGGCCGCCAAGGCCGCCAAGAAAGAAGCGGCGTGAAGACCATGAGCACCCAGAACCTCCTCGTTGAACTCTTCGTCGAAGAACTGCCGCCCAAAGCCCTGCGCAAGCTGGGCGAGGCCTTCTCGTCGGTGCTGGCCGCCAGCCTGAAGGCCCAGGGCCTGGGGGTGGCCGACGCCGCCGTCACCGCCTATGCCACGCCGCGCCGCCTGGCGGTGCACGTGGCTGCCGTGGCTGCCAAGGCCGCCGACAAGGCCCAGCAGGTCAAGCTGATGCCCGTGGCCGTGGCCCTGACGGCCGATGGCCAAGCCACACCGGCGCTGCTGAAGAAGCTGGCGGCGGTGGGTGCCGATGCCTCCGTCGTGCCCCAACTCAAGCGCCTGCCCGACGGCAAGGCCGAGGCGCTGTTCCTCGACAGCGTGGTGCCGGGCGTGACCCTGGCCGATGGCCTGCAGAAGGCGCTGGACGAGGCCATCGCCAAGCTGCCCATCCCCAAGGTCATGACCTACCAGCTGGCCGATGGCTGGAGCGACGTGAAGTTCGTGCGCCCTGCGCATCGCCTGATCGCGCTGCACGGTTCGGACGTCGTGGCAGTGGAAGCCCTGGGCCTCTCGGCCGGCCGCGAGACGCTGGGCCACCGCTTCGAGGCCAGCCAGCCGGTGGTGGCCATCACCCATGCCGACACCTACGCCCAGCAGCTGCGCGAGCAGGGCGCCGTGATCGCCAGCTTCGACGAGCGCCGTGCCGAGATCGTGCGCCAGCTCACGGCCGCCGCTGCCAAGGAAGGCCTCAAGCCCATCGACGACGAAGCCTTGCTGGACGAAGTCACTGCGTTGGTCGAGAAGCCCAACGTGCTGACCTGCCACTTCGAGCCCGAGTTTCTGGGCGTGCCGCAGGAGTGCCTCATCCTCACGATGAAGGCCAACCAGAAGTACTTCCCGCTGCTGGAC
>WBZX01000435.1_pt1 | contig 38355 bp, 34 predicted proteins | sample 5204211 | NCBI WGS metagenome assembly WBZX01 (sample SAMN12344362, study PRJNA552823) | activated sludge metagenome | biome: Activated sludge suspended growth; feature: Nitrification reactor; material: Wastewater; isolation source: activated sludge from nitrification reactor of wastewater...
GCCGACTGGACGCGCTACCTGTCCGAATACGCCCGCCTCGACAAACCTGATACGGCGCTCCAGTGCTACGCCTACCGCGCGGAATGGGCGCAGGGCAACCGCACGCATGCGCGCGAGGCGATCGGCTTGTGGTTCACCGGGCGCGACATGCCTGCGGCCTGCACGCCCCTGTTCGCGCTGCTGATCGAAGCCGGTTTCATCAACGAAGAGGACGTGTGGCGGCGCATGCGGCTGGCATTCGAGGCGGGCAATCCCGGAGTGGCCCGCGTGGTATCGAATGCCTTGCCGGAATCGCAGCGTCCGGCCGCGGCGCTCTACGATCGCGCCGCGCGCGCCCCGGCGCGCCTGCTGGCCGAAGGTCTCGACGCCGGCCGGCGCGGCGACCGCGAACTGGCCCTGTACGCGATCGAGCAACTGGCGCGCAGCGATTCCGCTGCGGCGGCGAACGCGCTGGCCGCCTGGTCGGTGCGCCTGACGCCCGAGGAACGGCAGGTCGCGTGGGCGCGACTGGCGACCTGGTCGGCGCGCCGCCACGAACCGGCCGCGCTCGCCTGGTTCGCCCAGGCCGGCCGGCTGGCGCTCAACGATACGCAGCGCGAGTGGTGGGTACGGGCCGCGTTGCGCGCGGCCGACTGGCCGACCGTATTGCAGGGAATCGACGGCATGGGCGACGCCATGCGCAGTCAGCCCGTCTGGCGTTACTGGCGCGCGCGCGCCCTGCTCGCAGGCGGCCAGCGCGGCGTCGCCACCCCCCTGCTGCTTGCGCTGTCGCGCGAGCCGCATTATTACGGCCAGCTCGCGCAGGAGGAACTGGGGCCGGTGATGGGCGCACCCACGGTCAACATCAAGCCGGGCGGCGACGAACAGACCGCGGTGGCGCGCCTGCCCGGCATCGTGCGGGCGCTCGCGCTGTACGCGCTCGGGCTGCGCAGCGAAGCGACGCAGGAGTGGGCCTGGGCGACGCGCAGCCTGAGCGATACGCAACTGCTGGCTGCGGCCGACCTGGCGCGGCGCGCCGAATGGTACGACCGCGCGATCAATACGGCCGAACGCACGCGCGACCTGCACGATTTCGAGTTGCGCTTCATCGCGCCCTACCGCGAACTGGCGCACGAGGCGGCGCGCGACAACGAGATCGACGAAGCCTGGGTATTCGGCCTGATGCGGCAGGAAAGCCGCTTCGTCAACGTGGCGCGTTCCAGCGTAGGGGCGGCCGGCCTGATGCAGATCATGCCGGCGACGGCGCGCTGGATCGCGCGACGGCTCGGTATCGAACGCTTCAAGTCGGCGGACATCCAGGATCCGGCCACCAATATCCGCTTCGGGGCGTATTACCTGAAGCACGTGCAGACCCAGCTGGACGGCTCGCCCGTGCTGGCGACCGCCGCCTACAACGCCGGTCCGGCGCGGGCGCAGCGCTGGCGCGACACGCGTCCGATGGAAGCGGCCGTCTACATCGAGTCGATCCCCTTCGCCGAAACCCGCGACTACGTGAAGAAGGTGATGAGCAATGCCATGTACTACGCTGCGCGCTTCGGCCAGCCCTCGGTGTTGTTGAAGGACCGGCTGGGCGTGGTACCCGCTCGCGCGGTTGCGGTCGAGGTGGCGCCGGACGAAGCGAACACGCAGGAGCCCGAAGCGGCCAGCGAGTGAGGCCCGACGCTCCGGTCGTCAGACTGACGGGGCAATCCGCAGGCCTGTTAAAATCGGGGCCATCACGCATCCGGAATCATCCAGACGGTTTTTCATGAAGATCCAACGCATCTGCATCCTCGGCGGGTCCGGCTTCGTCGGCACCCATCTCGTCAGCCAGCTCGCCGCGCGCGGCCTCAAGGTCCGCGTGCTGTCGCACCGCCGCGAAGCGGCCAAGGCGCTGATCCTGCTGCCGACGGTGGAGGTCGTCGAGGCCGACGTGCACGACCAGCACGAACTCGTGCGGCATTTTCGCGGCATGGATGCGGTGATCAACCTCGTCGGCATCCTGCACGAAAGCAATGTCGGCCGCGTCGACCTGCCCGGCGCGCGGCGCGGCGATTTCCAGAAGGTGCACATCGAGCTTGCGCGCAAGGTCATCCATGCCTGCGGCGAAGCCGGCGTGCACCGGCTGCTGCACATGAGCGCGCTCGGCGCCCACCCCAATTCGCGTTCCGCCTACCAGCGTTCCAAGGGCATCGCCGAAGCGCTGGTGCGCGAGGCCGGCATGCGGCACCGCGAGCACGAGAACTGGTATCTGAACGGGCCCAAGTTCATCCACGGCTACGGACTGAACGTCACCGTCTTCCGCCCGTCGGTGATTTTCGGCCGCGGCGACAGCTTCCTGTCCATGTTCGCGCGCCTGCTCAGGCTGTTCCCCGTGATGCCGCTCGGCTCTGCCGCCACCCGCTTCGCGCCGGTGCACGTCGACGACGTCGCCCGCGCCTTCGCCGACAGCCTCGACAATCCGGCTACCTACGGGCAGACCTACGACCTGTGCGGGCCCAGGGCCTACACCCTGCGCGAACTGATCGACTACGTCGGTGCCGTCATCGGCAAGCGTCGCAGCATCATCGCGCTGGGCAAGTGGCCCGCCTATTTCCAGGCCTGGGCGCTGGAGTGGATGCCCGGCAAGAAACTGATGACGCGCGACAACTACTTCGCGATGTGCACCGACAATGTCTGCCCGGGGCCGTGGCCCGCGGTGTTCGATTTCCAGCCCGCCGCGCTCGAGGCGATCGCCCCCGAGTACCTGCGCGCCGACACCCCCCGCGCGCGCTACGAGGACTACCGCGAAGGCGCGCACCGATAAGGATGCGATGAAGACCTACGTCGTCGGCGGCGCCGTGCGCGACCGTCTTCTGGGCCTGCCGGTGGCCGACCGCGATCACGTCGTGGTCGGTGCCACGCCCGACGACATGGTGGCGCTGGGCTACCAGCCGGTCGGCAAGGATTTTCCCGTCTTCCTCCACCCCCGTACCCACGAGGAATACGCGCTCGCGCGCACCGAACGCAAATCGGGTCGCGGCTACAAGGGCTTCGTCGTCTACGCCGCGCCCGAAGTCACGCTGGAGGAAGACCTCGTGCGCCGCGACCTCACCATCAACGCGATGGCCGAGGACGAAGACGGCGGGCTCGTCGATCCCTACGGAGGGCAGCGTGACCTCGCCGCAAGAACCTTCCGCCATGTCAGCGCGGCCTTCGCCGAGGACCCGGTGCGCATCCTGCGCGTGGCGCGCTTCGCCGCGCGCTTCGTCGACTTCGACGTGGCCCCGGAGACGCGCGACCTGATGCGGCAGATGGTCGCGGCCGGCGAGGTCGATGCGCTGGTTCCGGAACGCGTCTGGCAGGAAGTCGCGCGCGGCCTCATGGAAGCGAAACCCTCGCGCATGTTCCGGGTACTGCGCGACTGCGGTGCGCTGGCGAAACTGCTGCCCGAGGTCGACTGCCTGTTCGGCGTGCCGCAGCCGCCAGAGCACCATCCGGAAATCGACACCGGCGTGCACGTCATGCTGGTCGTCGACTGGGCCGCTGCGCAGGGGTTCGATCTGCCCGTGCGCTTCGCCGCGCTGACGCACGACCTCGGCAAGGGCGTCACCCCGCCGGAATTCTGGCCCAGGCACCACGGTCACGAAGCGAAAAGCGTTGCGCTCGTGCGCACCCTTTGCGAGCGGCTGCGCGTGCCCGCCGAATGCCGCGAGCTGGCGACGGCGGTCGCACGCGACCACGGCAATGCCCACCGTGCGCCCGAGCTGCGCCCTGCCACGCTGCTCGAACTGCTCGAGCGCGTCGACGCACTCCGGCGTCCGGCGCGTTTCGAACAGTTCGTGCAGGCCTGCGAATGCGATTTCCGCGGCCGCCCCGGCCATGAGGCGCGCGCCTATCCGCCGGCCGAATATCTTCGGCAGGCGCTGGCGATCGTGCAGGGCGTGGATGCGGGCGCCCTCGCCGCGCGCGTCGAGCCCGCCCGCATCCGCGAAACCGTCTTCCGTGCACGCGCCGACGCCCTGGCTGACTGGAAGGCGCGGGGCTGAAGCGCGCCGCAGCGCGAACCGAACAACCGTTTTGGCGTCCAATCGGCATGCGCCCCGCGGACGTCCCATGCCCCTGGCCGTCGCCGGGTTGAATGGTCCGCACGCGGCGCTAAACTGCTTCTCAACCCGTTATTTTCGGACCCGCCATGCCCTACAGCGAACAAACCGTCCAGTCCGTGCGCCCCTGGTCGGACAAGACCTTCAGCTTCACGCTTTCCCGCCCGCAGGATTTTTCGTTCGAGAACGGCGAATTCGTGACCATCGGACTCAAGCGCGAAGGCCGGCTGGTCGCGCGCGCGTATTCCATCGTCTCCACCGCCGACCGCGACCACCTGGAATTTCTCAGCATCCACGTACCCGACGGCCCGCTCACCAGCCAGCTGGTGCAGGTGCGTCCCGGCGATTCGGTGTGGGTGAACAGCAAGGCGACCGGCTCGCTTACGCTGAACCACCTCCAGCCCGGCCGCGTGCTCTACATGCTCGCCACCGGCACCGGCCTCGCCCCCTTCATCAGCCTGGTTCGCGCAGAGGAAACCTACCGGCACTACGAACAGGTCGTGCTGGTGCATTCGGTGCGGACGGTGCGCGAACTCGCCTACCGCGAGGAACTTGCGTCGCATTCCCATGCGCGCCTGCATTACTTTCCGACCGTGACGCGCGAGCCCTTCCCCACGCCGGAACGGGGGGCGGACCTGTTCCGCTCCGGCGACCTGTCGCAACGCCTGGGCCTGCCGGCGCCCGATCCGGAACACGATCGCGTCATGATCTGCGGCAACCCCGAGATGACCCGCGAGATGACCGATTACCTCAAGGAAACCGGCTGGACGCTCACCAATCATCGCGGCATCGGCAACTTCACCACCGAACTGGCCTTCGTCACCCATCACGCCTGAACAGGCTTGCGGGGGGCCGCGGCGCAGGCCAGGCGCATGGATCCCCAGACCGAAAGCCGGCGTAACCTGGCGCTCGCCGCCCTGGGCGTGGTGTACGGCGACATCGGCACCAGCCCGCTTTACGCATTGAAGGAAACCCTGAATCCGGACCATGGCATTGCGCCGGGGCCGGAGTCGGTCTTCGGTGCCGCCTCGGTGATCTTCTGGGTGCTGGTGGTGTCGCTGAAACACGTGTGATGCGGGTAGCGCCCCAGGGCATGCTGGCAGAGGGTGGCGTAGCGGGTGAAGGGGATGAACTCGTGCCAGGCGTCGTCGACGGCCTGCGAGGGCATCGACACCCTGTGCCTGCGTCCGGCCATGCGGCAGAGCTGGAAAGTGTTGCGCCATGTCGCCGCCTGCGGTTTCAAAAACCGCGTGCCCTTGTCACAATGCGGGCAGGTGGCAGGGGGAGAAACGACAATGCGTGCATGGATGGCAGGACTGGTGCTGGGCTGGAGCCTGGCCGCCCACGCGGCGGGCATCGAGGCGTTCAGCCCGCAGGGAACGCTCAAGGCCGTACGGCAGGTCACGGCGCGTTTCGATGCCCCGGTGGCGGCGCTGGGCGACCCCCGCGCCGCCGCGCCTTTCGACATCGACTGCCCGGTGCCGGGCAGCGGCAAGTGGCTGGACGAACGCACCTGGGCCTACGACTTCGAGCGCGAACTGCCGGGTGCGACCCGCTGTGCCTTCACGGTGCGGGCGGATATCCGGGATGCCGCCGGGCAGCCCCTGAAAGCCGGCGCCTATCGCTTCGACACCGGCGGGCCGCAGGTCCTCGCCGTGCGTCCCTGGGACGGTTCCCGCATCGACGAGCGGCAGACTTTCCTCCTCGCCTTCGATGCCCGCGTGAAACCGGGCACGCTTGCCGCGCACGCTGCGTGCCGCGTGCGCGGCCTCGCCGACCGCATCGAGGTCGAGGTGCTGCAGGGCGCGCAGCGCGAAGCCGCGCTTGCACCGCTCAAGGCCAGGAACGATACCCTGTTCCGCCGCCGTTTCGCGCCCAACGCCGAAACGGTCGAAGTGCTGCGCTGCCAGCGGCCGCTGCCGAACGAGGCCGAGGCGAGCCTGATGGTCGAGGCCGGCGTCGAGGCCGGCAACGGCCTGCGCAGCGTCGAACCGCATACCTTCGAATTCCAGGTGCGCCCGGCCTTTCGCCTGCGCGCGACCTGCGACAAGCTGAACGCACGCGCCGCGTGCAATCCGCTGACCGACATCCGCGTCAGCACCGGCGGCGCAATCCGGCGCGAGGATGCCGCCAGGCTGCGGCTCGCCGGCGGCGGGCGTACATGGCAACCCGCGATCGACGGCGACGGTCCCTGGGTGGAGGGCCTGGCGTTCAAGGGACCCTTCCCCGAGAAGGCCGTGCTCAGCCTGTCGGTGCCGGAGGGGCTGAAAGACGACGACGGCCGTGCCCTGGCCAATGCGGCGCAATTCCCGCTTGCGATCCGCACCGATGCCATGCCGCCGCTGGCCAAGTTCTCCAGCAGCTTCGGCGTGCTCGAGGCGGCCGACCCCGTATTGCCGGTGAGTTTGCGCAACCTCGAAACCGCGGCGGACGATCGCGCGCTCGCCCTGCCCGGGAAAATGGCGGCCGTGCGCGAGGGCGACGACGCCATGGTGATCGGCTGGCTGAAGTACCTGGACAGCGTGCGCTACGGTCGTACGGTACCCAATGCGAACCCGAAGAAGGCACCGGTCCGGCAGGCGGAAAACAGCTTTTCCGTGCTGGAGCAGGCCCGGCCTCTGGCCGAGTTTGCCGTGCCCAAACCCAACGGCGGCAAGGCCTTCGAGGTCGTGGGCATCCCGCTGGCGGGGCCGGGCTTCTACGTGGTCGAACTCGCCAGCCCGCGCCTCGGTGCGGCCTATCTCGACGGCGCGATGCCGTTCTACACGCATACCGCCGCGCTGGTCACCAACCTGGTCGCGCATGCCAAGATCGGTCGCGAATCGTCGCTGGTCTGGGTGACGGCGCTCGACAGCGGCCTGCCCGTGGCGGATGCCCGGGTGGCGGTGCGCGACTGCGAAGGCAAGGCGGCCTGGGAAGGCACGACCGACGCACAGGGCCGGGCGCGCATTGCGACGGGTCTGGGCGAAGCCCGCAGTTGCAAGAACTGGCCCGGCGGCTGGTTCGTCTCGGCGCGGTTGGGCAAGGATCGCAGCTTCACGCTGACATCGTGGAACGACGGCATCGAGTCCTGGCGTTTCAACCTGCCGTCGGCGGAGACCTGGGGGCCGGAGATCGCGCACAGCGTGCTGGATCGCAGCCTCCTGCGCGCCGGCGATACGCTGGCGATGAAGCATTTCATCCGCCGGCGTACCGGCGCCGGCTTCGCCGTGCCGGCAGGCAAGGCCTTGCCGACCACGGTCACGCTCACCCACGTCGGCAGCGGGCAGAGCGTGAGCCTGCCGGTGCGTTTCGATGCGAACGGCACGGCCGAGACGCAGTGGCGATTCCGCGCGAGGCCCGGCTTGGCGCCTACGATATCGCCCTGGTGCGCGGCAGGCAGATCTGGCCGTCCGGCCGCTTTACCGTCGCCGCCTTCCGCCTGCCGACCATGCGTGCGCAGATCGCCCTGCCGAAGACGCAACTGGTCCGCCCCCGCAGCGCCGACGTCGATGTCGGCGTGCAATACCTGTCGGGGGGCGGCGCGAGCCTGCTGCCGGTCCGGCTGCGCAGCCTGGTCGAGCCGCTGCACTACGCCCACCCGGATTTTCCCGATGCCGCCTTCGCCAACGGTAACGTGAGCGAAGGCATCCAGCGCGACGAAGACGTCTATGAAAATTTCAACGAATTCGAGGAGGGGGCCGATCCGGTCGCGGACGCCGCGCGCGCCACGGTCGCGCGCACCCAGTCCGCCACGCTCGACCGCGCCGGTGCCGCGCGTCTGACGGTATCCGGATTGCCGCAGCAGGACGGCCTGGCCACCCTGCGGCTGGAACTCGATTACGCCGACGCCAACGGCGTCACGCAGACCGTGTCGCAGCGCGCCACCCTGTGGCCGGGCGCCCGCATCGCGGGCATCAGCGTGCGCGACTGGAATGTGCGCGACGCGCTGCGCTACACCATGGTCGTGATCGATCCGGACGGCAAGGTCGTGCCGGGGGCGCGCGTCGAATCCGACCTCTTTTCGGAACGTACCTACAGCCACCGCAAGCGCCTGGTGGGCGGGTTCTACGCCTACGAGAATGTGCGCGAACTGAAGCGCATCGCCGCCGGTTGCACCGGCGAGACCGACGCGCGCGGCCAGCTCGCGTGCGCAATCCGGCCGCCGGCGCGCGGCAGCCTGATCGTGCGCGTGAAGACCGTCGATGCGGCCGGCAACGCGGTGTACGCGCACCGCGACGTCTGGGTCCCGGGCAGCGACGAGGCCTGGTTCGCCGGCAGCGATTCCGACCGCATGGATGTGCTGCCGGAACGGCCCGCCTACGAGCCGGGCGAGACGGCCAGCCTGCAGGTGAAACTGCCGTTCCGCACGGCCAGCGCGCTCGTCACCGTCGAACGCGAAGGCGTGCTCGACAGCTTCGTGGTGCCGCTGGCGGCCAGTTCGGCCACGGTGCGCCTGCCGATCAAGGCGAGCTATGCGCCGAACGTCGCGGTGTCCGTGCTCGCGGTGCGCGGCCGGGTGGGCGATCCGGCGCCGACCGCGCTGGTCGATCTCGGCAAGCCGGCCTACAAGCTGGGCGTGGCCAGCCTGCGCGTGGGCGAACGCGGGTTTGCGCTGAAGGTAGACGTGAAGACCCCGCAGACCGTCTACAAGGTGCGCGATCCGGTGCCGGTCGCCATCCAGGTTGCGCGCGCCGACGGCGGCAAGTTGCCGGCCGGCGCCGAAGTGGCGGTTGCCGCGGTGGACGAGGCCTTGCTGGAACTGGCGCCGAACCCGAGCTGGAAGCTGCTGGATGCGATGATGGCGACCCGGCCGTGGGAGGTCGACACCGCCACGGCGCAGATGCGGGTGGTGGGCAAGCGTCATTACGGACGCAAGAGCCTGCCGCCGGGCGGCGGCGGCGGCAGGCTGCCGACCCGCGAACTGTTCGACACGCGGGTGCTGTGGCAGGCGCGCGTCAGGCTCGATGCCGGCGGCCGCGCGAATCTCGTCGTGCCGCTGAACGACAGCCTCACGCGCTTCCGCATCGTCGCGGTGGCGAATGCGGGCGTCGGCTATTTCGGCGACGGCGCGGCCAGCATCCAGACCCGGCAGGACGTCATGCTGCTGTCCGGCCTGCCGCCTGTGGTGCGTACGGGCGACACCTTCGCAGCCGAATTCACGGTGCGCAACGGCACCGAAAAGGCGCAGACGGTCACCGTGACGCCGACGCTCAGGGCAGACGGTGCGGTACTGGCCACGCCGCCCAGAACCGTCGCGCTGGCGCCGGGCGAGGCCAGCGCGCTGCGCTGGCCGGTCAGGGTGCCGGCCGGGGCGACGGCACTCGACTGGCAACTGGATGCCGTCGCCGGCACGGCGCACGACAGCCTGAAGGCGAGCCAGGCCGTGTTGCCCGTCGTCGCGGTGCAGACCCTGCAGGCCACGCTGTTCCAGCTCGACGGCAGCCACGAGGTCGCGCTCGCGCGGCCGGCCGGATCGTTGCCGGGACTCGGCGGCATCACGGTCGACGCCGCCCGCAGCCTGGCCGGCAATCTCGGCGGCATGCGGGACTACATGCGCGCCTACCCCTACACGTGCATGGAGCAGCGCGTATCGCGCGCACTCGCGCTCGATGACGCAGCCCTGTGGACCGATGCGATGCAGCGCCTGCCCGCGCATCTCGACGGCAACGGCCTGGCCCGCTATTTCCCGAGCGAGGGCCTGTCGGGCGATACCGCGCTGACCGCCTACATCCTGTCCAGCGCGCAGGCCGCACGGCGCGTGCTGCCGGACGCCGCGCGCGACGCCATGCTCGATGGCCTCAAGGCCTACGTGGCCGGCCGCCTGCGCGACCCCGGCATCGGCTTTGCCGACGCCACCCTGCGCAAGCTCGCCGCCATCGAGGCGCTGGCCCGTTACGGCGAGGCCACGCCGGACATGCTCGACGCCCTGTCCATCACGCCGAACCAGTGGCCGAGCTCGGCGCTCATCGACTACGTCTCCATCCTGCAGCGCCTTGCCAGCGTGCCAGGGCGCGAGGCGAAGCTGGGCGAAGCCGTGGGCATCCTGCGCGCGCGCATGGACCTGCGCGGCACCACGCTCAACTGGTCCACCGGCGCGCGCGACGATCTGTGGTGGCTGATGGTGTCGCCCGATCTCAATGCAGCCCGGGCGCTGGAGATCCTGCGCAGCGAGCCCGCGATGCAGGCAGACCTGCCGCGTCTGGCGCGCGGCCTGATGGCACGCCAGAAGCAGGGGCGCTGGGATCTCACCACCGCGAACGCCTGGGCGCGCATTGCACTCGACCATTTCGCGGCGCAGTTCGAGCACGAAGCCGTGAGCGGCCAGACGCGGGCCGAACTGGCGGGGACCATGCGCGCCATCGACTGGGCGAAGCCAGCCGCGGTCACGCTGGCCTGGCCCGAGGCACCCGGCACGCTGCGGTTGACGCAGCAGGGCAGCGGCAAGCCCTGGATCACGCTGACGAGCCGGGCCGCGCTGCCCCTGAGCGGGCCGCTGGCTTCGGGCTACACCATCCGGCAACGGGTGAGCCCGGTGCAGCAGGCGGTGCCGGGCAAGTGGTCGCGCGGCGATCTGGCCCGCGTCACCCTCGACGTCGACGCCCAGGCCGACATGAGCTGGGTCGTCGTCGATGCCCCGGTGCCGGCGGGCGCGACCATCCTGGGCAGCGGGCTGGGCGGCGAATCCGCGCTGGCCGGGCGCGACAGCCGCAACGAGGGCCGGGCCTGGCTCGCCTTCGAGGAACGGCCGTTCGATCGTTACCGCGCCTACTACGCCTGGGTTCCCAAGGGACGCTTCACGCTCGAATACACGCTACGCCTCAACAACCCCGGGCATTTCGGGCTGCCGCCCGTGCGCGTCGAGGCGATGTACCAGCCCGGGCAGTTCGGCGCATTGCCGAACGCGGACTGGGACGTGGTGCCGTGAAGCATCCGGGCTGGGCGGTCGGCGCCTGCCTGGCGCTGACCGCCTGCGGGGCGGGCCCCGACCTCGCCGCCATCCAGCGCAGCCATCCGCCTTCCTACGCCTGGCTGCTCGATCGCCACGGCGCGCTCCTGCAGGAAGTGCGCGTCGATTTCCGCCGTCGCCAGGGCGCCTGGCAGCCGCTTGCGGCCATCTCGCCCACCCTGAAGGACGCCGCGGTGCGCTTCGAGGACAAGCGCTTCTACGACCACGGCGGGGTCGACGGCCGTGCATTCGCGCACGCGCTGTGGCAGAACCTGAAGGGCGAACGGCGGCGCGGCGCGAGCACGCTGACGATGCAGCTGGCGGGTTTCCTCGAACCCGAACTGGCGTCGGGCGCGCACAAGACGGGCTGGGGAAAGCTGCGGCAGATGCTCGCCGCCTGGCGCCTGGAACGCAGCCTCGGCAAGCCGCAGATCCTCGAGGCCTATCTCAATCTCGCGCCGTTCCGCGGAGAGGCGCGCGGCGTGGCGGCGGCGTCCGCGATGCTGTTCGGCAAGGGCGCGTCGGCGCTGTCGAACGACGAAGCGCTGCTGCTCGCCGCCCTGCTGCCCGCGCCGCAGGCCGGGGCCGATGCCGTGGCCGCGCGCGCCTGTCGCTATGCACAGGCCGGCGAAACCGCATGCCAGCGCCTGCACCGCCTGGCGCGCGCTGCCTTCGCGCGGCAGGCTGCTGTGCCGCCTGCGGCTGACGAGGCCCCGCACCTGCCGGCGCAGCTGGCGCTCGCCCCCGGCGCGCGGGTGCGCACGACGCTCGATCTCGGCCTGCAGCGCCGCCTCGCCGCCGCGCTGGCCTCGCAGCTGGCGCAACTGTCGGATGCGGATGTGGAAGACGGCGCGGCGCTGGTGCTCGACAACGCCAGCGGCGACGTGCTCGCCTACGTCGGCAGCCGGCGCGGTTCGAGCCAGCAATACGTCGACGGTGTGCGCGCCCGGCGCCAGGCCGGTTCGACGCTCAAGCCCTTCCTGTATGCGCAGGCGATCGAAGCGCGCCTCCTCACCGCCGGCTCGATCCTCGACGACAGTCCGGTCGCCGTGGCAACGCCGTCCGGGCAGTATGTGCCGCAGAACTACGACCGCCATTTCCGCGGGCGTGTCAGCGTGCGTACCGCGCTGGCCGGCAGCCTCAACGTGCCTGCCGTGCGCACGCTGCTGCTCGTCGGCCTGGAATCCTTCCACGATCGCCTGGTACGGCTGGGGCTGCCGCTCGCCCGCGACGCCGACTACTACGGCTACGCGCTGGCCCTGGGTTCGCCGGAGGTCGACCTGTGGTCGCTGACCAACGCCTACCGCACGCTGGCCAATGGCGGCCTCGCCGGGAGTATCCGCCTGCTGCCGGGCGACAGGCCGTCGACGCAGCGCGTGTTCGATCCGGCGGCGGCCTTCGTCGTGGCCGACATCCTGTCCGACCGTGCCGCGCGCAGTGTCACCTTCGGCCTGGAGAATCCGCTCGCCACGCCGTTCTGGAGCGCGGTGAAAACAGGCACCAGCAAGGACATGCGCGACAACTGGTGCGTGGGCTTCTCGCACCGCTACACCGTCGGGGTCTGGGTGGGCAATTTCGACGGCCATCCGATGCGCGGCGTGTCCGGCGTCAGCGGTGCCGCCCCGGTATGGCTCGAGGCGATGCTCGCCCTCGACGGCGCGGCGTCGGCCGTGCCGCCCGCACCGCCCGCGGGCGTCGAGCGGCGCGGTGGCGAATGGTTTCTCGCGAACACGCTGCCGACGCATCCGCTGGCGGGGCCGTCGGAGTCGCGCATCACCTATCCGGGCCAGGGGGCGATCCTGGCGCTCGACCCCGACATTCCACCGACGATGCAGCGCGTCTTTCTGACCGCCACGGGCGGCGAACACGCCGATTTCGTCATGGATGGGAAGCGCCTGGGTCGTGCTGCCGCCAAACTGGCCTGGCAGCCCGCGGGCGGTGCCCACGAACTGCAATTGCGGGCTGCCCGCGACGGCCGCGTCATCGACCGCGTGCGATTCGAGGTCCGCGGGCAGGGCGTGCGGCGCCCGCCGCACGCATCGAACTAGAGGCAGCGTTACGGCGGCGGCTTATCGGCGGTCGTGCCAGTCGTCGCGGCGGTCGTGCCGCCGTTCGTGACGACGTTCCCAGCCGCGGTCGCCGTCCCAGTCGCGCCGCGGGTAGGGCGCATAATACACGGGGCGGGGCGGCAGCATGATGACCGGGCCGGGCCGGTAGGCCGAGTAGGTCCAGTAGCGGCTGCCGCCGGATTCGACCAGCACGCGGAATCCGTCCGGGTAGCGGCTGCCGAACGAGAAGACGAAATTCGGCTCGACGGTGATCACGCGGCCGTGGCGGTAGCCGTCGTCGTGGGCGGAAGCGAGGCCGCTCGCAGCGAGCAGGGCGGCACCGAGGATGAGCGGTTTCAGCATGATGGTCTCCTTTTTCGTGTGGCTCAGTCGTTCCAGTCGTTGCGGCTGCTGCGCCAGCCGCCGCGCTGGTCGTCGGCAACGCTGAAGTTCACGTTCAGCGTCAGGAACTTGCCCGGGTCGTAGGGCAGGCGCGTCGCGTAGTCGCGTCCCTCGAAGCGGTAGCGCACGTCGTAGCCGGTGACGACCTGGCGATAGTTGTCGTGCACCTGGCAGCGTTCGACCTGACGCGGACGCGATTCGTAGCGATGGTCGCCGTCGTTCCAGCGGTCGCCGATGACGGCGCCGGTGGCGGCGCCGACCGCGGCGGCGGCGACCTTGCCGTCGCCCTTGCCCACCGTGGAGCCCAGCAGGCCGCCGGCGATGGCGCCGATGATCGAGCCGCCGGTGTTGTTGCCGTTACGCACCGTCGTGTCGTAGCCGACGGTCTCGGTCCAGCACTCGCGGCGCGGTTCGTTGATCGTGTCGTATACCGGCGTGCTCGACAGCACCTTGGCCTGGGCGACGAAGCCGTCGCCGTCGCCGCGGCCGGCGTGGGCGGCGCCGCTGGCGGCCAGCAGCGCGGCGATCAGGGTGGTATTCAGAATGCGTGCCTTCATGTTGACTCTCCTCGTTGCGTTACGTGCGAACTCAGCGGCGGCCGCGGTTGCGGTCGTCCTCTTCGGTGCGTTTCTGCTGGCGGCGTTCGTAGCCATAGCCGTAGCCCTGGCTGTCGTCGCGCCCGGCTTCCTGGCGTTCCGCCGGGCGCGCGTCCTTGCGGTCATCGCGCCTTGCGTTCCGCGCTTCGTCGCGGTCGCGTGTGGCCACGATGATCAGGTCGTCGGCGAAGTGCGGCGCGGCGTGAACCGGGGCGGCAAGCGCCAGTCCCAGTGCAGCCAGTCCGAAAATGCCAAGGTGCCGAGTGTTCATCGTGTCTCCGTTTCCGTGGTTGCCGTGCAGCGCTTCCACGCTTCGCAGTGTGGTTGAGGAAAGTAAGCGTCGTGTTTCATGGCGCTCCCGTTTTGTAACAGTGTGTAACCGCGGTGGGAAGCCCCGCGGGGGGGCGCTGTTATATTTGCCGCATGGATAAAGACCTGATTTACGTCACCGACGACGACCCCGGCATCCGCGAACTGGTCGCCGAATACCTGCAGGGGCAGGGCTACGCGGTGCAGACGGCCGAGGACGCGAAGTCGCTTGACGCCCTGCTGGCGAAGGGCCTGCCGGATCTGCTGGTGCTGGACTGGATGATGCCGGGCGAGGACGGCCTGTCGATCGCGCGCCGCCTGCGCGCGCAGCCGGGCTTTCCCCCCATCGTCATGCTGTCGGCCAAGGGCGAGGACATCGACCGCATCATCGGCCTCGAGGTCGGCGCCGACGACTACCTGCCCAAGCCCTTCAACCCGCGCGAACTGCTGGCGCGCATCCGGGCGGTGATGCGGCGCCAGGCGCCTGCCGCACCGGCGGAGCCGGCGACGGTGTCGGGGCGGCAGCTGAAATTCGGTCCCTATCTCGTCAACCTCGACGCGCGGACCCTGGCACGCGAGGGGGCCGAAATCGCGCTGACCAGCGGCGAATACGAACTGCTGGAGATCTTCGTCACCCACGCCAACCGCGCGCTGTCGCGCGACTGGCTGATGGATCAGCTGCGCGGCTTCGAGCGCGATCCCTTCGACCGCAGCATCGACGTGCGGGTGAACCGCCTGCGCAAGAAGATCGAGGACGACCCGGCCAACCCAGCCTATATCCGCACGCAGCGCGGGCAGGGCTATCTGTTCGTGCCGCAGGGCAAGGGGTGATATCCGTTACCCGCTCGCTGTTTGCCCGCACCGCGCTCACGCTCGCGGTGGCCTTCGTCGTGTTCCAGGCGGCGGCGACCTGGGTGGTCTACCGGACGCTGGTGATGCCGGTGGCGGAGCGCTCGGCCGACGATCTGGCCGGCCTCGTCGTACTGTCGGCGCAGACCTGGGTCGAACTGCCGCCGCAGACGCGGCCCGCGTTCGAGCGCGAACTGGCGCGTCGGCATGGTCTGCGCCTGACGACGATCGATGTCGGCGCGACTGCGCCGGCCCCGTACTTCGCCTTCCGCGAACAGATCGAAACCGCCCTCGCGCGGCGCGTGGGCGAAGCGATCGCCCTGCGCGGCGTGCCCGGCACGACCGCGGTGTGGCTGGCGATCCCGGTCGGCGGCTACGACCTGCGGGTGGGTTTCTTTCCCGACCGCTACGCCGTCAAGCCGCCGCTGGCGGCCATCGCCGTGGTCGCGCTGGGGGCGTTTCTCAGCCTGCTGACCGCGCTTTTCCTGGTGCGCCGCATCACCGTACCGCTGGCGCGCGCGGCGCTGGCCGCCAGCCAGGTCGGCGCCGGCCAGCTGCCCGAACCGCTGCCGGAAACCGGCCCTGCCGAACTCGCGGAACTGGCGCGCCGCTTCAACCGCATGGCGGCCGAGGTGCGCGAGCTGCTGGACAACCGGACCACGCTGCTGGCCGGCATCTCGCACGACCTGCGCACGCCGATGACGCGCCTGCAGCTGAACCTCGAAATGCTGCGCGACGCGCCCAATCCGGCGCGCATCGACAAGGCGGTGGCCGACCTCGACGCCATGAACCGGCTGATCGCCGGCTATCTCGAACTCGCGCGTACCACCCAGGCGGAAACCCGGTGCCGGCTCGATCTGGCTGCCCTGCTGGACGAGCTCGCTGCCGAAGCCGGCGTGGCCTGGCCGGGTGCGCGCCCGTGCCTGGTCGATGCGGGCCCGCTGGCGCTGCGCCAGATCGTGGCCAACCTCATTCAGAATGCCCAGCGCTACGGCGGCGGCACGCCGGTGGAACTCGGGCTGGACTGTACGCCCGGGCAGGCGCGGATCAGGGTGCGCGACGGCGGGGCCGGCATTCCCGAGGATCAACTGGAGAAGGTGTTCCGCCCGTTCTACCGGCTGGAGGCATCGCGCGCGCAGGCGACCGGGGGAACCGGGCTGGGGCTGGCGATCGTGCGCCAGCTGGCGGAAACGAACGGCTGGAAGGTGACGCTGGCGAACCGCCCGCAGGGTGGGCTGGAAGCGGTGCTGGAAATCCGCCGTTAGGCGGCAATGCGCGGCAGGCGGCGCAGCACGCGGAGTTCGACGAACAGCAGCGTGACGCTCAGCATCGACATGCGGCCGGTGCTGCCGCTGAAGAAGCCGAGCGGCGAAACGGACAGGCCGAGGCTCACGCTCGTGTTGCGGTTCAGTTGCATCAGACGGCCGCGTGGCGGGCGAACAGCGAGAATTGCACGAACAGCAGCGACAGGCTGGTGAGGCTCATGCGTTCGGTCTGGCCGTGGAACCACGCGAAAGGCGAGGCGGAGAGTTCGAGGACCAGCTGGTTTTTGCCGAATTGCAGTTTCATGATTTTCTCCGTGCAACGAGGGGGTTTGCCTGGATACTTGCAACGCGTGTGCCACATGCCGGCGGCTGGCCGGCTTGCAAAAAACACAATGCATAACAACGGGTTGCGTATCCGTTCGCCCGGGCCCGGGTGACGCGCGCGGTCACCGTCTGACGGAAAACCGACAGCGGTCGTCGGCCGGCGGACACCTGGACGCGTAAGGGTAGAATCCCGGCTTTCCGGTTTTGGGCGGGCGCGTGCTGCGCGCCGCATCCCCTGCATGATCATCCTCAAGAACCTCAGCCTGCGGCGCAGCGCCAAGGTCCTGCTCGACAACGCCTCGGTGTCGATCAACCCCGGCGAAAAGGTCGGCCTTGTCGGCCGCAACGGCGCCGGCAAGTCCAGCCTGTTTGCGCTCCTGAACGGCACGCTGCACGAGGACAAGGGCGACTTCTCGATGCCGTCACAGTGGCGCATGGCGCAGGTGGCGCAGGACATGCCGGAAACCAGCGAGTCAGCGACCGACTTCGTCATCGCCGGTGACACCACGCTGGCGGCGGCGCAGCGCGAAGTGGAGGCGGCCGAAGCCAGCGACGATGGCGAGCGCATGGCGCACGCCTACATGGCGCTGCACGACGCCGGGGCGCACGACGCGCAGTCGCGCGCGCAGGCGCTGATCCTCGGGCTGGGTTTCCAGGTGCGCGAGCTGAACCAGCCGGTGAACAGCTTTTCCGGCGGCTGGCGCATGAGATTGCAGTTGGCCCGTGCGCTGATGTGCCCGTCCGACCTGCTGCTGCTCGACGAACCGACCAACCACCTGGATCTGGATGCCCTGGTGTGGCTGGAAGCCTGGCTCAGGAAATACCCCGGCACCATGCTGGTGATCAGCCACGACCGCGAGTTTCTCGATGCGGTGACCAATGTCACGATCCATATCGAGAACGGCCAGCTCACGCGTTACGGCGGCAACTACAGCACCTTCGAGGACATGCGCGCCGAGCAGATGGCGCTGCAGCAGGCGGCCTACGCCCGCCAGCAGGACAAGATCGCCCACCTGCAATCCTTCATCAACCGCTTCAAGGCCAAGGCCAGCAAGGCCAAGCAGGCGCAGAGCCGGGTCAAGGCGCTGGACCGCATGGAGAAGCTTGCGCCGATGCTGGCGAGCGCGGACTTCACCTTCGAATTCAAGGAACCCCTCAACCTGCCCAACCCGATGCTGACGATCGACGACGCCAGCTTTGGCTACCCGCCGGCGGACGGTGTGGGCGAACCGACGGTGATCGTGCGTGGCGTCAGCAAATCGGTGTTCGCCGGCCAGCGCATCGGCATCCTCGGCGCCAACGGCCAGGGCAAGTCGACGCTGGTGAAGACCATCGCGCGCGATCTCGCGGTCGTCGCCGGCGCCGTCACCGAAGGCAAGGGGCTGAACATCGGCTACTTCGCGCAGCAGGAACTCGACGTGCTGCGCCCGGGCGACACCCCGCTGGAACACATGATCCGGCTCGCCCGCGACACGATCGCCAATGGCGGTGCCGGCCAGTTCAGCAGCCGCGAGCAGGACCTGCGCAACTTCCTCGGCACCTTCAATTTCAGCGGCGACATGGTCAAGCAGGCCGTCGGCACCATGAGCGGCGGCGAGAAGGCGCGGCTGGTGCTGTGCATGCTGGTGTGGCAGCGGCCCAATCTGCTGCTGCTCGACGAACCGACCAACCATCTCGACCTCGCCACCCGCGAGGCGCTGGCCGTGGCGCTGAACGAATTCGAGGGCACGCTGATGCTGGTCAGCCACGACCGTGCCCTGCTGCGCGCGGTGTGCGACGAATTCTGGCTGGTCTCGCGCGGCGGCGTCGAACCCTTCGACGGCGATCTCGACGACTACCAGCGCTACTTGCTGGAGGAGGGCAAGCGCGTGCGCGAAAGCCTGAAAGCTGCCGACAAGGCAGCTGAAGTGGCCACGCCCGCGCCCGTTGCGGTAAAAAAGCCGGCGCCGTCCGGCAACAAGCTCAAATCCCTGCGGCAGAAGCTCGACCGGATCGACGCCCGCGTGGCCGCGCTGCATGCAGACAAGGCCGCGCTCGAAGCGCGCCTGTCCGGCACCCTCGGCCTCGACGACATCGCCGAGGCCGGCCGCAGACTGGAGCAGGTCAACGCCGATCTGGCGCAGGAAGAGGAAGCCTGGCTGGACGTCTCGTCGGAAATCGAGGCGCTGGAGGCCGCGAGCGCTTAGAAACCCCGCACAACCACGTTAAAATCGCGGCTTTGACGCATTCCCGAACCCCTGCCGTGAAACCCACCTTCCAGGACATCATCCTCACCCTGCAGCGCTACTGGGCCGAGCGCGGCTGCGCGCTGCTGCAGCCCTACGACATGGAGGTCGGCGCGGGCACCTCGCACACCGCCACCTTCCTGCGCGCGCTGGGGCCGGAGCCGTGGAAGGCGGCCTACGTGCAGCCCAGCCGCCGGCCCAAGGACGGCCGCTACGGCGACAACCCCAACCGCCTGCAGCACTACTATCAGTTCCAGGTGGTGCTGAAGCCCGCGCCGGCCGACATCCTGGAGCTCTATCTCGGCTCGCTCGAGGCGCTGGGTTTCGACCTGAAGAAAAACGACGTGCGTTTCGTCGAGGACGACTGGGAGAACCCCACGCTCGGCGCCTGGGGCCTGGGCTGGGAAGTGTGGCTGAACGGCATGGAAGTCACCCAGTTCACCTATTTCCAGCAGGTCGGCGGCATCGACTGCAAGCCCATCACCGGCGAAATCACCTACGGCCTCGAACGCCTGGCGATGTACCTGCAGGGCGTGGAAAGCGTGTACGACCTGACCTGGACCGAGGGGCTCACCTACCGCGACGTCTATCACCAGAACGAGGTCGAGCAGTCGACCTACAACTTCGAGCACAGCGACGTCGATTTCCTGTTGACGGCGTTCGGCGCGCACGAGAAGAAGGCGCAGGAGCTGATGGCGGCGCAGCTCGCGTTGCCTGCGTACGAACAGGTGCTGAAAGCGGCGCACACCTTCAACCTGCTCGACGCGCGCGGCGCCATCTCGGTGACCGAGCGCGCCGCCTACATCGGCCGCATCCGCAACCTGGCACGGGCGGTGGCGAAGAGCTACCTTGATTCACGTGCGCGGTTGGGTTTCCCGATGGCGCCGCGCGACTGGGCCGAGGAAGTGCAGGCGATGCTGGCGAAGAAGGAGGCAGCATGAGCACCGCTCCGATCAAACCAGCGAACCTGCTTGTCGAACTCTTCACCGAAGAACTACCGCCCAAGGCGCTGAAGAAACTGGGCGAGGCCTTTTCTGCCGCGCTGGCCGAAAGCCTCGTCGCACAGGGGCTGGCCGAAGCCGATGCTGTGGTCGCCCATTTCGCCTCGCCGCGCCGGCTCGGCGCGCACGTTGCCAACGTGCTGGCGCGCGCCACCGACAAACCGGTTTCGACCAAGCTGATGCCGGTGTCGGTCGGCCTCGATGCATCTGGCCAGCCCACGCCGGCCCTGCTCAAGCGGCTGGCCGCGCTGGGTGCCGATGCCGCTGCGGCGGGCAGCCTGCGGCGCGAAGGCGAGGGCAAGAACGAAGCCCTGTTCCACGACAGCGTCGCGCCCGGCGCCACGCTCGCCGAAGGCCTGCAGAAGGCGCTCGAAGCTGCGATGGCCAGACTGCCCATTCCCAAGGTCATGACCTATCAACTCGCCGACGGCTGGCGCACGGTCAATTTCGTGCGCCCGGTGCATGGGCTCGTCGCGCTGCACGGGGCCGACGTGGTGCCGATTTCGGTGCTGGGCCTGCAAGCCGGCCGCACCACCCAGGGCCACCGCTTCGAAGCGAAGCAGGCGACGATCACCCTGCGCGACGCCGACAGCTACGCCGCGCAGCTGCGTGACGAAGGGGCCGTCCTCGCCAGCTTTGCCGAGCGCCGCGCCGAGATCGTGCGGCAACTGCAGGCCGCCGCCGCACCGCTGGGGGTCAAGCCGGTGGACGACGAGGCGTTGCTCGACGAAGTCACCGCGCTGGTCGAAAAGCCGAACGTGCTGCTTGGCCAGTTCGAGGAAGCCTTCCTCGAAGTGCCGCAGGAATGCCTCATCCTCACCATGAAGGCGAACCAGAAGTATTTCCCGCTGCTGGACACGGCGGGCAAGCTCACGAACCGGTTCCTCATCGTCTCCAACATCGCGCCGGCCGATGCCACGGCGGTGGTCGGCGGCAACGAGCGCGTGGTGCGCCCGCGTCTGGCCGATGCCAAGTTTTTCTTCGACCAGGACCGGAAGAAGTCGCTGCAGGACCGGGTTCCCGGCCTGGCCAAGGTGGTTTATCACAACAAGCTGGGCACCCAGGGTGAGCGTGTTGAACGCGTACGTGCGATTGCGCGCTGGGTGGCGGAGCGGGTCGATGCCGACGTCAATCTGGCCGACCGTGCCGCATTGCTGGCGAAAGCCGACCTGTTAACCGAAATGGTCGGAGAGTTTCCGGAACTGCAGGGCGTGATGGGTGGCTACTACGCACGCCACGATGGCGAAGACGAGCGTGTTGCGCAGGCCATTGCGGACCAGTATCTGGTGCGCCGCGACGAGACGGAAACCGTCTCTAATCTCGTCAGCGAAATCCTGCAGATCGCGGATCGCATGGAAACCCTGGTCGGCATCTGGGGGATCGGTCTCAAGCCAACCGGCGACAAGGATCCGTTTGCCTTGCGTCGTCATGCGCTATCTGTCATCAAATCCTTCCAGTTGCTGGGAGCTATGTTCGCTGCCGACAAGGCAGGCCTGCGCCTGAAACTGGATGACCTGATCGCGCACGCACTGACGGTATTCCAGGCGGGTATGCTGGCCAACAACGTTGCCGAAGAAGTGAATCTGTTCATCTACGAGCGCAATGCCAACCAGTTGGCACCGATGTTCGGGGCCGAAACCGTGTCTGCGGTGTTTGCCAACATGCCGCCCTTGCATGAAGTCGTTCAGCGCTGCCGCGCAGTAAGCGAATTCGCCAAACTATCCGAAGCGCCCAGCCTCGCCGCCGCCAACAAGCGCGTCGGCAACATCCTCAAGAAGGCCGAGGGCGAAGTGGGCGGCGAGGCCGATCCGGCGCGCTTCGTCGAGGACGCGGAGAAAGCCCTGTCCGCCGCGCTGGGCGAGATCGCGCCCCAGGCTGCTGCCGCCTTCGAAGCCGGCGACTACACCGCCTCGCTGCAGAAGCTCGCCGCGCTGAAAGCCCCCGTCGACGCCTTCTTCGACACCGTGATGGTCAACGCCGACGATCCTGCCCTGAAAGCCAACCGGCTGGCGCTGCTGAACCAGCTGCACCGCACCATGAACCGGGTGGCGGACTTGTCGCGCCTGGCGGCGTAAACTCTCTTCGGGACACGGAAGGAGCCTGCCATGAAGCTCATCATCCTCGACCGCGACGGGGTCATCAATTTCGACTCCGACCAGTTCATCAAGTCGCCCGACGAATGGAAACCCATTCCCGGCAGCCTGGAGGCGATCGCGCGGCTGACGCGCGAGGGCTGGCGCGTGGTGGTGGCGACCAATCAATCGGGCCTCGCACGCGGACTGTTCGAGATGGCCACGCTGAACGCCATCCACGCCAAGATGCACAAGGCGGTGGCGCAGGCGGGCGGGCGCATCGAGGCGGTGTTCTACTGCCCGCACGCGGCCGAGATGGAGTGCGCGTGCCGCAAGCCCAGGTCGGGCCTGCTGAACGAGATCGCCGCGCGCTACGGCAGCGATCTCAGGGGCGTACCCTCGGTGGGCGATTCGCTGCGCGACCTGCTGGCCGCGGCGAGCGTGGGCGCGCAGCCCCTGCTGGTGCAGACCGGCAAGGGCAGGAAGACGCTGGCGGCCGGCGGCCTGCCCGAGGGCACCCCGGTGTTCGCCGATCTCGGCGGCGTGGTCGATCATTTGCTGGCCGCTGCATGAATCTGGTTCGCTCGGTGGTTTTTGCCCTGTTGCAGACGGCGCTGACGATCCTGTTCACCCTGGTTGCGCTGTTCACCTTTCCGTTTTCCGCGCACGCGCGCTATCGCGTCATCACCCGCTACAACCATGCGCTGATCGGGCTGGCGCGTGCCGTGCTCGGCATCCGCTACACGGTGGAAGGGCTCGAGCATCTACCGAAGCAGCCGGCCATCATCCTTGCCAAGCACCAGTCGGCGTGGGAAACCGTGGCCTTCCTCTGCCTGTTTCCGCCGGTATCGCCGGTGATCAAGCAGGAACTGCTCAGGATCCCGTTCTTCGGCTGGGGGTTCCGCCTGCTCAATCCCATCGCCATCGACCGCAGCGCGGGGCGCGAGGCGCTGAAGCAGATCGTGACCCAGGGCAGGGCCAAGCTGGCCGACGGTTTCTGGGTGCTGGTGTTTCCCGAAGGCACGCGCGTGGCGCCGGGCGAAAAGGGCAAATACGGCATCGGCGGCGGTTGGCTGGCGGTGGAAACCGGCGCGCCGGTGGTGCCGGTGGCGCATAACGCCGGCGAGGTGTGGCCGAAGAATGCGTTCGTCAAACGGCCCGGCACGGTCACCGTGCGCATCGGACCGCCGATCGACAGCGCCGGCAGGAGCGCCGCGGAACTCACGCGTGCGGTCGAGGCCTGGATCGAAACCGAAATGACGAGGCTGCCCCCTGCTGCCGCGCGCCAATAACGGCGTCCTGCAGATTGGCGACGCCGCCGTACCCTACCAGCTGCGTCGCTCGCGCCGGCGCCGCACCCTGGGACTCACCGTGACAGAACGCGAAGTGCGCATCCACGCACCGGTGTGGACGCCGCGCGACGAAATCGAAACCTACGTCGCACGCCAGCACGACTGGCTGGCCCGGGCCTGGCGCAAGATGCAGACCCGGGTGCCGCGTGTCGAGGCCGCGCGCGATGCCGACACGCTGCATTACCTGGGCCGCACCCTGCGCCTCGTGGTGCGCACCTCCCTGTTTCCGGAAATCCGCCGCCGCGGGCACACGCTCTATCTCTACGCCGAACCCGGTGCCGATCCGCAGGCGCTCGCGCGCGACTGGCTGATCGAACGCGCCGAACGCCTGCTTGCCTGGCGTCTCGGGCGCATCGCGCGCAGGCTCGGCCGTGCACCCAGCCGGTTCGCGCTGTCGGATGCGCGCACGCAGTGGGGCAGCTGCACCCGGCGCGGCCACATCCGCCTCAACTGGCGGCTCGCGCAGGCGCCGCTCGCGCTCATCGACTACGTCGCCGCACACGAGCTGGCGCACCTCGTCCACCTCGACCATTCGCCACGCTTCTGGGCGCTGGTCGCGGACCTGTGTCCCGATGCGTTGGCAAGGCGCGCCGAGTTGCGCAGAATGGGTGACAGCCTGTTCCGTATCTAGAACGGGATCCCATGCGCCGGGGCGTGAACGACGTTCCGTGCAGACCAGAATTCGGAGGTTTTCCATGAGACTGCTCCATACCATGCTGCGCGTCGGCGACCTCGACCGCTCCATCGATTTCTATACGAAGGTGCTCGGCATGAAACTGCTGCGCCGCAAGGACTACCCCGGCGGCAAGTTCACGCTGGCCTTCGTCGGCTACGACACCGAGGACCGCGCCTCGGTGCTCGAACTCACCTACAACTGGGGTGTGGCCGAATACGAGCGCGGCACGGGCTACGGCCACATCGCGCTCGAAGTGGACGACATCCACGGCGCGGTGGACGCCGCCGCCGCGCAGGGCTGCAAGGTGCTGCGCCCGGCCGGGCCGATGTCGCACGGCAGCACCGTCATCGCCTTCATCGAGGATCCGGACGGCTACCCGATCGAGTTCATCCAGAAGGGGACGGCGGGCTGGGCGCAGGCGGCGAACTGAGCATGGAGCAGCGCATCAGCCTCGTCACGCTTGGTGTGCACGATCTTGCCGCAAGCACGGCCTTCTTCGAGGCGCTCGGCTGGAAGCGTTCGATGCGCCAGGCGGAGGGCGTTGCGTTCTTCCAGTGCGGTTGCATGGCGTTCGCGCTGTGGCCATGGTCCAGTCTGGCCGAGGACGCGGGCGTTTCGCCTGAACGCAGCGGGGCGGGCGGGTTCGCGCTGGCGTACAACGCGCGTACGCGCGAAGAAGTCGACAGGGTGCTCGCGCGCGTCGTCGAACTGGGTGCCGCCGTCACGAAACCTGCGGCCGACGTGTTCTGGGGCGGGTATTCCGGTTATTTCCGCGACCTCGACGGCCACCTGTGGGAAGTGGCCTGGAACCCGGGCTTTGCGCTCGATGCCGCGGGCGCGGTGCGATTGCCCGATTAACGCCGGCGCATCAGATACGTCGTGATCCGCTCGTAATCTGCCAGCGGCAGCGCCTCCGCGCGCAGACCCGCATCGATCCCCAGTGCCACGAAATCCTCCGGCTTGAGCATGCTGCCCAGCGTGTTGCGCAGCGTCTTGCGGCGCTGCGAAAACGCGGTCTGCACCACGCGGGCGAACAGGGCTTCGTCGAGCGGGACGATCCCGGCCGGCGTCCTGGGAATGAGGCGCACCACGGCGGAATCAACCCTGGGCGGCGGGTCGAAGGCGGTGGGCGGCACGTCGAGCAACCATTCCATGTGGAAGCGGCGCTGCAGCATGACCGACAGGCGCCCGTAGTCGGACGTGGCCGGCGCGGCGACCATGCGCTCGACGACTTCCTTCTGCAGCATGAAGGTCATGTCGCGTATCTGCGTCGCGAACGTCATCAAATGGAAGAGCAGCGGGCTGGAGATGTTGTACGGCAGGTTGCCGACGACGCGCAGGTCGGCGCCCAGGGTGCCGAAGTCGAATTTCAGCGCGTCGCCCGAATGGATCGCGAGCCGCTCCGCCGGCCAGGTCTTCTGCAGGCGCGCGACGATATCGCGGTCGAGTTCGACGACGTGCAGGTGCGGCAGGCGCTCGAGCAGCGGCCGCGTCAGCGCGCCAAGGCCGGGGCCGATCTCGACGATGGTTTCCCCCGGCTGCGGCCGGATGGCGTTGACGATGGCGTGGATGATGCCGTCGTCGACGAGGAAGTTCTGGCCGAAGCGTTTGCGGGGGATGTGCATTTGGGTGGGGCGGTAAGCGGTGAGCGGGGAGCGGTGAGCGGTGAGCGGTGAGCGGTAAGCGGGGAGCGGTTTCCTGCTTGCCGCTCACCGCTTACCGCTCACCATCTCCAAAGCCATGTCGATCGCGGCAATCAAACTGCCGACTTCGGCGCGGCCGGTACCGGCGAGGTCGAGTGCGGTGCCGTGGTCGACGGAGGTGCGGATGAAGGGCAGGCCCAGCGTGACGTTCACGCCTTCGCCGAAGCTGGCGTACTTGAGTACGGGCAGGCCCTGGTCGTGGTACATGGCGAGCACGGCGTCGACGGGCTCCTGGCGGATGCGCGAGAACAGGGTGTCGGCGGGCAGCGGACCGACGAGGGTGAAGCCTTCGCCGCGCAGGAAGTCGAGCACGGGTTCGATCGTCTCGATTTCCTCGCGGCCGAGGTGGCCGGATTCGCCGGCGTGCGGGTTGAGGCCGGCGACGGCGATGCGCGGCTGGACGATGCCGAATCTGGATTTGAGGTCGGCGTCGAGGATGCGGATGACCTCGACCAGCAGTTCCGGGGTGATGGCGTCGGCCACGTCGCGCAAGGGCAGGTGGGTGGTGGCGAGCGCCACGCGCAGGCCGCCGCCCGCCAGCATCATCACCACGCGCGGGGTGCCGCTGTGGTCGGCGAGGTATTCGGTGTGTCCGGTGAAGGCAAAGCCGGCGTCGTTGATCACGCCCTTGTGCACCGGCGCGGTGACCATGGCGTGATACGCGCCGTGCAGGCAGCCGGCAAGCGCGGCATCGAGCAGCGCCAGCACGTGCGCGCTGTTGTGCGGGTCGAGCACACCGGGCGTCACGGGCGTGGCGATGGGAATGTGGCGCACGTGCAGATGGCCGGGGCGATGCAGCGGGATGGCTTCGCCGGTGTCGAACGCGACGGCGATGCCGAGCCGCGAAGCGCGGGCGGCGAGCACCTCGACGTCGCCCAGCACGGTGAGGCGGCAGGGCAGGGTGCGCTGCGACAGCGCGACGGCGAGGTCGGGCCCGATGCCGGCGGGCTCGCCGGCGGTCAGCGCGATGATCGGCAGTGCTTCAGTCAAGCGGACGCAGCTCGACGTAGGCCGAATCGCGGATCTGGCGCACCCAGTCCTGGAAGGCTTCCTCGCCCTTGCGTTCGCGGATGGCCTGGCGCGCCAGCAGCTTCTGGCGCTCCTGCGTCACGTCCTGATTGCGGCGTTCGAGTACCTGGATGAGGTGCCAGCCGAAGGGCGACTGGATCGGCTCGCTGACTTCGCCCGGCTTCAGGGCATTCATCGCCTTCTCGAATTCCGGCACGGTGTCGCCCGGGTTCAGCCAGCCGAGGTCGCCGCCCTTGGACGCGCTGGCGTCTTCGGAATGCAGGCGCGCGAGCTCGTCGAACTTGGCGCCGTTGTCGATGCGTTCCTTCAGCTGCTGCAGGCGGTTCTTCGCGTCGGCTTCCGAGGTGATTTCGTTGGTCTTGATGAGGATGTGGCGTGCGTGCGTCTGCGTCACGTTCAGTGCGACGTCGAGGCCGCGCTTGTCGAAGAGCTTGAGGATGTGGAAGCCGGCGCTGCTTTTCAGCAGCGGGCTGACCTCGCCGGGCTGCATGCCCTTCAGCGCCGTGGCGAAGAGTTCGGGAATCTTGCCGCTGGCGCGCCAGCCGAAGGCGCCGCCCTGCAGCGCGTTGGAGGCGTCGGAATAGCTGGCCGACAGCTGGGCGAAGTCGGCGCCCCTGGCGAGCTGGGCCAGGATGTCCTCGGCGCGTGCGCGACGGGACTGGATCTGCTCGGGCGAGGCGTTCTCCGGCACCGTGACAAGAATGTGCGCGAAGTTGTATTCGGTATCGGTGCCCTGCTGCGCCTGCGTCTGCAGGTAGCCTTCGATCTCGGCGTCGCTCACCGAGAGACGGTTGTCGACGTCGCGTTCGCGCGCGCGGGCGACGAGGAGCTCGTTGCGGATGGTGGTGCGCAGGCTGTCCAGGCTCTGGCCGCGGCGTTCCAGTTCGGCCTGCAGTGTCGGCAGATCCACCTTGTTCTGTGCTGCGATGCGCTGCAGGGCGCGTTCGATCTGGGCAGGGTCGACCCGGATGCCGGTGCTGCGGGCGTGCTGCTGCAGGGCCAGCTCGGTCACCATGCGCTCCAGCAGCTGCTTTTCCAGGGTGGCGCGCGGCGGCAGCGGCGTGTTCTGGCGTTCCAGGTTGCGTACCGTCTCGTCGTAGCGTTGGGCCAGTTCCTGGCGGGTGATCACCTCGTCGTTGACGACGGCGATGATGCTGTCGAGCTGGGCGACCTCGGCGCGGGCCGGGACGAGCGCCGACAAGGCGAGCAGCAGCGCCAGCAGCCACCAGGACTGACGCGGTTCAGGGCGTTTGAAGAATGTCATTGCTGGTCCTGTATCCGGGAACACTTTGTTTCAAAACGTCGAGCGGGTTGGTGCCGATGCGCCCCATGCCGCTCAGCTCGAGCTGGACGAAGAAGGCGTCCGTGGACTGGTTCTCCTTGGTGGCCAGGCGCTGGACGACGCCGCGCAGCGCCCAGCAACCGCCATTGTATTCAAGCCCGGCCAGGCCTTCGACCAGCTTGTTGTCCTGGAACGAATAGTTGTAGCGGAACATGCCGTACCAGCGGGTGCTGAGCGGCCACTGGCCGGACAGGTCGACCTGCTCGGTGGTTTGGTCTATGAAACGGTAGCCGAAGTTCAAGGTGCGTCCGGGGGACGGGCGGTAGGAGGCGCCGATGTTCTGGCGGATGGTGGTGCCGTTCTGCGTGTCGAACTGCCAGGCGGTGTCGATGCGCCAGTCGCGCGTGATCTGGCCGCTTACCGCGGCAAGCAGGTCGGTGGCGTTGTTGGTGCGCGGCGCGACGCCCGGCAGGGTGACTTCCTGGGCGCTGAAGTAGTAGCGTTGTCCCAGCGTGAGCTGCAGGCGTTCGAGGCCGCTGCTCGCCTCGGTGAAGCGGCTGGTCACCGCCAGGGTCAGCTGGTTGGCGTCGTTGACGCGGTCGCCGCCGATGAACTGGTTTTCGGTGAACATCTGCGCGTAGCTGAAATCGAGCTGCGAGGTATCGAAGATCGGGATGTCCGTCTGGTCGCGGTAGGGCGCGTAGACATAGTAGGCCCGCGGTTCCAGCGTCTGCGTGAATTCCGTGCCGGCAAAGCGGAAGGGGCGGTCGAAGGTGACGCCCGAATCGACGCTGAGGATGGGCAGGTTGCGCGAGATCTGTTGCTTGGGTGCGCTGTCGTCGAGTGAGTAATACGTGCTGTGCCAGCCGATCTGGGGAGTGAGGAAGCCGAAAGCGTTGGTGAGCGGCAGGCGCAGCGTGGGATAGGCCAGGATGCGCGTACCCTCGACCTGGGTGGGGTGGGCAAAGCGCGTGGCTTCGGCGTCGAGCTTGAATTCGAGCCTGTTCGCCAGTAGCCGGTTCATGCCCAGCTTGGCCTGCGGCAGACGCGCATAAGGTTCGTCGATGGGCGTGGCGGACGTCGAGTCCTGCAGGGTCTGGAAGCTCTGCGCGCGCAACTCCGCGTTCCAGGTATCGTGCTGGGTGGTGATCCAGGCCTCGCGGTTGAGATGCGTCTGCGAGGTGACGGAAATCAGGTTCGACAGGTCGCGGAAATAGTCGTCGTCGGATACGCGGTTGAAGTCCATGCCGGCCTGCGTGTTCGCGTTGAGGCGATAGGTGTTCTGCAGGTTGGTACTCCAGCGCGACCGGTTGGCTTCGCTGTCGTTGGGCAGGTATTCCACGCGGTTCGTGCCCGAGAGTTCCGGCAGCAGGTAGCGGAACTCGGCGCCGAGCTGCACGCCGCGCTTGGACAGCAGGCGCGGGTACAGGGTGGCGTCGTAGTTGGGCGCGAGATTGAGGTAATACGGCACCAGCACGTCGAGGCCGCTGCGCTCGGTGGTGCCGATGGTGGGGGCCAGCACGCCGGTCTTGCGGTCGTCGTTGAGCGAGAAGTCCATCCACGGCGTGTAGAGGATGGGCACGCCCATAAAGCGCAGCGAGGCGTTGCGTGCGGTGCCCACGTTGCGGTTCTGGTCGATGTCGAGCTGGTCCACCTTCAGATACCAGTCCTCGTTGTCGACCGGGCAGGTGGTATAGAGCGCCTCCTTGAGACTGAAGCGCGTCTTGTCGACGAAGTTGGCCTGATCGGCCTCGCCGCGCCCCTTCTGGGCGGTGATCTGGTACACCGGGTGCAGCAGGTCGCCGCTGTAGTCGGTGAGACTGAGTTTCAATGCATCGCCCTGCACCGACAGGTCGGCCCGGTCCATGCGCACCTTGCCGCGTGCTTCCACCGTATTGAGCGTGGTGTCGTAGCGCAGCCAGTTGGCGTAGAAATTCTGCCCGGCCTGGCGTGCCTCCACCTTGCCGGTGGCTTCGATGAGGTTGGGCGCCGTCGATTCGATGCGGTCGGCCGTGAGGAACAGCGGGCCGTCCTTGCCGGCGGCGGCCGAGCCGCCCAGCTCCACGTCCTTTTTCAGCGCAAGCCCGTCCGCCGTCGCGACCGGGGCAGACAGCAGCAGCACGACGAACGCAAGGCCGGGCAGGATGGACAAGGATGTAAAATCCGGACGAGGTTTAATTTAACAACAGCGTTATTCGGAGCCGATCGGCCGTGGATCGTTTGCACGCATTACAGGACTGGGCTGCCCGCCAGCTCGACGCCGACGCGATGGACATCGCGCCCGCCTCGGCCGACGCCAGCTTTCGCCGCTATTTCCGCGTCACCGCCAAAGGTCGCGATTATATCGTGATGGATGCCCCCCCGGCGCACGAGGACTGCCGGCCCTTCGTCGCCGTGGCCCGCCTGTTCGGCGACGCCGGCGTCCACGTGCCGCAGGTGCTGGGGCAGGACCTGGAACAGGGGTTTCTCCTGCTCACCGATCTGGGCAATACCACTTACCTGGCCGCCTTGAACGCCGCCGGGTCTGATGCCGCCACGGCCCGTGCGCTGTATCTCGCCTCGAACGATGCGCTCATCCGCATCCAGCAGGCCAGCCGCCCCGGCGTGCTGCCCGAATACGACCGCGCACTGCTTACCCGAGAATTGATGCTCTTCCCCGAGTGGTATATCGGCAAGCACCTGGGCGTGACGATGAGCGCCGACCAGCAGGCCCTGCTCGACAAGCTCTTCGGGCGCATCCTCGCCAACACCCTTGCCCAGCCGCAGGTCTACGTCCACCGCGACTGGCATTCGCGCAATCTCATGGTGAGCGACCCCAACCCCGGCATCCTCGACTTCCAGGACGCCGTCTACGGCCCCATCACCTACGATCTCGCCTCGATCTACCGCGATGCCTACATCCAGTGGGACGAGGAACAGCAGCTCGACTGGGTCATCCGTTACTGGGAAAAGGCCCGCGCCGCGCACCTGCCCGTGCGCGAGGATTTCGGCGATTTCTGGCGCGACTTCGAATGGATGGGTGCCCAGCGCCACATCAAGGTGCTCGGCATCTTCGCCCGCCTGTACCACCGCGACGGCAAGGACGGCTACCTCAAGGACATGCCGCTGGTCATGCACTACCTGCGGAAAGTGTGCGAGCGCTACGACGAGCTGAAGCCGATGCTGTTCCTGCTGGACGGGCTGGAGCAGCGGGAGGCGAAGGTGGGGTACACGTTTTGAGCGTGACCGCCATGATCCTCGCCGCCGGCCGCGGCGAGCGCATGCGCCCGCTCACCGACCGCACGCCCAAGCCGCTGCTGGCGGTGGGCGGCAAGCCGCTGATCGTGTGGCACATCGAGCGGCTGCGCGACGCGGGCTACACGCACATCGTGATCAATCACGCGCACCTGGGCCAGCAGATCGAGGATGCGCTGGGGGATGGCGCGGCGCTGGGGGTGGCGATCGACTACTCGCGCGAAGGCGTGGCGCTGGAGACGGCCGGCGGGATCGCGACGGCGCTGCCGCTGATCGACAGCGCGGTGTTCGCGGTGGTGAACGGCGACATCTACTGCGAATTCGATTTCGCCCGGCTGGCCGAACCGCTGGCGCGGCTGGCGGCGGGGCACGACCATGCGCACCTGGTGCTGGTGGATAACCCGCCGCACAACCAGAAAGGCGATTTCGTCCTGGAAGCCGGCCGCGTGATTCCTTCCCCGCTCACCGCTCACCGCTCACCGCTTTCCCCCTCCCCACTCACCTTCTCCGGCATCGGCGTCTACCACCGCGCCCTCTTCGCGGCCACGCCGGCGCACGAAAAAGCGCCGCTGGCCCCGCTGCTGCGCGCGGCAATCGCGGATAATCGGGCCAGCGGCGAACATTTCGCCGGCCGCTGGGTCGATGTGGGTACCCCTGAACGTTTGCACGCCCTGGATTCCGAACTGAAAGCACGCCATGCAGCCTGACCCCGCCATTTATCGTGCCCGCCGCGAGCGGGTGATCGCCGAGATGGGCGAGGGCGTGATGGTCATCGCCACCGCGCCGGAAGTGCCGCGCAACCGCGACACCCACTATCCCTACCGGCACGACAGCTATTTTTACTGGCTCACCGGCTTCAACGAACCCGAAGCCGTGGTGGTGCTGGTGGCCGGCAAGGACGCGCGCCACATCCTCTTCTGCCGTGAAAAGAACGAGGAACGCGAAATCTGGGACGGCTTCCGCTACGGCCCGGCGGCGGCGCGCGAGGTGTTTGCCTTCGACGAAAGCTTCGCCTTCGACGCGCTCGACGCCGAACTGCCCAAATTGCTGGAAAACCAGCCGCAGCTCGCCTACATCATCGGCCGCGAGGCGGCGTGGGACGCGCAGGTGATGGGCTGGCTCAATGCCGTGCGCGCCCGGGCGCGCAGCGGCGTGCATGCGCCGAACAAGCTGGTCGATGCGCGCATCTGGCTGGACGAGATGCGGCTGCTGAAGGACGGCCATGAGCTGGCCCTCATGCGCCGCGCCGCCGAGATTTCCACCGGCGCGCACCGCGACGCCATGCGCGCCACCCACCCCGGCGGCCACGAATACGAGATCGAGGCCGCGCTGCTCTCGGCCTTCCGCCGCGGCGGCGCCGAGGCGCCTGCCTACACGTCCATCGTCGCCAGCGGACCGAACGCCTGCGTGCTGCACTACGTGTTCAACAACAAGCCGCTGCGCGACGGCGATCTGCTGCTGATCGACGCCGCCGCCGAATTCGGCAGCTACGCCGCCGACATCACCCGCACCTTCCCGGTGAACGGCAAGTTCAGCGCGGCGCAGAAAGACGCCTACGAGCTGGTGCTGGCGGCGCAGACCGCGGCGATCGCCGCGGTGCGGCCGGGCAACCACTGGAACAGCCCGCACGAGGCCGCCGTGCGCGTGCTCACGCAGGGCATGGTCGACCTCGGCCTGCTCAAGGGCGAGGTCGACGGCCTGATCGAATCGAACGCCTACAACCGCTTCTACATGCACCGCACCGGCCACTGGCTCGGCATGGACGTGCACGACGCCGGCGAATACAAGCAGCAGGGCGCATGGCGGCCGCTGGTGCAGGGCATGACGCTCACTGTCGAGCCCGGCCTCTACATCCGCCCGGCCGACGACGTACCGGCCGCCTTCCACAACATCGGCATCCGCATCGAGGACGACGTGGCGGTGACCGAGGCCGGCTGCGAGGTGCTGACTTCGCCGCCGAAGACCGTGGACGAAATCGAAACCTGGATGCGGGGCTGAACATGACAACCGATGCACGCGACATCCTGATCGTGGGTGCCGGCCCGGCCGGCGCGGTGTGCGCGCTGGCGCTGGCGCAGCAGGGCATCGCGGCGCGCGTGCTCGAAGCCCAGGCCTTCGCGACGCGCGGCGACACCCGCACGCTTGCGCTATCGCACGGCGCGCGGCTCATCCTCGAACGCGTCGGCGTGTGGGATGCGCTCGGCGCGGTCACGCCGATCACGCGCATCCACATCTCGCAGCGCGGCGCGCTGGGCGTGGCGCATCTCGACGCCGCCGACCTCGACGTGCCGGCGCTGGGTTACGTGCTGCCCTACGCCGAACTCACCGCCGCGCTGAAGCAGGCGCTGGCCGATGCACAGGTCGCGGTCGAGTACGGCGTCGCCGTCGAGCGCATCGACAGCGGCGCGGACGCCGCTACCCTGCACACGTCGCGGGGCGCGCTGACCACGCCGCTCGCCGTGGTGGCCGACGGCGGACGCAGCCTCGACGCGCCGGAACCGCGCGTCCGCCGCGAATACGACCAGGTCGCCGTGGTGTGCGACGTGCGCACCGAACTGCCGCACGCGAATCTCGCCTACGAACGCTTCACCCCGGACGGCCCCGCTGCGCTGCTGCCCAACGGCGACCGCTACGCCCTGGTGTGGAGCGCGCGCACCGCCGATGCCGAACGCATCGCTGCGCTCGACGACGCGGTCTTCCTCGACGCGCTGTACCGCCACTTCGGCGGCCGTCGCGGCCGTTTCCTCGAAGCCAGCCCGCGCAAGACCTTTCCGCTCAAGCTCGCCTACACCGGCAGCGAAGCCGGCGCGCGCACGGTGCGCATCGGCAACGCCGCGCAGACCCTGCATCCGGTGGCGGGGCAGGGCTTCAACATCGGCCTGCGCGATGCCTTCGAACTCGCGCTCGCTTGCGCCGACGTGCCGGCCGAGCAGATCGGCAGCGCGGCCATGCTCGCCGCCTACGCGCGCGGCCGGCGCGTCGACGTGGCGGGCGGCCTCGGCTTCACCGATTTCCTGGTGCGTACCTTCTCCAACGATTTTCCGCCGTTGCGCCACGTGCGCGGTCTTGGCCTGCTGGCGCTGGAGGCGTTGCCGCCGCTCAAGACCTTCGTCGCGCGGCGCATGATGTACGGAGCCCGCGGATGAACGAAGAACGCTATCAGGCTGTCGTCGTCGGCGCGGGGCTGGTCGGCGCCGCCACCGCGCTGTCGCTGTCGCGCCAGGGCCTGCGCGTGGCGCTGATCGAGCGCGCCGCGCCGGTCGCGCCCACCGCCGAATGGGACCTGCGCATCTACGCGCTGACCCCCGCCAACCAGCGTTTCCTCGCGTCGCTCGGCGCCTGGGCGCGCATGGAGGCGTCGCGCGTGCAGCCGGTGTACCGCATGGACGTGGCCGGCGACGGTTCGGGGCGCGTGCGGCTCGATGCCTACGCGTCCGGCACCGCGCAGCTCGCCTGTATCTTCGAATCCGGCCGCCTGCAGCACGCGCTGTGGGAAACCCTCGTGGATGCCGGCGAAGTGGCCATGCACTGTCCCGCCGGCATCGCCGCACTCGAGCGCGACGGCGCGGACACCCACATCCGCCTGGAAGACGGCGCCACGCTCACGACGCAACTGCTGATCGGCGCCGACGGCGCCAACTCGCGCATCCGCGACTGGGCCGGCCTGTCGGCCACCGTGTCGCCCTACGGCCAGAGCGGCACCGTCGCCAATTTCGAATGCGAAAAACCGCATCGCGGCACCGCCTTCCAGTGGTTCTTCGACAGCGACATCCTGGCTTTTTTGCCCTTGCCGGGAAACCGGATGTCCATGGTGTGGTCAACCCGCACGGCACATGCAGACGAACTGGTGGCCTTGCCCGCCGACGCCATGGCCGAACGGGTGCGCCAGGCCGGCCACGACACGCTGGGCGCCCTGCGCACGATCACGCCGGCGGCGGCGTTCCCGCTGCGGCTGATCCGCGTCGAGTCGCCGGTGGCGCCGGGCGTTGCCGCGCACGGCGTGCATCCGCTGGCCGGGCAGGGCGTCAACCTGGGTTTCGGCGACGTCGAGGACCTGGCCCGCGTGCTGGCCGCGCATCGCCGCGTTCATCTGGGCGACATGCGGGTGCTGGCACACTACGCCCGTGCCCGCGCCGAGCCCGTGGCCCGCATGCAGGCCGGCACGCACGCCCTGCACCATCTGTTTGCGGACGCGCACGCCGGCTGGCTGCGCAACGCCGGCATGTCCCTCGTCGACCGCATCCCGCCGCTGAAGGCGGCGCTGGTGCGCGAAGCGATGTCCTGAATCGATTTTTTCTGGAGTGTTTTTCATGAAGCTTGTTGCACGTTTGACCGGACTCGCGCTGGCCGCCGGCCTGCTGGCCGCTGCCACCGCCCACGCGGGCGAAGCCGAGATCCGCAAGGCCCTGACCGACCGTTTCCCCGGCGCGAAGATCAGCTCGGTCGCCAAGACCCCCTACAGCGGCCTGTACGAGGTTTATCTCGACGGCCAGCTCATCTATATGGACGACAAGGGGAAATACGTTTTCACCGGCGACGTCATCGACCTCAAGTCGCGCACCAACCTCACCCAGGCGCGGCTTTCCAAGCTGCAGGCCGTGGACTGGAGCGTGTTCCCGCTCAATAACGCGATCAAGACCGTGAAGGGCAAGGGCGAGCGCAAGCTGGTCGTGTTCTCCGACGTCGACTGCCCCTACTGCCGCAAGTTCGACGCCGAGCTCGCCAAGGTCGACAACATCACCGTCTACACCTTCCTGCACCCGGTCGAGGGCCTGCATCCCAGGGCCGCGCAGATGTCGAAGCAGATCTGGTGCGCGCCCAACCGCAACAAGGCCTGGGACGACTACATCGAGCGCCGCGTGGTGCCCGACAACGACGGCAAGTGCGCCAACCCGGTCGACGAGACCGTCGCGCTCGGCGGCAAGCTCAACGTCTCCGGCACGCCCACGCTCTTCTTCGCCAACGGCGTGCGCATTCCCGGCATGGTGCCGGCCGAACAGCTCGAACGCCTGCTCACGGTCAACGCCAGATAATGAGTCTCGAGTTCTGGAACACGCGGTATTCCACCGACGAATACGTCTTCGGCACCGCGCCCAACGTCTTCCTCGCCAGTCAGGCGCAGGCCCTGAAACCGGGGCAGCGCGCGCTTGCCATCGCCGACGGCGAGGGCCGCAACGGCGTGTGGCTGGCGCAGCAGGGGCTCAGGGTGCACGCCATCGACTTCTCGCCCGCCGCGCTCGCCAAGGCGGCGAAGCTCGCGGCCGAACGCGGCGTCACGCTGGAACTCGAACAGGCCGACGTGCTGGCCTGGGCCTGGCCCGAAGCCGCCTACGACGTCGTCGTCGCCATCTTCATCCAGTTCGTGCCGCCGCCCGAGCGCGACATCATCATCGAAGGCATCCGTCGCACCCTCAAGCCCGGCGGCACGCTCATCCTGCAGGGCTACACGCCGAAGCAGATCGAATACGGCACTGGCGGTCCGTCCAACCCGGCCAACCTGTACGTCGAAGCGGATCTCAGGCGCTGGTTCGGCGACTGGACCATCGCGCACCTGGCCGAGCACGAATCGCACATCAGCGAAGGCGCGCACCATCACGGCATGTCGGCGCTGATCGACATGGTGGCGATCAAACCGGCCTGAAGACAATGAACCCGCGCGCCCGAATCCTCTTCCTCGCACCGCTCCTGGCCGGCCTGCTCGCCGGCTGCCAGCCGGCCGCGACCGATCACTTCCAGGGCTACATCGAAGGCGAGCCGGTGCTGGTTGCCGCGCAGCAGAACGGCCAGCTCACCGCGCTCGCCGTGCAGCGCGGCGATGCCGTCGCCGCGGGCGCGCCGCTGTTCAGCCAGGACAGCGCCACCGAAGCCGCCGCCGTCGGCCAGGCGAAAGCCCAGCTCGCGCAGGCGCAGGCGCAACTGGGTAATCTGGCCAGCGGCAAGCGGCCGCCGGAAATCGCCGTGATCGAGGCCCAGCTGCGCGACGCGCAGGCGCAGCGCGTGCTGTCGGCCGACCGGCTCGCCCGCCAGCAGGCGCTCGTGGCCAAGGGCTTCGTCAGCGCCGAATCGCTCGAGATCGTGCGCACCCAGCTCGCCCGCGACGACGCGGCCATCGCCCAGATGCAGGCCCAGCTCGCCAGCGCGCGCCTGCCGGGCCGCAAGGACGAACGCGCCGCCGCGCAGGCGCAGGTGGCGGCCAGCCAGGCCGCGCTCGCGCAGGACGCCATCCGGCTCGAACAGAAGGCGCAGCGCGCGCCGGTGGCCGGGCAGGTGCAGGACGTCTTCTACCGCGCGGGCGAGTGGGCCGCGCCGGGCCAGCCGGTGGTGTCCATCCTGCCGCCGGAAAACATCAAGGTCCGCTTCTTCGTGCCCGAGACCGCGCTGGGTGCGCTGCGCACCGGGCAGAGCGTCGACGTGCAGTGCGACGCCTGCGCGGATCCGCTGCAGGCCACCATCCGCTTCATCAGCGCCAGCGCGGAATACACCCCGCCCGTGCTGTACAGCGAGAAGAACCGGCACCGCCTGGTCTATCTGGTGGAAGCCTGGCCGCAGCCGGCGCAGGCCGCGCAGCTCCACCCCGGCCAGCCGGTGAGCGTGCGCCTGCACACGCCGGCACGATGAACGGCGACTATGCCATCGACGTACACGGCCTGAGCAAGTCCTTCGGCCCCCGGCGCGTGGTCAACGCGCTCGACCTGCGCGTGGAAACCGGCGAGATCTACGGCTTCCTCGGCCCCAACGGCAGCGGCAAGACCACCTCCATCCGCATGCTGTGCGGCCTGCTCACGCCGGACGAAGGCAGCGGCACCTGCCTCGGCTTCGACGTGCGCACGCAGAGCGCCGAAATCAAGAAGCAGGTCGGCTACATGACCCAGCGCTTCAGCTTCTACGAAGACCTCTCCATCCGCGAGAACCTCGACTTCGTCGCGCGCCTGTACGCCATGCCCAACCGCAAACAGACCGTGCAGACCGCGATGGAGGAACTCGGCCTGGCCGACC
>WBZX01000436.1_pt1 | contig 38279 bp, 34 predicted proteins | sample 5204211 | NCBI WGS metagenome assembly WBZX01 (sample SAMN12344362, study PRJNA552823) | activated sludge metagenome | biome: Activated sludge suspended growth; feature: Nitrification reactor; material: Wastewater; isolation source: activated sludge from nitrification reactor of wastewater...
CGTCGCGGCGGGCACCGTCCAAGGCTACGGGGGCGCCCCGGTCGGATCGGAGTTCGCAGAGGGCTCCCAGGAAGTTCCCAGGCAACGGTGCGAACATGGAGCCGTGACCGGTGAACGACTCCTGCTCGTGGACGACGAGGACAACCTGCGCTCGATGCTCGAGGCGGCCTTGCGCCACAGCGGGTTCGAGGTGCACCCGGCCGCCACCGGCCGGGCCGCGCTCGACGCCGTCCCCGAGGTCGACCCCGACCTGATCGTGCTCGACGTGATGCTGCCCGACCTCGACGGCTTCGCCGTGTGCCAGCGCCTGCGCAGCGAGGGGGTGCGCACGCCCGTGCTGTTCCTCACCGCCAAGGACGCCACCGAGGACAAGGTCCGGGGCCTGACCATGGGCGGCGACGACTACCTGGTGAAGCCGTTCAGCCTCGACGAGCTGGTGGCGCGCATCAACGCGGTGCTCCGCCGCACCGGGGCCGCGAAGGACGACAGCATCCTCCGCTGCGTCGACCTCGAGCTCGACGACGAGGCGCTCCTCGTGCTGCGCGCCGGCCAGGAGGTCGCCCTCTCCCCCACCGAGTACAACCTGCTGCGCTACCTGATGGTCAACCAGGGCCGGGTGCTCTCGAAGGCGCAGATCCTCGACCACGTGTGGCAGTACGACTTCGGCGGCGACGGCGGCGTCGTCGAGACCTACATCGGCTACCTCCGGCGCAAGCTCGACCAGAATGAACCTCGCCTGATCCACACCGTTCGTGGGGTCGGGTACTCGCTCCGGCTGCCGCGGAGCTGACACCGTGTCGCTGCGGCTGCGGGTTCTGGTCGGGCTGGCCTTCGTCGCCATGGTGCTCGCTCTCATGGGCGTGCGAACGGTTCGGACCACCGAGCACGGCCTGATCGCCCAGGTCGACTCGCTGCTGACCCGGTCAGCCCCGCGCCTGCGAACCGCCGAAGGGCCATCGGGCGGTCCAGGACCGTCACCGTTCTGGGTGGCCGTTGTCACCAACGGGAAGCTCCGGATCATCTCCGAGGCCGAGCTCACCCGCGGCGACCCCGGACACCCAGACCTAGGCGCACAGGAGGCCGTGGAGCACTCGGGAGGCCCACCCTTCACCGTCGGGGTGGAGGGCTCCGAGGCCCGATACCGAGTCCACGTTCGCGCCTTCGGACCTCAGGACCGCACGGTCGTGCTGGCCGCTCCTCTAGAAGACGTGGACGACACGGTTCGCCGGGTTCGCAACAACGAGATGGTTCGAGGCCTGGTGATCCTCGCCGCCCTCGGGCTGGTGGCGTTCTGGGTCGATCGACTGGGAGCCCGCCCAATCCGGCAGATGACCGCTGCTGCCACCGCCATCAGCGCCGGCCAGACCACCATGCGGGTACCGACGGCCACCCCGGGCACAGAAGCCGCCGAACTCGGCGATGCCCTCAACCACATGCTCAACCGGCTCGACGAGGAGTTCGCCAGTCGTACAGCGTCTGACGCCCGGCTTCGCCAGTTCGTGGCCGATGCTTCCCACGAGCTCCGCACCCCTTTGACCACGATCACCGGGTATGCCGAGCTCTATCGCATGGGAGGCCTAGATCAGCCCGGCCAGCTCGACGAAGCCATGCGTCGCACCGAACAGGAAGCTCGACGCATGGCCGATCTGGTGGAAGACCTCCTCACGCTGGCTCGCCTCGACCAGGGGCGGCCACTCGAGATGGCGCCGATGGACCTGACCCAGATCCTGGGTGACACCGCTGCCGATGCCCGGGCCGTCGAGCCGACTCGACCCGTCGACGTCGACGTTCCCCCGTCCCTGGTGATCAACGCCGATGAAGCCCGAATCCGTCAGGTCCTGGCCAACCTCGTCGCCAACGTCCGCACCCACACCGATCCCGACACACCACTTCGCCTTCGCGCCCGGCTCGAACCGGACTGGGCCATCATCGAAGTCGCCGACGAAGGCCCGGGAATGGACCACGAGACTGCGGCCCGAGCCTTCGAACGCTTCTACCGGGCCGACACGGCCCGCGCCCGCGCCACCGGCGGTGCCGGCCTGGGGCTGTCGATCGTGGCGTCAGTGGTCGAGGCCCACCATGGCCACGTGCGAATCATTCCAACCCCAGCGGGGGGAACGACCGTCCAGGTCGCACTTCCCCTCACCCCCACCACCCCACCGTCGCCCTGATTCCTTCCCAACTCGCTGGCGACTCACAGCCCGCTCACAGCTTGACCGTGTTGGGTGGAACCCATCAGAACCGACATACCCGAAAGGACCACCAAGATGGCCAGTCGCAAACTCCTCGCTTCGGCAGCAATGGCCGCCGCTCTCACCACCGGAGGCGTGGTCGGAGCGATGGTCGGCACGCCGGTGATCTCGGGCGCCCAAGAGGAACCCGCCGCCACCGCCCCCTCGACCGATCCCGCCACCGACACCGCAACCGGAGAGGGCCACGGACCAATGGACGGCATCCGCGGCCTGAAGCTCGAAGCAGCGGCCGAGGCGATTGGCATCTCGGTGGATGACCTGAAGGTCGCCCTCAAGGAGGGAAAGACCCTTGCTCAGGTGGCCGAAGCCAACGGCGTCGACCGCCAAACCCTCATCGACGCCCTGGTCGCCGCTGGCAACGAGCAGCTCGACGAGCTCCGCTCCACTCTCCCCGAGCGCATGTCCGAGCTCGTGGACAAGAACCTCCCCGACCGGGGTGACGGTCACGGACGCGGTGGACGACTCCGCCACTTCAGGATGGAAGCGGCGGCCGAGGCCCTGGGGCTGACCACCGACGAGTTGAAGGCTCAGCTCCAAGACGGCAAGACGCTGGCCGAGATCGCAACCGACCAGGGTGTGGATCGCCAGGCTCTGGTGGATGCCCTGGTGGCCTCCGCTACCGAGCGGATCGACCAAGCCGTGGCCGACGGCAAGGTCACCCAGGAGAAGGCCGACGAACTCAAGGCCAAGTTGCCTGAGGTGATCGGCAAGATCGTCGACGGCGAGTTCCGCGCCCGAGGCGAGAACTGACCCGACCACTGTCGGGCTAGGGCAGTGTGGCCGGGCCTTCGGGTCCGGCCACATTCGCGTTCGATCACGCCGAGGCGGTGGGCCTGGCCTTTCAGAAGTAGATGGTGCCCTTGGCCCGTGCTTCGACCTTGTCGAGATCGTCGGTCCATGCGCCGGTGGACAGGTACTTCCAGCCCCCGTCGCACACGATCATCACGACCACACCCTCGTCTATGGCCTCGGCGCACTTGGCCGCGCCGGCGGCGATCGCACCCGAGGAGATACCGGCGAACACACCGACCTCAGTCAGGCGTCTCGTCCACACGATTGATTCTCGGGGTCGGACGATCATCTTGCAATCGAGGAGTTCGTAGCCGTTCCAGTCGGTGAAGACGGGTGGCACGAACCCCTCGTCGAAGTTCTTCAGACCGTCGACCATCTCCCCGGCGGGCGGCTCGATGGCCCACACCTGAACCGACGGCTTCTGTTCCTTCAGGTACGTGCCTACCCCCATGAGCGTCCCTGCGGTGCCGAGCCCCGCCACAAAGTGGGTGATGTCTGGGACATCGGCGAGGATCTCCGGTCCAGTGCCCGCGTAATGGGCCCTCGGGTTGGCGTCGTTGCCATATTGGAACGGAAACCACCACTGGGGGTTCTCGGCGGCCAAGGCCTGGGCCCGACGCATCGCTCCGTTGGATCCCTCTGCCGCTGGCGACGGGATGATCTCCGTGCCCCAGACCTCGAGGGCCTGACGCCGTTCGACCGACACGTTCTCGGGCAGCACCACCTTGAGGTGGTAGCCACGTACCTTGCAGATCATGGCCAGCGCGATGCCGGTGTTTCCCGACGAAGATTCCAACACCACCGACCCGGGCTGAAGGAGACCGTCCCTTTCGGCGGCCTCGATCATGAACTTGGCCGCCCGGTCCTTGACCGAACCCCCAGGGTTCTGCCCCTCGAGCTTGGCGTAGATGCTCACGGCCGGGTTGGGGCTGAGCGGACTGATGTCGACCATCGGCGTGTTTCCGATGAGGTCGATCACGTTGCGGTAGAGCGCCACCATGGCTCCGGTCAGGTCAGAAGGGCAGGTCGGGGATGACCGGGGGCAGCGTATCCGGCACCGTTCTCGGACCCTCAGCCAACCGACCCGAACCATGTGACCCAGGGCACAAAGATCGTTGACACGAAACGGAGTACATGTTCCACTTTCACCGGTTACCAGCAGGTAACCGCATCGGCGGCCCGACGCTTGTTGATGCACGCCAAGCCGAGCCAACACCACCACAAGCCAAGGGGACCGCATTGTCCAAGCACACCGCCATCCGTCGAATCGCTGGCAGCGCCGCCATCGTGGCCATGGCCGTGGGCTTGAGCGCGTGTGAGGACCCGCCCACCTCGATCACCACCAACGTCAGCTATGGATGCGAGGTCCTGTCCAACAACATCTTGGTCCCCAACGGGACCCAGACCGTCGAGTCCGACTACACCGTCACCGCTCCCCAAGCCGTCAAGCCCGGGGCCGACTTCGAGGTGAAGGTCGTCCCCGAGCCCTACTTCGTCGACGGAACTCCAAGCAGCTACGGCACGGTCACCGAGACCAGCCAGATCAAGTGGCGGGTGGCCATTCCCACGGGCACGACGCTCAACAGCCAGTCGATCTCGGGTTGGGCCGGAGTCGGACCCGGAGCCCCCGCGTCCACGGCCACCGCCGCCTACGTGGAGGTGTCGGTCCCTGGTCCGATCCCGTCGAACACCACCGCCACCCTGCCGACACTGACCATGAACCTCAAGGTGACTGCAGCCCTGGGCTCGACGATCCACCAGAAGATCCATGGAACCTCCTACGCCGCCTACGGGTTCACCCTCAAGACGAAGGTGACCGGGACGGTGGTGGGCACCCTCAACCCCACCTTCAACTGCTACCCCAACCCCAGCCCCGGACTCCACCCAAGCCTGGTCAGCAACGACGTGACCGCACCCATCATCACCATCACCACCCCTGTCGAAGGCGCCACCTACCCCCGCAACAGCGCTCTGGTGGCCGACTTCTCGTGCAGTGACGGCGACGGGGTCGGCGTGGCCTCCTGCGTCGGAACCGTGGCCGACGGCGCCACGATCAGCACCGCCACCGCCGGAGCCAAGACGTTCACCGTGACCGCCACCGACAACGAGGGCAAGGTCTCCACCAAGACCGTCAACTACACCGTGAGCTGAGCCTGGGCTGCGCCGCAGTCACCCCTCGATGATCTCGACCGGCTCCTCGACGATGACACCGTCATCGAGGAGCCAGCACCTCAACATCGGTTCACTGTCCCGTAGCGACACGATCACGTAGTGCCAGCCCTCGAGCAGCGGGTTGTCGGCCTGGGCAACATCAGTGGGTGAGGGGTACGGATCGGTGTGGGTGTGGGAGTGCATGACCCCCACCACGTCTATGCCAAGCGGTCCGAACACGCCATCGGCGGCCGAAAACCCGTCAGGGCCTATCGAATAGGTCTTGGCCGACTCGTCAGCGTTGCGGGTGGGAACGAAAGCATCGATGCGAGCCCCTCCCCACGGGCCACCGAGCAGCCCGCAAGCCTCGTTGGGCAAGCCGGCGATGGCGTGGCTCAGCATCTGGAGGTAGGCGGACCGGGTGATGCGCAGCACCCGATCACCGTAACTGGCGGGGCCTGCACCGAACCGCTCCGATAGCCTGCCTCCCCCGCCGGGACCGACCCCGGCTCCGCTCACACCAGACTGCCGAAGCAATGGCTGCCAAGAAGACCAAGAACAAGCCGATCCCCGGCACGACCGTGGTGGCCACCAACCGTCAGGCCCGACGTGACTACGAGATCGTCGACACGTGGGAATGCGGGATCATGCTCAAGGGCAGCGAGGTCAAGTCGTTGCGAGAAGCGCGGGTCACGCTCAACGATGCCTTCGCTCGATTCGACGGCCGAGACCTGTACCTGGTCGGACTGCACATCAACGCCTACTCCAACGCATCGGCCCAGGGCGGCCACGAACCTGCCCGGACCCGCAAGCTGCTGGCCCACCGCCACGAGCTAGAGGAGATGCACCAGAAGGTGAGCCAGGAACACCTCACCTTGATCCCGCTGTCGCTGTACTTCCGCGATGGCCGGGCCAAGCTCGAAGTCGGACTGGGCCGTGGTCTCAAGCACTACGACAAGCGCCAGATGATCGCCCAGCGCGACGCCGACCTAGACGCCCGTCGGGCCATGGCCGCGGGACGCCGCCGAAACTCCGACGGTTGAGCGACGCCGAGCCGGTACCATGGTCCGTCCACCCACCACCACGTTCCAGTGGGTGGATACCTTGACAAGGGGCTGACCGGTTTCGACGTGGGGACCGGAAGCCGGACGTGCGACCCGAGTTTCTCAGACTCGTTAAACGGGGAACCCAAAGAAGCGCCGATGGCGACTTCGCTCTCGCCGCCTGATCTTCACTGATCTAGCCAAGAGAGACATCGTGACCAGCAATGGCACACGGGGCCAGACCACTACAGCCCGGCAACAGAAGTAGGGGTTGACGGCGGGAAAGACCGCTGACGGTGAGAAAGACCACTGACGTTCCGGAAAGACGGAGCGGTGGGCGCAAGCCCAACTGACCCGGCAGCGAGCCAGCCGTCACGGCTCAGCCTCGGGAATGGTCGTAGCGCGGTCGTCAACCGCCTCGCGGACGGGAGTTCGATTCTCCCCAGCTCCACCAACCCCGCTTTCCAACGAATCTGCCAACAGCCGTAGAGCGTTGCGAAGGACCACCAGGATCTACCGAGATCGTTGTACGGCAACGATCTCGGTGGCGGTTTTGGGACCTGTCGGAGTGGTTGACGCCTGCGGCGACCTGATGTCGATTGCCACAGTTTGCGGAGCGTTGCTACTTGGAACCACCACCGGACCGCGCTGGCCGGCAGACGTCACGAGCGAACGGCATCGAGGAAGGCTTCACCCGCCTTGGGGGGTGAAGCTCGTCAATCACCATCTCCTCACCCGGAGGGAACGGACGGCCGCGCCAGAGCAGCTCCTCGACTGAAAGTTCGAGGTGCTCGACATGCTTGACGGGCACAGGATCGTTCGACATCTCGGCACCTGGGGTACCAGTGGCCCGCTTGGGCGTCAGGCCGTGCGCATTGACTCACTCGAAACCTCCGCGTAGGGGGATTCGTTGCCTCATGTAGTTCCTCCGTTTGGCGTTGTCGATGGCCCTAGCGCCAAAGCCCCTATCAAGATAACTTGTCAGGGGTGGATCCCGTCGTTCTGGCAAGCGCTCGACGGCACGGGATCGCTGATGAAGACATGCTCCACGCCTACAGACATCCCATTCGAGTCTTCGACCTCGACGATTTGACGATTTGACGATTTGACGATGCTCGTCGGTGCCGATCGCCGCGGCCAAGTGCTCGAAGTCGGGTTAGCGGTGGGCGACGAGATCGAGTTCATCGTGCACGCCATGCCAGCCCGTCAGAAGTTCCTGAGGTGATCCCTATGCCACGAACGATCCAAGAGATCCTCGATCACGCCGATGAACTCGCTGAGCGGTTCGAGAACTACGAACCCGGCGAGAACGATGAGAGACCGGTTGAGGAGTACATGCTCGAGCGCGCCGCGCTCGGCCGCGCCCGCAGCGAACGCCAGGTCGTGGAGGCGGTAGTCGCCGCGCGTGCAGCCGGGTCTTCGTGGCAGAAGATTGGCGCGTTGCTGGGGACGTCGGCACAGGCCGCCCAACAGCGCTACAGCGCACTGGTTGAATCCGTCTGAGGGACGCCTCAAAGAGCGACATCCTTGCGGTCAGACAGCCGAGCGGCCCTTTTTCAATCGCGGCAGGCTTCGGCCGGCCCAGCCGTTGGCGGCCGATACCAGGGCGTCCACGTGAGATAGGCGGACCACGCCTCCGCTCAGGATTGCCAGGGCTCGGACCGGGCCCTCCCGTACCGCCGTGCGGATCATGCGGATCGTGGCCTCGTCCGGGTTCGGGAACTCCTGCTTGGCCCGACGCAGTCCCTCGCGCTCGACAATGGCGGCCAACACTCTTCCGAGCGCTGTCTCGGCCAGATCGTCAATCGTCGAGTTGCGGTGGAATGGACGCACCGGATCGGGCTCGGGGACGGCCCGACCCAACATGAGAGCGAACTCCTCCTCGGTGGCCGCCCGCGCCACCGGCCGGTCATCGGGCCCGAGGTGGTCATCGGAGTCGACCGCTACCTCCAGCACGGTGACGGTGTCGGCCGAGGAGCGCCCAACCACCAGCTCGAACTCGCCGCCCTCCACCAGCCAACCGTGGGACGCCACGTCCCAGACGGCAAAGGATCGCCGATCCAGATCGATGGTCACCGTCTCTGCCGCTCCGGCATCGAGATGGACCTTGGCGAAGCCCTTCAGCTCCTTATCCGGGCGGGGCACAGTGCTGTGCCTATCCCGTACGTAGAGCTGCACCACATCCGAACCGGACCGGGTGCCGGTGTTGGTGACGGTCACGGACACAGTCAGGTCTGTGCCGCTCCCACTCACCGAGATGTCGTTCCACTCGAAGCTGGTGAAGGAGAGCCCGTGACCGAACGGGAACTGGGCGGCGACGCCGGCACTGTCGTGGAACCGGTACCCGACATAGAAACCTTCGCGGTACTGGACCTGGCGGGGATGGCCGGGGAAATTGCGGTCGGCCGGAATCTGACCGACGTGGAACGGGATCGATTCGGCCAGCCTCCCGCCGGGATCCACGTCACCGAACAGAACGTCGGTGACAGCACTTCCTCCGGCCTGACCTCCCAACCAACACTCCACCACCGCGTTCACCCTCTCGGCCCACGGGAGATGGACCACTCCCCCGTTGTTGAGGACCACCACCACCGGAGCCGGACCTGAGGCCAAAGCTTCGATGAGGGTGACCTGATCCTCTGACAGATCCAGCGATGACCGGTCGAATCCCTCAGATTCCTCGGCTGCCGCTAGGCCCACGAAGCAGACGACCACGTCCGCCTCCCGGGCCGTGTCCAACGCCGCTTCGATCATGGCGGGAGTCGATCGGCCGGTCCGGGCGTCGTAGCCGGCAACGTGTTGCACCCGCGCCGAAGGTCCGACGCGGGCTCGGATCTCATCCACAGCGCGATCGAGACGCAGAGGGGTCACCTGGGAGCTGCCAGCCCCCTGGTAGCGGGGCTCGGTCGCGAACGCTCCGACCAGAACGATCCTCCCCTCAGCCGACAGCGGCAACGTGCCGTCGTTGGTCAGCATGACCGTGCCGGCTGCGGCCGCCCGGCGGGCCAGGACATGGTGGGCTTCGTGGTCTGCGACCGGGCGCTCACCGAGGCCTTGGCCTTGTTGTAGAAGCGCAACCACACGGGCTGCACTGGTATCGACGGCCGAGACTCTGAGATGCCCCTCCCGCACGGCCTCGATCACCTCCGAGTCGAAGGCCCCGCCGCTGGCGGGCATCTCCAGGTCCATGCCGGCCTGGATTGCGGCCACCCGGTCGTTGGTGCCACCCCAGTCGCTCATGACCAGCCCTTCCCACCCCCACTCCCCGCGGAGGACGGAGGTCAAGAGTTCGAAGTGGTCCGAGGCGTAGGTGCCATTGATCCGGTTGTACGAGCTCATGACCGTCCAAGGGCGGGCGCTGGTCACGACATGTTCGAACCCTGCCAGGTACAGCTCTCTCAACGTCCGCTCGTCCACTACAGCGTCGACCACCAGCCGATGAGACTCCTGGTTGTTGACGGCGAAGTGCTTGACGCAAGCCCCGACCCCTTGGGACTGGATGCCCGAGACAGCTCCGGCCGCCAGCCGCCCCGACAGGAAGGGATCCTCGGAGTAGTACTCGAAGCAACGCCCTCCGGCGGGGTGACGCTTGAGGTTGAGACCGGGGCCCAACACCACTGCCACACCCTGGGACCGGGCCTCGGCCCCGATCGCGGCTCCGACCTCGGCCGCCAACTCAGGGTCCCAGCTCGACCCCATGGTGACGGCCGGAGGAAAGCAGGTGGCCGGTGTTGCGGCCGCCACGCCCAAGTGGTCGCCGGTTCCGCTCTGGCAGCGGAGCCCGTGAGGACCATCGGATACCACGATGGTGTCCAACCCGGCATCGGCCACCGGTTCAAGCGTCCACATACCGCGCCCTGACAACAGCCGAACCTTGGCTTGGAGGTCCATGCCCGCCACCACCTCGGCGGCCGAGGCGACGATGGGCGGGTCACCGGCGTGGGCGTCGTCGGTGCTGGGAGTGCGATCAGCGGCTGGGGGCGTCATCGAGTGGGGATGGTACCGGGGCGCCTTGGACACAGCGTCGGGCCAACGGGAGCCAGCCCCCTGTGGCAACATTCACGCCATGGTCCGTGGGGAGCGACCGTGAGCGTCCGACGGCGGGTGCTCACCGCTGCCAAGACCCAGATCATGGAGAACGGGGTTCGGGCCGCCACCCCGGTGCGAATAGCGGCCCGAGCCGGCGTCGATCTCGAGGATCTGCGCCGCGAGTTCCCCGAGGTCCACGACCTGTTGATGGCCGTACACGAGGAAGCCGCACGCGAGCTCAACGGTGCCGTTCTGGTGGCGGCCCGCACCGGGTCCCAGGACGGTTTCGAACCGATCATCCGGGGTTGCGCCCGGGTTTTCGAGCTCTACGTGGCCGATGGCCCCGGACGTCACCTGATCCATGCCCTCCGCCAAGAGATGACCCTCGGCGAGTGGAACAGCGTGGATCGCAAGTTCGGGATCGGCGCCCTGACCGGCGGCCTCCAGGGCTTGGCCAGTCAAGGTCTGATCGCCGACAGTCAGGTGATCGGTCTGGCCGTGGTCCTCTACGGGCTGGTGACCGAGGCATGCGTCGCGGCCGCTGATGGTGTGGCGGTGATAGCCCCCGACGAATTGAGCGGCCACGTTCGGGCCGTGCTCGAAGCCGCGGTGAAGTCAGCCCCGTCCTAGCGCCACAGCCCGCCCTGAGCAGGCGACGCCAACTGTCCCTGCTCGATCCACCAATCGAAACTGGGTCATGCTCCCCTTCCTGGATGTTCACCCAGATGAATCCGGGTCATAGCAGCGAAGGCGTCGGCCAGCAGGCCGGCGACCACTCCGCCGCAAGGCTCTGCCTTTCGGCGGCTCCAGTCCTAGGAAGGCTTGCGCGCCTCGCGACCCGAGGACGATTTGCTGTGGTCTCGGGTCATGATCGAATCGATCACCTCGTGGCGGGACAGATAGGTAGTGGCCACTGCCTGGATCACTGCGGCGGCGGGCAGAGCGATCAGGGCCCCAACCCCACCAAAGAGGGCCGCACCCACCATCACCGTTCCGAAGGCCACAGCCGGGTGAAGGTCCATGGTCCGAGCGGTGATCTTGGGGGCGAACACATAGTTCTCTATCTGCTGGTAGATCAGTAGGAAGGCCAGGATCATGAGGGCATGGCCGGGGTCGTCCAGCAAGGCCACCAGGACCGGCAGAGCGCCAGCCAGGTAGGTGCCGATCGTGGGAATGAACTGGCTCACCAAACCCGTCCATAGGCCGAGCGCCAGCGCATAGTCGACGTCGAGGATCTCCAGGACGACGGTGGTGGCGACCGCTGAAGCGAAGGCCAGCACGCCCCGGGAGTAGATGTAGCCACCGGTCTTTTGGATGGCTATCTCCCATCCGTGAGCCACTCGTTCCTGACGGCTAGCTGGCAGAAAGGACAACACGCTCCGCCGGAACCGGGGTCCGTCGGCGACCATGTAGAAGGTGAAGAGGGCGATGGTGAACAGGTTGAACAGCAATCCCAGAGCAGAGATGCCCAGATCGAGCGCCCGGGTCCCCAGATCTGTGGCCAGACCCTGGACGTCTTCGCTCTGCACCTCCTTGACCAGTTCGTCGGTCTCGAACTCCGTGTCGAAGCGGTCGTTCACCTGGTGCTCGATGCGCTCGACCCGGTTGGGAAGGTCTTCGATGAAGTCGGACACCTGGGTGAACAACGCCTGTCCAAGCAGGATCAGGAAGGCCACAGTGGCCACCAGCGAGCCGACCATGACCATGCCCGTGGCCAGACCGCGCCGGATGCCGTGACGGTTCAGCCAGTTGACCGCCGGCTCGAGGGCGAAGGACAAGAACAGCGAAACCACCAGGATCACGAGGAACGACTGAAGCTCCTGGAGCAACCATCGGATGGTGACCAATCCGGCTACGCCGAAGAGAAAGACCACGATGGCTCGTGGCACCCAGGCCGGCATGGCGTCACCAGCTACGGTTCGGACCTCGGGCGTTGGACCCGTGTCGGTTGCCGCGGTCTCAGCCGGCGCGGTCGGTTCCTGCACGGTTCTGACATTGGCATGTCAGAACACTCGCCGGGGGGATGGCTCAGCCTCCCTGCATCTGGGCCACCCTTGCCTGCACCATCTCGTCCTCGACCGGATCGGTGAACCCGTCGGGGATCGGTAGGCCGTTGCGAAGCCGGTAGCGAGACAGCTCGAGAACCTCGTCGGCCTGGACGGTCTGGTTCCCGCGGGCCAGGTTCACAACCGTCTGGTCCTGACCTCGGTCAACGGCCTCGGCCGCCATGTGCATTCCGCCCAGGTGATGCTCGCTCATCAGCGCTATCCACAACGCGGCCGCTTCTTCGCCCGAGGCCTGGCGGAGCTGGCGCATCTGGTCCTCGGTGGCAAGGCCAGGCATCTCGTCGGGGGCCATGGCGTGACCCATCCAACCCATGACCGTGTCATCGGGCGCCGACCGATGACCGAACCGGTCCAGGGTGGCGTTGAACACCCCTTGGTCGAAGCGTTGGCTGATCACGATCTCCTGGGCGTACTGGAGCAGGTCGGAGTCGACGTCTTCCTTGCCCAACAAGAGCAGCGACATCTGGATGGCCTGATCGTGGTGCAGCGTCATGTCCTGCATGAAGCCCACGTCGGCCGAATTGAGCGGATCGCTCTGGCGACCTCCGACTGCCCAGCCGATCGCCCCGGCCAGGAACGCCACCGCCGCCACCAGGACGGCCAGCCGACCCGGCCCCATACCGCTGCGTGTCGTTTCCGTGCCGTGGTCGCCAGAGTGATCCATCGACGTCTCGCCCTCGGTGCTGCTCACGACGCTAGATCCTGCCAGAGCTGACGCCGTTGCCAGCTGTCACGTCCGTCACCGACCAGCACCGACGCGGCACTTCCGGCGACGTGTCCGACAACACGTTGACAGTCCCTACCTACCGGTAGGTAGGCTGCACGGAACACCGGTCTCCGACCCCTTGAAGTGAGATCCCATTGAGCATCCTCCACGGCATCGAACGGGCCCCCGAAGAGCGCGTCAACTGGAAGACCAGCTTCCCGTTCTTCTTGGTCCACGCCCTCGTCCTGCTCAGCTTCTGGACCGGCATCACCCGAACAGCCGTGGTGTTGTTCCTCGCCCTGTTCTGGGGCCGGATGTTCTTCATCACCGGGGGTTACCACCGGTACTTCTCTCATCGCAGTTACAAGACCAACCGGGTCTTCCAGTTCATCTTGGCCTTCGGAGGCGGATCGGCGGCACAGAAGGGTGCCCTGTGGTGGGCCAGCCACCACCGCAACCACCACCGCTACAGCGACACGCCCCTCGACCTCCACTCGCCGCAGAAGGGTTTCTGGTGGAGCCACGTCGGCTGGATCCTGTGCGACAAGAACAACGCCTGGAACCCCGACGACATCCGTGACTTCAACAAGTTCCCGGAGCTGCGCTTCCTAAACAAGCACGACTGGATCCCACCGTGGACCGTGGGTGTGGCGTCCTACCTGATCGGTGGCTGGAGCGGCCTAGTGTTCGGCTTCCTGGGTTCGACGGTGGCCTTGTGGCACTGCACGTTCTTCGTGAACTCGCTGGCGCACGTGATGGGCCGGCGCCGCTACGCCACCACCGACACCAGCCGCAACTCGGCCATCATCGCCTTCCTGACCATGGGCGAGGGCTGGCACAACAACCACCACTACTACCAGGCCGCCACCCGCCAGGGTTTCTTCTGGTGGGAGTTCGACGTCACCTATTACATCCTCAAATCACTGAGCTGGATCGGCGTGGTACGGGACCTCAAGGAGCCGCCGGCCCGGGTGAAGTCCGCAGCCCGAATCCGCGACGGCCAGTTCGACATGGGCATGTTCAAGGCCCATTGGGCCAAGGCCGGCGCCGCGCTGGCCAACGTCCGAGCCGGGGCCCGTGCCGGCGAGGTCGACGTCGACCTTCTGGCCCACGATCCCGAACTGGCCAGCCGCCGTGAACAGTTGGAAGACCTGATCGCTGCTCAGCGTGCTGCCCTGCACGAGCACGTGCAGACGGCCCTAGCCCATGCCGAGGAGCTCGGACGCCTCAGCCGGCGCCAAGAACGTCAGATGGGAACCGTCGACTGACGGTTCGAGTTGAACCGAACGGCTGAGCCCAAGGGCTGAGCCGTTCAGACAAGGGCCTACTCCAGGCCCTTCTCCAACTTGGTGAGGGCGGCTTCCTCGCTCACGTTCAGAGCGAAGCTCAGCTCAGACACGAGGATGCCACGAGCCCGCTCCAGCATGGACTTCTCCGCAGTGGAGAGACCCTTACCCTTTTCACGCAGGGCCAGGTTCCGAACCACTTCGGCCACCTGGTACACGTCGCCTGACTTCATCTTCTCCTGGTGGTTCTTGAACCGGCGGCTCCAGTTGGCCGGCTCGCGCACGTCTCGCTTGGCGATGAGCCGGAAGAGGTCGTCCACGTCGGACTTGGAGATCGGCGGGCGCATGCCCACCTCCTCTGCCTTGTCGACCGGCACTGACAGGGTCAGATCACCGTGGACCATCTCTAGGACGAAGTACTCCTTGGTCTCGCCCTGATGCTCACGCTTGAGCTTCTTTTTGATGATGGCAGCGCCGTGGTGCGGGTAGACCACGCGATCGTTGACCTTGAAGGACATCTGGCTCCACTTTGATCGGTGCGATCCACGGATGGGGGCCTCCATTGTGCCAGACCGCCCGCCAACCCAGAGAACCCGATGAAGTTGCAGTAAGGGTGCAAGTTCATCGGTTCGTGCGTATTGTCGTGACATGTCCAGCCCCACCGCCGAGCCCGACGCCGAGTCCGACCCCGGACTGAACCCGTTCGAGCCCGGCTACTACGACAACCCCTACCACCAGTACAGCCGCCTGAGAGAACAGGCTCCGGTCCGCCGCACCCAGGGCGGGCCCTGGCTGATAACCCGGTGGGACGACGTCCACACCGTGCTCCGACGCCCCAACACCAGCGTCGACGAACGGCGACTTCCCGACGGTGGCTGGCGACGGGAGAGCCTGCTGGCCCTCGACCCCGATCGAGCCCAAAGGGCGAGCCACGCCATCTTGAACATCGATCCACCCGACCACACCCGGCTTCGACGCCTGGTGTCCAAGGCTTTCACCCCACGTGCCGTGGAACAGATCAGAGCCCGTACCGCAGAGATCACCGATCAGATCCTCGATGACCTAGCGGAGCGAGATGAGGCGGTCGACCTGATCGCAGAACTGGCCTTCCCGCTGCCGTTCACCGTCATCTCCGAGCTGCTCGGCATGCCCGAAGGAGACCGCGACCAGCTCCGGGCTTGGTCGCACACCCTTACCCAGGTGCTGGACCCACTGCTGCTGATGGCCAACGGAAAGGCCATCTTGGAAGCATCGGACCGGATGAACGAGGTGGTGACCGACGCGGTGGAATGGAAGCGGGGTCGAGATGACGACGACCTGTTGACCGCCCTGATCCGCGCCGAGGACGACGGCGACGTCCTGTCGGACCATGAACTGATCGACAACGTCACCCTGTTGTTCCTGGCCGGCCATGAGACCACGGTGAACCTGATCGGAAACGGCACCAACGCGCTACTCGACAACCGGGACCAGCTGGATCGCCTGAGGTCGGACCCCTCCCTCGATGCCAACGCCATCGAGGAACTGCTCCGCTTCGACAGCCCTGTCCAGTTCTCCCGGCGGATCGCCACCGAACCCTTCGAGATCGATGGCCACCAGGTCGAGGCCGGCCAGATGGTCATGACCGGCCTCGGCGCTGCCAACCGGGACCCGGCCAAGTTCGGCCCCGATGCCGACCGACTCGACCTTGGCCGTGCCGATGCCCGCGAGCACGTCTCCTTCGGCAGCGGCGTCCACCACTGCCTGGGCGCGGCCCTGGCCCGATTGGAGGGCCAGGAGGTGATCGGCCGACTGGTCCGCCGCTTCCCACAGATGGAGCGAGCCGGAGACCCCGTACACAACCAGCGGTTGATCCTGCGCGGCTACGACCACCTCCCCGTGTCACTCACCTCCTGACTACGGATCAGAAGGTTGGGGGTTCGAGTCCCTCCAAGCGTGCTGCGCAGATGCGCTGATCAGAGGCGGTCCCCGGTTCCGGAGGCCGCCTCTTGCGCTTCCCAGGAGGGCCCGACCTCTAACGGGTCTTCTAACGGACCGGTTGGAATGGGCTGAACGGGCTGTGATTGCTCGCACCTGGATGGCACGAAACTGGCCGAGCCGCGGGTCGCGAGCGGGGTAGACCGGAGCCCATGCCAGCCGACGAGGAGATCACCGTCGCCGAGGCCGCCGACCTCATGAACGTCTCGATGCCCTACGTCCGTGAGCTCCTCGAGCGCGGCGATCTGCGCTCACTCGAGCGGACCGACGTCGCCGACCATCGGGAGGTCGACCGCACCCATCGACTCGCTGCTGTCCACGCACTTGCCTCCGAAGCCCAGGAACTCGGGCTGTACTGATCTCCGAGCCGTCGACGACCACACGGGTCAGGCCGGCGGGGCGACAAGCTCGAACGCCTCGACGTGGCTCGGGCGCACGACGGTGAAGTGAGGCCGGTCGACGGTGGCGAGCCGCCGCGCCTTCAGTCGCTCTGCGATGGCGACAATGCTCGCGTCGGTTCCTCCCAGCGGCAGGTCCCGGTACCTGTCGACAAGTTCACGGATCCGGACCCCGTCGTCGGTGGTGAGCGGCTCCACGCGGAGCGACCCGTCGAGGAAGGCCCCTGGCGTTCGGCGTGTGCCTGGCAGACGATGCGCTGCTTTCGCCAACGCCGAGGGCAAGCCGTGGCGGCCCTACGTGTGCACCAACCGGTTCGGTCGCCTGCGACCCAAGCTGGACCTTGAGCACGTCCGTTTGCACGACCTCCGCCCCTTCGTGGCGTCGGTGCTCATCGACGGCGGCCGACCCCGAGGAGCTCCTTCACCACTCCCGACGTCCCTGCCAGTCGGACGGCGTCACGAGCCGAACGCACCGCTGACCTGCTCAGCCTCTTTTGGCGGAGGGCCGAGCAATCGCGACCCTCAACCGATTTCACCATGGTGCTCTCGTGTCGCTCGAGGTCGACGGCGAGACGGCAAGCTCAGTCATCTTCTGGGGATCTGGCACCGGTGCAGACCTGGGCGAAGGCCCCGGAATCGTGTCGACTCGGTTCGCCTTTGATGGCGGAGACCTGGTGGTCGCGAACCCAGTCGCCGAGGAGGCTGGGCGCGGCTTTCGTCTACTCGTCGCCGATGACTTCTCGATCACGGGCTGTGGACCGCAAGACGATCGGACCGACCTCTTGGCGGCGTCCTTTGGCGTCTCCTTCGAGCTCGACCCCGTCACGGCCGAAGTAGATGCGGCCTCTTGCAATGGCTGCGCGTGAGCGCCCTCGCTGAGCCCGGAGCCGACTGCAAGGCTTCCTCCCAAGTTTGGGGGCCGCCTTCGTTCCGTGGCATCCGCAACGCGCATCGGAGCCATGGAGCGAAACGCGTGCCATGCCGCCCGAGTCGGTCCGTAGGGGCAACCCCGTCCTCCGATCGATCTTCGACCGCGTGCTCGCGCCTCAGCTTCAGGCCGAGACCGCCAAGTCGCTGATCGTGGATCGCCAACCTCGCTCACCGGTACTTCGACACCGACCACGCCATCGTCGAGGACGTCGTCGACACGACAACACGAGACGGACCCACGGGATCCGCCTACGGATAAGAAGGTCGGGGGGTTCACCCGTCGCCGACGAATCTGGCTCGCTTTGTCCAGGTGAACAACGCCAAGCCTGTGCCGACGAGGATCGCGACAGTGATCAACATGAACTTCACCGAAGCAAAGGCGGCAGCAACAGCAGGCCATGGCTGTTCGGTGAAGCCGTTGGCAACACGTAGAAGAGCAACGTTTTCCACGGCGTCGCACGCCGCTGCGATCAACGCGCCCATCGCTGCCAACCGACCCAGCCGCTCCAATCCCCTGTATCCGCGCTCCCCTGCTCTAGCACCCTGTACGACACAAACGCCAGCGACGAACGCGCCGTAGGCAAAGAGGAACGAGAAGTCGATCAACAAGGTGGTCCGTGCTGAATTCATGCCGTCGGGACCTAGCTTGGAGTTGTGCTCGGCTGCCCGATCCGGCGTCCGCGATAGCTCGTAGGCGACGATGTCGACTCCTCGGTCTGCCATCGCTCTGGCTGACGGCACAGCGGCCGCTCCGGTCAGGACCACCAACGCGAACAGGCCCCACAGGATCAACCCGCGCTTGGGATGGCGCAACAAGGCTATGGGCGTCAGACGTCGAGGAAGCGGCGGGTGGCCAGCACCGAGCTGGACACGCTCAGCAGCACCGCGGTGAACAGCACCGCGAAGCAGGCCAACACCACATCCCCCGACTCGATCGAGAAGGTCTGAAGCAGGGTCAGACCCCGGCTCCTGTTCATGAGGGTATGGATCCAGTTACGGGCCAGGAAGACAAAGCCCACCGCCAACACGCCACCGAAGAGGCCCTGCACCAACCCCTCCAGCATGAACGGCACCCGGATGAACCAGTTGGTGGCCCCCACCAGCTTCATCACCTCGATCTCGCGGCGACGGGCGAACATGGCGGTACGGATCGTGTTGAGGATGAGCAGACTCGATGCCACCAACAAGAACACCGCGAACACGGTCAGACCGTTGTTGACGAAGGTGGTGAGACCCTTGATCTCCCTGATCACGTCGGTGGCCGCCTTCACGTCGTACACGTTGGGACGCTTGCGGTAGTACGAGACCAGGCTGGTGACGGTCTCCACGCTCTTGTCTGTGGGCTCCACCCGGAAGCTCGTGGGTAGGTCGGTCTTGCGGACGTTCTCCAACATGGCCTCGTCGTTGCGGAAAAGGCGCCGGAAGTCGGCCCACGTCTCCTCGACGTCGATGTAGTCGATGCGCTTCACGTTGGGGTTGCGTTCCAGATCGGCCCTGACCTGAGCCAACTGCGCTTCGGTGATCTCAGGTTCGACGAAGACGATGAACTCGACGCCTCCTTCGAACCGGCGGGTCATGTTCTGGGCCCCCTGTCGGACCAGCACCGCTGTCCCCACGATGGCCAGCGACACGAACACGGTAAGGATCGACGCCACCGACAAGGTGGGGTTACGGGTCAGGTTGGCGGTGGTCTCCCGCAGTACGTAGTTGCCGTTGATGGCCATGTCAGTCCCTGATCACTCGTAGACGCCGCGGGCCTGGTCGCGGATGATCGTGCCTCGGTCCAACTCGATCACCCGGCGGCGCATGGTGTCGACGATGCTGCGGTCATGGGTGGCCATCACCACGGTGGTACCAGTCCGGTTGATGCGGTCCAGGAGGCGCATGATGCCCACCGAGGTCGCCGGATCGAGGTTGCCGGTCGGTTCGTCTGCCAACAGGATCAGCGGCCGGTTGACGAAGGCCCGGGCGATGGAAACCCGCTGTTGCTCGCCGCCCGACAACTCGTCGGGGTAGTTCCCGTGTTTCTTGGACAACCCGACCAGGTCCAGGATGGCCGGGACCTGGGTTTTGACCACGTTGCGAGGTCGACCGATCACCTCGAGGGCGAAGGCGACGTTCTCGTAGACGGTCTTGTTGGTCAGCAGCTTGTAGTCCTGGAAGATGCAGCCGATGTTGCGGCGCAGGTATGGGATCTTCCATGCGTTTAGCTCACCGATGTCTTTGCCGGCCACGAAGATCCGTCCCGAGGTGGGGATCTCCTGTTTGTTCATAAGCCGGATCATGGTGGACTTACCCGACCCCGACGGGCCCACCAGGAACACGAACTCGCCCTTGGCGATGTCGGCGTTGGCTTCCTTTAGGGCGATGACGTCGCCCTTGAAGGCCTTCGACACGTTCTCGAGTTTGATCATTCCGGCGGTTGCCCTCAGCGGTGGAAAGTGGTGCGGCAGGAGTTCCCCGAACCGGAAGGAAACGTTACCAAGTGGTTACGACAGCTCCGCGGCACCCCGCGTGGCAATCGAACACCCGGCTCTTGAGGGCGACGATCAGACCGACCCCAGCGACTCGGCCCGCTGCCAGCGCAGGAACGCCTCCATGAACTGATCGAGGCTGCCATCGAGCACCGAGTCGACGTTGCCGGTCTCGTGTTCGCTGCGCAGGTCCTTGACCATCTGGTAGGGCTGCATGACATAGCTGCGGATCTGGGAACCGAACCCGACCGAGCGCTGCTCGCCACGGATCGCGGCCAGCTCGTCCTCTCGCTTCTGGCGTTCCAGCTCGGCCAGCTTGGCCTTGAGGATCTGCATGGCCCGATCCTTGTTCTGGTGCTGGCTGCGCTCGTTCTGACAGGAGGTGACCACTCCGGTGGGCAGGTGGGTGATGCGAACCGCCGAGTCGGTCACGTTCACATGCTGACCGCCTGCCCCCGAGGACCGATAGGTGTCGATTCGGAGGTCCTTGTCGTCCACCTCGATGTCGGGAACGTCCTCTAGGAACGGGGTGACCTTGAGGGCAGCAAACGCGGTCTGGCGCTTGCCCTGGGCGTTGAACGGGCTCATCCGCACCAGACGGTGGACGCCGTGCTCTGATCGCAACAGTCCGTAGGCGTGACGGCCCTTGACCATGAAGGTGGCCGAGGAGATCCCGGCCTCGGACCCGGCCGAAACCTCGTCTAGCTCCACGTCGAGCCCTTTTCGTTCCGCCCAACGCAGGTACATGCGAAGCAACATGTTGGCCCAGTCTTGAGCGTCGGCGCCGCCCTCGCCGGATTGAACCTCACAGATGGCGTCGCGCTCGTCGTGTTCGCCGGTGAACAGGCTCCGAAGCTCGAGAGAGGCGAAGTCAGCGGCCAGATCGACTAGCGCCTTGTCTATCTCGGCAGCCACTGAGTCGTCGTGTTCCTCACGGGCCAGTTCGGCCAGGGTCTCGGTGTCGTCGATCCTTCCACCCAGGTCGTCATAGAGGTCGAGGTCGTCTGACACCGATGCCAGCTCGCCGGTTACCTTGCGGGCCCGGTCGGGGTCGTCCCACAGGTCTGGGCGCGACGCTTCGGTCTCGAGTTGAGGCCGACGAGCCCGCAATTCGTCGACTTTCAGGTAGGTGGACGCCTCATCGAGGCGTCGGCGCAGGGCCCCGATGTCGTCGCTGACGTCACGCACGGTTCAGGCCGCGCCGTGGCAGTTCTTGAACTTCTTGCCACTGCCGCACGGGCACGGTGAGTTGCGCGGGGTCTTGTCCCAGTCCGACTTCACTACCGGCTGCATGGTCTCGGCTTCGGCCGAAGCCGCCGATGGCGCCGCCGCCGGAGCATCACTGCCCTCGGCCAATGCCTGAGCCCGAGCCGCGGCGGCCAGGTTGCCGCCCGCGCTCGACGGATCCTCGGGGCCACTGGTGGCCAGGTCCTTGACCGCAGCGGGCTTCTCGGCCTCTTCCTTGACGACCTGCACCCGCATCACGTGCTTGACGAAGTCTTGGGCGATCGAGGTCATCATCTCGCCGAACATCTCGAAGCCTTCCCGCTGCCATTCGACCAGCGGGTCGCGCTGGCCCATGGCCCGCAGGCCGATGCCGTGCTCGAGGTAGTCCATCTCCAACAGGTGCTCACGCCACTGCTGGTCGATGATGTTGAGCATCACCTGACGCTCGATCTGGCGCATCATGTCCTCGCCCAGATCATGCTCGCGCTTCTCGTAGTAGGCGACAGCTTCTTCGAGGAGCATGGTGTTTAGGTCACCGGTGTCGCCGGCCTCGCCAAGCTGCTCGACGGTCAACTCGCTGGGCCAATAGGTGTTGATCTCGCTGTGCAACCCGTCGATGTCCCACTCCTCATCGGCGATGTCGTTGACGCAGAACTTGGCGACGGCGGCCTCCACCGCATCCTCGAGGTAGTCGAGCGTTTCGGCCCGAAGGTCGGCGTCTTCGAGGATCTGATCACGACGCTTGTAGATGACCTTGCGCTGCTCGTTCATCACCTCGTCGTACTTGAGCACGTTCTTGCGGATCTCCGCGTTGCGCTGCTCGACGGTGTTCTGCGCCCGCTCGATGGCCTTGGTGACCATCTTGGCCTCGATTGGAATGTCGTCGGGTAGAGCCCGGCCCATCACCCAGTTCATGGCGCCGGTGGCGAACAGGCGCATGAGTTCATCTTCGAGCGACAGGTAGAAGCGGCTCTCACCGGGGTCGCCCTGGCGTCCGGAACGACCACGAAGCTGGTTGTCGATGCGTCGGGACTCGTGGCGTTCGGTACCGAGCACGTAGAGGCCGCCTAGCTCACGAACCTTGGCCCCTTCGGCGTCGGTCTGCGCCTTGTACTCGACCAGCAACGCCTCGAAGCGGGCCTTGCCTTCGTCGGTCTCGGGATCTAGGCCTTCGGCTCGTACGTCACGGGTGGCGAGGCCCTCAGGGTTTCCACCCAGGAGGATGTCGACGCCTCGACCGGCCATGTTGGTGGCCACGGTGATGGCGTGAAGCCGCCCGGCCTGAGTGACGATCTCGGCCTCACGGGTGTGCTGCTTGGCGTTGAGCACCTCGTGGGGGATGCCCCGCTTGGTGAGCATGCGCGAAAGCTTCTCGGACTTCTCCACCGAGATGGTGCCGACCAGCACTGGCTGTCCGGTCTCGTAGCGCTCGGCTAGGTCGTCTACGACCGCCTCGAACTTGAAGTCCTCGCTCTTGTAGATGAGATCTGGTTGATCGATGCGCTGGATTCCCCGGTGGGTGGGGATCGGCACCACCTGGAGCTCGTAGGTGCTGGCGAACTCGGCCGCTTCGGTGACCGCGGTGCCGGTCATGCCCGACAGCTTGTCGTACATGCGGAAGTAGTTCTGGAGGGTGATGGTGGCGAGGGTCTGGTTTTCCTCTTTGATCTTCACCCCTTCTTTGGCCTCAACCGCCTGGTGAAGACCCTCTGACCACCGTCGCCCCTCAAGGATGCGGCCGGTGAACTCGTCGACGATCTTCACCTCGCCGCCCTGGATGATGTAGTCCTTGTCTCGCTTGTAGAGCTCCTTGGCCCTGAGCGCGGCCTGGAACTGGTGGACCAGGTTCTGTTGGACGGCGTCGTACAGGTTCTCGAGACCCAACGCCGCCTCCACCCGAGCGACCCCTTCCTCGGTGGGCGCCACGTTGCGCTTCTCTTCGTCGACGTCGTAGTCGACGTCTCGCTTGAGGCCGCGAACGATGCTGGCGAACTTGTAGTAGAGCTGGGCGGCGTCGGCGACCTTGCCCGAGATGATCAGCGGCGTGCGGGCCTCGTCGATCAGGATCGAGTCGACCTCGTCGACGATGGCGAAGGCGTGACCCCGCTGGGTCTTGGCCTCCTTGGTGGTGGCCATGTTGTCGCGCAGGTAGTCGAACCCGAACTCGTTGTTGGTCCCATAGGTGATGTCACACGCGTACTGGGTGCGCTTGAAGGCGGGGTCGTAGGTATCGGGCAGGATCAAGCCGATGGTCAGACCCAGCCATCCGTGGACCCGCCCCATCCACTCTGCGTCTCGCCGGGCCAGGTAGTCGTTCACGGTGATCACGTGAACGCCCTTGCCGGTTAGTCCGTTCAGGTACACGGGCAGGGTGGACACCAGCGTCTTGCCCTCGCCGGTCTTCATCTCGGCAACCCAGCCGAAGTGCAGAGCGGCGCCACCCATCATCTGAACGTCGTAGTGGCGTTGGCCGATGGTGCGACTTGCGGCCTCTCGCACGACGGCGAATGCGTCGAGCAGCAGGTCGTCGAGGTCGGCGCCGTTGTCGAGCTGTTGGCGCATGTCTCCGGTGCGGGCCCGAAGGTCCGCATCGGAGAGCTTCTGAAGCTCGGCTTCGCGCGAATTGATGTCGGGGACGAGGCCCTGCAAAGCCTTGAGCTTGCGGCCCTCACCCACCCGGAGGAGCTTGTCGAGTACACCCATGAGGTAGGCGAGTCTAGGGGCCGGTGGCCGCTGGTGATACTCCGCCACACCTCTGGCCGATGCCCGGTCGTGGTCCGGCTCCCTAGGATCGGGCGTCATCGCTCAGACCCGATGGTCTGGCCCTGTGAGGAGAAGCTGTGGCCCGCCACCAATACGCCGTGTTCGCCGACGGAACCCGCGCCCACCACCACGTCGAGCTCAAGGTCCGCCCCGGTGCCAAGCCCGACGCCATCGCCCGAGCCCTGATCGAGGTCAGATCCGTCGGGGCCGACCACCTGGCCAACGGATCGGTGAACCTGGCCCTCGGTTTCGGTCCCCACTTGTGGGGTGAGCTAGCTCCCGACCGGGTTCCCGACGGTCTGCGGGACTTCCCCGGCTATCGCAACGAAACCGCGGGTCAAGATGTCCCCGCCACCCAGACCGACCTGTGGCTGTGGGCCCACGGTTCCGGGCCCGACACCGTGTTCGACGTGATCCGGGCCGCCGTCGCCGCCCTCGATCCGGTAGCCGAGATCGTGTTGGACCAGCCCTGCTTCGTCTACCACGACTCCCGTGACCTCACCGGCTTCATCGACGGCAGCGCCAACCCCGACCCCGACGATGCCCCCACCGAAGCCGAGATTCCCGCGGGCCAGGTGGGCGAGGCCGGAACCTTCGCCATGACCGTTCGCTACGAGCACGACCTCGAAGCGTTCTGGGCGCTCGACGTGGCCGCACAGGAGGACGTGATCGGCCGGTCGAAGTCCGACAGCGTGGCCCTGCCGGCCGAGCGTCGACCGAGCGACTCTCACATCACCAGAGCCGAGGCCGCCGACGCCTCGGGCGACGAGCTGGTTGTCTACCGCCGCAGCGTGCCGTTCGCCGATGCCACCATTCAGGGCCTGCACTTCGTGTCCTTCGGCCGAGATCTGGACCGATTCGACCTTCAGCTTCGACAGATGTACGGGCTGACCGACGATGGCGTGGTCGACCGACTCCTGGCCTTCACCCGAGCCCGTACCGGGTCGTTCTGGTTCTGCCCCAGTGTGGAGGACCTGGACGCGGTGGCACCGCTGCCCCCCGACCCCGAGGACTGACCAGACCGACCCAGTCGGGCCGGATCTGGTCAGGTCGGGTTGGATCTGGTCAGGTCAGTCGGCCTCGTCGATCAGGCCGACGTGGCCGTCGTCTCGGCGGTAGACCACCGCAGCCCGGCTGGTCTCCGCGTTGGTGAAGAAGAAGAACCCGTGGCCGAGCAGTTCCATGCGCTCTACCGCCTCCTCGGCGGCCATCGGGAACATGGCGAATCGCTTGGACTTGACGATCTTGAGCTCGGTCACAGCCTCATCGGCCACGTCGAGCTCGGGTTCGGCCACGGCCGCAGCCACCTCGGCGGCTGACACAGCCGCCCCGAGCGCGCCGACGCCCTTGTGCGCCTTGGGGGCCCCGTGGTTGCGGTTGTTGAGCTTGGTCTTGAGCTTCAGTAGCTGCTGTTCGAGTTTGGCGTAGGCCTTGTCCACCGCCTGATAGCCGTCTGCGGCCTGCACCTTGCACCGGACGTGATGTCCCCGACCCTCGATGGTGACCTCACAGACCTCTTTGTCTGCGATGCGGGGGTTCTTGTGTTCCCAGAAGTGGACCTCGGCGTGGTCGAGACCGTCGAGAAATCGGCTGAGACGCCCGATCTTCTCCTCGGCCATCGTCCTGAGCTTCTCGGGAACATCGGTGTTTCGGCGGCTGACGGTTACCTGCACGAGGGGACCTCCGGCTCGGGTGCTGTTGTGTCTCGGAGCGTAGACCGCCACGACGTCGATCGCTCCCGGCGCGAAGGTGGCATCGACACCACCAGCACAGGACTGAAGACCCTGCCCAGACACCGCCTCGAGTGGTTGACTTTCAGCGGGTGTGAGCCGCGGCCAGACCCACCACTGCCGCCGCTCCACCCCGGCGCAGGGCCGATGCCGCCGCCGCCATCGTGGCCCCGGTTGTGATCACGTCGTCCACCACGATCACCGTCAACCCACTCACGGGGACCCGGGGCGAGAACGAAGGCGCAGCCCACCGCTGTGAGCGTGTCCCCCCGGTTTGAGCCGGGCCTTCGACACGATCCAGAAGCCTCACGGCCGGAAGGCCGAGCCCACGCCCCACCCTTCGAGCCAGGAGCTCGGCATGGTCGAAACCGCGGGCCCGACGCCGAGCCGGGGTAGTGGGTGCCCAGGTGACGACGTCGGCAGCCCCCGGTTCGACCAAGCGGGTCATGGCCCGGGCCAGCCAGACCAGGATCTGTCGCTGGTTGCGGTACTTGACCCGGGCCACCAGATCCCTGGCAATCCCCTCGTAGTCGAGAACGGCCCGACAAGCTGTGACCCCAGGTAGAGGGGCGATGGGCGCCGATGGACGGAGAAGCTTCACGCACTCCCGACACGGCGCCGGCCCGGGCCGATCACACCCCGGACACCTCGACGCCAAGAACACGGCACGGACCTACCCACGATCCCAGACCACCAACCCGCGACATGCTGTAGGCCTAGATCCGCTGGAAGGCAGAGCCTTCCGGCGTCACCCCTCGCCAGCTGGCTCGGGGAGACCCGCCACGGCCGGGTCTCGACCCTCGACGATGCGGTCCACTCGACCAGTGATCATCGGCATCCAGTCCGGGTGGGTCAGGATGTAGAAGCGGCGGGTGAGGATGGCATCAATGACCTGATCAGCAACGTCATCGGGGTCCAGACCATCGGCTATCAACGCCCCCACGAAGTCACCGAAGCCAGCGGTCGGGCCATCGACGTCGGGAGCCGGTGACCCCGGGCGGTTGCGAGCCGCCTCGTGGATGCGCGTCCGCACCCAACCGGGGCACAGCACCGAGACCCCCACCCCAGAGGCGCCGGCCAAGGCCAGATCGGCGAACAGGGTCTCCGACAGGGTGACCACAGCGTGCTTGGAGACGTTGTAAGTGCTCATGAACGGGGGCGAGGTGAGCCCGGCCATCGAGGCCGTGTTCACGATGTGGCCCTCTCCCTGTTCGATCAGCAACGGAGCGAAGGTACGTATCCCGTTGACGACGCCGTACAGGTTGACGCCCAGCACCCACTGCCAGTCCTCGAGCGACTGCGTCCAGACCGGTCCGGCCGAGGAGACGCCGGCGTTGTTGACCACGACGTGGACGGTGCCGAACCGGGCGACAGCGGCGTCGCGCAGAGCCTCGACCTGGACGGGGTCGCTCACGTCGCAAACCATGGTTAGGACCTCGGCGTCTGACCCCAGGCCCACGCTGGCCGCTTCAAGGGCATCGACCTCGATGTCGGCCATCACCACCTTGGCTCCCTGAGCCAACAAGGCGCGGGTGAGCGCCAGCCCGATGCCAGATGCCGCACCGGTGACCACCGCAACCTTGCCCAATAGGTCTTCCACTTCGTTCCCCTTGCTCGCTGGTTGCCCTGACCGGGTGCTGTCGCACTCGACCAGGGCACCCTACGCTTCGGGCGTGAGCGCTCATGTCCGAAACATGGCTGTGACGTTGACCGTCTTGGTGGCAGCAAGTGGTTGTGGGGCAAACGGCGACCGCACCGCCCTGGCCTTCACCCACCCGCGCTGGAACGATGCCGGTGATCTCGTGGTTTCCACCGAGTGCGCCACCGACCTAAGCGTCGAGGTCGGCACCGACCACGGAGGCTCGGACCTGTGGGAGGTGACCGTGTGGGGGCGTCCAGCGATGGGTCGGTGCCGACCTGCCATCGAGGTGAAGTTGCCGGTCGAGGCCAGGACAGCCCGCCCCACCAAGGTGGTCGACGGGACCACCTCCATGGTCGTGGATCTGCCCTGACCTCAACCGGCTACAACCGCTAGGACCCTTAGGAGGCGAGCCGATATGCGAGCCGACCCCTAAATACGGCATGGCTAAACCGAGGCGAAGCCTCGGTCTGATCAACCTCACAGCGACGACGACTGGACCTATCCGCTCGGGTCCTTAGTAGCGGTAGTGCTCGGGCTTGTAGGGACCCTGCACCGACACGCCGATGTAGTCGGCCTGGTCCGGGGTGAGCTCGGTGAGGCGCACCCCGAGCGAGTCGAGATGGAGCCGGGCCACCTTCTCATCGAGCACCTTGGGCAGGGTGTACACGCCGATCGGGTACTGATCGGTCTTGGTGAACAGCTCGATCTGAGCGATGGCCTGGTTGGTGAACGAGTTGCTCATGACGAAGCTGGGGTGCCCGGTGGCGCAGCCCAGGTTCATGAGCCTGCCTTCGGCCAGGATGATCACCGAGTGACCGTCGGGGAACTGGAACTCGTGCACCTGCGGCTTGATCTCGATCTTGCGGACGTCGCTCATGCGGGCCAGTCCGGCCATATCGATCTCGTTGTCGAAGTGACCGATGTTGGCCACGATGGCCTGGTGCTTCATGCGAGCCATGTGCTCGGCCGAGATGATGGCCTTGTTGCCGGTGGTGGTGATGAAGATGTCAGCGGTATCGAGCACGTCTTCGAGGCGAGCCACCTGGAACCCCTCCATGGCGGCCTGAAGGGCGCAGATCGGATCCACCTCGGCCACGATCACTCGGGCGCCCTGGCCTCGCAGGCTCTCGGCACAACCCTTGCCGACGTCGCCGTACCCGGCGACGAAGGCCACCTTGCCGCCGATCATCACGTCGGTGGCGCGGTTCAGGCCGTCGATGAGGCTGTGACGGCATCCGTAGAGGTTGTCGAACTTGGACTTGGTGACCGAGTCGTTGACGTTGATGGCCGGGAACAGGAGCTGCCCTGCCTCGAACATCTGGTAGAGCCGGTGAACCCCGGTGGTGGTCTCCTCGGTGACCCCCAAGATGGCGGCGGCCACATCGGTCCAGCGGGTGGGTTCCTTGGCCACGCTCTCCTTGAGGAGGTTGAGCACGACCGTCCATTCCTCGGAGTCATCCTCGGTGGGCTCGGGCACAACCCCGGCCAGCTCGTACTCCCGACCCTTGTGGACCAGCATGGTGGCGTCGCCGCCGTCATCGAGGATCATGTTGGGACCAGCCCCGTCGGGCCAGCGCAGCGCCTGCTCGGTGCACCACCAGTACTCCTCGAGGGTCTCGCCCTTCCAGGCGTACACCGGCACCCCTTGGGGGTTGTCGATGGTGCCCTCGGGTCCGACGACGACGGCCGCAGCGGCGTGGTCTTGGGTGGAGAAGATGTTGCAGCTCACCCATCGGACGTCTGCACCCAGCGCCACCAGCGTCTCGATGAGCACGGCGGTCTGGATCGTCATGTGGAGGGAGCCCATGATGCGGGCCCCCGCCAGGGGTTGGGCGTCGGCGAACTCGGCTCTGGTGGCCATGAGGCCGGGCATCTCGTGCTCGGCGAGCTGGATCTCCTTGCGACCGAAGCCGTGAAGGGCGAGGTCTGCGACCTTGTAGTCGTCAGGCGAGAGGGTGGGCACGGGGAGACCTCCAGGGTCGAAGTTGGGACTGAATCGGTTCGAGCTGGCCCCAAGGGCGCGCCCGAAGAGAGGGAGGGGCTGGAGCCTGCTGGCTCACCCAGATCAGCCCATCGGCCGCAATGGCCGCCGGGAAGGTTAACCCACCACAGTTCGGCCCGTCACAGGGTGAACGTGTTCTAGTTTCAGGGGAGCGGTGACCGACCGCCCAGTGAAGATCTCGAAGGGGACCATCTCATGAAGTTCTCGATCGCCACCGCCTGGATCGACCCAACTGAACTGCCGGCCATCTCCCGCGAAGCGGACCGCCTCGGGTACTACGGCCTCAGCGTTTCTGATCACGTCGTCAACATCGAGACGCTGCGCACCCCCTACCCCTACAGCGCCGATGGAGAGCGGCGCTGGAAGTCCTTCGATCCCTGGGTAGATCCGATGGTCACCATCGGCGCCCTCGGCGCGGTGACCGAGCGGCTCCGGTTCTTCACCAACGTCTACGTCCTCCCGATGCGAGACCCCTTCACCACCGCCAAGACCGTTGCCACCGCATCGATCTTCACCGGCGGCCGGGTGGCCCTGGGGATCGGCATGGGGTGGTGCGAAGACGAGTTCGACCTGATCGGTCAGCCGTTCCGTCGACGAGGAGCCCGCTCCGACGAGATGCTCGAAGTCTTGGCCACGCTCTGGCAGGGCGGTTGGGTGGAGCACCACGGCGAGTTCTACGACATTCCCCGCCTCGAGATGTCCCCTCCCCCACCGGCGCCGATTCCGATCCTGGTGGGCGGTATGTCCGATGCGGCCCTGCGCCGAGCTGCCCGCCATGACGGCTGGATCTCAGATCTGATCAGCACCGATGAAGCAGCCAGCTGTGTAGCCACCTTGGAGGAGATGCGTTCGGAGTTGGGTCGCACATCGGATTTCGATGTGGTCGTATCGCTCAACGACGCCGTGACCCTCGATCAGTTCCGTCGGGCCGAGGAGGTGGGCGTGACCAACGTTTTGACCATGCCCTGGGTGTACCACGGAGGTTTCGACCTCTCCCTCGACCAAAAGCTGGAGGGCATGCGCCGATTCGCCGACGAGATCGTGACCCCCCTGGCCGAAGGCTGAGAGCCCGCCCCTGGCACCGGCCCGAACCGGTCTGCTGAGACCACGTGCCAGCCGACTGGGGTCTGGCTAGCTCGTGGGTTGGCCCAGGGATTCCGGGACTACTTGACGGCGGTGGGGACGACGATCCCGCCGGTGCTGCCGGTCAGGGGTACCGGCGACGCCGTCAGCAGGAAGTCGTACTGGCCATCAGCCGCGCAGTCGCCAGCCAGATCGTCGAGGAACCAGATCTGCCCTTGGGCCATGCCCATGTCTCGGAGTTGGATCATGTGGACAGGCAGCATCACCGCGGGGTCCTCTGACGGGAAGCACTCCAGCACGAACGTGTCGGTGGCCACCGCCCCCACGTCGTGGCGGTGCAGCCATTCGATCGTGTCGGTGGACAGGCCCGGGCAGATCATGCGGTAGCGATCTCGCTCGCCGATGCGAAGGAAGTGCATGTGCCCGGTGCGGACCAACACGATGTCTCCGGGTTCGATGGTCAGCCCGGTCTCGTCCACGGCCGCATCGAGGTCATCGGCGGTGATCGGGTAGCCGTCTTCGAAGTGATCGACGCCCTTGAGTCGAGCGATGTCGAGAAGCACCCCGCGGCTGACCACCGGCCCGAAGTGCTCGATGCCGAGCCGGCTGGCACCATCGACGGTCACCACCGATGCGGGCGTGGCGTTGTAGAGCTCACCGCCGTAACCGACGTGGCTCAACGCATCCCAATGGGTGGCGGCCTGAACGCCCATGCTCATCTTGTCGTCGCTGGTGGTGAACCCGGCAGGGTCGCCGGTGATGGGCAACGCCACCATGTTCATGGTCAGCGCCGGGTTGTCCCGACCGGGGATGGCGCCGGTCTGGGGTCCCTGGGAATCGAAGGGAATTGCCAACGAGAAGGCGCGGCCTTGGCGGGCGGCGGCCACGCCTCGCTGGACCGCGGCGGTGTCGATGAGGTTGAGAGTGCCCCGCTGGTCTTCCGCGCCCCAACGACCACGGTTGGACACCCGGGCAGCCAGCTCGGTTAGCTCGGTTGGGAGTCCAGCCATGATCAGGCCTCCGCTCCCGCGGCGGAACCGTCGTCAGACCCCTCGGCCACCGTTGGGGACGGGGTGATCACGGGGGTGGGCCCGGGGTCGATGCCGTAGCGGTCGGCCAGGGCCAACGACACCATGTCTCCCACGTAGGCCAGGTCGAGGAGCTGGGCCAAGCTGCCCTCTCCCCCGGCCTGAACGGTGTGGATCCCCACCATCACCTCTTCCATCCACTCCTCGATCAGCGCGAACTGCTCGGCCACCTCCGGCGGTTCCTCGTCGTGACGCAGCAACACCAGCGACATGACTTGGCGGGTGATGTCGCCGTGTTGTCCCCAACCGGCGAGCTCTCCGTGAACCACGTCGGGCAGCACACCCCACCAAGCCGGGGACTTGGCGTTCTGGTTGATCTGGTCCTTCCATCGCATGGCCGCGGCCCGTCCAACACCCGACCCGCCGTAGACCAGCGGCATGGTCCCAGCCAGTTCCCCAGCCAGGTGAGCCATCAGGTTGTCGGGGCTGTCCAGCTCGGACCGGCGGTCGCGAAGTTGGGCGATGGCGGCCGCGATCCATTCCCGGCCCCCCGGATAGAACCCGAGACGATCGAAGGCGGTCAGCACCGGGATGGTCAGTGCTCCGATGCGGGCTCGGGGTGGGACATGGGTCGGGCCGTCTGCGATCGGAAGGAAGACGGTTGGCGACTCGGTGCTGTCGGCCAACGCACCGAGTTGGCCACCGCTGGTCACCGCGAAGAGTTGAGCCCCGGCCTCGACACAAGCGGACGCCACCGAAACGGTCTCAGGCGCGTTCCCCGATGCCGAGATGGCGACGACCAGGGTGGACGAATCCACGAAGGACGGAGGCGAGAAGCCCTTTTGGACCAGCAGTGGAACCGGCATGAAAGGCCCGGCCACCGCGGCCAGCAGGTCACCGACCCAGCCCGCCGCGCCGGTTCCGGTTACCAAGACGTTGGCGATGGAGTCGTGATCGGGAAGCGGGCCGGTGACGGTGAGTCGCCGGAAGGCGGCCTCCACCTGGTCTGGTAGCCCAATCAGGGCATCGGCGAAGCCCAGTGAATCGGGCACGATCTAACCCTCCGACAGGGTGGAACGGACGTTGTCGGCCTTGGCCTTGGCCATCAGTCGTTCGTGCTCGGCGTCGTCTACGGTGACGGCCTCGTCGATGAGCATCACCGGGATGTGGTCGCGGATCTCGTAGCGGCGCTTGAGCCGAGGGTTGTACAGGGCTTCCTCCGACTCGAAGTACAGAAGCGGGCCCTTGTCGTCGGGGCAGGCGAGGATCTCGAGAAGCTTGGGGTCGAGGGCCATGACGGTCATCCCTTGGTGATCAAGTGGAGAAGCTCAGAGGTGTGGGCATCGCACTCGTCTCGAGTACGAGCCTCCAGGTTGAGCCTCAACAGTGGTTCGGTGTTGGACGGACGCAGGTTGAACCACCAGTCACCGAGATCGACGGTCAACCCGTCGAGGCGATCCTGGGTGGCGTCGGGGTGACTGGCAGCGAAGGTGGCCGCCACCGAATCGATCACCTTGCTGGGGTTCGAGACCTGGGTGTTGATCTCGCCCGAATCGGCGTAGCGGTCATAGGGGGACCGCAGCACCGACATCGGCTCGTCTGCGGCGCACAGCAACTCCAGCACGTGCATGGCCGCGATCAGGCCCGAGTCGGCCCGGTAGTTGTCACGGAAGTAGTAGTGCGCCGAGTGCTCGCCACCGAAGGCTGCTCCGGTGGTCGCCATCTCCGCTTTGATGAAGGAGTGGCCCACCTTGGTGCGCACCGGCGTGCCGCCGTTCTCACGCACCACCTCGGGCACCACCTTGGAGCAGATCAGGTTGTGAAGAACAGTGGCTCCGGGCTCCTTGGCCAGCACCCCGGCCGCGACCATGGCGGTGGTCACAGAACCCGACAGCCCCCGACCCTTCTCGTCAACGACGAAGACACGGTCGGCGTCACCGTCGAAGGCGAAGCCGATGTCTGCTCCGACCTCACGTACCCGCGCGCACAGGTCACGCTGGTTCTCGGGTTGGATGGGATCGGCGGGGTGGTTGGGGAAGGTGCCGTCCAGCTCCGGAAAGAGGATCTCCAGGTCAAAGGGCAGCGACTCGAACACGGCGGGTACGACCAGGCCACCCATGCCGTTGGCGGTGTCGGCCACGACCTTGAGGGGGCGGAACTTGGAGACGTCCACGAAGGAGCGGACGTGGTCGGCGAAGTCACCGAGAAGGTCAAGCTGGCGTAGGGCACCGGCCTGAGAGGTCGCCTGCGGCGGTGAATCCACCAGCCTTCGCACGACGTCGAGACCGGAGTCGACGCCGACAGGGCGGGCGCCGGCCAAGCAGAACTTGATGCCGTTGTACTGGGCCGGGTTGTGCGATGCGGTGAACATCGCACCGGGAGCACCTCGCCGCCCCGACGCGAAGTAGACGAGGTCGGTGGAGGCCAGCCCCAGGTCGACCACGTCCACGCCCTGAGAACGAGCTCCCTCGCTGAAGGCGACCACGAGCTCGACGCCAGAGGGTCTCATGTCCCGGGCCACCAAGATCTCTGGCACCGGCCCTCCCTCGTCGAGCGCGAACCGGGCGAAGGCGGCACCGATGGACCGACAGGTGTCGGCATCGATCTGGTCGGGGAACGTGCCCCTGATGTCGTACGCCTTGAAGATGGCGTCTAGGTCTGCCATGGCGCCGAGGACCCTAGTGGATGGTCGAGTCGGTGCCTGTCGCCAACCCGGCCACCAACTCGGGCTGGGCTCGGTATCGGCCTCTTTTCAGATCGGCCCGCATCCGCATCAGGTCGACCATGAGGAGCGATGCGTCACGCACAACCCGCACGGTGGATCGGCCCGAGTTCTCCAGCTCTACGGGGATCTCCACAACCGATAGCCCGTAGCGCTCAGCCAACATGAACAGCTCGACGTCGAAGGCGAACCCGTCGACCCTGGTGAGCGAGAACAGCAACTCGGCAACCTGGGCTCGGAAGCCCTTCAGGCCGCATTGGGTGTCGGCCCGGTGCTGGTGGAGGACCAGCCTTGTCGACCCGTTGACCAAGCGACCGCCAACTTCTCGCAGGGTGCTGGTGGGCACAGTGGTGTGGGTATCGGGGTGGTACCGGTTGCCGACCACCATGTCGGCACCAGCCTCGACCGCCGCCAGCAGTCCGACGATCTGGGCGGGGGCATAGGAGAGGTCGGCATCGGTGAACACTCGGGTCCGGCCTCGGGCCGCCAGCATCCCGGTGCGAACCGCAGCCCCCTTCCCCCGGTTGACCCCATGGGTGAGCACCAGGTCGGCGCTGCTGGCGGCCTCGGCGGTGCCGTCCCCGGAACCGTCGTCGACCACCACCACCTCCAGCTCTCGCCGGTCCAGGTGATCGCTCAGGTCGGCCCGGATTCGCTCGACAGCGTCCGCGATGCGAACTCCTTCGCGGTAGGCCGGGATGATGACCGAGAGCCTCGGCGGGGCGGCCATTTCACCCATGCTCTGCCTCCGTCCCTCCTGCTTCGGTGACCAGAGCGGGACCGGCCCCTGATGTAGGGCCTCCGTCGGCAGCGATCTCGGTGCCTGCGACGTCCACCAGATCACCTGCGGGGCGGTCACCGCCATCGTGATCCGGCCCGTGAACGTCGTCCGCGGTGCCGGGGTCGGGGTCATCGATGTCGGGACCGTCGAGGTCCGAGTCGGTATGGGTGTCGGTGTCGGTCGGGTCGGGCAAGGACAACAGGTCGTCGAGCCACACCGACACCGGCCCTGGAGACCAGGGCGCCACCTCGACCTGGGGTCGGCGGGCCAGGAGCAAGAGTCCTACGAGGCCCAGCAGCGACATGAAGGTGGCGGCCAGGTCGATCGGGGTCCTCGAGTACTCCAGCTTCACCTCGGTCGATGTCGGCACGACCACCATCAGGTTGGGGGTCACCCGGTAGGGGCCGTCGGCACCTTCGGCCACCCAGTTGGGGAAGTAGGAGGTCTTGACCAACACCGGAACTCCCGGGCGAGAGACCCGGAACGATATGGAGCTGCGGTCCGAGACGATGTCGCTCACCTCTACGGAGGGGAGCTTCTGGCGGGGCAGGTCGGGAACCCGGTCCATGGTCCCGGTCAATCCCAGTTGTTGGCGCACCCAGCCCACCGGGCCGCGCAGATCCTCGGGAATCGGTTTGGCCGCGACGCGGGCCCAGTCCTCAGGGCCTCGTTCAGCGATGGGAACGGCCAGTGCTTCGGGATCGAGCATCCACGCCGCCGCGGTGGGCAGCCATCCGTGCTGGCTCTCGTCGATTCCAGTGGCCACCACCGGTTCGTAGTCCAAGGCCGACACCGTCTCGGACCCGGCTACCAGGTAGATGTGCCACGGGCCACTGACCGCGACCTCGGTCAGGTCCGGGTGGGCGCCGGCCGCGGCCACCGCACCCTCAGATGTGGCCATGTAGTACCTGACGCCCAGAAGTTGCAGGTGTCGAACGCCGGCGTCGATGTCGAAGGGCGGGTAGCTCATTCCCCGCTGGGGGTTGGACGGACCCGTCGACAACTCGGACTGCATCAAGAAGTGGTGCGGCACCGACGGGGTCGACTCGAAGTACAAACCCTCCTGGCTACCGATGCAGCCGTCGGTCCAGTACGGCAGCAGCATGACGGCCATGGGGGTGCCGTACCCCTCGAGGCGATCGCGGGAGTACTCCCAGAACGCTCTTCCACAACCAAGGTCAGGGTCGGCCCCGATGTCGCTCATGGTGGCCATGAGGTCCCGGTACTCCGCCCAACCCCCGGAGTTGCAAGTTGTCTCGCTGTTGGCGGCGTCGCAGCCTTCGGGACGGGCCTGCTTGCGCTCCAGTCCCGAATAGTTCCAGGCCGCCCATCCCCCCACCGGGTTCGATGAGGTCGTGGAGAACAACCAGAAGCGTGACTCGACCTTGCCATCTTGGGTCGGTGTCCGCCTCACCACCTTGACCCCGAAGACCTCGGTACCTTCCAGCACTCCCGACAACGGGAGGGCCGTGTACAGGAGTACCCCGAATACGGCCAGAGAAGCCATGGGGGCAGTGATCGTTCGCAGCGGCCGTTCCGGGCGACCGCTGCCGGCGATGCCCAACAGCCGGATCACCTCGGCGGTGCCGATCGCGGCAAGAAGCGCCACCGACAGGTACATGAACGGCAACAGCCTCGCGTTCCACAGCCGGGCCTGGGGCATGAACGAGAAGGCCACCCACACCGCGCCCCAGGCCAAGCCCAAGACCATTCCCACCGAATAGCGACGGACGATCGACAGGATCACACCGAGGAAGGCCACCACCATCAACCACTTGAGGCCCGGCGGGATCAGGTAGTACCAAACCGAACCCTGGTCGCCCGAAAGAGCCATCCCCTTCTCGCTCGACTCGGCGAAGGCGAGCGGCAGCTTCTCCCAGCCCATGTCGTTCACGTAGTGGCTGCGCCAGGCGAACGGAACCACCCAGAACGCGGTCAGTAGACCGGCCACCGGCACCATGGTGGCAAGCCATCGCACCCGCCCCCGATCGGGATGGACAGCCAGCAGAGCGGCGGTGCACGCCAGCACGAAGAAGGCCGGGATCAGGTGGCACAGCCCGGCCAGCGCGAACAGCGCGGCTGCCAGCGCCCGGTGGCGGCCGGTCTTGAGACCCCGGGCCGCTACCCCCAGGTAAAGGACCGACAACGTCAGGCTTATCGAGAAGGCGAACTCGCCGGCCATGGTCGAGTGGAAGTTGCCACCGATGATGTTGCCGGTGTCGTTGTAGAGAGGTTCACGGTTGTAGGCGAACAACAGTGCGGCCGCGGCAGCCAACGGCGGCGCTGGAAAGGGCAGATCGGCGAGCTTGGCGAAAGCCCAGCACGCGACAGGGAGACCGACGAGCCCGATCACGGTGACCAGTTTGAACGCCCGGTTGTAGGGCATCGATGTGGCCAGGACGGTGGCCAGCACCGCGCCGACCAAGATCAGGTGGCGGTAGGGGCGAAGCCGAGGGCGCAGGTACCCCTGGACCGTGGCGAAGGTACCGGCCAGGACCACCGCGACCGTGCCGTACCAGGCCAACCCCACGTGAAGCGCCACGATCATCAACGACGGGACGACCATGTAGAACTGGTATGCGGGGAAGCCGTTGTACCAGTCGGGGGTCCAGCCCGAGAGCCGGCCCTGGGGTAGCAGGTTGTCGAGCAGGTAGCGAGGACCCCAAACGTGGGCGCCCATGTCACCGCCGGTGGGAGTGGTGTCGGCCCACAGAAGCTCGACGTTGAGCGTTCGAAGGACCAAGGCCGTGGCCAGGGTCACCGACAACAACGACACCGCGGCCTCGACCACCCGACCGGGGTCGGCTCTGACGAACTCGACCAGTCGTCGCCATAGGACGGCCACCACCTCGGCGGCGGGGCGAAGCGGCTCGGATCCATCGCTGCCAGATGCAGCCGTAACGGTCACGCCACCGTCGCCTTCGGATGTCTCACCTGCGCCGTTGGGCGCGTCGTGTTCTGCCATCTCGGTCCCGCTCAGTTCAGCCATACCAGACTCACCACCGTCACCAGGTTGAACGCCATGTGCCCCACCACGGCGGCCCAGAGGTTGTCCGAGCGCACCACCAACCACGCAAACACCAGTCCCGCAGCCGTGAGTGCAGGGAACTGTAGGAACTGGAAGTGGGTAGCGCCGAACGCTACCGACGAACCCACAACCGCCCACCTGATGCCGAAACGCTTCTCCAATGCCCGCA
>WBZX01000437.1_pt1 | contig 38210 bp, 32 predicted proteins | sample 5204211 | NCBI WGS metagenome assembly WBZX01 (sample SAMN12344362, study PRJNA552823) | activated sludge metagenome | biome: Activated sludge suspended growth; feature: Nitrification reactor; material: Wastewater; isolation source: activated sludge from nitrification reactor of wastewater...
TCGACGCGCCGCAGGAACGAGCACCGCAGCGGAGTCGGCGCAACGCGCCGACCGCTACTTTTGAGTGGCGCGGCCTGCCCGCCCAGCCCTTTGCCGCACCCGAAACCTGACCGCAACCAACGGCTGCAATGCGCCGCGGGCGGCCTGTCAGGCGAAGACGCCAGCGGTGGGCTGCATGCGGGTGGAGACCTCGCCCAGGTGGTGCAGCGTGTCACCGAACTGCATCTCGAGCATCGTCAGGCGCTTGAAGTAGTGGCTGCTGATGTATTCGTCGGTCACACCGATGCCGCCGTGCAGTTGCGTGCACTGCTGGCCCACGTAGCGCGCCGAGTTGCCGATCTGCACCTTGGCCTGGCTGAGCGCGCGGCGGCGCTGGGCGGCCGGCTCGCCCAGCTTGAGGCTGGCGTAATAGCTCATCGAGCGGGCCAGTTCCAGCTGCATCTTCACATCGGCGATGCGGTGGCGCAGTGCCTGGAAGCTGGCCAGCGTGGTGCCGAACTGCTTGCGCGTGTTCATGTACTCCACCGTGATGGCGGTGATCTTGTCCATCAGGCCCACGCCCTCGGCGCACAGCGCGGCGATGCCCACATCCACCCCCTGCTGCAGGGCCGCAAAGCCTTCCAGCACGATCAGCGCGGCAGGCGTGTTGGCGAGGGTCAGCTCAGCGGCACGGGCGCCGTCCTGGGTGGGGTAGCCGCGCGCGGCCACGCCGGCGGCATCACGCACCACCAGGAACAGCGCGATGCCGGCTTCGTCGGTGTCGCCACCCGACACACGGGCCGGCACGATGAACGCATCGGCCTCGTCACCGGCCGGCACCACACTCTTGGCACCGGTCAGCGTCCAGCCGCCAGCGGACTGCGTCGCGCGGGTCACCACATGGTTCAGGTGGTGGCGGGATGCACGCTCCTGATGCGCCAGCACCACCAGGGCCTCGGCGCCCGCCATGCGCGGCAGCCATTCGGCCTGCAGCGCCTCGGGCGCATGGGCCAGCAGGGCCGGGGCCACCAGGGCGCCGTGCAGCACCGGGGCGTTCACCAGGCCACGGCCCAGTTCTTCCATCACCACCATGGCCTCCACGGCGCCAAAGCCCATCCCGCCATGCTGCTCGGGAATGGCCAGGCCGGCCAGGCCCAACTCGGCCAACTCGTTGTAGACGGCGCGGGTGGCGCCACCGGCCTTGGCCAGTTGGTGGCGGCGCTCGAACCCAAAGCCCTTGCCCACCCAGCGGGCCACGGCGTCGCGCAGGGAGTTCTGGTCGTCGGTGAATTCAAAGTCCATGTCAGGCTCCCAGAACCGTTTGCGAAACGATGTTGCGCTGCACTTCGTTGCTGCCACCGTAAATGGTGGTCTTGCGCATGTTGAAGTAGGTGCCGGCCAGCGGCGCGCAGTGGGCGGCGCCCACGTACTCGCCCTGCCAGCCTGCGTCCAGCGCCTCCTGGATGAAGGGCTGGGCGAAGGGTCCGGCGGCCATCATCATCAGCTCGGTGTAGCGCTGCTGGATCTCGCTGCCACGGATCTTCAGCAGGCCGGCCACGTCCAGGCTCTGCTTGCCGCTCTTCTCGGCCGACAGCACACGCAGCACCATCATCTCCAGCGCCACGATGTCCACCTCCAGCAGGGCGATCTGGTCGCGGAAGCGAACGTCGTCCCACACGCCCTCGGCCTGGGCGATGCGCTTCAAGCGCTCCAGCTCGCGCTTGGCGCGGTTCACGTCGGCGATGTTGGTGCGTTCGTGCGCCAGCAGATGCTTGGCATAGGTCCAGCCCTTGTTCTCCTCGCCGATGAGGTTGGCGGCCGGCACCTTGACGTTGTCGAAGAAGACCTCGTTCACCTCGGGCTCGCCGTCCAGCATCACGATGGGCCGAACGGTCACGCCAGGGCTCTTCATGTCCACCAGCAGGAAGCTGATGCCGGTCTGCGGCTTGCCCTCGTTGCTGGTGCGCACCAGGCAGAAGATCCACTCACCGTACTGGCCCAGCGTGGTCCAGGTCTTCTGGCCGTTGACGATGTAGTGGTCACCTTGACGCTCAGCCCGCGTCTTCACCGAGGCGAGGTCAGAGCCCGAGCCCGGCTCGGAATAGCCCTGGCTCCACCACACGTCACCGCTGGCGATGCCGGGCAAAAAACGCTGCTGCTGCTCGGGCGTGCCAAAGGCCATGATGACCGGTGCCACCATCACCGGGCCGAAGGGCACGATGCGCGGCGCGCCGGCCAGGGCGCATTCCTCTTCGAACAGATGCTTTTGCACGGCCGTCCAGCCTGGGCCGCCGAACTGCTTGGGCCAGCCGTAGCCCAGCCAGCCCTTGCTGCCCAGGATGCGCGCCCAGCGCTGCATGTCGTCGCGGGTGAGGTGCAAGGCGCCGTGCACCTTGGCGCTGAGGTCGGCCGGCAGGTTGGCGGCCACCCAAGTGCGTATGTCCTCGCGGAACGCCAGTTCTTCCGGGGTGAAGTTCAGGTCCATGGGGCTTGTCTCCTGTGAAGGGCGGTTTTTAGCACGACCGTTCGCTTTTGGCCTGTCGCTGCCGTGACAAGGCCGGATCAGGACATTCCCGCCCCGAGGCGGTGCCGGGTTCAGGCCGGCGGCGTGAAGGCTTGCCGTGCCGCGTGGGCCAGCGGCCAGGCGTGGCAGTGGGGCGCGTGGTCGTTGACCATGCCGGTGGCCTGCATGAAGGCGTAGACCGTGGTGGGGCCCAGCCAGACGAAGCCACATGCCTTGAGCGTCTTGGCCAGGGCGGCCGAGGCCTCGGTGCTGGCCTGCACTTTGAGGGTCTTGGGCGTCTTCGTTGGGGGCGGCGGGGCGTGGCGCCAGATCAGGGCGGGCAGGGATTCGCCCTGCTCGCGCAAGGCCAGCGTCGCCCGGGCGTTGGTCATCACCGCTTCGATCTTGCCGCGGTGTCGGACGATGCCTTCGTCCAGCAGCAGCCTTTGCACATCGGCCTCGCCAAAGCGGGCGATCTTCTTCACATCGAACTTGGCGAACGCCTGTCGAAAGCCTTCGCGGCGCTTGAGGATGGTGATCCACGACAGGCCAGACTGGAACAGCTCCAGGCTCAGCATCTCGAACAGCGCCCGCTCGTCGGCCACGGGGTAGCCCCACTCATGGTCGTGGTAGTGGCGGTAGAGGTCGGAGCTGTCGCACCAGGTGCAACGTTGCACGGTCGCTGTCATGGCAGGGCCTCCAGCTGGCGGTCGATGGCTGCCAGGCACTCGGCGGCGTAGGCGCGGTCGCCGGCGTCCTCCAGCAGGCTCTGGCGCTGGGCCATGGACGCGCGGGCCTCCCGCGCCAGGGCACGGTCCCCGGCGGCCAGCGCGGCCAGGGCCAGGGCCTGCCAGGCGAAGCAGAACTCGTAGTCGTCGGCTTCATGGCCCTCGCAAGCGGCCAGCGTGGCGCGGGCGTGGCCCAGGGCTCGGGGGGCATCACCTGCGGCGGCGGCGCACAGGGCCCGTTGCCAGTCGGCGCGCTCTACCTCCAGCCAGCCGCCGCAGGCCGACCAGTGCTGGTAGGCACGCTGGGCGGCCTCCAGCATCAGCGCGGCGGCGGCGGTGTCGCCCGGGGCCAGGTACTCGCGCAGGTCGGCGGCGAGGTTGTTGCACACGGCGGCCAGGGCGCGCGTGGCCATGGTGTCGGCGGCGGGGGCGTGGGTGGCGGCGGCGTCCAGCAGCTGCTGCGCGCCGTCAAAGTCGCGGCGGCGGGTGCGGGCCAGCGCAGCGTTGTAGTGGCCGCGCACGCGTTCGGCGGCGGGCAGGCCGGCCAGCAGGTCGGTGTGGCCCTGGGTGGACAGGGCCAGCGCGGCCTGGGCGCGTTGCAGCGCAGTGGCCAAGGCCGGGTGGCGGGCCTGCTGGGTGGCGGCCGCAGCCAGCAGCGTGCGCAGCGCGGTGCTGTCGTCGGCATGGCCCAGAGCGATGTGCTCGGCGGTGCGCACCAGGGCTTCAAGGTCGGTGCCCAGGGCCTGGGGCAGCAGGGCAGGGGCTTCGGTCAGCAGGCGTGCCAGCGCGGCCTGGGCGTCGCGGGCGTGCAGGCCCATCGCGGCACCCGTCAGTTCGTCCAGGGAAGTGGCGGGTGCGGGCATGGGGGCGCTCAGTCGCGGAAGTTCTTCTGCGTCAGCGGCTGCTCGGGGAACTCTTTGCGCAGCAGTTGGATGGCCAGCTGCAGGTCGTCGCGGTTTTTGCCGGTGACGCGCACCTCGTTGCCCTGGATGCTGGCCTGCACCTTGAGCTTGCTGTTCTTGATGGCACCGGTGATCTTCTTGGCCAGTTCGGCCTCGATGCCGTCCTTGATCTTGTCGATGCGGCGCACCTTGTCGCCGCCCATCTTTTCCAGCTTCTCGCCCTTGGTGAAGAAGTTGATGGTGACGCCCTGCTTGGTGAGCTTGCTCACCAGCACCTCGTAGATCTGGTCGATCTGGAAATCGCTGTCGCCCACGAGGTGGATTTCCTTTTCTTTTTCCTTCAGCTCAACGCTGGCGCTGGTGCCTTTGAAGTCGAAACGGGTGCCCACCTCCTTGATGGCGGTGCTGACACCGTTGTGGATCTTGACCATGTCGGGTTCGAGGGCGACGTCAAAGCTGGGCATGTTTTTTCTCGGTCTGTAGGAAGGGGCAGGCGCGAATCCCTGGGGAAGCGGCGAAAATTCTGCCATGCAAATCGAAGCCGGCGTGAGCCTGAAACCCCTCAACACCTTCGGCCTGCCGGCCACGGCACGCCAGTTGGTGCGCGTTCGCAGCGAGGCGGATGTGCGCCAGGTGCTGGACCACCCCGAGCTGGGCCTGGCCCCCAAGTTCATCCTGGGCGGCGGCAGCAACGTCATCCTCACCCGCGACATGCCTGAGCTGGTGCTGAAGGTGGAGGTACCCGGCCTGCGGGTGCTGCGCGAGACGGCCGATGCGGTGATCGTCGAGGCCGGCGCCGGCGAGCGCTGGCACGATCTGGTGGCCTGGACGCTGGACCAGGGCCTGGGCGGGCTGGAGAACCTGGCGCTGATTCCCGGCACCGTGGGCGCCGCGCCGGTGCAGAACATCGGCGCCTACGGGCTGGAGCTGAAAGACCGTTTCGAGTCGCTCGACACCGTGGACCTGGTCACTGGCCGCACCGTCACGCTGTTCCCCGACCAGTGCGAGTTCGCCTACCGCGACAGCGTGTTCAAGCGCGGCCTGGCGGGCCGCAGCGTCATCACCCGCGTGCGGCTGCGCCTGCCCAAGCCCTGGCAGCCGGTGCTGGGCTACCTGGAGCTGGAACGCAAGCTGGCCGAGACCGGCAACCACGCGCCCGACGCCCGCACGATCTTCCACTGGGTTTGCGAGATCCGCCGTGCCAAGCTGCCCGACCCGGCGGTGTTCGGCAACGTGGGCAGCTTCTTCAAGAACCCGGTGGTGACGCCCGAGCAGTGCCGCGACATCATTGCCCGCGACCCGCACATCGTGCACTACCCCATGCCCGACGGCAGCTTCAAGCTGGCGGCGGGTTGGATGATCGACGCTTGCGGCTGGAAGGGCAAGACCATCGGCCACGCAGGCGTCTACGACAAGCAGGCCCTGGTGCTGGTGAACCGCGGCGGCGCGGTGGGCGCCGAGGTGCAGACCCTGGCCCGCGCCATCCAAGAAAGCGTCTACGGCCGTTTCGGCATCCGTCTGGAGGCCGAACCCGTCACGGTATGAGGCCCAGGCTGCGACACTGGGCCAGGCTGGCCTGCCAGGTCTGCGCCAGTTGCGCGGCGGCCTGCGCGCCCTGCTCGGGCGTGATGCCCTGGGCCAAGGCCTCGAAGCCCAGCGTCAGCTCGGCCATGCCGCGCAGGCCCAGCACCTGGGCGGCGCCCTTCATGCGGTGGGCGGCCCGCTTGAGTTCGGCGCCCCGTTCGCCCGCTCGCAGCATGGCATCCAGCTCGCTGCGGGCTGCCTCGTCGTTGAAGAAGGCCTGCACCAGCGGCGCATAGCCCTCGGGCGAGAGCAGGCCCAGCATCTCGCGCACGGTGTCGGGGTCCAGCAGTGCGGCCAAAGGCTCGGGTTCCGAGGGGGGCGACGTGGGGGCGGTCGAGCGCTGGGCGGCGGTACCGGCCAGCAGCTGCGCCAGCGCGTCGGCCCGGAATGGCTTGGTGATCAGGTCGTCCATGCCGGCGGCTCGCACCTGCTCGCGGGTCATGGACATGGCGTCGGCCGTGAGCGCCACGATCTTCACCTGGCCCAGGGGCGCGGGCTGGCCGCGCAGCGCACGCGTGGCGGCCAGGCCGTCCATGCCGGGCATGTGCACGTCCATCAGCACCAGGTCGGGCTGCTGGCGGCAGGCCTCGGCCACCGCCTCCTCGCCGTTCAGGGCGAAGCGCACGTGGTGGCCCATGCGGCTGAGCAGGGTGCCCACGTAGCGGCGGTTGATCTCGTGGTCTTCGGCCACCAGGATGTCGAGTGGGCCCACCGGGGCCTGCGGCGATGCGGGGTGCAGCGGGTGGTGCAGGTGCCCGCCGGGGTGGGGGCGCGGCGGCGGTTCGTCGCAGGCGGTCAGCGGCAGCAGGGCGCGAAACTCGCTGCCCTGGCCGGGCGTGCTGGTGACGGTGATGTCGCCGCCCATCATGCGGGCCAGCGTGCGCGAGATCTCCAGCCCCAGGCCGGTGCCACCGTAGCGGCGCGAGATGCTGGCGTCGCCCTGGCTGAAGCGCCGGAACAGCTGGCCCAGCGTCTTGGCGTCCATGCCGATGCCGGTGTCGGCCACGCTGAACTCGATGCCCGGCAGGGGCGATTGAACCTGCGTGGCGGTGAGCCGCACCGAGCCGTGCTCGGTGAACTTGATGGCGTTGGACAGCAGGTTGAACAGCACCTGTTTCACGCGGCGTGCGTCGGCCATCACCCAGGTGGGCACCGAGTCCGACACGTTCAGCGCCAGCAACAGGGCCTTGGCCTGGGCCGGGGCCGCCATCACCGCGTCCACTTCCTTGAGCAGGCCGGGCAGGTTCACCGGGGCGGGCTGGATGTCGAGCTGGCCCGACTCCAGGCGAGACAGGTCGAGGATGTCGTTCAGGATGGCCAGCAGGTGCTCGGCCGATTCGGCGGCGCTTTGCACCAGCACGGTCTGCTCGTCGTTGAGCAGGGTGTCCTCCAGCAGCGAGAGGTTGCCCAGCAGGCCGTTGAAGGGGGTACGCAGCTCGTGGCTCATGGTGGCCAGGAAGGCGCTCTTGGCCTGGCTGGCTTGCTCGGCCGCCACACGGGCGAGTTGCAGGTTGCTGGCCAGTTCCTCCAGCTTGGCGTTGCGGCGGCTGTTGGCGCGCCATTGCCGCACCACGATGGCGGCAAAGGCCAGTGTGGTGAGCGTCAGGAATGCGGTGAGGGCAATGCCGGTCAGGATTTCTTCCCGCATGGCCTGGGTGTGCGTCTGGTCTTGCTCCAGCGCCAACAGGCTGGCGAGCACCGACAGGTCGTGCACGGGAAGGCGCAGGGCCTGCAGGCGCAGGTTGACCTGGGCCAGGTCATTCAGGGCAAAGGGGCTGGCCTCGATCACCGGCCCAGCCAGCGCCATGAAGGACTGCAACTCTCTCCAGGTGCGCTGCTGCTTTTCGGTGGGCTGCGGCAAGGTGTGCACGTGCGTGGGATCGATGCGCCGCACCTGCTGGGCAAACATGTCGTAGCGCTGGCGCACGATTTCGTCGGTGTCCGCGTCCTGGCTTTCCAGGGCCTGGCGCAGGGCATCGCTGAGGGCCAGCTGTTCCACCTCCAGCTGCAGAAAGCCCCGGGCGGCCTCTTCGTTGGTGTGGTGCGCGGCCTGGTCCAGCAGTGCGAACTGCCGCCATTCCACCCATGCCACGGCCACCAGCAAAACCAGCAGCACCGTGCCGATCGAGCTCAACCAGCGGCTGCGTGGCGCGCTGCCTGGCTTGGGCGGGTGGAGGGTGTCGCGCACAGGTGGCGTCCGTCAGGGGGCGGCTGATTCTAGGGGCCGGTGCCAGGGTGTCGGCGCCCGCGCCGGTGTCCCCGGTGAGACAGTTTGTGCGGGCAGGCACGGATCGCGATGGACGCTGCGGCGGGCTAGTCTGAGGGCCCTGTTCGACTGCCCCGCTGGAGCCCGCATGATCCCCGCCAACCGCCCGCACCTGAAGCACTGGCCGCGCCGCCTGCCCCAGCAACTGGAGGTGCCCGAGACCACGCTGTGGTTCAACCTGGAGGTGGCGGCGGCGCGCTACCCGCGCAAGGCCGCGCAGGTCTTTTTTGGCCGCGCGCTGAGCTATGCCGAGCTCAAGCGCCAGGCCGAAACCCTGGCCGGCTGGCTGCAGGCCCAGGGCGTGGGCCCGGGCGACCGCGTGGCCCTGTACCTGCAGAACTGCCCGCAGTACGTGGTGGCCTTCTACGCGGTGATGCGCTGTGCCGCCGTGGTGGTGCCGGTGAACCCCATGAACCGGGTGGAGGAGTTTGGCCACTACATCACCGACCCCGACACCCGGGTCGTCATCTGCGGCGCCGACGGTGCGGCCGTGGTGCAGCAGGCGAACGCCGCGCTGCCAGCGGCCCAGCAGCTCAAGGCCATCGTGGTGACGCGCTATGCCGACGCGCTGCCCGAGGTGATCGCCCCCGAACTGGCGCCCTCCGAGGCGCTGCAGGCCTGGTTGCGCGCCGACCCGGCGCTGCCCGAGGGCCCCTCGCCCGTCACCCGCTGGGGCGAGGCCCTGGCCGCCGGCCTGGCCCCCGCCGGCCCGCCGCAAGGCCAGCCCGACGACCTGGCCCTGCTGCCCTACACCTCGGGTACCACCGGCCTGCCCAAGGGCTGCATGCACACCCACCGCACGCTGATGTCCAACGCCGTGGGCGGCGGCCTGTGGGGCTTTGCCAGTGCCGAGACGGTGTCACTGGGCGTGGTGCCCATGTTCCACATCACCGGGATGATGTACGGCGTGCTGGGCCCGGTGGCGGGGGGCTCCACCGTGGTGGTGATGCCGCGCTGGGACCGCGAACTGGCCGGGCGCTTGATCTCGCACTACCAGGTGACGCACTGGACCTGCATCCCCACGATGATCATCGACCTGTTCGCCAGCCCCAATTACCAGAGCTTCGACCTCTCCAGCCTGCGCTACCTCAGCGGCGGCGGCGCGGCCATGCCGCAGGCCGTGGCCGAGCGGTTGCGCGACGAATTCGGCCTCACCTTCGCCGAGGGCTACGGCCTGACCGAAACCGCCGCCCCCAGCCACGGCAACCCGCCCGAGCGCGCCAAGCTGCAGTGCCTGGGCATGCCCATCTTCGGCGTGGACAGCCGCGTGGTCGACCCCGAAACCCTGCAGGAGATGCCCGTGGGCGAGGTGGGCGAGATCGTCACCCGCGGCCCCATGGTGTTCCAGGGCTACTGGAAGCACCCCGAGGCCACGCGCGCGGCCTTCGTCACCCTCGAGGGCAAGGCTTTCTTCCGCACCGGCGACCTGGGCCGCATGGACGAAGAGGGCTACTTCTTCATCACCGACCGCCTCAAACGCATGATCAACGCCAGCGGCTACAAGGTCTGGCCCAGCGAGGTGGAACTGCTGCTGTACCGCCACCCGGCGGTGGCCGAGGCCTGCGTCATCTCGGCCAAGGACGCTTACCGCGGCGAGACCGTCAAGGCCATCGTCGTGCTGCGCCCCGACGCCGTGGGCCAGACCACCGAGCAGGACATCATCGGCTGGGCCCACGAGCACATGGCGGCCTACAAGGCGCCGCGCATCGTGCAGTTTGTCGACGCGCTGCCCAAATCGGGCTCGGGCAAGGTCATGTGGCGGCTGTTGCAGGAGAAAGAGCCGCAGGCCTGATCCGTGAAGGAGTTCTGGTTCTGCGGCGGATGTGTGGTTTTCGGTCCGGCCCGGGCGGCGTCGCTGGCCTTGGGTGTCGTGACCGATTTCACCCGGAGCCCCGGCTTGCGGCGTATTACATCTATTCACACTTGTCAGCCATGACGGCCAGCAGGGATGATCTGCGCAACTGCTGGAAATGGCGTACATCGGTACAGGCCGCCAGCCCCACACAAGGATCCGCTTGACCTCAGCCGACAACGCCACGCCCCGTGACTGCTATCTCGCAGTCACGCCCGTGGGCGTGCTCATGCTGCTGGTCGGCGAGGCGCCTGACATTGACCGCCGCCTGTGCCGCGCGCTGTTGCGCCGGCCGGCCGACCAGCCGTGGGTGGCCACCGATCTGGCCGACCTGCTGCCCGATCCGGGCCGTGTGGCCGCTCAGGCGCTGTACCGGCTGATGTCGGGTGGTGCGGTCGAGGTGGTGACGGTCTGCCCCAGCGACGAGCGCCAGCTGGCGCTGCCGCTGACCGCCGACCTGGAGCGCCTGGTGCGGGACGGTGCCGAGGCCGTGCTGCTGCTGGACGACGCGGGCTTGTTGCTGGCCCATGCGGGCATGAGCGCCCACCAGGCCGAGCTGTGGGCGTCGGAACTGCTGCGCGGGGTGGCCGTGAACGCCAAGGGCGCCGCGCTGGGCCTGATGCTGGACGACGGCTATGAGGCCGTGTCGTGCACCCTGGCCCTGCGGGACAGCCAGGCGGCTGTCAGCCCTGCACTGGTGCCACTGCTGCGGCGCCTGGTGCGCGCGAGGACCCACGCATGAGTGTGATGGACGACTGCACCACCCGGCGCGAGCAGTTTGAGCAAGTGCTGCTGCGCATTGCCGAGCGCTGTGACACCCTTCAAGGTGCCGCGTTGGTGGGCGCCGGCGGCGAGGTGCTGGCCGCCTGTGGCGACCTCTGGCCCGAAGCCGTCGCGCAGCGCGCGGCGGGCTTGCCGGCGCAACTGGACACGCAGCTGGGCCAGGTCTGCCGGGGTCAGGTGCACGAGGCCCTGGTCTGGACCGACACCGGGCCCTGGTACCTGTGCCGCATCGACGATGTCGGCCACGCCCTGGTGCTCAAGGCCGGCCCCATTGAGCACGCGGCCACCCTGCGCTACGCCGGTGGCTTGGCGGCCCACCGCGTTGCGCGCTTGCTCGACCTCTGATACCCCTTTGTGTTGAACAACAAAAGAATGCTGCGGCATTGAGCGGCGGGTCCCCGCGCAACGCCGTCATGTCCGCCCCCAGTCTCGTCATGCCCGCGCAGGCGGGCATCCAGTGTTCGGCTTCGGTGGCGGGGCAGAGGTCGCCGGGTACCCGCCCGACTCCATCTCCCCCCTGCGTCACGCCCTCAGCCGGGCGCGACGCATTCCCTCCCTAAGTTCCGTCGGGCGGATACCCGACACCCTCTGCTTGGAACCGGCGGTGGCGCGCCACCAGTCTGACCGCCACCGCCGGTGGTTGCAGGGCAGTGGCGGTGCCTCCGGACAGAGGGCACATTCGCGTGTGGGTTGACAGCGACGAGGGCCATGGCGGAACAAGAGAGCGCAGGTGCAACCGGGGGCACGGTGCTCGTCCGCGAGGAGCCCGTTGGCCGAGGGTGCCGCCGCTGCGCTGCTGCACCCGACGCTGAAAGACATGGATTCCCGCCCCCGCCTTCGCGGGGGCAGGCTCTGCGCGGGAATGACGAGGTAGCGGCATGCCTTTGACGGCAATGCGCCGATTCGCGGCACGGCAAATCAACTTCTTGATCTTTGAACGCAATGCCGCATGGGTTTTCAGCCGGCGTCGTTCAGCGCTTCCAACTCGTCGGTCAGCGCCAGCCACCGCTCTTCCAGCATCGCCACTTCGGCGCCAATGTGGTTGAGCTGCCGGCCGGCCTCGGCTGTTGCCGCGCCGGTGATGCTGCCGTCCACGATGCCGGCCTCCAGCGCGCTGCGCTCGGCCGAGAGCTTCTCCATGCGCTGCTCGATCTGCGCCAGCTCGTTGCGCAGCGGTCGGGTCTTGGCGGACAGGGCCTGGCGCGCCTGGCCTTGGTTCTTTCGGTCTGCCTTGCGGTCTTCGCGCCCACCACCGCTGGCGGGTTTGGTTGGCGCAGGTGCCGGGGCGGGCGCGGCCGCTTTGGGGGTCGCCGAGGGGGCTGGCGCAGGTGCAGGCGCGGCCACGGCCGCCTTGCCGCTGAGCGCACGCTGGGCTTCGCGGCTGCGTTCCAGCAGCCACTTCTGGTAGTCGTCCAGGTCGCCGTCGAAAGGCTTCACCGCGCCGTCGGCCACCAGCCAGAACTCGTCGCAGACCTCGCGCAGCAGCGCGCGGTCGTGGCTCACCAGCATCACCGTGCCCTCGAACTCGTTCAGCGCCATCGACAGGGCCTCGCGGGTCTGCAGATCGAGGTGGTTGGTGGGCTCGTCCAGCAGCAGCAAATTGGGGCGCTGCCACACCAGGGTGCCCAGCACCAGGCGGGCCTTCTCGCCACCGCTGAGCGTGCCGATGGGTTGGTGCACCATCTCGTCCACAAAGCGGAACTGGCCCAGGAAGTTGCGCAGCTCTTGCTCGCGGCCGTCGATGCCGCAGCTCTTGGCCAGGCGCACCATGTGCTGCAGCGGCGTGTCGTCGCCGTGCAGCACGTCCATCTCCTGCTGCGCGAAGTAGCCGATGGCCAGGCCCTTGCCTTCCACCATCTGGCCCGCGAGCTGCGGGTGGGCGTGGGCGATGGTCTTGACCACCGTGGACTTGCCCTGGCCGTTGGCGCCCAGCACGCCAATGCGCTGGCCGGCCAGCACGGTGCGGTTGATGTTGTGCACGATGGGCTTGTCCGTGCCGTCGGCGTTGGCGTTGACATAGCCGCAGACCACGTCGGTCATCGCCAGCATGGGATCCGGCAGCGAGAGCGGCTCGCGGAACTCGAACGAGAAGTCGGCCGAGGTCAGCACCGGCGCGAGCTTCTCCATGCGCTCCAGCGCCTTCACGCGGCTTTGCGCCTGCTTGGCCTTGCTGGCCTTGGCCTTGAAACGGTCGATGAACTTTTGCAGGTGGGCCATGCGCTCCTGCTGCTTGCTGTAGGCGGCGGCCTGCTGGCTCATGCGCTCGGCACGCATCTCCTCAAAGGTGGTGTAGTTGCCGCCGTAGCGCGTGAGCTTGGCGTCTTCCAGGTGCAGGGTGACGGTGGTGATGGCGTCCAGGAATTCGCGGTCGTGGCTGATCATCAGCAGCGTGCCGGTGTAGCGCTTGAGCCAGCCTTCCAGCCACACCAGGGCGTCCAGGTCCAGGTGGTTGGTGGGCTCGTCCAGCAGCATCAAATCGCTGGGACACATCAGCGCGCGGGCCAGTTGCAGGCGCATGCGCCAGCCGCCTGAGAAGCTGTTCACCGGCGCATCGAGCTGGTCGGTGCGAAAGCCCAGGCCCATCAACAGCGTCTGCGCACGGGCCTTGGCGTCGAAGGCGTTGGCCTCTTCCAGCGACAGGTAGGCGTGGGCCATGGCTTCGCCGTCGTCGGCGGCCTCGGCGGCGGCCAGCTCGGCCTGCGCCTCCATCAACGGCGTGTCGCCCTGCAGCACGAAGTCGGTGGCCGAGTCGTCGGTCTCGGGCATGTGCTGGGCCACCTCGCCCATGCGCCAGCGCGGCGGGATCTCGAAATCGCCCGCGTCGGCGCCCAGGCGGCCGGCCAGCAGCGCAAACAGGCTGGACTTGCCAGCGCCGTTGCGGCCCACCAGGCCGATCTTCTCGCCGGGGTTGAGGGTGACGGTGGCGCTGTCCAGCACCACCTTGACGCCGCGGCGCAGCGTCAGGTTTCGCAAAGTGATCATGGGGTCTCGGAAGTGGCGAGGGCGGCCAGCGCCTCGCGGGGAATCAGCAGCACCTGGTCGTCGCCAGCGCTGGTGGGCAGCCACACCACGTCCAGCGTGGGGAAGGCGGCTTCGAAGTGTGGGCGCTCGTGGCCGATTTCCAGCACCAACACGGCCTGCGCGGTCATGTGGGCGGGGGCGGCGCGCAGCAGCACGCGGATGAAGTCCATGCCGTCGCTGCCGCCGGCGGTGTTGCCCGACAGCGCCATCTCGGGCTCGGCGCGGAACTCGGGCGGCAGCGCAGCCATGCTCTGCGCGTTGACGTAGGGCGGGTTGCAGAGGATGAGGTCGAATCGCTGGCCGGCCACCGCCGCCAGGCCATCGCCCTGGCGCAGTGTGATGCGGTCTTGCAGCCCATGCCGGGTGACGTTGATGTGGGCCACGGCCAGCGCGTCGGCCGAGAGATCGGCGCCGGTGACCCGCACCTCGGGCCAGGCCATGGCGGCCAGCACGGCCAGGCTGCCGTTGCCGGTGCACAGGTCCAGCACGGTCTGGGCCTGGTCGCTGAGCCAGGCGTCGATCGTGCCGTCGGCCAGGCACTCGGCGATCAGCGAGCGCGGCACGATGACGCGCTCGTCCACGGTGAAGGGCACGCCTTGCAGCCAGGCCTCGCCGGTCAGGTAGGCGGCGGGTTGGCGGGTGGCGATGCGGCGCTCGACCAGGGCTTCGGCCTTCGCGGCATCGGCGGCCGGCACGACGTGCTCGGCCACGTCGTCCAGCGCGTCCAGCGGGTGGCCCAGGGCCCACAGCACCAGCCAAGCGGCTTCGTCGAAGGCGTTGGCGGTGCCATGCCCAAACGAAACGCCCGCCTGGTCTAGGCGGGCGGCGGAGGCTTCGATCAGTTCGATGATGGTCATGCCAGAAGTGCTTCCAGCGTGCGGCGGTAGATGTTCTTCAGCGGCTCCACCGCGTCCACGGCCACGTGCTCGTCGATCTTGTGGATGCTGGCGTTCACCGGGCCGAACTCCACCACCTGCTCGCAGAGCTTGGCGATGAAGCGGCCGTCGGACGTGCCGCCGGTGGTGGACAGTTCGGTGGTGACGCCGGTTTCGGCCTGGATGGCCGCGCTCAGCGCTGTCACCAGCGAACCCACGGGCGTGAGGAAGGGCTCGCCGCCCAGCACCCATTCGATGCGCCACTGCAGTTCGTGCTTGTCCAGCACCTGGGCCACGCGGGCCTTGAGGCCCTCGGGTGTGGAGGCGGTGGAGAAGCGGAAGTTGAAGTCCACCACCAGCTCACCGGGGATCACGTTGGTGGCGCCGGTGCCGGCGTGCAGGTTGGAGATTTGCCAGGTGGTGGGTGGGAAGTATTTGTTGCCCGCGTCCCAGTGCGCGGCGGCCAACTCGGCCAGCGCAGGTGCTGCCAAGTGCACGGGGTTCTTGGCCAACTGCGGATAGGCCACGTGGCCTTGCACGCCGGTGACGGTGAGCTTGCCCGAGAGCGAGCCGCGCCGGCCGTTCTTGATCATGTCGCCCAGGCGGCTGACCGAGGTGGGTTCGCCGACGATGCAGCAGTCCAGCCGCTCGCCACGCGCGCGCAGCGCTTGCACCACCTTCACCGTGCCGTCCACCGAGGGGCCTTCCTCGTCGCTGGTGAGCAGGAAGGCGATGCGGCCCGGGTGGGCCGGGCGGGCGCGCACAAACTCTTCCGCAGCCACCACCATGGCGGCGACCGAGGTCTTCATGTCGGCCGTGCCGCGGGCGTAGAGCCGGCCGTCGCGGTAGCTGGGGGTGAAGGGTGGGCTGCTCCATTGGGCCAGCGGGCCGGTGGGCACCACGTCGGTGTGGCCGGCAAAGACCACGGTGGGGCCGCTGCCGGCTTGGCCATGCACGGCCCAGAGGTTGGCCACACGAAAGTCGTCGGGGCCGAAAGGCAGGTGTTCACAGGCGAAGCCCAGCGCGGCCAGGCGCTCGGCGATCAGGGCATGGCAGCCGTGGTCGTGCGGGGTGACCGAGGGGCGCGTGAGCAGGTCTTCCAGCAGGCGGAAGGTGTCGGACATAGGGGAGAAGGGGTCAGCGGATGCGCGAGCGGATCGGCGATTCAGAGAGCGGCATGCGGCGGCTCTCTTCCTCGGGCAGCACGTCGAGCGTGATCTCGGTGAACGAGGGGCTCTCTGGCTCGGGTTTGGGTGGTGTCACGCGCGAGGTGGGGGCCACCTCGTTTTGCAGACGCCACAGCAGGTTGGTGGGCGAGTCGGCGTGCAGCAGGCCTTCTTCGCGGGTGACGGTGCCTTCGGTGATGAGGCGGGCGATGTCCTGCTCGAAAGTCTGCGAGCCCTCGGCCAGCGAGCGCTCCATGGCCTCGCGCACGGCCGGGAAATCACCGGCCTCGATCATCTCGGCCACCAACTGCGAGTTCAGCAGCACTTCCACGGCCGGGATGCGGCCGCCCGCCGTGGCCTTGAGCAGGCGCTGCGAGACGATGGACTTGAGCGCCGCCGACAGGTCGGACAGCAGGGCCGGGCGCGCCTCGGGTGTGTAGAACGACAGGATGCGGCCCAGCGCGTGGTAGCTGTTGTTGGCGTGCAGCGTGGCCAGCACCAAATGGCCTGAGAGCGCGTACGAGATGGTCTGCGTCATCGTTTCGCGGTCGCGGATCTCGCCGATCATGATGCAGTCGGGCGCCTGGCGCAGCGCGTTGCGCAGACCCACATGCAGTGACACCGTGTCGCGCCCCACCTCGCGCTGGTTGACGATCGAGCGCTTGTTGCTGAACAGGAACTCGATCGGATCTTCGATGGTGAGGATGTGGCCCGAGAGGTGCTGGTTGCGCCACTCCATCATCGAGGCCATGGTGGTGCTCTTGCCGGTGCCGGTGGCACCCACCATCAGCACCAGGCCACGCTTTTCCAGCGCCAGTGTCGACAGCACCGGTGGCAGGTTGAGCGTGTCGATGGTGGGGATCTTGATCGGGATGCAGCGGATCACCGCCGCCAGCGTATTGCGCTGCTTGAAGGCCGAGAGCCGGAAGCTGCCCACCTTGGAGATGCTCAGGCCGATGTTGAGCTCGCCTTGCTGCTCCAACTCCTCCATCTGCATGGGGGTGAGGATCTCGGCCAGCATGCTGCGCGGGTCGCTGGGGGCCAGCGCGTGGTCGGTGATGGCCTGCATCTGGCCGTTCACCTTGAGCAGGATGGGCGCGTTCGCCGAGAGGTAGACGTCCGAGGCCGCCTTCTCCGCCATGATGGTCAGCACGCGATCAAGTCTCATGGGAAGGGTCTCCGGTGCTTGTCAGGGTGGGGTGGGCGGCGTCCGTGGACAGTCAGTCGCGCAGCAGTTCGTTGATGCTGGTCTTGGAGCGGGTTTGCGCATCGACGCGCTTGACGATGATGGCCGCGTACATGCTGTAGTCGGCGCCGTTGGCGGCCTTCTTGGGCAGGTTGCCGCTCACCACCACCGAGCCCGAGGGCACGCGGCCGTAGCTGATCTCGCCGGTGGCACGGTCGAAGATGGGGGTGCTCTGGCCGATGTACACGCCCATGCCCAGCACCGAGTGCTCTTCCACGACCACGCCTTCCACCACTTCCGAGCGGGCGCCGATGAAGCAGTTGTCTTCAATGATGGTGGGGCCGGCTTGGATGGGCTCCAACACGCCACCGATGCCCACGCCGCCCGAGAGGTGCACGTTCTTGCCAATCTGCGCGCACGAGCCCACGGTGGCCCAGGTATCGACCATGGTGCCTTCGTCCACGTAGGCGCCAATGTTCACGTAGCTGGGCATCAGCACCGCGCCCTTGGCAATGAAGCTGCCGCGGCGGGCCACGGCCGGGGGCACCACGCGCACGCCCGCAGCGGCCACGTCGGATTCCTTCATGTGCGAGAACTTGGTGTCCACCTTGTCGAAGAAGGTGAGGTCGCCCGAGCGCATCACCTTGTTGTCGTTCAGGCGGAAGCTCAGCAGCACGGCCTTCTTGATCCACTGGTGCACCGTCCACTGGCCCACGCCTTGGCGCGTGGCCACGCGGATGCGGCCGGCGTTCAGGTCGGCAATGATCTGGTTCACGGCGTCACGCACTTCACCGTGGGTGCTGGCATTGATGGTGGTGCGCTGTTCCCAGGCGGCGTCGATCAGGGCTTGGAGTTGTTGGCTCATGGTGGGTCTCGATGGGGGTGAAAGGGAACGCGCGGACGGCAAGGGCCGGAGCACAGAGATTCAGGGACGGTACTGGCGGGTGAAGCTGACGATGCGCCGGGCCGCTTCGACACACTCTTCGGTCTCGGCCACCAGCGCCATGCGGATGCGGCCGGCACCGGGGTTGACGCCGTGGGCCTCGCGCGCCAGCAAGCGGCCCGGCAGAACTGCCACATTGTATTGAGCGAGCAGTTCCAGGCTGAAGCGGATGTCATCCCCGCCGGGCACGCCGGCCCAGAGGTAGAAGGCTGCGTCGGGCAGGGCCACGTCCAGCACCTCGGCCAGCATGGGGGTGACGGCGGCAAACTTGGCGCGGTACTGGGCGCGGTTTTCCAACACATGGGCCTCGTCGTTCCAGGCCGCGATGCTGGCGGCCTGCACGGTCTTGCTCATCGCACTGCCATGGTAGGTGCGGTAGAGCAGGTAGGCCTTGAGGATGTTGGCGTCACCCGCCACGAAGCCCGAGCGCATGCCGGGCACGTTGCTGCGCTTCGAGAGGCTGCTGAGCATCACCAGGTTCTTGAAGTCGCGCCCCAGCAGTTGGGCGGCCTGCAGGCCACCGAGCGGGGCCTCGTCGCGGAAGTAGATCTCGCTGTAGCACTCGTCGCTGGCGATCACGAAGCCGTGGCGGTCGCAGAGGTCGAACAGCTGCTTCCATTCGTCCAGCGGCATCACGGCGCCGGTGGGGTTGCCGGGCGAGCAGGCGTACACCAGGCGGGTGCGGGCCCAGGTGGCGGCGTCGATCTGGCGCCAGTCGCAGGCGAAGTTGCGGGCCGGGTCGGAGTTGGCGAACACCGGCGTGGCGCCGCCCAACAGCGCCGCGCCTTCGTAGATTTGGTAGAACGGGTTGGGGCAGACGACGACCGCGTCGCGCTCGGCCGGGTCCAGCACGGTCTGCGCCAGCGAGAACAGCGCCTCGCGCGAGCCGTTCACCGGCAAGACCTCGTTGGCGGGGTTCAGCGCCACGCCGTAGCGCCGCTGCACCCAGCCGGCCATGGCCTCGCGCAGCACGGGCTCGCCGGCAGTGGCGGGGTAGCTGCTGAGACCGGCCAGGCTGCCGCACAGGGCGTCTTCCACCAGTTTCGGGGCCGGGTGCTTGGGCTCGCCGATGCCCAGGCTGACGGGCCGCAAGGCCGGGTTGGGCGTGATGCCGCGCGTGAGTTCGCGCAGGCGTTCAAACGGATAGGGGTGGAGCTTGCCAAGCAGCGGGTTCATGGAGCGAGATTATCGGGGAGGGATGGGATGGGGGCCGGATTTCCGTTGTCGGCGCATAGCGGTCATCCCCGCCACCGCCGTCACTCCCGCGTAGGCGGGAATCCAGGTCTTCTGGCTTGGTGTGCGCCCGCGCCAGGCGGCCAGCCGGGTCTGGCTCATGCTGTGGCGGCGCGTCGCTGCGCGCGCCACCCCGAAGCCTGCGCTCCTCAGCGCCCCAGAAATCGCCAGCCCCGGCTGCCCGCCTGTCGCTCCACAGGCCTTGTTTGCATTCCCACAGGTTCGGCGCCAACGCCGGTTCCTGGCAGGGTGTCGGGTGAGCGATTGACGCAAGTATCAGGAGGAATGGGTCGCGCCCTGGTAAGGGCGCGGCACAGGGGAACATGGCGTCAATCGCTCACCCGGCGACCTCTGCACGCCACCGACGTTGAATGCTGGATTCCCGCCTACGCGGGAATGACGGCGGTGGCGGGGATGACCGCTCTGCGCCGCTACCAGCCGCTCAAAGCTTGCCCACGCACCCCGACGCACCACATTGGCAGGCCAGGCGGCCTTCGTGGTGGGTTTCGCCGTAGTTGACGGTGATCTCCTCACCCACGGCAATGTCGCGCAGCGCATAGAACTCGATGCGTCCGCCGCTGATGGTCAGCCGGCCATTGGGTTGGCAGGAGTGGTTGGTGAAGCGCATCGGGTCGGTGGACTGGGCCAGGTCCACGGCCTTCTTGGGGCTGATCTCGACGATCATGATGCGTTCGAGCGTGGCGGCGCGGCGGCGGGCCTCGGCCACGCTGATGCTCTCGCCACGCACCTCGCCAATCTTGTGGAAGCGCTTGGCCGGCTCCAGCGTGAACACGCCAAAGCCGTCAATGGGGCTGCGGCGTACGGCCACGTCCACCTTTTGGTAATGCGGGCGGATGTAGAGCGCGCCCATGCTCAGACTGGCTCAAGGAACGAAGGGCCGCTCCCGAGTTCCTTGATCCCCTTGGGGGGCGGCGGGCCACTGGCCCGCCTGGGGGCGCTGATCCTCACAAGCCGGTGGCGTGGGGCAGGTGGGGGGCGGGAACGATGCTGTCGCCCTTCCAGCCCTTCTTGCGGTGCTCGGCCACCACGTTGGTGTAGATGCCGCCGCGCACGTACCAGCGTGCGGTGATGCGGGCGTAGCGCGGCTTGGTGACCGAGACGATCTTGCTCAGGATGTCGTTGGTCACCTTCTCGTGGAAGGCACCCTCGTTGCGGAAGCTCCACATGTACATCTTCAGGCTCTTGAGTTCGACGCAGGTCTGGTCGGCCACCATGTCGATGGTGAAGTGCGCGAAGTCGGGCTGGCCGGTGAGCGGGCAGTGGCAGGTGAACTCGGGCACCTGGAACTGGATCAGGTAGTCGCGCTCGGGCGAGGGGTTGGGGAAGACGTGCAGTTCCTTGCTGGGCGCGCTGGGCGGCGTGGCGGGAACGGGGCGCTGCTTGGCAGCGGCGGGCTTGGCGGCGGAGGTGCGGGCCATGGGGTATTCGCAGGCGGTTCGGTGGTGTTTAGGGCAAGGGCGCGATGCTATCATCCTCGGTTCTCACGTCGCCGCTGTATTGGCGATTTCTTCAAATAAATCAACGACTTAGGGATCTCTTGGTCGGGCTGCAGACGGCTCGGCGAAGGGGTTTGCACAGCGCGGTCCATGCGGCTCAACCAGATCAAGCTTTCCGGCTTCAAGTCCTTCGCCGAGCCCACCACCTTCCAGTTGCCGGGCCAGCGCGTGGGCGTGGTCGGCCCCAACGGCTGCGGCAAGTCCAACATCATGGACGCCGTGCGCTGGGTGCTGGGCGAGAGCAAGGCCAGCGAGCTGCGTGGCGAGTCCATGCAGGACGTGATTTTCAACGGCAGCGGCAACCGCAAGCCGGCCAGCCGCGCCAGCGTGGAACTGGTGTTCAGCAACGAAGACGGCCGTGCCGGCGGTAGCTGGAACCAGTACGCCGAGATCGCCGTCAAGCGCGTGCTCACCCGCGACGGCACCAGCAGCTACTACATCAACAACCAGCCGGTGCGCCGCCGCGACGTGCAGGACGTGTTCCTGGGCACCGGCCTGGGGCCGCGCGCCTACGCCATCATCGGCCAGGGCACCATCAGCCGCATCATCGAGTCGCGCCCTGAAGAGCTGCGGTTGTTCCTCGAAGAAGCCGCTGGCGTCTCCAAGTACAAGGAGCGCCGCCGCGAGACCGAGAACCGGCTCAAGGACACCCGCGAGAACCTCACCCGGGTGGAAGACATCCTGCGCGAGCTGAACGCCAACCTCGACAAGCTCGAACGCCAGGCCGAGGTGGCCACCCAGTACCGCAGCCTGCAGGAGCAAGGCACGCTCAAGCTGCACCAGCTGTGGTTTCTGAAGCACCGCGACGCGGCGGCCGAAGAAGATCGCGTCAAAAAGGCCAGCCTGGAAGCCACCAACGCGCTGGAAGGCCGCCTGGCCGAGCTGCGCCATGTGGAAGCCGAACTCGAAACCGTGCGCCAGGCCCACTACGCGGCGTCGGATGCCCTGCACCTCAAGCAGGGCGGCCTGGCCCAGGCCGCGCTGGAAGTGAGCCGCCTGGAAGAGCGCATCCGCTACGTGGTGGAAGGCCGCCAGCGCGCCGAAGCCCGGCTGGCCGAGTTGCAGGCCCAGAGCGACCAGTGGGCCGAGCGCCAGGCCGAGGCCGAGACCGAGCTGGAGACCATCGCCGAGCAGATCGCCGCCGCCGACGAGCAGGCCGAGGTGCTGGCCGCCCAGGCCGAGGAAGAGGCCGGCCGCGGCCCCAGCTTCGAGGATGCCGTGCGCGCCGCCCAGGCGGCCGCCAACCAGCAGCGCAGCCTGGTGACTCAGGTGCAGCAGCAGATCCAGGTGCTGGCGGCCGAGAGCCGCAACATCGAAGAGCAGACCCGTGCGCTGCGCACCCGCCGCGAGCGCCTGGCCGCCGAGCGCCAGGGTCTGGCCACGCCCGACCTGGACAAGCTGGCCGCGCTGCGCGAAGACAGCGGCATGGCCGCCGAGGTGCAGGCCGAGGCCGACGCCCGCCTGGCCGAGCTGAACGACGAGGTGCCCGCGCTGGACGAGGCCCGCCGCGCCCAGCAAGACACCGTGAACCGCGAATCGGCCAAGCAAGCCGACACCACGGCCCGCCTGGAAGCCCTGCGCGCCCTGCAAGAGAAGGTGCAGACCGAAGGCAAGTTGAAGCCCTGGCTGGCCAAGCACGGCCTGGAGAGCATCAAGGGCCTGTGGACCAAGATCCACATCGAGACCGGCTGGGAAGTGGCGCTGGAATCGGCTCTGCGCGAGCGCATGAGCGCGCTGGAGGTGGGCCGGCTTGACACCGTGCGTGCCTTCGCCAGCGACGCGCCGCCCGCCAAACTGGCCTTCTATTCGCCGCACGCCCTGACGAGCGCAGCCGGGCAGGGCCCGTCTGCTGGGGCCGCGATTGCCAACACCCACCAGACACTGCCCAAGCTCAGTGACCTGCTGCGTCTGAACGACGCGGGCATGAAGGCCCTGCTGAACGACTGGCTAGAAGGCGTGTACACGGCCGACAGCGTGGAAGCGGCCCTGGCCCAGCGCAGCCAGCTCACGCATGGCGAAGTCATCATGACCGCCCAGGGCCATGCCGTGTCGCAGTACGCGGTGGCCTTCTACGCGCCCGATTCCGAGCAGGCCGGCATGCTGGCCCGCGCGCAGGAGATTGAAAACCTGGAGCGCCAGAGCCGCGCCCAGGCGCTGATCACCGACGAGGCCCGAACCGCCCTGGTGCGCGCCGAGGCCGCCTACACCGAGGCCAGCCAGCGCCTGGTGGCGGTGCGCCGCGACGCCGCCGAGGCCCAGACCCGTGCCCACCAACTGCAGGTGCAACTGATGCAACTGGCCCAGCAGGCCGAGGCCGCCAGCACCCGCCGCGGCCAGCTGGAAGAAGAGCTGGCCGAGATCGACGCGCAGATGGAAGAGCTGTCCGAGCGCCGCGTCACCGGCGAGGCCCGCTTCGAAGAGCTGGACATGCAGCTGGCCGACACGCAGGAGCGCGAGGCCGACTTCATCGAAGGCGTGATCCAGGCCGAGCGCAAGCTCACTGGCGCGCGCGAGCAACTGCGTGCGCTGGAGCGCCAGGCCCAGGAGGCGCAGTTCCAGTCGCGCGCGCTGGCGGCGCGGCGCGGCGAGTTGCAGCGCGCGATCGAGACGGCCACCGCCCAGGTGAAAACCAACGCACAGACCGGCGAACAGCTGCAACTGGAACTCGGCGCCTTCAACGACCAGGCGGCCCAGGCCGGTTTGCAGGACGCGCTGGCGATCAAGCTGGAACGCGAGGCCGCCCTGGCCGCCACGCGCAGCGAGTACGACGATCTCTCGGCCAAGCTGCGCGCCGCCGACGAGCAGCGCCTGGGTTTTGAGCGCAGCCTGGAGCCGCTGCGCGAGCAGATCACCAAGCTGCAACTGGAGCAGCAGGCCGCCTCGCTGGGCGGCGCCCAGTACATGGAGCAGCTCACGGCCGCCGAGGTGGACCTGGAGAAGCTGGCCCAGAACATCGCCGAGAACAGCGTCAAGCTCTGGGGCCTGCAGGGCGAGATCGACCGCATCCAGCGCGAGATCAACGGCCTGGGCGCGGTGAACCTGGCGGCATTGGACGAGCTGACCGCCGCCAGCGAACGCAAGACCTTCCTCGACGCCCAGAACGCCGACCTGACCGACGCCATCAACACGCTGACCGACGCGATCCACAAGATCGACCTCGAAACCCGCGACCTGCTGATGAACACCTTCAACCAGGTCAACGAGGGCTTTGGCCGCATGTTCCCCACGCTGTTCGGTGGTGGCCAGGCCAAGCTCACGATGACCGGCGACGAGGTGCTGGACGCCGGGGTGCTGGTGATGGCGCAGCCGCCCGGCAAAAAGAACAGCACCATCCACCTGCTCTCGGGCGGCGAGAAGGCGCTCACTGCCATTGCGCTGGTGTTCGCCATCTTCCTGCTCAACCCGGCGCCGTTCTGTCTGCTGGACGAGGTGGATGCGCCGCTGGACGACGCCAACACCGAGCGCTACGCCAAGCTGGTGGCCGAGATGAGCAAGGGCACGCAGTTCCTGTTCATCTCGCACAACAAGATCGCGATGGAGATGGCCGAGCAGCTCATCGGCGTGACCATGCAGGAGCAGGGCGTCTCGCGCATCGTGGCGGTGGACATGGAAGCCGCCATCGGCATGGTGGACGCCTGATGCGCCCGCCCGCCCACAACAAGGACAAGACAGCATGACGTTGACCGTGGCCCTCGCAATGCTCGCCGGCCTGGTGCTGCTGGGCGTGGTGGTGCATGGCGCCTGGGCCTCGCGCCGTGCCGGCCCGCGCCAACCCACGGCCGTGGACAACACCGAGCCCGCCAACCGGCTCGAACCGTCGATGACCGGGCTGGATGGCCACGCCGCCGCCGATGCCAACGACCCGGTGGTGGTGGGCCTGCCCGAGGTGCCGCGCGCCGCCGCCGGCAGCCGCCGCAGCGCCCGCATCGACGCGCTGATCGATGCGATCGCCACCGTCACGCCCGAGGCGCCCGTGTCGGGTGAACTGGGCCTGCAGCATGTGCCGCCCACGCGCCGTGCCGGCTCCAAGCCCTTCCACATCGAGGGCCTCAACGCCGAGACGGGCGACTGGGAGCCGCTGCGCCCCGGTCAGCGCTATGGCGAGTTCCAGGCCGCCGTGCAGTTGGCCAACCGCCACGGCGCGCTCAACGAAATCGAATACAGCGAGTTCGTGCAAAAGGTGCAGGCCTTTGCCGAACCCCTGGGCGCCATGCCCGATTTCCCCGACATGCTCGACGCCGTGGCTCGCGCCCGCGAGTTAGACGCCTTCAGCAGCCAGCACGATGCCCAACTCACCGCCATCCTGCGCGCCAACAGCGTGGCTTGGAGCGTGGGCTATTTGCAGCAGGCCGCTGGCCGCCACGGCTTTGTGCCCGGCGTGGTGCCGGGTCGGCTGGTGCTGCCCGCTGCCGAAGAGGGGGCGCCACCGGTGCTGGTGCTGGCCTTCGACCACCAGGCCGCGCTGGCTGAGGACCCCGGCGAGGCCGCGCTGCGCGAGGTGGCACTGAGCCTGGACGTGCCGCAGACGGCAGAGACCAGCGAGCCCTTTGCCGCCTGGCAAGACTCGGCCCGCAAGCTGGCCGACGACCTGGACGCCACCCTGGTGGACGACCAGGGCGCGCCCATCACCCTGCACGCCTTCTCCGCCATCGGCCAGGAAATGCAGCGCCTGTACGGGGCCCTGGCCTCGCGCGACCTGGAAGCGGGCAGTCCTGCCGCTCGGCGCTTGTTCAGCTGAGACTTTTCGCAACCCACTAAGGCACAATCTGTCACATTTGCCCGGGGTCGGGCGGCGGTGCCGAAGGGCATTGACACACAGGCCTGCCAGTCAGGAGTGCCACATGGGTCGTTGGGTGGGGAAGGGGCGTGCCATGAGCTTGCGTTTCGCGGTGTTCGCTCTGCTGTTCTTGCGTCTGGGAGGGGCGGTGGCCCAGGCCCCGGCTTCCGACGCTGCGGCCTTGCAGAAGTCGATCGAGCGCGGCGGAAAGTTGGTGCAGGTCTGCGCCAATTGCCATGGCGCCAACGGCAACTCGCGCACGCCAGACACGCCCAACCTGGCCGGCCAGAACGCCGCCTACCTGCACGAGCAGATGCGCCGCTTTGTGGATGGCCGCCGCAAAGACGTGTTCATGCAGGGCATGATCAAGACCATGAACCCCACCGAGCGCAACGACGTGGTGGCCTTCCTCGCCAGCCAGGCGGTTCAGCCGCAGGGCGGCACCGTCGTCCAGGCCGCGCAACTGGCCCAGGGCAAACGCTACTACGAGAAGGTGTGCTTTCGCTGCCACGGCCCGCAGGCCCTGGGTGATGCCACCGTGCCGCGCCTGGCCGGCCAGCAACCAGGTTATGTGGTGAAGAGCCTCAAGCGCTACCGCGACGGAACCGGCGAACGCCTGGAGCCCGTGATGGCGGCCAACACCAAGCTGATGAGCAACGACGACATTGCCGCCGTGGCGGCCTACGTGTCGTCCATGCGCTAGCCAATGTGCCCAGCCGCAGGGTGTGCAGCCACCCCTGCGTACACTGCGCGGATGTCTTCGCCCGAACTTTTCGGCCCCTCGCTGGCCGAGCAGGCTGCCGCGCTGCGCGCCAACCTGCAGCACCACGCCCACCTGTACTATGTGCTGGACCGGCCCAGCATCCCCGACGCCGAATACGACCGCCTGTTCCGTGAGTTGCAGGCGCTGGAAGACGCCCACCCCGAGCTGCGCACCGCCGATTCGCCCACGCAGCGCGTCATCGGCCAGGTGCTGGACGGGTTTGCACCCGTGCGCCATGCCGTGCCCATGCTCAGCATCCGCACCGAGACCGACACCACGGCCGGCGGCGCCGAGGCCTTTGACGCCCGCGTGCGCCGCGAACTGGCCCTCACCGAGGCCGACCCGCCGGTGGCCTACGCGGCCGAGCTGAAGTTTGACGGCCTGGCCATCAACCTGCGCTACGAGCAGGGCGTGCTGGTGCAGGCCGCCACGCGCGGCGATGGCGAAAGCGGCGAGGACGTGACGCAGAACATCCGCACGGTGGGTCAGGTTCCCTTGCGCCTGATGGCCTGCGACGCACCGGTGCTGGAAGTGCGCGGCGAGGTCTACATGCGCCGCGATGACTTCGAGGCGCTGAACGAGCGCCAGCGCGGCCTCATTGCTGCTGGCGCGAAGAACGAGAAGACCTTCGTCAACCCGCGCAACGCCGCCGCCGGTGCCGTGCGCCAGCTCGACCCGGCCATCGCCGCCAAGCGCCCGCTGAGCTTTTTTGCCTACGGCCTGGGCGAGGTGCAGGGTTGGGTGGTGCCGTCCACGCACGCCGCGCTGCTGGACGCGCTGGCCGCCATGGGCCTGCCGGTGTGCGTCGACCGCACGGTCACGGCCGGCGCGGCTGGCCTGGTCGAGTTCCACCGTCGCATGGGCGACAAGCGTGACGCGCTGCCCTTCGACATCGACGGCGTGGTCTACAAGGTGAACGACCGCGCGCTGCAGGAAAAACTGGGTTTCGTGAGCCGCGAACCGCGTTGGGCCGTGGCCCACAAGTACCCGGCGCAAGAGCAGATGACGCGGCTGCTGGACATCGACATCCAGGTGGGCCGCACCGGCAAGCTCACGCCGGTGGCCAAGCTGGAGCCGGTGTTCGTGGGCGGCACCACGGTGAGCAATGCCACGCTGCACAACGAGGGCGAGGCCCAGCGCAAGGACGTGCGTGTGGGCGACACCGTGATCGTGCGCCGCGCGGGCGACGTGATCCCCGAGGTGGTGGGCGTGGTGCTGGAGCGCCGGCCCGCCGATGTGGGCGAGCCGCTGGACCTCTACAAGCGCCTCGGCGGCCAGTGCCCCGTGTGCGCCAGCCCGATAGCGCGGGAAGAAGGCGAGGCCGACTGGCGTTGCTCCGGCGGCCTGTACTGCCCGGCACAACGCAAGCAGGCCCTGCTGCACTTCGCCAGCCGCCGCATGATGGACATCGAGGGCCTGGGTGACAAGCTGGTGGACCAGTTGGTGGACGCCGGCATCCTGCGCACACTGCCCGACCTTTACACGCTGGGCTTTGCCAAGCTCGCAGCGCTGGACCGCATGGGCGAGAAGAGCGCGCAGAACCTGGTGGACGCCATCGAGAAGAGCAAGTCCACCACGTTGGGGCGCTTCCTGTTCAGCTTGGGCATACGGCACGTGGGCGAGAGCACCGCCAAGGACCTGGCCAAGCACTTCGGCAACATCGACCGGCTGATGGACGCGCGCTTGGAGGAGTTGCTGGAGGTGAACGACGTGGGCCCGGTGGTGGCGCAGAGCCTCCGCCATTTCTTCGACCAGCCCCACCACCGCGAGATCGTCGAGCAATTGCGTGCCGCCGGCGTGCACTGGCCCGACGCCCAAGGCACGGCCAGTGACGCCCCGCGCCCGTTGCTGGGCAAGGTGCTGGTGCTCACCGGCACGCTGCCCACGCTGGGGCGCGACCAGGCCAAAGACCTCATCGAGGCGGCCGGCGGCAAGGTCAGCGGCTCGGTGTCGAAGAAGACCAGCTACGTGATTGCCGGCGAAGAGGCCGGCAGCAAGCTCGACAAGGCGCGTGAACTGGGCATTGCGGTGCTGGACGAGTCGGGGCTGCAGAGCTTGCTGGCCGCTGCCGACCCGGACCCTGAATCCACCCCGGCGTCTGGAGACTGAGTTGGCCATCCGTGAGATCCTGAAAATGGGCGATGCCCGTCTGCTGCGCGTGGCGCAGCCGGTCACCGAATTCGACACCGCCGAACTGCGCACCCTGGTGGCCGACATGTTCGACACCATGGCCCACGCCAAGGGCGCCGGGCTGGCGGCACCGCAGATCGGCGTGGACCTGCAGCTGGTGATCTTTGGTTTCGACCGCGTCGAGCGTTACCCCGACGCGCCGGCCGTGCCCAAGACCGTGCTGATCAACCCCAGCATCACGCCGTTCACGTTCGACGACGGCACCGCCGACGAGGAAGACGGCTGGGAGGGCTGCCTCAGCGTGCCTGGCCTGCGTGGCGTGGTGCCGCGTCACCGCCGCATCCGCTACACCGGCTTCGACCTGCAGGGCCAGACCATCGAGCGCCTGGCCGAGGGCTTCCACGCCCGCGTGGTGCAGCACGAGTGCGACCACCTCATCGGCCGGCTTTACCCCACCCGCATGCGCGACCTGACGCGGCTGGGCTACACCAGCGTGTTGTTTCCCGAGATGGACGACGCGGCGGACGATTGAACTTGCCCACGCCTGGGCGGATCAGACAAACATCGACACAAAACCCCTGTCGGCGCCGACTGGCGCTGGGGCGTTGTGGACTCTGGAGGTGTTCGCATGAACATGACATGGATGGGCTTTGAGACTTCGGGCCTGCAAACATCTGGCTTGAAAAAGCGGGCCGCCCTGGGCGGCAAATGGCTGGTGGCATTGGGCCTGGCCTTGACGGCCCTGGCGGCCTCGGCCACCGACGACCCGCCCGGCCGCGTGGGCCGCGTGGGCGACACCCGTGGCCAGGTCTGGACCATGGAAGCCGGGCAGGGCGAATGGCTGAACCTGCAGCGCAATCGCCCCGTCACCACCGGGGACCGCATCACCACCGACACCAACGGCCGTGCCGAGTTGCAGGTGGGCTCCACCACGTTCCGTTTGGGCGAGCGCACCGACGTTCAGGTGATGCGCCTGGACGACGAGCGCATCCAGCTGCAACTGGCCGAGGGCTCGCTCACGGTGCGTGTGCGTGAGCCTGAAGTGGTGGGCGAAGTGGAGGTGCTCACCGACGAGGGCCGCTTCACCCCGCGCGCCACGGGCTTCTACCGCGTGGACAACAGCCCGCGCGGCGCCACAGCCGAGGCCACGATGGGCGAGCTGCTGTTTGAAGGCCATGGCACCGGCCTGTCGCTGCGCAATGGCCAGCGCGCCGAATTCTGGTTGGACAACGGCGACCGTGCCATGCACTACAGCTGGGCTCAAGCAGCCAACGACGAACTGCAACGCTGGGCACGCGATGAAGACGTGCGCAACGACCGCCGCGAGTACAGCCGCTATGTCTCGCCCGAGATGACCGGCGCCGACGACCTCGACCGCTACGGCCAGTGGACCACCACCACCGAGTACGGCGCCGTCTGGGCGCCGGCGGTGGACTCGGGCTGGGCCCCGTACCGCTACGGCCATTGGGCCTGGGTCAGTCCCTGGGGCTGGACCTGGGTGGACGACGCGCCCTGGGGTTTCGCGCCCTTCCACTATGGCCGCTGGGTGTACTTTGGCAACCGCTGGTGCTGGGCGCCGGGCCACCGCGAGCACCGTCCGGTGTATTCGCCGGCCCTGGTGGCCTGGGTGGGCGGCAACGGCGTGAGCGCTTCGCTGCGCGTGGGCGGTGGCCCGGGTGTGGGCTGGATCCCGCTGGCGCCGCGCGAGCCCTATTACCCGGTGTACCGCAGCTCGCCCGACTACATCCAGAACATCAACCGCAACCACGTGCTGCTGCCGCGCGAACCCGACCGCGGCCAGCGCCCGCCCATCTCGTACACCAACCGCGGCGTGCCCGGTGGCATCACCGTGGTGCCGGCCCAGGCCCTGCAGCAGCGCCAGCCGGTGGCCGTGGCCCCGCAGCGCGCCCCCGACGACGTGGTGCAGCGCCAGTGGCGTGGTGACCGTGCGGCCCCGGTGACTTCGGTGGCGCCCCCCATGCCTCAGGGTGTGCAACTCTCGCCACGCGTGGTGCCCACGCCCGGCCAGGTGCGCGAGGTGCCGCGCCCCGGTGGCGAACGCTGGCAAGGCAACGACAACCGCCCCGGCGCCGCGCCGCGCATCGGGGTGTCACCGGCGGTGGCACCCCAGCGCCAGGTGCCGCCGCCCCAGCAGCCACCGCAGCAAGTTCAGCCGCAAGTTCAGCCACAGGCCCCGAATGGCTGGCGCGTCCAGGGCAACCCGGCCCTCGGCGGCAACCCACAGAGCCGCGACGCCGGCTTCCAGCGCCCGCCGGTGGCACCGGCAGCGGAGGCGCCGCGTGGGTTCCCGCCGCGTGATGTTGCACCACAGCAGCCCCAGCGGGCGCCAGCGGTGGAGCCACGCCAGCCTCAGGCCGAGCAACCGCAACGTGGTGAACGCCGCATGGCCGCGCCGGTGGTGGAGCAGCGCCAACCGCAGGCACAGCCGCAGCCGCAACCTGCGGCCCGCGAGCCCAGCCGCGAGCAGCTCCGGCAGGACAACAACCGCGGCAACCGCAACGAGCGGGGTGACCGCCGCGATGTGAACTGAGAGGCTGAGTGGCCAGCCGGGCGCCGTGGGTGGTGCCCGGCTCAGCGCTTGAGCAGAGGCTTGAGCGTTGGCCAGACATTGGCCAGCAGGGTGGGGTGGGCTTGGGCCAGCGGGTGGATGCGGTCGGGCTGGAACAGCGTGGCTGCGTCCGGCCCATCCGCCACCCCCTTGAGCAAGAAGGGCACCAGGGCCACCTTGTGGGCCTGGGCCACGTCGGCAAACACCTGGCTGAAATCCTGGCTGTATTGGCGCCCGTAGTTGGGCGGCACCTGCATGCCCACCAGCAGCACCTTGGCGCCGGCCTTCTGGGCGGCCTGGGTCATTTGCGCGAGGTTGTCGCGCGTGGCCTGGATGGGCAGGCCGCGCAGGGCGTCGTTGCCGCCGAGCTCGATCACCACCACGGCTGGCTGGTACTGCGCCAGCAGCGCCGGCAGACGCGAGCGGCCACCGGCGGTGGTGTCACCACTGATGCTGGCGTTCTGCACCCGCAGCTTCAGGCGCTCGGCCGCGATGCGTTTGCCCAGCAGCGCCACCCAGCCGCTGCCCTGGGCCAGGCCGTATTCCGCCGAGAGGCTGTCGCCCACCACCAGCAGCACCGGCAGGTCTTGGGCCTGCGCCGGCGAGGCCGCAAGGCTCAGGCTACAGTGGCCCCCCAGGGTGGCCAGCGCGGCTGCCAGCACCCACCGCCGTTGCACCGCAACCAGCCCGCTTTTCCCGACGCACTCGCCCATGCCTGAACCCATCATCTGTGTGGACCATGTCACCAAACGCGTGACGGACGCCACCGGCACGCTGACCATTCTCCACGACATCGATTTCTCTTTGCAGCCGCAGGAATCGGCCGCCATCGTGGGCGCTTCGGGCTCGGGCAAGAGCACCCTGCTGGCGCTCATGGCCGGTCTGGACGTGCCCAGCGAGGGCACGGTGAAGCTGGCGGGCACCGACCTGTTTGCGCTGGACGAAGATGACCGTGCGGCGGTGCGCGCCCGCGAACTGGGCTTCGTGTTCCAGAGCTTTCAGCTGCTGGCCAACCGCACCGCGCTGGAGAACGTGATGCTGCCGCTGGAACTGGCCGGCCGCCAGGATGCCCGCGCGCAGGCCACCGAGATGTTGCAGCGTGTGGGTCTGGGCGAGCGCCTGCGCCACTACCCGCGCGTGTTGTCGGGTGGCGAGCAGCAGCGTGTGGCGCTGGCGCGTGCCTTTGTGGTGCGCCCGCGCGTGCTGCTGGCCGACGAGCCTACTGGCAGCCTCGACTTCGCCGCCGGCGAAACCGTGATGCAACTGATGCTGGCGCTCAACCGCGAAGCGGGGACCACGTTGGTGCTGGTGACGCACGACAAGGCCATCGCTGCGCGCTGCGAACGCCAATTGCACATCGAGGCAGGCCGGCTTCGCGTGGGCTGAGCACCTGCCCTGCGGGCAACAAAAAGGGCACCCGAGGGTGCCCTTGTTCGTGGCGCTGCCAGGCGCTCAGCGCTGCTGTGGGGGCTGTGCGCTGAACTTGTAGTCGGTCTTGGCCGAGCTGCGAAGCTTTTCCTGGTAATCCTGCAGCTTGATCTGGGTGAGGCGCTGCAAGAGCTGGGGCTTCACGTCCTCGAAAGCCGGGAACTGGGCCTCACGCGAGTCTTCCAGCTTGATGATGTGCCAGCCGAACTGCGACTTGACCGGGGTGTCGGTCATGGTGCCCTTCTGCAGCTTGGCCATGGCCTGGCCGAACTCGGGCACGTAGGACTCGGGCTTGGCGTAGTCGAGCTCGCCGCCGTTCTCGGCTGAGCCGGTGTCCTTGGAGTTCTTCTTGGCCACGTCCTCGAACTTGGCGCCGGCCTTGATTTCGGCGATCAGCTTCTTGGCGTCTTCCTCCTTCTCGACCAGGATGTGGCGGGCCTTGTACTCGGTGCCGCTCTGCTGGGCCTTGACCTTGTCGTACTCGGCACGCGCCTCGGCGTCGCTGGGCTGCGCCTTTTTCTGGAAGCTGTTGAACAGCTCGCGGATCAGCACGGTCTGGCGGGCCAGTTCCATCTGGGCCTTGTAGTCGTCGCTGCGTGCGATGCCCTGCTTTTCAGCTTCCTGGGCGAAGATCTCGCGCAGCACCACCTCGTCACGGGCCCGGGTTTCCATTTCGGGGGCCACCGGCTGGCCTGCTCGGCCAGCTTGCTGCAGCAGCGTGGTCAGGCGCGCCTTGGGTACGGCCTTGCCGTTGACGATGGCGAGGTTCTGGGCCTGGGCGGCCAGGGGCAGAAGAATGGCCGCAGCGGCCATCACAACGGTGGTCTTGAGTTTCATTCGAAGGAGTCTTTCGGGGACGGGGTGTCTCGGCTCAGGGCGCTTCGCTTGGGGCGCGCGCATCGATTGTGAGCGCATGGATGCCCTGGGGTATCAAATTGCGCAGGGCATCATACACAAGGCGATGCCTCGCCACCCTGTGAAGGCCGGCAAAGCGCGGGCTCACGATGGTGACGGACAAATGGCTGCCTTCGCGGGCGCCTGCATGCCCGGCATGGGCGGCGCTGTCGTCGCGCACGTGCAGGGTTTCTGGCTGGAGTAGTTCGCGCAGGCAGGCGTCCACTGTGGTGGCGCTCACATGGGGGTGGGGTATGGTCATCGGGTGGCGTGGGTCTTGGCGTCGGCGGCGGGGTCGGCGGGGGGCTCAACTTCGGGCGGCAGCTGTTTGTGCACGTAGAAGCCCTGGCCGACGATGAACAGCAGGGTCAGGCCAGTGGTACCGAAGACCTTGAAATCGACCCAGGTGGCCGTGGGCACGCTGTAGGCCACGATGATGTTGAGCACGCCCAGGAAGGCGAAGAACAGGACCCAGGCCCAGTTCAGGGTGCGCCAGGCACTGTCCGAGAGCGCCAGTTGCTCGCCCAGTGTGACCCTGAGGATGTTCTTGCCGAACAGCGCTGCGCTGCCCCAGTACACCCCTGCCAGGGCCCAGTAGACGGCGGTGGGCTTCCACTTGATGAAGGTGTCGTTGTGGAACCAGACCGTGAGGCCACCCAACACGGTAACCATGGCGAGTGTGATCCACAGCATGGTGTCGATCTTCTGCCGGCGCAGCTTCTGGATCAGCACCACCCCCATGGTGGCCACGATGGCCACCAGCGTGGCCAGCAGCACCGGGGCCTGGTCGGTCGCCACCTGGCCGCCGGACACCAGCATGCCGAAGTGCTCGTTGGCATAGGCGGCGGCCCAGTCCTTGTGGCCCTCGCCGTACTTGAAGGTGGCAAAGAAGAGGATGAGGGGCAGGAAGTCGAGCAGCAGTTTCATGTCTTGGCGGGATCAGACTTCCCCGCGTCCGGCGCGAAGTGTATCGCTGCGGAATTGATGCAAAAGCGCTCGCCGGTGGGCTCGGGCCCGTCGTCAAACACATGGCCCAGGTGCGAGCCGCACTTGGCGCAGCGCACCTCCACCCGCAGCATGCCATGTGTGCGGTCTTCCAGGCGCTCCACGCGGCCGTCGTCCACGGCCTGCCAGTAGCTGGGCCAGCCGCAGCCGGCGTCGAACTTGCTGTCGGCGCTGAACAGCACTTCGCCGCAGCCCACGCAGCGGTAGTGGCCGTTCTGGTCCCAGTGGTCCCAGTACTGGCCGGTGAAGGCGCGTTCGGTGGCCGCCTGGCGGGCCACAGCGTACTGCGCCGGGCTGAGTTGGGCGCGCCACTCGGCGTCGGTTTTGTGGACGGTGTAGCGCGGGTCGTCGTGTGGGTGAGGGTGGGTGTGCGGGTGGCTCATGATGAACAGCTCACAGAGAGTTGCTGGGCCCAGTCGGGCGGGAAGGCGGCATACGCCTCGTGCTCGGGTTGTTCGTCGTACGGGCGGCTCAGAACTTTCAGCAGGCGCTGGGTTTCGCTGAAGTCGCCCGCCTCGGCCTGCTGAATGGCGGTCTCGGCCAGGTGGTTGCGCAGCACGTACTTGGGGTTGGCCAAGCGCATGCGAGTGGCCCGCTCTGCGTCGACGCTGCCCTCGCTGCGCAGGCGTTGGCGGTAGCGGGCCTCCCAGGCGTCGCAGGCCGCGATGTCCAGCGCCAAGTCGCGCAGGGCGGCGCAGGGCTGGTCACCGTCTGCACGCACATGGGCCAGGCGGCGCATCGTGATGGTGTAGTCCATGCGGTTGGCCGCCAGCAGGCGCAGCAAGTCGTCCACCAGCGCCGCATCGTCGGCCTGCGCCGTGGCCAACCCGAGCTTGAGGCGCATCAGCCGGGTCATCTCGGCCGAGAACACCGGCCCGTAGCTGGACAAGGCCTGCTGGATGGACGCCACGTCCTCGTCGTCGCCCTGCCCGCCACCCACCAGCGGCACCAAGGCCTGGGCCAGGGCGTGCAAATTCCAAAAGGCCACCTGGGGTTGGCGGGCGAAGGCGTAGCGGCCTTGTGCGTCGGTGTGGTTGCAGATGTGCTGCGGGTCGAAGGCGTCAAGGAAACCAAAGGGGCCGTAGTCGATGGTGAGCCCCAGCAGCGACATGTTGTCGGTGTTCATCACCCCGTGGCAAAAGCCCACCGCCTGCCAGTGCGCGAGCAGGCTGGCGGTGCGCTCGGACACGGCCTGCAACAAGGCCAGCGCGGGTTGGGCAGCCTGGGCGCAGTCGGGGTAGTGCTGGCTGATGGCGAAATCCAGCAACTGCCGCAGCTGGGCGTGGCGGCCGTGGTGGCTGAAGTGCTCGAAGTGGCCAAAGCGCAGAAAGCTGGGCGCCACGCGGGTGACGACGGCGGCGGTTTCCAGGCGTTCGCGCCGCACTGGCAGGGCCGAGCCGGTGATGCACAGCGCCCGGGTGGTGGGGATGCCCAGGTGGTGCATGGCCTCGGAGCACAGGAACTCGCGGATGGACGAGCGCAGCACCGCGCGGCCATCGCCCATGCGCGAGTAGGGCGTGAGGCCCGAGCCTTTGAGCTGCAGCTCCATCAGCCCGGCCGGCGTGTTCACCTCACCCAGCAGCAGCGCGCGCCCGTCACCCAGTTGGCCAGCCCATTGGCCAAACTGGTGGCCGCTGTACACCGAGGCCAGCGGCCGCATCCCCGGCCACAGCGCATTGCCGCTGAACACGGCCAGCGCCTCCGGCTGTTGCTGCCAGGTGTTGGCCGGCCAGCCCAGCAGCTTGGCGCAGGCCGGGCTGGTGGCCACCCAATGCGGGTCGGGCAGGCCCTGGGCCGCCAGCTCGGTGTGGAAGGCCGGGCCCAGCTCGGCAAACCGGTGACGCCAGGGGCCTGGCGTGGTGATGGGCGGGTCGGCAAGGGCGTTCATCAAGGCAGTTTGGCAGAGGCCCTGTCACCTCGGTGACGCGGGGGCATTGACGCGGTTGCGGGTGGGGCTGCATTAGGGCCAATCCGGCCCGGAAACACATCGGCAAGTGCCTATCATCGTGAGATTGCTTTCACCACTTGAAGACGGAGAACACCATGAGCGCCTTGATGGGCCAGATGATGCAGATGCCGCTGACCATTTCCTCGCTGATCCGGCATGCCGCACGGCATTCGGCCAGCACCGAGGTGGTGTCCAAGCGGGTCGAGGGCGACATTCACCGCACCACCTGGGGCGAGATCGAGCTGCGCTCGCGCAAGCTGGCCCAGGCGTTTGAAAGGCTGGGTTGCCAGGCCGGCGACCGCATCGCCACGCTGGCCTGGAACGGCTACCGCCACGTCGAGATCTACTACGGTTCATCGGGTTCGCAGCGGGTGGTGCACACCATCAACCCGCGTCTGTTCCCCGAGCAGATCGCCTGGATCGCCAACGACGCGGCCGACAGCGTGCTGTGCTTCGACCTCACCTTCCTGCCGCTGGTGGAAAAGCTCGCTGGCGAACTGAAGACGGTGAAGCACTTCGTGCTGATGACCGACCGCGCCCACATGCCGGCCAGCACGACCATCAGCAACCTGCGGTGCTACGAAGAGTTGGTGGCCGCCGAGGACGGCGCCTACAACTGGCCCACGTTCGACGAGAACACCGCCTGCACCATCTGCTACACCTCGGGCACCACCGGCAACCCCAAGGGCGCCGTGTACAGCCACCGCTCCACGGTGCTGCATGCCTACGGTGCGGCGCTGCCCGACGCGATGAACTGTTCGTCGCGCGACGTGATCCTGCCGGTGGTGCCGATGTTCCACGTCAACGCCTGGGGCATTCCCTACACCGCGCCGCTGGTGGGCGCCAAGCTGGTGTTGCCCGGGCCGCACCTGGACGGCAAGTCGATGTTCGAGCTGTTCGAGAACGAGAAGGTGACCTTCTCGGCCGGCGTGCCCACCGTGTGGCTGGGCGTGCTCACCTACATGAAGGCCAACAAGCTGCAGTTCAGCAGCCTCAAGCGCACGGTGATCGGTGGTTCGGCCTGCCCACCGGCCATGATGAAGACGCTGCAGGAGGACTTCAACGTCGAGGTCATCCACGCCTGGGGCATGACCGAGCTGTCGCCGCTGGGCACGCTCTCCAAGCTCACCTCGCGCCAAGACCACTTGCCCAAGGAGGCGCAGCAGCGACTGCTGGAGAAACAGGGTCGCGTGATCTACGGCATCGACATGGCCATCATCGATGACGCCGGCAAGAACCTGCCCTGGGACGGTGTGGCCTCGGGCGACCTGGTGGTGCGTGGCCACTGGGTCATCAGCAGCTACTTCGGCAAGACCGATTCACCCATGGTGACGGTGGATGGCGAGCCCGGCTGGTTCCCCACCGGCGACGTGGCCACCATCGACGCCGACGGTTTCATGCAGATCACCGACCGCAGCAAGGACGTGATCAAGTCGGGTGGCGAATGGATCAGCTCCATCGACCTGGAAAACATCGCCATGGCCCACCCGGCCGTGCACGAGGCGGCGGCCATTTCCTGCAAGCACCCGAAGTGGGACGAGCGCCCGCTGCTGGTGGTGGTGAAGAAGCCGGGCAATGAGGGCGTGAGCAGCGCCGACATCCTGAACTTCTTCGACGGTCGCATTGCCAAGTGGCAGATCCCCGACGACGTGGTGTTTGTGGACGAATTGCCGCACACCGCCACGGGCAAGCTGCAAAAGCTCAAGCTGCGCGAGATGTTCAAGGACCACAAGCTGCCAACGGCCTGAGAGGCTGTTTGCGGCGCATCGCGGTCATTCCCTCGCCGCCATAGCCGCCGTCATTCCAGCGCACGGCAGCTGCGTCATGCCCGCGCAGGCGGGCATCCAGGTTTTTAGCTTCGGCTGCAGCAGCGCAGCGGCGGCGCCTTCGGCCAACGGGCTCCTCGCGGACAAGCACCGTGCCCCCGGTCGCACCTGCGCTCTCTTGTTCTGCCTTGGCCCTCGCCGCTGTCAACCCACACGCGAATGTGCCCTCTGTCCGAAGGCACCACCACTGCACTGCAACCTGCGCCGGTGGTGGTCCACCTGGTGGGGCGCCGCTGTGCCTGGCGGGGCAGGTGGTTTGGGGTTCGGGCGCAGGGGCCATTCGCGGGACGCTGGGCAGGCGGGCGCGTCGGGAAGTGGGGGTTGCCCAAGCC
>WBZX01000438.1_pt1 | contig 38210 bp, 36 predicted proteins | sample 5204211 | NCBI WGS metagenome assembly WBZX01 (sample SAMN12344362, study PRJNA552823) | activated sludge metagenome | biome: Activated sludge suspended growth; feature: Nitrification reactor; material: Wastewater; isolation source: activated sludge from nitrification reactor of wastewater...
CGCCCACAGGGGGGCGCCGGTGAGGCGGTCGAAGCAGGCGACCCGGCCCTGATAGGCGACGGCGCACACCTGGCGGTCGTCGACTGCCGGATTGCCCATCACGTCGGCCACGCGCTCGAGTTCGGTGGCGCCGCGCGGCAGGGCCACCGTGGCTTCCCACAACTGGGCGCCGTTGGCCGGATTGAGTGCGACCAGCTTGCCGCCGGGGAAGCCGGCGAAGAGCATGTCGCCGGCCAGCGCGAGGCCGCCGGAACCGCGCAGCGAGAGCGAGGGCAGGTTGCGGCTGTACAGCCATTTGCGGCTGCCGTCAGCGAGGGCGAGCCCCTGGACCCGGCCGTCGCCGGTGCGCACGATGACCATGTCGCCCGCCGTCAGCAGTTGCCCGGTGACTTCGGAGGACAGCGACACTTTCCAGCGCAACTGGCCCGTCGCCAGGTCGATCGCCAGGACCTCGCCCTTGGTACTGCCGACGAATGCCAGCCCCTGCCCCGCGCTGGCGCCGGTCGACAGTTTCGTGCCGGCGTCGTAACGCCAGGCGGGCGCGCCGTTGGCGATGGCCACGCGAATCACGCGCTTGCCGCCTGCCGCCAGCACGTCGCCGGCTTCCGCCTGGGGACGGAAAAGATAACCGCCGGCATCGTCGGTATCGTTCTTCCAGGCCTCGGTCAGCGTGCTGGAGGGTTTGAATTCGACCAGCTCCGCGGGCTTTTCCTTGGCCGGCCCTGCACCGAACCAGCCGCCGACGGTATGCGTCATCGAACCGACCGTGCTGCATCCCGACAGGGACAGGGACAGGGCCAGCGCGATGCCGGCCGCGAGCGTGCGCATGTTCACTTGGTGCTTCCTCCGCCCAGCGCGTCGAGCTTCAGTTCGACGACGCTTCGATAGGGATTGTCCTCGGCCATCCTGCCGTAGGCCGCCTGGTAGGCGGCGAGGGCTTCGGCTGCCTTGCCCTGCGCCAGCAGCACATCGCCCCGCAGGTCGTCGAAGCGCGGACCGAACGCGTCGCTGTGCGTGGCAGACAGGGTCTTCAGCGCCGCATCGTACTGCTTCTGGTCAATCTGCACGCCAGCCAGGCGCAAGTGCGCCAAGTCCTTCACTGCCGGTTCCTTGCTGTGGTCTGCGGCCCATTCCAGCTGGCTCTGCGCGCTTTTCAGGTCGCGCGCACCGACATTCAGCTTGGCCATCAGCAGCGCCGCGCGCGGCGCGTAGGCGGTGCCGGCGTAGTGATCGATCAGCATGGCGCCCGCCTCGCGCGCGCCCTTGGCGTCGTTGGCCGTCAGCAACTGGGTCAGCTTCTCGTACACGGACGCGGCCTCCAGGCTCTGCGTCAGCGTGCGATGCTGCCAGTAGCGCCAGCCGGCAGCCGCCGCGATCACCACCGCCAGGCCGAACATGACCAGATTGCCCCAGCGTTTCCACCAGGCCTTCAGTTCGTCCAGCCGTTCCTGTTCGTCGAGATCGTAGGTTGCCATTCGCTTATGCCTTCTTCAGAGATTCGATTGCCTGCGTGACGTCGACACGGACCTGCTCGGTCGCGTCGCGCAGCGGTTTCAGTGTGAGCTGCCCGGCCGCGGCCTCGTCATCGCCGATGATGACGGCATAACGGGCGCGGCTGGCATCCGCCTTCTTCATCTGCGACTTGAAGCTGCCGCCGCCGCAATGCAGCACGGCCGCGAGGCCGGCGCCGCGCAACGCGCCCGCGACGCGCCACGCGTGCGCTTCCGCTGCCGTGCCGGCATGCACGATGTAGGCGTCGGGCGCCGGGCTTGGCGGCAGGCTGCCCGCCGTCTCCATCAGCGCGAGCAGGCGCTCGATGCCCATCGCGAACCCGGCTGCCGGTGCCGGCTTGCCGCCGAGCTGTTCGACGAGGCCGTCGTAGCGACCGCCTGCGCACACCGTACCCTGGGCGCCGAGCTGGTCGGTCACCCATTCGAACACGGTGCGGTTGTAGTAGTCCAGCCCGCGCACCAGGCGCGGATTGACGTCGTAGGCGATGCCGCTGGCGGCGAGCAGCGCCTGCACGCCTTCGAAGTGCGCGCGGGCCTCGTCGCCGAGTTCGTCCATGAGCCTGGGCGCGGCGTCGTTGATGGCGGCCATCGCCGGATTCTTGCTGTCGAGGATGCGCAGCGGATTGGTGTGCAGGCGCCGCCTGCCGTCCTCGTCGAGCTGATCCGCGTGCGTCTCGTAGTAGGCGATCAGCCTGGCGCGATGCCGCTGGCGCGCCTCGTGATCGCCCAGGGTGTTGATTTGCAGCGTCGGCGCGATGCCCAGCGCCTTCCACAGGTCGGCGCACATCACGATCAGTTCGGCATCGGTGTCCGGCCCGGCAAATCCGAGCGCCTCGACGCCGACCTGGTGGAACTGCCGGTAGCGGCCCTTCTGCGGCCGCTCGTGGCGGAACATCGGGCCGCTGTACCACAGGCGCTTGCCGCCGTCGTACAGCAGGTTGTGCTGGATCGCGGCGCGAACCGCACTGGCCGTGCCTTCGGGACGCAGGGTCAGCGACTCGCCGTTCAGCTCGTCGACGAAGGTGTACATCTCCTTTTCGACGATGTCGGTGACCTCGCCGATGGCGCGCTTGAACAGGCCGGTGTGTTCGAGGATGGGCGTGCGCAGTTCGCGGTAACCGTAGCGGCGCAGCCAGTCGCGCACGATGGTCTCGAAGGCCTGCCAGGTCTCCACCGCATCGGGGAGACCGTCGTTCATGCCGCGTACGGATTGAAGGGTATTGCTCATGATTCGATCGGATGGGGAGGAATCACACCGCACCGTAGCGGGTGCGCACGTAGTCTTCGACGATGGCCTGGAAGTCGGCCGCGATGCGCTCGCCTTTCAGCGTCACCGTCTTCTCGCCGTCGACGTACACCGGTGCGACCGGCACCTCGCCGGTGCCCGGCAGCGAAATGCCGATGTTGGCATGCTTGGATTCGCCGGGGCCGTTGACCACGCAACCCATCACGGCGACCTGCATGGTCTCGACGCCGGGATACTGGCTGCGCCACAGCGGCATCTGCGTGCGCAGGTAGGACTCGATATCCTGCGCGAGTTCCTGGAACACGGTCGAGGTGGTGCGGCCGCAGCCGGGACAGGCGGTGACCTGCGGCGTGAACGCACGCAGGCCCAGCGATTGCAGGATTTCCTGGGCGACCACGACTTCCCGGGTGCGCTCGCCGCCGGGCTCGGGGGTGAGCGAGATCCGGATGGTGTCGCCGATGCCTTCCTGCAACAGCACCGCCAGCGCAGCGGTCGAGGCGACGATGCCCTTGCTGCCCATGCCTGCCTCGGTGAGCCCGAGATGAAGCGGATAGTCACATTGCGACGCGAGGTCGCGATACACCGCGATCAGGTCCTGCACGCGGCTCATCTTGCACGACAGGATGATGCGGTCGCCGCCGAGTCCGAGTTCCTCGGCCTTCTTCGCCGATTCCAGGGCGGACACGACCATCGCGCGGCGCATCACCACCTCGGCGTCTTCGGGCTGCGCACGATGCGCGTTCTCGTCCATCATGCGGGCGGCGATGGCCTGGTCGAGGCTGCCCCAGTTGACGCCGATGCGCACCGGCTTGTCGTAGCGGCAGGCGATTTCGATCAGGGTGGCGAACTGCTCGTCGCGCTTGCTGCCGCGACCGATATTGCCCGGGTTGATGCGCAGCTTGGCCAGCGCCTGCGCGCACTCGGGTACCTGGGTCAGCAGCTTGTGTCCATTGAAATGGAAATCGCCGATCAGGGGCACCCGGCATCCCAGCGCGTCGAGCCGTTCGCGGATGCGCGGCACGGCACTTGCGGCTTCCACCGTGTTGACGGTCAGGCGCACCAGTTCGGAACCGGCCTCGGCCAGCGCCTGCACCTGCTTCACGGTCGCGGTGACGTCGACCGTGTCGGTATTGGTCATCGACTGCACCACCACGGGCGCATCGCCGCCGACCCGCACCGGGCCGATCCGCACCTGGCGGGTGGAATGTCGAACGATAGAGGACATGGTTGTTTCGGCGGCCAGTTTTCCCGGAGCGCTACTCTTCAAGGGTGAAACGCGCCACGGTGACGTCGATGAACGGCGCCAGATCGATGGGGCGATTGTTGTAGGTCAGGCGCACCTGCGCCGCGTTGCCGATCACGACCTCGAATGGCGGCCGGCCCCTGACGTCGGCGCCGGTGCCCGACGGATTGAGCTGGCGAATCAGCATGCGCCCGCTGGCGTCCTTGATCTCGACCCAGGAATCCGCGCCGAAATCGAGATGCAGCACGCTGTCTGCCGCCGCAGGCGACTCGGGCTCTTCGGCCGGCACTGGCGTCGTTGCCGGCGCCGGCTCGGCGTCGGGCACCGCTGCTATGGCGGCCGCTGGCGCAGGCCGGGCTGGCGCGGCGGCAGGTTTTGCAGCCGCCGGCGGCGCGAGCCCGGGGTGGGAGGAAGCGGTTTCCTCGCCGGCATCGCTGTTGAGCCACCAGTACAGGGCCACCGGCACGGCCACGGCCAGCAAGGCACCCAGCAGCATCACGATCAGCCAGGGCGAGGTCAGCCAGTGCCGCGGCGGCGGCGGCGCAGCATGCGCGACCGGCACGGCATCGGCCGGCGCACCCGCCATGCCCGCCAGCAGCGGTTCGGGATCGAGTCCGAGCAGGCGGGCATAGTTACGCACGAAACCACGCGCAAACACTGGCTGGCCGAGGCTGCCGAAGTCGTCGGCTTCCATGGCGTCGATCTGGCGCAGCATCAGACGCAGGCGGTTCGCGGCGTCTTCGACGCTCATGCCCTGGGTCTCGCGGGCGGCCCGCAGGACGGCGCCTACCCGTGTCTGGCTGGCATCGTTCATTCGTACTGCCCGGACAGGAGCAGGCTCGTCTCGTTCGAATTGGGGAAACGCTTGCGCAGCTGCAGGCCGTAGGCCGCCTCCTGCGCGCGATCACCCAGCTTGCGCTCGACCCGCACGCCCAGCCACAGGCTGGCCGCGGTGGGCGGCGACAGTTCCTCGTGCCGGCCCAGCAGGCGCTGCGCCTCGGGCAGGCGACCCTGACGATAGCGCAATGCCGCCAGGCGCAGCACGGTGTCGGCATTGTCGGGCTGCAATTTCAGCGATTTGTTGAGGTTCGTCTCGGCGAGCGCCAGATCCCCCTTCATTTCCGCACACTGGCCGGCGTTGGCCATGGCCAGCTCGGGCTGGGGATAAAGCGGATTGCGCAGCGCAGCGGCGAACTGTTCCAGCCCTTCGTCGTAGCGTCCGCGCGTGCACAGGAACCAGCCATAATTGTTGTGCGCTTCCGAGTCTGCACGGTCGAGGTCGATGGCGCGGCGGAAGTTCTCCTCGGCCAGCTTGTCCTCGGCCAGTTCCATGTAGATCAGCCCGTAGACGTTGTAGGCGGGGCCGTAGCGGCCGTCGACGACGATGGCCTTGCGCAGTTCCTCGAGCGCGGTCTTGTATTGCGCGCGCGAGTAATACGCCGTCGCCAGTTCGGTGAAGATGCGCGCGCGTTGGCGCACTTCGGCATCCGCCTGGCCGGCGGACGCGGTCGCCCCCATCTCCGGGCTCGCGCCCGGCGGGTTCGCACACCCCGCCAGCAGCAGCGCCAGCAATGCCAGTCCACGCCACGTCCTCATGCCGCCTCCTTGTGGATACGCTTGATTACCCGCCCGCTCTTGTCCGCGACGCGGCCGGCCAACTGGCCGCAGGCGGCGTCGATGTCGTCGCCGCGCGTCTTGCGCGTGGTCACCACGAACCCTGCGTCCTGCAGGATTTCGCGGAACGCGCGTTGCGCGTCGACACGCGGCTTGTCGTAGCCCGAGTCGGGGAAGGGATTGAAGGGAATCAGGTTGAACTTGCACGGCACGTCGCGCACCAGTTCGACGAGTTGCCGTGCGTGCGCCGGCGTGTCGTTCACCCCAGCCAGCAGCACGTATTCGAAAGTGATGAAATCGCGCGGCGCATGCACCAGATAGCGCCGACATGCGGCCATCAGTTCGGCCAGGGGATATTTCCTGTTGATCGGCACGAGCTGGTCGCGCAAGGCGTCGTTGGGCGCATGCAGCGATACCGCGAGCGCGACGGGGCAGCGCTCTGCCAGACGATCCATCGCCGGCACGATGCCCGAGGTGGACACGGTCACGCGTCGCCGCGACAGCCCGTAGGCATGATCGTCGAGCATCACGTGCAACGCCGTCACCACGTTCTCGAAATTCGCCAGCGGCTCGCCCATGCCCATCATCACCACGTTCGACACCGGGCGCGGATCGATGGCGCCGGTGCTTCGATTGGGTTCGGTTTTCAGGCTGTGCTGCGCGATCCACAGCTGGCCGACGATCTCGGCCACCGTCAGATTGCGGTTGAAGCCCTGGCGGCCGGTCGAGCAGAAGGTGCACTCGAGCGCGCAGCCTACCTGCGACGACACGCAGAGCGTGCCACGGTCGTCCTCCGGGATGAATACCGTCTCGATGCCATTGCCGACGCCGACCTCGAACAGCCATTTGCGCGTGCCGTCGCTCGACGCATGGGCAAGCTTGATTTCGGGTGCGCGGACTTCGGCTTCCGCCGCGAGTTTTTCGCGCAGCGATTTGGCAATGTCGGTCATCTGCGCGAAATCGGCCACGCCCGACTGGTGGATCCAGCGGAACACCTGGCGGGCGCGGAAAGGCTTCTCGCCGCGCTCCGCGAGCCAGGCCGTCAGGCTTTCGAGGTCGAAATCGAGCAGATTCTGCGGCATCGAGGGAGGGTCAGCGGCCCGCGTAGACTTCGCAGGCGGGGAAGAAATAGGCGATCTCGATCGCCGCGGTTTCCGGCGCATCGGAACCGTGCACGGCGTTGGCGTCGATGCTCTCGGCGAAATCGGCGCGGATAGTACCCGGCTCGGCCTTCTTCGGATCGGTGGCGCCCATCAGCGCGCGGTTCTTGGCGATGGCGTCCTCGCCTTCCAGCACCTGCAGCACGACCGGGCCGGAGATCATGAACTCGACCAGATCCTTGAAGAAGGGACGTTCCTTGTGCACGGCGTAGAAGCCTTCGGCTTCCTGGCGCGACAGGTGTTTCATCCGGGACGCGACGATCTTCAGACCGTTGGATTCGAAGCGGCTGACGATCTTGCCGATCACGTTCTTTTTGACGGCATCGGGCTTGATGATGGAAAAGGTGCGCTGAACGGCCATGGGTTTGCTCCAGACTGAGGGGAAATCGAACAAAAATTGATGAAAATCAGCCTGCTAGGATAGCACGCCCCACCCCGGTCTGTCTCCCGACCCGCGCCGCCGCGCAGGCGTTCAGGCCCGGTCCGGCTGCCACGCCGGCACCCAGCCGGCTTCCCCTTCGCCGGCCAGCCAGTCCGCGTTGCAGCCGAAACCGGCCACCCACAGCACGGCGGCGTCCAGGCGCAGTACCGCCACGCGTTCGCGTGCCCAGGGCGGCATGGCGCGTTCCTGCATCAGCGTCTTGAGACTGCGCGTCGGCCCACCCGCCGCCAGCCGCAGATGCTCACCACCGGCCCGCACCTGCAAGCGGGTCTGCCCTGTCTGCAAGGCGGCTGCCCGCAGCCCCTCCCCTCTGGTTTCTCGCAGTTGAAGCGTGCCCAGGCCAGGCAGGACCAGTGCGTCCCCGCCCTGCCACACCGCGGGTTCCGGCCTGGCACACCCGGGCACCACATAGGCCCCGCCCCGATAGCGCCGGATTTCCGCTGCGTCGAGTTCGACCCGCACACGCGCATCCGTGCGCGCCCCGCAGAGCTGCTTCAGGATTTCGTCGAGGCGCCGCATGGCCGGCAGACGCGCGCCGTGCAGCGCGATGAAATGACGCAGCAGGTTGCGCGCGCGCGGCGGGGTCAGTCGCGCCAGCGCGGCACAATCGAGCCGGGCGCCCGCCAGCGCGTCGACGGCGTCCAGGCGGGCGAGATCGTCCAGCAGTTCGGCCGCGTCGGCCTGCAGGCTCGCTGCACGCGCAAGCGTCGCCGCCGCACCGGGAAAATGCGCTGCCAGAGGCGGCATGACATCCAGGCGCAAGGCATTGCGGCGATAGCGCCTGTCGGCATTGCTGTCGTCCTCGACCCATTCCAGGTTGGCCGCCTGGGCATACGCCTTCAAGACCGTGCGCGGCACGTCCAGCAAGGGGCGCAGCTGGGCGGCGTGCATGCCGGGACGATCCTGGCAGACCGGCATCGCCGCCAGCCCTTTCGGCCCCGCGCCGCGCAGGGCCTGCAACAGAAAGGTCTCGGCCTGGTCGTCCTGATGGTGTGCGGTGAGCAGGAAATCGGCTTCGACCTGCGCGAAGACGCGCTGCCGTTCGCGCCGCGCGGCGGCCTCGATGCCGGCCGGATCGGCGCAGTCCACCTGCACGCGCGCGATCGTCAGCGGCACCGCGTGCGCCGCGCACAGCCGCGTGCAGAAATCGGCCCAGCTGTCCGCATGCGGCGACAGTCCATGATGGACATGGACCGCGGCGAACACGAAAGGATGCTGCGCCCGCAAGGCGGCGAGCAGGTGCAGGAGAACGACGGAATCGAGTCCGCCCGACAGGGCGAGCACGAGCGACGAAGCCGGCGGAACGTGGCGCGCGAGCGCCTCCGCCACGCACGCCTCTGGCTTACTTGGCGGCGGTTTCCTTGAAGCTGCCATACGACCGCAGGCGCTGGTAGCGCGCCGCCAGCAAGTCGTCGAGCGGCTGCTTGCGCAATTCGGTCAGCGTGTCGGTCAGCGCCCGCCGCATGTTCTGGAACATGGCGTCCCAGTCGCGCTGCGCACCACCCAGCGGCTCTTCGACGATGCGGTCGACCAGGCCGTTGGCCTTCAGGCGGTCGGCCGTGATGCCCAGGGTTTCAGCGGCAACCGAGGCCTTGTCGGCGCTCTTCCACAGGATGGACGCGCAGCCCTCGGGCGAGATGACCGAATAGGTCGAGTACTGCAGGATCAGGGTACGGTCGCCCACGCCGATGGCCAGGGCGCCGCCCGAACCGCCTTCGCCGACGATGGTGCAGATGACGGGCGTCTGCAGTTCGGCCATCACATAGAGATTGCGCGCGATGGCTTCGGACTGGCCCCGCTCTTCCGCCCCGATGCCCGGGTAGGCGCCTGGCGTGTCGATGAAGGTAAAGATGGGCATGCGGAATTTCTCGGCCAGGCGCATCAGGCGCAGGGCCTTGCGATAGCCTTCGGGGCGCGGCATGCCGAAATTGCGGACGATCTTCTCCTTGGTGTCGCGCCCCTTCTGGTGGCCGATCACCATCACCGGCTCGCCGTTGAAGCGCGCCATGCCGCCGACGATCGCCGCGTCGTCGGCGAAGGCGCGGTCGCCATGCAGTTCGGCAAAATCGGTGAACAATCCCTGCACATAGTCGAGCGTATAGGGACGCTGAGGATGGCGCGCCACCTGCGACACCTGCCAGGCGTTGAGCTTGGCGTAGATGTCCCTGGTCAGCGTCTGGCTCTTCTTCTGCAGGCGGCGGATCTCTTCCGAGATGTCCAGCGCGGAATCGTCCTGCACGAAGCGCAGTTCTTCGATCTTGGCTTCGAGCTCGGCGATCGGCTGCTCGAAATCGAGGAAAGTGGTTTTCATCACGCGGTCATGAAATGCGGTTAACCCGGCATTCTAGCAGCCGGCCCATGCCTGGCCATCAGTGGTGGTGGTGACCGTGCGCGCCGTGCGCGTGGCGATGCGCCACTTCGTCGGGCGTGGCGGCACGCACCTCGGTGACCTGGCACTGGAAGTGCACGGCCTGGCCGGCGTAGGGATGATTGCCGTCGACCACGACCTTGTCGTCCGCGATGTCGGTCACGGTGTAGAGCATTTCTTCGCCGCCGTCGACGGGCGAACCCACGAACTGCATGCCGATCTCGACGTTGTCCGGGAAGGCCTCGCGCGCCTCCATGCGCACCAGTTGTTCGTCGTATTCGCCGAAGGCGTCGGCCGGCTGCAGCTTGAGGTCGACGTTCTCGCCCACGGCCTTGCCTTCGAGCGCAGCTTCGACCGCGGGAAAGATATTGTCGTAGCCGCCATGCAGGTAGCTCACCGGCTCGTCGTTTTCTTCGAGCATGCGCCCGTCCATGTCGCGCACGACGTAGGTGAGGGTGACGACGGTATCCTTGCCAATGTTCACTTGAGATCCTTTACCAGTTGAAGCACGTCCGCCGCATGACCGCGGCTGGACACGCCGTACAGGGCATGACGGATGACGCCCTGTTTGTCGATGACGAAGGTGGAGCGCACCACGCTCTTGCGCATGACGCCGTCCACTTCCTTGTCCTGCAGCACGCCATAGGCTTCGCAGGTGGCCTGTTCCTTGTCGGCCAGCAGGCGCACGCTGATGCCGTGCTTGTCGCGGAATTCGCCGTGCTTGATGCAATCGTCGCGCGACACGCCCAGCACGACCGCACCCAGCTTCGCGAAATCGCCCTCGAGCTCGGAAAACTCGATGGCTTCCGCAGTGCAGCCCGGTGTATCGTCACGCACGTAAAAATACAGCACCAGCGGCTTGCCCCGGAACTGGGACAATTCGACGATGTTCATGTCGGCGTCCGGGTTGGAAAAGTCGGGCGCGCGGTCTCCTGGTTTCAGCATGACGACTCCGCTCTCGTTTTTTCGGCGCATTCTACAGGGCAATCGCGTGCCAATCGCTATAATTTTCAGATGAAAAATCCACCGCTCGGCGGACTTGCCCCCGCCCGCTTCCTGCGCGAAACCTGGCACAAGGAGCCGCTCCTGATCCGCAACGCGATCCCCGGGTTCACCGGCCTGCTGTCGCCCGCCGACATGCAGGCGCTGGCGCGGCGCGACGACGTCGAATCCCGTCTGGTCCGTGGCAGCGGCACCCGTTGGGCGCTTGACCACGGCCCCTTCCGTGCCGCCGACTTCAAGCGCCTGCCGAAAACGGACTGGACGCTGCTGGTGCAATCGGTCAATCACCATCTGCCCGCAGCGGACGCCCTGCTGAAACGGTTCGACTTCATCCCGCACGCCCGGCTGGACGACCTGATGGTGAGCTACGCCGTGCCCGGCGGCAGCGTCGGCCCGCATTTCGATTCCTACGACGTGTTCCTGCTGCAGGGCCGCGGCCACCGCCGCTGGCAGGTCAGCACCCAGACCGATCTCGGCCTGCTGCCCGATGCGCCGTTGAAAATACTGAAGAAATTCAAACCCGAAGCGGAATGGGTGCTCGGTCCCGGCGACATGCTCTATCTGCCGCCGCACGCGGCCCACTACGGCGTGGCGGAAGACGACTGCATGACCTATTCCATCGGCTTCCGGGCGCCCACCGCCGAGGAACTCGCCCAGGCTTTCCTCATGCACCTGCAGGATACGGTTGCGTTCGACGGACGCTACGCCGATCCCGACCTGACCCTGCAGCGCCACCCGGGCGAGATCGGTCGCGCCATGCTGGACAAGCTGGAAAACATGATCGCCCGTGTGAAATGGGACCGGCGCGCCATCGCGGAATTCGCCGGCAGCTACCTCTCCGAGCCCAAGCCCAACGTGTTCTTCGACCCGCCGGCCACGCCGCTCGCGCCGTCGGCGTTCCGCCGCCAGGCCGCGCGCCGCGGCGTCGCGCTGCACGCCAAGTCGCGCCTGCTCTTCGTCGGCACGCGCTTCTACATGAACGGCGAAGCCTTCTCGCCCACCCCGGGGGAGCGTGCGGCGCTGCGTCGCCTGGCGGATGGCCGCACGCTTGCCGCGCCCTTCCCGCCTTCGCTGCTGGATCGCTTCCTGGACTGGTACGAAGCCGGATGGCTGGAGCTGGCGGCATGATTGCGTCCGATCTGCTCACGCCGTCCGAATGCCGGGCCGCATTCGATGCCCTGCTGGCCGGCACCCGCCGTCTGTTGAGGCTCTACGACCGCGACCTCGAATTGTGGGCGCTCGACGACCCGGCACGTCATGCGGCGCTGCGCGCGTTCTGCGTGGCAGGCGGCGGTCGCCGGGTCGAATGCCTGCTCGACGAAACGGGCCGGGTGGCCAGTGCGCATCCGCGCCTGATGCAACTGGTGCGCGATTTCGGTCATGTTCTGGAAATCCGCCAGGCCGATCCGCTCGCCCCGCGACCCGACCAGGCCTTTGTACTCGCCGATCGCCACGGCGTGCTGCTCCGCGCGGACAAGGCGGCCATGCGCGGCAAGGTGCATCCTGACGATGCCGCCACCGTTTCCGCACTGCAGCAGGACTTCGAGGCGTTGTGGCAACGCGCCCAGGGTCAGGTCGCGGCGACCACCCTCGGTCTATAACGAAGCCAGCCAGTCCAGTTCGGATTCACTGAAGCCGGCCTGCCGGCGCGCCGCCAGGTTGAACGGCGGCTTCAGCGGCGGCGCGTCGTATTCGCGCAGCAGGCGGCGGAAGGTCGCCGCCGGATCCACGCCGCGCTGTTCGCACAGCCACCGATACCAGCGATTGCCGATGGCGACGTGACCGATCTCGTCGCGTTCGACGACGGCGAGGATCTCGATCAGGCGCCGGTCCTCTACGACACGCAGTTTGTCGACGATGCGCGGCGTGGCGTCGAGGCCGCGCGCTTCCAGTACGCGCGGCACCAGCGCCATGCGGACCAGCGGATCGTGTGCGGTTTTCAGCGCCATGTCCCACAGGCCGCGGTGCGCCGGGAAATCGCCGTAGTCATGGCCAAGGCTGGCGAGATGCGCGTTCAACAGGCCGAAGTGCACGGCCTCCTCGCCGGCCACGCGCAGCCAGTCGTCGTAATAGGCGCGCGGCATGCCCGCAAAGCGGTGCGCGGCGTCGAGCGCCAGGTTGATCGCGTTGAATTCGATATGCGCCAGCGCATGCACGAGGGCGGCACGCCCTGCCGCCGAGTCGGCGCGCCGGCGCGGAACCTGGTGCGGCGAGACCAGTTCGGGCCTGGCGGGCGCCCCGGGGGCGTCGATGCCCGCGCGCGCCGTTTCGCAGGCCGCGGCAACCGAGCCAGTCTGCCAGTCGGCCCACAGGCTGTGCACCGCGGCCGCCTTGTCGGCCGGGTCGGCAACGCGCAGGCAGACGGCCAGTCGTTCCGGCAGGTTCAGCGCCGGTCCATCCACCGGATGCCCGCCAGCGCGATGGACAGGAAGATGAGCAGGGGCAGGCTGACGACCACGGCCGGGGGCCAGTCGTTCAGCAAGCCGAGATGGCCGAACAGTCGACTCAGGAGGTGAAACCCGAGTCCGGCGAGAATGCCGAAGAAGAGCTTGCTGCTGGTTCCGCCCGAGCGCGGGCCCTGTATCGAGAACGGCATGGCGATCAGCATCATGATCGGAATGACGAAGGGGCCGATGAACTTCGACCACAGCGCCAGTTCGTAGCGCGAGGCTTTTTGCCCGTTTTCCTTGAGATGCGCGACGTAGCGCCAGAGCGTGCGCGCCGACATCTGCTCGGGCGCGATCAGCAGCACGCTCAGGATATCCGGCGTGAGAACCGATTGCCATGGCTGTTGCGCACTGCGCGTGGCGCGTATGCCTTCACTGGAGAAATGCGTCTCCATGACACGCGACAATTGCCAGGTCTGGTTGCCCTGCCAGTCCCCCTCGTCTGCAGCGCGTATCCAGCCCAGCTTCCCCTCTTCATCGAAACCGTAGATCTCGATCTCGCGCAGGGTGCTGTCCGGCATGACTTCGCGCACGTTGATGAAGGTGCTGCCGTCCTTGACCCAGAGCCCGGAACGAAACTGCTGGGCCACGACCGACCGCGTCACGGTCAGCTTGTAGCGCTGGGCCGCCTGTTCCGACCAGGGGGCGACGTATTCGCCGAGCACCAGCGCCAGCAGGGACAACAATACGCCGATCGCTCCGCAATAGGCGGCGATGCGCCAGTTCGACAGCCCGGACACGCGCATGACGGCGTATTCGGAATTGCCGACCAGCCGGGACAGGGCGAACAGCGTGCCGATCAGGGCCGCGATGGGGAGGATCTCGACGAGATGCCCCGGCACATTGAGCAGTACGACCACGGCCGCCTGACCCAGGCCGTAGTTGTTGTGACCGAGGCTGCCGATTTCCTGAATGATGTCGAAGAAGGCAAACAACACCAGCAGCGCCAGCAGGACGAAACCGGCGGCGGCAGCGATCTGGGTACCCAGGTAACGCGCCAGCAGGCTCATGCCGCGCCTCGTCCGCGCCGGCGCACCCGCGTGCGAAGATGGAACAGGCCAGCCACGGCCAGCAGCATGATCGCGTGCGGCATCAGCATCCCCAGCCCGGGATCGAACTTGCCCTGCCCGACCCAGGCCTGCGTCAGCGACAGCAGGTTGTTGTAGATGAAGTAGAGCAGCAGGGCGACGATCAGGCCGTACGAGCGGCGTGCCCGGGTATTGACGAAGCTGAGCGGGATCGCCATCACAGCCAGGACCAGCGCCGAAATCGGCACCCCCAGCCGCCACATCAGTTCGGCGCGTGCGGCTGCGGACGGATCGGCGAACAACCTGGACGGCGGTGCCTGCCGGATGGTCGTCTGCTGCTGGCCGACGGCGACCGGGTCCAGCCGCATCCAGTAGCGCTTGAACTGCACGATGCGGTAGTCGAGCTGTCCGGGCACGCCTTCGTAACGGCGCCCTTCCTTCAGCACCAGGTAGCGCGAGCCATCCGGCAGTTGCGTATGGCTGCCCTCCTTCGCCACCACCAGCCCCAGCTTGCCGTCCAGGCGCGATTGCATAAAGACGTTGCGGATGACGCCGGTGAGGGGGTTCAGCGCTTCGATGTAATAGACGCGATCGGCCGAACCGGACTCGGCAAACATGCCAGGCGCGATCAGGTTGCTGTCGCTGCGGCTCTGCAGATCCTGCCGGTAGTCGTTTTTTTTCGCCTGCGCCCAGGGGTTGAGCGCCAGCGTCAGCAGGAGGATGACCGCGGCAAAAGGAATCGCGAAGGTCAGCACGGGCCGCATCCATTGCATCAGCGAGAGGCCCGCATTGAACCAGATCACCATTTCACTGTCTCGCCACATGCGCGACAGCGGCAGCAGGACGCCGGCGAACAGCGCGATGGTCATCAGGACCGGCAGGAAGTACAGCAGGGAAAAGCCGAGGAACGCGAACACGGCTTCGTTGGCGAGTTCGCCGCGCGCCACGTCGCCGAGCAGCCGGATGAAGAGGACGACCAGCGCGATGGCCACCAGCACCGTGAGCACGGCACCCGTGGTCAGGGCCATCTCGCGGGTCAGCGCACGACGGTAGAGCATGGCGCCGGGCCGGTTTCAACCGGCACACGAATGGACTTTTGACATTCCGCCGTGCCCGCGCCAATAATCGCTCCGTCAGCCGAGCGGGTCATCGGTGCATCTGCAAACTGGTTTTTTTTGAGCACGGACATGGAAAACAGGGAAATCGATCTCGAATTTAGCATAAAAAGCGGCGCCCCCGAAAAGCAGCGCACCGCCTGCGTCGTCGTTGGCGTGTTCGAAAGCCGCAAGCTCTCGGCGCCGGCCGTGGACATCGATCGCGCCAGCGACGGTTATCTGTCGGAAATCCTGCGCGGCGGCGACATGGACGGCAAGGCAGGCAGTACCCTGCTGCTGCACCGGGTACCCAACATCCTGGCCGACCGCGTCCTGCTCGTCGGCCTCGGCAAGGAGCGCGACTTCCACGAAAAAGCCTATCGCGATGCCATCGCCTGCGCGATCCGCACGCTGCGCGACACCGGCTCGATGGAGGCCACGATCACCCTGTCCGAGCTCCCGCTGAAGAAACGCGATGTCGCGTGGAACGTCGAGAAGGCGGTGATCGCCGCGCACGAGGCGCTCTACCGCTTCGACCGCATGAAGAGCAAGGCCAGCGAACCGCGCCGTCCGCTCAAGCGCGTGATCTTCGCGGTGTCGCGTCGCGGCGAACTGAAGTTCGGTGACGTCGGCCTGGCGCGCGGGTTGGCGATCGCGCATGGCATCGCGCACGCCAAGGATCTGGGCAATATGCCGTCCAATGTCTGTACCCCGGAATATCTCGCCGCCGAGGCGCGCAAGCTTGCCAAAACCTATCGCTTCGGTTGCGAAGTGCTCGACCAGGCCGCCTGCGAGAAACTCGGCATGGGTTCCTTCCTCTCGGTCGGCAAGGGCAGCGACAAGCCGCCGCGTTTCATCGTGCTGAAACATGAAGGCGGTAGCAAGGGACAGAAACCGGTGGTGCTGGTCGGCAAGGCGATCACCTTCGATTCCGGCGGCATTTCGCTGAAACCCCCCGGCGAGATGGACGAAATGAACTACGACATGAGCGGGGGCGGTGCCGTGCTCGGCGCCTTCCGCGCCATCGGCGAACTCGGGCTCGAACTCAACGTCGTCGGCCTGATTCCCTCCTGCGAGAACATGCCGGATGCCTCCGCCAACAAGCCGGGCGATATCGTCACCTCGATGTCCGGACAGACCATCGAGATCCTCAACACCGACGCCGAAGGCCGACTCATCCTGTGCGATGCGCTGACCTATGCCGAGCGCTTCGAACCCGACGCGGTGGTCGATCTGGCAACCCTGACCGGGGCCTGCGTGATCGCGCTCGGCGCCCATCCCAGTGCGCTCTATGCGAACCACGATCCGCTCGCGCGCGAAATTGAACACGCCGCCGACGAAGCCTGGGATCGGGTCTGGCGCATGCCGCTGTGGGACGACTACCAGGATCAGTTGAAGAGCAGTCTCGCCGACATGGCCAACATCGGCGGCCGCCCCGGCGGATCGATCACGGCGGCCTGCTTCCTGTCGCGCTTCGCGAAGAAATACCACTGGGCGCATCTCGACATTGCCGGCACCGCCTACAAGGGCGGCCGCGACAAGGGTTCGACCGGCCGGCCGGTCTCGCTGCTGGTGCATTTCCTGCTGAACCGCACGGAAAAGTGACCGAGATTCTCTTCTACACCTTTGCCGACAACCCGCTCGACGTGGCCCGCCGCGTCGCGGCCAAGGCGCATGCCCAGGGCAAGCACGTCATGATCCACGCCCCCGACGCAGCCACCGCCGATGCCATCGACCGCCTGCTGTGGACGACCCCGGCGCTCGGCTTCGTTCCGCACTGCCGCGACACCGATACGCTGGCCGGCGAGACGCCGGTGCTGATCGGCACCGATGTCGATGCCCTGCCGCACGCCGACGTGATGATCAACCTCGACCCCGCGGGTCCGCCGCCCGCATTCGCCCGTTTCGAGCGGCTGGTCGAAATCGTCGGACAGGACGACGCCAGTCGTGAACGCGGCCGCGAGCGCTACCGGTTCTATCAGACGCGCGGCTACGCCCTGGGCACGCACGACCTGCGCCAGCAGGCTGGCTGAACATGAGCGGCGACGAGCCCCTGCTCTCCAAGATGGACGCCCTGCTGAGGAAGCATCGCGGCGACGGCGACGCAACGACCGCAGCTGTGCCACCGGCAGCCCTGGCCGCAGCGTCAGCGCCGCCGCCGGCCTGGCTGCCCGTGCTGACCCAGGTGATCGAACGCGGCAGCCTGCCCGAGCCCGCTTCCGGCCCTGCCGCCCCCGCCGTCAGCCCTGTCACGGACGCCGTCGAACCGGCACCCGCACCCGGCCCCGTCTCGAACGAGGCCCTGGCGGACCAGCTGATGCGCGAGCTCGCACCGCGCCTTTCCGAAGTCATGGAAAAGCAGGTCGCGGCCGAATTGCGCAAGAGCCTCGATCAGACCGTGGCGTCCCTGCTGACCCAGCTCGACGCCAACATGCGGCAGATCGTGCGCGAGGCCGTGGCCGAAAGACTCGGGCAGCCCCGCGATCCTTCCTGATACCGCTCCGCAACGCACGGAATAGTGAATCGCGGCCCGCGGTTCTGGGATAATCGCGTTTTCGCTTCTTTTGCACGTGCACCATGGAACTCGCCAAATCCTTCGAACCCGCCGACATCGAGAAACGCTGGTATGCCCACTGGGAGGATTCCGGCTACTTCAAGGCAGGCGACAAGGAAAACGCCCCGGCCTATTGCATCATGCTGCCGCCCCCGAACGTCACCGGCACGCTGCACATGGGCCACGCCTTCCAGCACACCCTGATGGACGCGCTGATCCGCTTTCACCGCATGGACGGCGACAATACCCTGTGGCAACCTGGCACCGACCACGCCGGCATCGCGACGCAGATCGTGGTGGAACGCCAGCTCGACGCGGAGAAAGTTTCGCGCCACGACCTCGGCCGCGAAAAATTCCTGGAGAAGGTCTGGGAATGGAAGGAACACTCGGGCTCGACCATCACCCGCCAGATGCGCCGCCTCGGCACCAGTCCCGACTGGAGCCGCGAACGCTTCACCATGGACGAGGGCCTGTCGAAGGCCGTCACCGAAGTCTTCGTGCGCCTGTACCGCGAAGGACTCATCTATCGCGGCAAGCGCCTGGTCAACTGGGACCCGGTGCTGGGCACGGCCGTGTCCGACCTCGAAGTCGTGAGTGCGGAAGAAGACGGCTACATCTGGGAAATCAACTATCCGATCGAGGACGGCTCGGGATTTCTGACTGTCGCCACTACCCGTCCCGAGACCCTGCTCGGCGACACCGCCGTGGCGGTGAACCCCGCCGACGAACGCTATGCGCATCTTGTCGGCAAGACCGTGCGTCTGCCCATCGCCGAGCGCAGCATCCCCATCATCGCCGACGACTATGTCGACCGCGAATTCGGCACCGGCGTCGTCAAGATCACGCCGGCACACGACTTCAACGACTGGCAGGTCGGCCAGCGCCACAAGCTGGTGGCGATCAGCGTGCTCACGCTGGACGCGAAGATGAACGACGTCTGTCCCGCCGAATACCAGGGCCTCGACCGCTACGATGCGCGCCAGAAACTGCTCGATGCGTTGCAGGCCCAGGGCCTGCTCGTCTCCGCCAAGCCGCACAAGCTGATGATCCCGCGCGGCGACCGCACCCACGCCGTGATCGAACCCATGCTCACCGACCAGTGGTTCATGAGCATGGAAAGCCTGGCGAAGCGCGCGCTCGGCGTCGTCGATTCCGGCGAACTGAAATTCGTGCCGGAGAACTGGGCCACCACCTATCGCCAGTGGCTGGAGAACATCCAGGACTGGTGCGTGTCGCGCCAGCTGTGGTGGGGCCACCGCATCCCGGCCTGGTACGACGCCGACGGCAATTTCTACGTCGCGCACAGCGAGGAAGAGGCCCGCAAGCAGGCCGGGGGCAAACCGGTGACGCAGGACAACGACGTGCTCGACACCTGGTTCTCGTCCGCCTTGTGGCCCTTCTCCACGCTCGGCTGGCCGGGGCAAACGCCGGAACTCGAACGCTATCTGCCGACCTCGGTGCTGGTCACCGGTTTCGACATCATTTTCTTCTGGGTCGCGCGCATGGTGATGATGTCGCTGCACTTCACCGGCAAGGTACCGTTCCGCGAAGTGTATGTGACCGGCCTGGTTCGCGATTCCGAAGGCCAGAAGATGAGCAAGTCCAAGGGCAATGTGCTCGACCCGATCGACCTCATCGACGGCATCGCAGTCGACGACCTCGTGGCCAAGCGCACCTCGGGCCTGATGAACCCCAAGCAGGCAGCCGGCATCGAGAAGCGCACCCGCAAGGAATTTCCCGAAGGCATCGCCGCGTTCGGAACCGACGCCCTGCGTTTCACCTTCGCCAGCCTCGCCACCCACGGCCGCGACATCAAGTTCGACCTGCAGCGCTGCGAGGGCTATCGCAATTTCTGCAACAAGCTGTGGAACGCGACGCGCTTCACGCTGATGAATCTCGAAGGCCACGATTGCGGACTCGATGCCGGCGCCGCGTTCGAATACGCCGATGCGGATCGCTGGATCGTCAGCCGTCTGCAGCAGGCCATCGCCGAGGTACGCGAAGGCTACGCGATCTATCGCTTCGACCAGGTTGCCCGCGCTGTCTACGAATTCGTCTGGGACGAGTTCTGCGACTGGTACCTGGAGCTCGCCAAGGTTCAGCTCAACGAAGGCAGCGAGGGACAGCAGCGCGCCACCCGGCGTACCCTCGCAACGGTCCTTGAAGCGACGTTGCGACTTGCCCACCCGGTGATCCCCTTCATCACCGAGGAACTCTGGCAAAAAGTGGCGCCGCTGGCCGGCGTCACCGGAGACAGCCTGATGCAGGCCCCCTTCCCCACGTGCGTCGGTGAGCAGCAGTCTCCTGCCAGCGACGCCACCATCGCCACCCTGAAGGAACTCGTCAACGCCTGCCGTACGCTGCGCGGCGAGATGAACCTGTCCCCTGCGCAACGCGTGCCGCTGGTGATCGAAGGCGACGCCGCCCTGATCGGCAGGCTTGCCCCCTACATCCGGATGCTCGCCAGGCTGTCGGAAGTCAGCGCGATCGCCAGGCTGGAAGACGCCGATGCCCCGGTGGCGCTCGTCGGCGACATGCGCCTGATGCTCGTCGTCGAAATCGACCGCGAGGCGGAGCGCGCACGCCTGGCCAAGGAAATCGCCCGGATCCAGAGTGAAATCAGGAAGGCCGAAGGCAAACTCGCCAATCCGAGTTTTGTCGACAAGGCACCAGCCGCCGTCGTGGAACAGGAAAAGGCGCGGCTGGCGGATTTCGGCGCCATGCTGAACAAGATGGAGACCCAGTACGCTCGGCTGACCTAGTCATTCGTTCAGGCAACAAAAAACCGGGGCATGCCCCGGTTTTTTGTTGCACTCCGATCTGGATTACATCTTCCAGCTGTACTGGATACCCAGGGAGTTCTGATACATCTTGATGGTGTCGGTGCCACTGAAGAACGGGTCGGCGCCAGAAACATCGTTCTTGAAAGCATGCATGTAGGACATGGTCACTTCGTCACCCGATGCAAGCGTGTAGGTAAATCCAAGCGTCATGTGATCCTTGATCACTGCAGGCGCAAGAATGTTGAACATCACCTCGCCCACATCCGCACCATTGATGGGGTTGTCACTATGGCTGTAACCAGCACGCAGTGTCAGTTTCGGATCGAATTTATACTCCACACCCAGCTTCCAGACGTCGATATTGTCCCACCCGAAGCCCGAACCACCATTCGTACCCAGTTGGGGCGAGCCGCTAAGCGAATTGGCGGAGGCGTTACCAACAGAATTCACATCACTGTAATTGATGCGCTGGTAGTCAAGTGCGAGCTTGACCGCTGGGGTAGCCTGCCAGGCAACGCCCAAATTGTAGTTTTCAGGGATATCGAAATCGCCCTGTTCAGCAAACAAGCCTGCATATTTGCTGAATTTCTCGAAATTGATCTTGGAGGCATATGCAGCACCGATCGTAACCGTGGGGGCGACTTTGCCCATGTAGCCAATACGCACGCCATAGCCGAATGCATCGTCATAACCGCGGTTGGTCACATTGGATGCGCTAGACGACAAACCTTGGAAGGCTTGCAGGCCCTCCGCCTTGAAACGCTGGTAGCCAATCAAGGGAGAAATCCCCAGGGAATGGTTAGGGGCAATCTTGTACGCTGCCGTCGGAGCCACAATCAATTGCATCAGGTCTACGCCCAGTTTCCCGGTACCTCCCAGCAGATTCACTGGGTAATTGGTATTCATGCCGCCATTACCGTAGACGGTCACGCCGACTGCAACGTTGTTGTTGATGCTGCGGCTGTATCCGAATTCGGGAACCAGAAAGTACTTGGAGTCGCTCTCCGTCGTGCCATTCAGACCGCCACCCACACGGCTAGCCTCGCGAATCGGGCTGAACAGATCGGCGCCCAGATCCAGGCGGTTGCCCGCGAAAGCCATCGAAGCGGGGTTGTTGGCGCCGCCAAAGGCGTCGTCCGAACTGGCAGTTGCCGCACCGGCCATGCCTTTGGCCTTCATGCCGTAGCCGTGCGAGAAGTAGCCGTTGGTAGCGAACGCGCTACCGGTCAGACCGGCCAGCGCCATGAATGCGAATACGCGGGTGAATTTCATCAGGGGATCTCCTAGGGGATGATTGCTACGGATAGGTTTTTTTGATGGTTTGCCCGAAGGCTACGCGTCACACGTACGGCGAACAAGCGTAACGTCGCCAAAAGGCCGCAGCCTGCCAATGTGATGTGGTACAAATGACACATAAAAAATGAGCCGGGTTCTCCGGCTCATTTCAGCGACTATGCAGTCTCTTTTCTTTAATGCAGCTTCAGATAAAGAGGCAGATATCGGTTTCCCCTGCGAATTCGAAGAAGGTGGCGGCACCACCGTATTCGAGGCCGTCGATGAAGTCGGAATGCTCGAAACCGAACAGTTCGACGGTCATCTGGCAGGCGATGAACTTGACTTCGGCTTCCTGGCACAGACTGCGCAGGTCGGGGATGGTGGCCACGCCGTTATTGGCGATGGTCATTTTCATCAGGCTGGTTGCCACGTTTTCGTAGCCGGGCACGAGAGACTGGATGGCGTTGGGCATGTTCCAGTTGATGCTCTTGAACCACTTGGGTCCGAAAGGCATCTTCATCGGCATGCCGGGGTTGCCGAGCGGGCTGACCTTGAGGCCGGACAGGTCTTTGCGGACGAGCTGGAGGCCATAGAAGGTGAAGAAAATCTGGGTTTCGTAACCCAGCGCTGCCGCGGTGGACGCCAGGATGAAGGGGGGGTAAGCCCAGTCCAGCGTGCCCTTGGTAGCGATGATGGCCATTTTTTTGGTATCCATGCTCTGTCTCTCCTGTTCGGGTTAAAAAAACAGCGCCGTGTGTTCGTTTGAACAGACGGCGCTTGTTTTGTTTCCTGCTTACTTCTTCTTCATGAAGAAAGTGAATTCACCGCCCGCTTCGGCGGTAGACAGCAGCTCGTTACCGGTCTGCTTGGCGAAAGCCGCGAAATCCTTGACCGAACCGGGGTCGGTGGAGAGGATTTTCAGGACCTGGCCGCTGCCGACTTCCGCAAGGGCTTTCTTGGCACGCAGGATGGGAAGGGGACAGTTCAGACCACGGGCGTCAAGTTCTTTATCGAAGTTCATCTTGTTCTCCTAACATTAAATCGGCAAGCACATAAAAAATGCTGCGGTACCTTAAACCAGAAGCCAGGCTATTGCAACCAAATTGGTTGGCGATCAGCTTTCCTTATGGCCACTGCCTAGCGCGGCTGGGCGACGGCGTTGCCGGAGCGCGCCCAGGCCATGATCCCGCCCGCGAGGTTGTGCATGTTGTTATAGCCCTTTGCCGCCATGAAGGCGCAGGCCTGCGCCGAGCGCGCACCTGACCGGCAATAGATGACGACCGGCTTGTCCTGCGGAATGTCCGCTGCGCGCAAGGGCAGCAGGTGCAGGGGTATATGGATCGCGCCATTGATCACGCCCTGCGCGACCTCTGCTTCGGTACGCACATCAATCAGGTGCGCGCCCTTGGCGGCGATTTCGGCAACATAACCCGGGTCGACTTCCTTGAAACCAGACAATCCGAACATAGGCGTCAAACTCCTGTCACGAGGAAATTAGAATTTTCTAATATACCGCAAACCGCGTCCGTGGCCAAGCATGCCCCTGCCGCCGGCCAGGTCAGCAACGCTGCGCACCGTGATACAGGTTCACGACATGACGCGCTTCGGCAAAGAACAGCCAGCGCTCCATTGCCGCGCCCACCAGGCCAGCCAGGGCTGCGACCCCGGCCGCCAGCATGCCGCCCTGCTGATTGAAGACCCAGACCAGCATCAGGCCCGGAAGCCCGAAACCCACGACAAAAACCAGGGTTTTGATCAGGCCGGCTTTCTGGCGGGCCAGCTGATAGCCGAATTCCTGGGTAAGGAAAGTGCCGTGGGTATGGCCGGTATCGAGCAGCTTGACCTTGGCGCGCGTCAGTCCGGTCGCGGTGTTGATCGTCGGGGTCAGGCCGGGGCTGCGAATCCAGAAGTAGTAGATCGCCTTCAGCACCGCCGCAACCGAGACAATGAGGGCCGACATGGCGATGTAGGGGGTGGTGTCGAGACCGGCGATCACCGCGCCCAGCAGCAGCAGGCTGCCGCTGGCGTAGCCGAGCGCCAGGTAGTTGGCCGGCACCAGCGGGGTATTCCACTGCCGGATGGTTTTGAGGCAGGCGTAGATCATGCCGGTGGAAAACACGGTGATCCACGCCAGCACGGCGGTGAGAAAACCGCTGGTCTCGCGCAGCCACTGCGGCGCGCCGAACATGATGCTGGCAAGGTAGATCAGCGCCAGCGGCATGAACACGACGGCGAATACGCCTTCGCGCGACAGCCACGAGGTGCGGAAACGCGAAAACGCACGCCAGGCATTCTTGGGATTGGCCAGGTGGAAGGTCGAGGACAGCAGGCCGAATGCGACCAGCCCCATCGCCATGAGTCCGCCGGCGACGAGCTGGTCCTGTTCGAACCCGCCGCCCAGCTTGAAGGTGTCGGCAATGAACAGCAGCGAGAACAGGCCAAAGCCGGCGCCCGATGCCACGGTAAAGAAGATGACGGAAAAGGCGGGATGCATGGAGGTTCCTTGTTCTTAACGACGCACCAGCTTGTTGGCGAACTGCTTGATGCTTTCCTTCAGGCCACCCTTGGGCCTGGTGTCGATCTCGATCACCGGCTTGCGGCGCGGCGGCAGGTACTGGTTGGTCGGGTTGTAGTTGAGCTCCGGCATGAGGCCGTAGCCGCCTCGCTCGCGCACCGTGCGCGAGACGGCTGAATCCGGATCGTCGAAGTCGCCGAACATGCGCGCGTGCGCCGGGCAGGTCAGCACGCAGGAAGGCTGGCGTTCTTCAACGGGCAGGTTCTGGTCGTAGATGCGGTCGACGCACAACGTGCACTTCTTCATCGTGCCCGAGCTGCGATCGAGTTCGCGCGCGCCGTAGGGGCAGGCCCACGAACAGTAGTTGCAGCCCATGCATTTGTCCTGGTCGACCAGGACGATGCCGTCTTCCGCACGCTTGTAGGAGGCCCCGGTCGGGCACACGGTGACGCAGTCGGCATCCTCGCAGTGGTTGCACGACATCGGGAAATTGACGGTCTTGTTGTTCGGGTATTCGTCCATCTCGAAATGGCGAATCCGGTTGAACCACACGCCCGACGGCTCGGCACCGTAGGGCTGGTAGTCGGACAACGGGCCGATGGTGCCGGAGGCGTTCCACTCCTTGCAGGCGATGGCGCAGGCATGACAGCCCACGCATACGTCGAGGTCGATGACCAAACCCAGTCTCATGATTGTCCCAGCCTCATGTTCTCTCTCGTCCTTGTACTCATTTGAAACGCATCAATTCTTCTCGTGGCTGCGCGCGTCGTAGCGCAGCACGTTGGGCCGTTCGTAGCGCTCATCGCCGGGATAGGGCTTCAGCGCGTCGAACTGCGGCCACGAGCCCGTCTCGCCGGGCTCGGCTTTCCGGATGCGCACGCGCAGGTCGAACCACGCCGCCTGGCCGGTGACCGGATCGGAGTTGGTGACACGGCGCTCGCCGGATTTCTCGGGCAGCAGTTCGGAAATCAGGTGGTTGAGCAGGAAGCCCTTGGTCGCTTCGGAGGCGTTTTCCTTCAGGCCCCACGCGCCCTTCTGCTTGCCAATGGCGTTCCAGGTCCAGATCGTGTCTTCCTGCGTACCTTCCATGGTTTTCACCTGGCAGCGGATCTTGCCGTTGTGCGACTCGACCCAGATCCAGTCAAAGTCCTGAATGCCCATTTCGGCGGCCTTGCGCGCGTTCATGTACATGTAGTTCTGCGCCATGAGCTGGCGCAGCCACACGTTCTGCGAATCCCACGAGTGATACATGAACATCGGGCGCTGGGTCAGCGCGAAGAAGGGGTATTCGTTCGCGTCCACGCGCTGCTGTTCCAGCGGCTCGTACCACATCGGTAGCGGGTCGAAGTATTTCACCAGACGCTCGCGGTCGACCTGGTTGCTGGGTTGCGGGCCGTCGTACAGGCCCTGGCCCGCGAGGCGGAATTTCTGCAGCGGCTCGGAGTAGAACTGCATGATGATGGGCTCGACCTTGCCGACGAAACCCGCATCGGCCGCCACTTCCAGATAGTCCCGGTTGGCATAGCGGATGTACTTCTGGTTGTCGGGCCAGTGGTGCGCGAAGAAGCTCTGGTTCTCGATGTATTTGTCCCACTGCTTCGGGTTGGGTTCGCCCTTGAGCGACTTCGTGCCGTCTGCGCCGCGCCAGCCCGAGAGGAAACCGATGCCGGGCGAACGCTCGTAGTTGACGATGAAGTCGGGGTAGTCCTTGAACTTGCGGCTGCCGTCAGGTTTGGTGAACGCCGGGAACTTCAGGCGCGACGCGAGTTCGACCATCACCTCTTGCCAGGGGCGTACGTTGCGGTCGGGCTTCACCAGCGGATAGCGGATCGCGTCGGCCGCCGCGTCCGGCTCGGAAATCGGACGGTCGAGCAGCGAGATGCAGTCGTGCCGTTCGAGGTACGTGGTATCCGGCAGGATCAGGTCGGCGAAGTTGGTCATCTCCGAATGGAAGGCATCGATGACGACCAGGAAGGGAATCTTGTACTCGCCGAAGTTCTCCGGATCCTTGGCGCGCAGCATGTCCTGGATGTTCGCCGTGTTCATCGACGAGTTCCACGCCATGTTGGCCATGAACAGGATCAGCGTGTCGAGCGCGTAGGGGTCGTGGTTGGTCGCATTGGTGATGACCATGTGCATCAGGCCGTGCGAAGACAGCGGCGTCTCCCAGGAGAAGGCCTTGTCGATGCGCAGCGGATTGCCGAATTCATCCACCACCAGTTCTTCCGGCCGCGTCGGGAAACCGAGCGGCGGACGCGACAGCGGCGTGTTCGGCGCGTTGATGATGTCGACGTTGTTTTCCGGCAGCTGGTGCGGCGGGATGGGCTTGGGATACGGCGCACGGGCGCGGAAGTTGCCCGGGCCGTCGAGCGCGCCGAGCAGCATCTGGATGAAGTGCACGGCGCGGCAGGCGTGGAAACCGTTGGAATGCGCGGAGATGCCGCGCATCGCGTACATGGCGACCGGACGGCCCACCACTTTTTCATGTTTCCGGCCCCACACGTCGGTCCACTCGATGGGCAGCTCGACCGCTTCCTTGAACGCGACGTGCGCCATCTCCAGCGCGATGCGCTCGATGGTCTCGGCCGGCAAGCCGACTTCGAGCGCGACGTTTTCCGGCGCGTAGCGGGCGTCGAGATAGCGTTCGGCGAGCATGGAAAACACCGTCTTCACGCGGCGGCCGTCCGGCGCCACGTATTCGCCGAACAGCGCGGGCGCGATATCGCCGTCGACGCCGTTCTTGAAGACTTCCTTCTCGATGTCCCAGATCAGCGGATTGCCCGCCTCGTCGCGCAGGAAGAGGCCGTCGCCCTTCTGCCCCGGCGTCTGCACCACCAGCCAGGAGGCGTTGGTGTATTTGACCAGGAAATCGTAGTCGAACTGCTCGTGCTTCAGCAGCACGTGCACCATCGACATCGCCAGCAGGCCGTCCATGCCCGGCTTGATCGGCAGCCACTCGTCGGCGATCGCCGAATAGCCGGTGCGCACCGGATTCACGGTGATGAACTTGCCGCCGCGACGCTTGAGCTTTTCCAGGCCGATCTTGATCGGGTTGGACGAGTGATCCTCGGCCACGCCCCACATGATGAAATACTTGGCGAAATCCCAGTCGGGCGCGCCGAACTCCCAGAACGAGAAGCCGATGGTATAGAGTCCGGCCGCCGCCATGTTCACCGAACAGAAACCGCCGTGTGCCGCCCAGTTCGGCGTGCCGAACTGCTGCGCCCAGAGGCCGGTCAGCGCCTGCATCTGGTCGCGCCCGGTGAAGAAGCCCAGCTTGGACGGATCGGTCGCGCGGATTTCCTCGAGACGCTCGGTCAGCACGTCGAGCGCCTGATCCCAGCTGATCGCCTCGTAGACACCTTCGCCGCGCTCGGTACCCGGCTTCCTCATCAAGGGTTGCGTCAACTTGGCGGTCGAATACTGCTTCATGATGCCCGCCGAGCCCTTGGCGCACAGCACGCCCTGGTTGGTCGGGTGGTTGCGGTTGCCCTGGATGAAGCGCACCTTGTCGTCTTCCAGTGTCACCTTGATGCCGCAACGGCAGGCGCACATGTAGCACGTGGTGTACTTGATCGACTGCCGGTCGTGGTTTTCGAGTTTGATCTTGGCGTTCATGCGGTTCCTGGATTCAAAACCGTCCCCCGCGGCTTCTCGCGAAGCTGCGTCGTTCCTCCCTGATTCGTTCACTGGGGTACTACGGCTGCAGCACCAGCGCCTCAGCACCGTTGCTGCGGGGACGGCTAAATATTAATCATTCCGAATATGCCGTTATTTTGCACTTTCTGCGGCCGGCCTGGCAAGCAAAAAGGCGCAGAGGACAATCGGGCCGGCCGACAAAAATCCTTGTTTTTCCTGTGGTTATAACGGCTGCGTCATTGCCCTGCCGGTTTGCCGGGTTCGGCCAGCAACTTCTCGATCGCCTGCATGGCTTCGCCCTCGTCCCATTCGGTCGGCCCCTTGAGCACGTAACGGATGCGCCCCTCCGCGTCGAGCAGGAAGGACGTCGGCAACGCATAGACTTTCCAGCGCCGCGTGTTTTGCCCGTCAACGTCGAGCAGGACCGGGAAACCCAGCGCCATCTGCGCCAGGTAGGCCTGCACGTCTTCGCGCGTCTCCGCACTGTCGAGCGCCACGATTTCCAGCGGCCGACCGGTCATTTTCTGGCGCAGGCGTTCCATCGAAGGCATCTCGCGACGGCACGGCGGGCACCAGGTCGCCCAGAAATTCAGCAGCACGACCTTGCCGCGATAGTCGGCCAGGGTTGTTGTTCTGCCCTGCAGATCCACTGCCTGCACCATCGGCGCGGGCTGGCCTTCACGGGCTTCCAGCCCCGCGGCGTCGACCCGGAAAGCGAACAGTAGGCCCACAATGCCCCATCCCATCCACGACTTCATCATTTGCATCCCTCGGCATTCATTTCGTGCAACAGCATCGTGTCCAGCCGCCCACTCTCGGCGGTTTCGTAATCGGTCGGCGTCTCGCGTGCCCAGAAGGCCTCGCGCAGGTTCTCGAGCATCGTGTGGCTGACGGTCGCACCCTGCAACGTCAGGTGATCCAGCAAGCCGGGCAGCCACGGCGTAGCCGCAGACCGGCGCGGCTGCAGGACCCGGATGCGCAGGCCGTCGAGGCGGCCGGTCTCGAGATAATCGGCATCCGCCAGCGCTTCGGCTGACGCGTACAGATTCGGATACATCAGCATCACGCACAGGCGACTGCGCTGCGCTGCGTCGAGTTGCGCGGTCGCGCGCAACACCGGCACCGCGGCACGCCCGACCGCATAGACCGTAACCTGCTTGCCGCTCGCCAGCGCGGCGTCCAGCCAGTCGAGCATGTCGCGCGTCGGCACGGCGTCGAGGCTGCTCGGCAGCTGCGGCAGGAAATAGGCGCCAGCCGGGTCGAGCGCCCATACGCCCACGCCCTGCCCGGCCAGTTTCCGCATCGCCGCCAGTTCCGGCTCGGCAAGGCCGCGCTCCGCCCCCGTCCACAGCAAGAGGCGTTCGCCCGATGCCGGATAGGCCTGGAAATCGGGCAGGGCAGCGTGCGCAGTGGCGGCCCCGATGCCGAGCCCCAGCAACAAAAACCAGAATTTCATCGATTCTTCCCGGAACAGGCCTGCATCTTGCCGTACCGATTCGGTCCGTCACAGAGAACGAACGGACCAGCCATCAGGCAGACGGGACATCGGCGCGCCAATGCCCCGAGCGACCGCCCTGCTTTTCCAGCAGCCGGATGTCCGACAGGACCATGCCGCGGTCGACGGCCTTGCACATGTCATAGATGGTCAGCAGGGCCGCCGACACGCCGGTGAGCGCCTCCATCTCGACGCCGGTCTTGCCGACCGTTTCGGCGGTGACGAGGCAGACGATGGACGCGCTTGCCGTGTCCGGCTGAAATTCGACGCCGACCCGGGTCAGCCCAAGGGGATGACAGAGCGGGATCAGTTCGGCAGTCCGCTTGGTCGCCTGGATCGCGGCAATGCGGGCGATGCCGAGGACATCGCCCTTGGCGGCCTGCCCGCCGAGGATGCGCGCCAGCGTATCGGGTAACATGCGGATGCATCCGCTCGCCACTGCGATGCGCCGGCTGTCGGCCTTGTCAGCGACATCGACCATGACCGCGCGGCCGGCCTCGTCGAAATGGGTGAATTCGCTCATGATTCCGGAACCCGATTGCAATCCGCGCATCGTAAACGAAATGCACCGTTTCCTTTCCCCTCTCCATCTCCGCTGATGCTGCGCACCCTGCTCATCCTTGCCCTTGCGCTCCAGCCGATCCTGGCGACAGCCGATCTGCCGGACCTCGGGGAAGTCTCGCGCCAGTATTTCTCCGACCAGGAAGAAGCCGCCCTCGGCCGCACCATCCTGCGCGACGTCTACGCCGACCCACGCTACCTGGACGACCCGGTTGCCGAAACCTATCTGAACCAGCTCGGCTACAAGCTGGTTTCGGTCAGCACACGCAACCAGCGCGATTTCACCTTTTTCGTGGTGGACGACCCCACCATCAACGCCTTCGCGCTGCCCGGCGGCAACATCGGGGTGCACACCGGCCTGCTGCTCGCCGCCGAGAGCGAATCCGAACTGGCCAGCGTGATCGCCCACGAGATCGCCCACGTCACCCAGGATCACATGGCCCGCATGGTCGCTGCGCAGAGCCAGAGCTACTGGCCCACCATGGCCGCGCTGGCGCTGGCCCTGCTGGCCTCACGTTCCAACCCCAACGTGGCCGGCGCGGCCATCGCCTCGACCCAGGCCTATTCGATCCAGAACCAGCTCAGTTTCACGCGCGACTTCGAGCGCGAAGCCGACCGTCTCGGCTACGACATGCTGAGCCGTTCCGGTTTCGATCCGCATGCCATGAGCGCCTTCTTCGAACGTCTTCAGCGCGCCAACCGTTTCTACGACAGCAGCGCACCGGCTTACCTGCGCACCCATCCGCTCACCAGCGAGCGCATCGCCGACATGGAGGCGCGCAGCGACGCCGTACCGTATCACCAGGTCGAGGACAGTCTCGACTTTCAACTCGTGCGCGCGCGACTGCGCGTACGCGAGGACAGCCCGGCAGACGCGCTGCAGGCCGCCCGGGCACGTTTCCGGGACAAGCGGTACAGCAACGAGATCGCGGCCCGCTACGGACTCGCCGTGGCCCTGCTGCGCGCGCGCCAGTTCGCCGACGCGGAAACCGAAGCGCAAAAGCTGCTGGCCGCAAAAACCGGCAATGCCCTCGTGCAGTTGCTGGCGGCACAGGTCGCCCTCACGGCGGGCAACCCGGCGCTCGCGCTGCAGCGTTACCAGAGCGGCGTGAAAAATCACCCGGGCTACCGCCCGCTGCAATACGGGTACATCGAGGCCCTGCTGACGGCAGGGCGCAGCGGCGACGCCCTCGCCGTGGCCGACAAGCAGCTCGCGCTCTACCCGGATGACCGCCGCCTGTGGCAGCTCGAGGCCAGAACCCACGCCCAGCTCGGGCACCGCCTGCTCAGCCATCGCGCCCAGGCCGAAGCCGCCGCCCTCAGCGGCAACCTCGTCGCCGCCATCGAACAGATCTCGCTGGGCCTCAAGGCAGGGGACGGCAGTTTCTACGATCAGTCCGCGGCAGAAGCGCGCCGGCGGGATTGGCAGGCGCAGGAAAAAGCCCAGAGAAAAGAATAGCCATACCGCGGAAACCCAGCACTGGCGCGGCTGGTAGGAAATTACCCTGCATTTGACGCGTAAAAATTCATGCTTGGCCTTGCATCGCAAAAACCAATTCCACTATGCTTCGGTCCATCCAGTACTGGATAGCGCTCACTGCGCGGCAAGCCCAAGCGGCAAGCGCTTTCATCAAGACGTCGAAAACTAGGAGGATGACTATGCGAAAGTTGCACCAGGTTGCAGCCATTTGCGCCTTGGCCGCCGCAGTGGTATCGGGCAGCGTGATGGCCCAGTCTGCAGCGCCCAAGGAAGAAACCGGCAAGGACATCGCGTTCAATCGCACCAAGGGCAACTGCCTGGCCTGCCACGCCATGCCCACCGTGCCCGACGCGGAATCCGCCGGCCTGTATGGCCCGCCGCTGATCGCCATGAGCGCCCGCTTCCCCGACAAGGCCAAGCTGCGCGCCCAGATCTCGGACGCCACCGTGAACAACCCCAGCACCTCCATGATTCCCTTCGGCAAGCACGGCGTGCTGACCGAGCAGGAAATCGATAAAGTGACCGACTTCGTGTACGGTCTGTAATCCCCCTAGCAGCAATTGTTCAAGCAAGGAGACATGCCAATGAATGCACTTCGTAGAAACGTACTGAAAGGCGCCGCGGGCGCAGGCACTGTGGCCGTGGCTGTGGCCGCTGGTCTGCTCAAGCCCACCCAGGCCATGGCGGCCTGGAACAAGGGCGCCTTCGAGGCCAAGAACGTCGGCGACGCGATGAAGGGCCTGGGCGTGTCCGGCCCCGCTGATTCCAAGGACATCAGCATCAAGGCGCCCGACATCGCCGAAAACGGCGCCGTCGTGCCGGTCGAAGTGAGCAGCAGCATCCCGGGTACCACCAGCATCGCGATCTTCGCCGAGAAGAACGCCACCCCGCTGGTCGGCAGCTACACCCTCTCCAACGGGACCGAGGGGTTCATTTCCACCCGCATCAAGATGGGTCAGACCGCCCTGGTTCGTGCCGTGGTCACGGCCGGTGGCAAGTCCTATACGGCGGCCAAGGAAGTCAAGGTCACCATCGGCGGCTGCGGCGGCTAAGCGCCCCTGCCCGGACCCCATCCCGTTTGAACCGAACACAATTTAGGAAAGGAAAGCCAAATGGCTGAACCGATGCGTATCCGCGCCACCATGGCTGGCGATGTTGCCGACGTCAAAGTACTCATGAACCACCCGATGGAAACCGGCCAGCGTAAAGACGCCAAGACCGGCCAACTGGTCCCCGCCTGGTTTATCCAGGACGTGACCGTCACCATCAACGGCAAGGAAGTGCTGTCCGCCGATTTCGGCAGCGGCATCTCCAAGAATCCCTACCTGGGCTTCAAGGTCAAGGGCGCCAAGGCCGGCGACAAGGTTGTCGTCAACTGGGTGGACAACACCGGCGACAAGAACACCGCCGACGCCGCCATCGGCTGAACAGGCCAACAGTGACAAGCGGGGCGCAAGCCCCGCTTTGCTTCATTCATCAGGTTTCTGGAGGACGGCATGAAACAAAAAAACATTGCAAAACTGCTGGCCGGGCTGGCGGGGCTGAGCATCGCCCTGGGCGCAGTCAGTGTTCAGGCTTCGCCTGAGCAGGACCGGCAGGAAATGATCAAGTACTACACCACGAAATACCCGAACGTGAAGATCGAGGATTACATTTACGGTGCCCTGGCTTTCGACCCCGACAGCAAGGCCCAGTACGACGCGATCATGGAATTCCCGCCTTTCGAATCCGATGTCGAGAAAGGCCGCAAGATGTGGGAAACCCCGTTCAAGAACGGCAAGACCTACGCTGACTGCCTGCCCAACGGCGGCAAGATGATTGCCGGCAACTATCCGATGTTCGACAACGCCAAGGATAAGGTCGTCACGCTGGAAGACGCCATTATCGATTGCCGTACCGCCAATGGCGAGGCCGCCTACAAACCGGGCGACAAGAACATGGGCTTGCTGACCGCCTACATGCGCACCCTGTCCGACGGCATGCTGATGAACATCAAGGTCGAAGGACCGAAGGCGATGGCTGCGTACGAAGACGGCAAGAAGACCTTCTTCAGCCGCAAGGGCCAGCTCAACTTCGCCTGCGCCAGTTGCCACGTGCAGAATGCCGGCACCCGTCTGCGTTCCGAGATCATCTCGCCTGCGGTCGGACACGCCGTCCACTGGCCGGTGTTCCGCGGCGGCGACAGCCTCGTGACCCTGCAAAACCGCTACGTCGGCTGCTTCAAGCAGGTTCGCGCGGTACCCCCTGCAGTCGACAGCACCACCATGAACGACCTGGAGTATTTCCACTCCTCGCTGTCCAACGGTCTGCCGATGAAAGCATCGGTGTTCCGCAAGTAAGCGGGGCCCGACCCTGAGAAAGCCCGGGTAACCGGGCTTTTTCTTTTCATGCCGGCCTCGTATGAACTGGAGATACTATTTACCCACCCCGCCCGAAGAATGGACAATAGCGAAAAATCCAGCACCACCGTATCGATCCTAGGAGAAGCCTCATGCACATGAACCGCCGCGAATTCCTGCAGATTCTGGCCGTCGCCGCCGCCTCGGGCATGGCGCTGGACAGCAAGTCCGCGCTGGCCGGGAAGGCCCCCGCCAATTTCTACGATGTGCCGCGTCACGGCAACGTCTCCCTGCTGCATTTCACCGACTGCCATGCCCAGTTACTGCCGGTCTGGTTCCGCGAGCCCAACGTCAACATCGGCGTCGGCGAGGCGACCGGCAAGGCGCCGCACATCGTCGGCCAGGCGCTCCTGAAGAAGTACGGCATCAAGCCCGGCAGTGCCGAAGCGCATGCCTTCAGCTATCTCGACTTCACCGAGGCCGCCAGGGTGTACGGCAAGGTCGGCGGCTTCGCCCACCTGAAGACCCTGGTCGACAAGATGCGCGCGCAACGTCCCGGCGCGCTGCTGCTCGACGGTGGCGACACCTGGCAGGGCTCCGCCACCTCGCTGTGGACCAACGCCCAGGACATGGTCGATGCCTGCATCAAGCTGGGCGTCAACATCATGACCCCGCACTGGGAAGCGACTTTCGGTGCAGAACGTGTGCTGGAAATCGTCAACAAGGACTTCAAGAACGCCAACGTCGATTTCGTCGCGCAGAACATCGTCACCAACGATTTCGGCGACCAGGTCTTCAAACCCTACGTCATGAAGGAACAGAACGGCGTAAAAGTCGCCGTCATCGGCCAGGCCTTCCCCTACACCCCGATCGCCAACCCGCGCTACATGGTTCCCGACTGGAGCTTCGGCATCCGCGACGACGGCATGCAGAAGTGGGTCGACGATGCGCGCGCCAACGGCGCCCAGGTCGTCGTCGTGATCTCGCACAACGGCATGGACGTCGACCTCAAGATGGCCAGCCGCGTCACCGGCATCGACGCCATCTTCGGCGGCCACACCCACGACGGCGTGCCGCAGCCGGTCCAGGTCAAGAATGCCAAGGGCATCACGCTCGTCACCAACGCCGGTTCCAACGGCAAGTTCCTCGGCGTGATGGACTTCGAGGTCAAGGACAAGCGCATCACCAGCTACAAGTACCGCCTGCTGCCGGTGTTCTCCAACCTGCTGCCGGCAGACAAGGAGATGGACGCCTTCATCAAGACCGTGCGTGCGCCGTACGAGGCCAAGCTCAACGAGACGCTCGCCGTCACCGACGATTTCCTCTATCGCCGCGGCAATTTCAACGGCACCTGGGACCAGGTCATCGTCGACGCGCTGATGGAAGTGAAAGGCGCCGACGCCGCCTTCTCGCCGGGCTTCCGCTGGGGCACCACCCTGCTGCCGGGCGACCCCATCACCATGGAACGCCTGATGGACCAGACCGCGATCACCTATCCGGCCACCACGCTCAACCACATGACGGGCGAGACGATCAAGACCATCATGGAAGACGTCTGCGACAACCTGTTCAACGCCGACCCCTACTACCAGCAGGGCGGCGACATGGTGCGCGTCGGCGGCATCGAGTACACCGTCGACCCGACCAAGAAGATCGGCCAGCGCATCAGCAACATGATGCTCAAGGGCGAGCCGGTCGAGGCCGACAAGGTCTACAAGGTCGCGGGCTGGGCGCCTGTCGGCGAGGGCGTCACCGGCGAACCCATCTGGGACGTGGTTGCCTCCTACCTGCGCGACAAGAAGACCATCAAGGGCGTCAAGCTCAATACGCCCAAGATCGTCGGCATCGGCAAGAACAATCCCGGCATCGCCGATTACGACGGGATCGTCGCCTGACGCACGCATCGCCGGAGTGCCAAAAAGGGGCTGCGGCCCCTTTTTTGTTGCCGTGCCCCGGCCTGCAAGGCAGGCGGCTTAACGGATACAATGCCCCCTTGTCCGACGTTCATGCACGACGCCCGCATCACGACACCATGAAAAGCAGCGCCATCCGCCAGAGTTTTCTCGACTTCTTCGCCTCCAAGGGCCATACCGTGGTGTCCTCCAGTCCGCTGGTGCCGGGCAACGACCCGACGCTCCTGTTCACCAATGCGGGCATGGTGCAGTTCAAGGACGTGTTCCTCGGTCTCGACAAGCGTCCCTACACCCGCGCGGTTTCATCGCAGCGCTGCGTGCGTGCCGGCGGCAAGCACAACGATCTGGAGAATGTCGGCTACACCGCGCGCCACCACACCTTCTTCGAAATGCTGGGCAACTTCAGCTTCGGCGACTACTTCAAGCAGGACGCCATCAAGTACGCCTGGGAATACCTCACCACCGTGCTCAAGCTGCCGACCGAGAAACTTTGGGTGACGGTCTACGCCGAGGACGACGAGGCCTACGACATCTGGCATAACGACGTCGGCGTCCCCAGGGAACGCATCGTCCGCATCGGCGACAACAAGGGCGCGCGCTACGCCAGCGACAATTTCTGGGCGATGGGCGACACCGGCCCCTGCGGCCCCTGCACCGAGATCTTCTACGACCACGGACCCGACATCTGGGGCGGCCCGCCCGGGTCGCCCGAAGAAGACGGCGACCGCTACATCGAGATCTGGAACAACGTCTTCATGCAGTTCAACCGCGACGAATCGGGCACGATGCACCCGCTGCCCAAGCCGAGTGTGGACACCGGCATGGGCCTGGAGCGCATCTCGGCGGTCATGCAGCATGTGCATTCCAATTACGAGATCGACCTCTTCCAAGCGCTGATCGCCGCCGCTGCGCGCGAGACGCACACGGACGACCTCGCGAACAACTCGCTCAAGGTGCTGGCCGACCACATCCGCGCGTGCAGCTTCCTGATCGTCGACGGCGTCATCCCCGGCAACGAAGGCCGCGGCTACGTGCTGCGCCGCATCATCCGCCGCGCCATCCGGCACGGCTACAAGCTCGGCGCGCGCGCCGCGTTCTTCCACCGCATGGTGCCGGATCTCGTCGCCCAGATGGGCGAGGCCTATCCCGAACTCGCCAAGGCGCAGACACGCGTGGCCGACATCCTCAGGCAGGAGGAGGAACGCTTCTTCGAGACCATCGAGAACGGCATGGGCATCCTCGACGCCGCGCTGAAGGCGCTGCCGCCGAACGGCACGCTCGACGGCGAACTGGCGTTCAAGCTGCACGACACCTACGGCTTCCCGCTGGACCTCACCGCCGACGTCTGCCGCGAAGCCAAGGTCGCGGTGGACACCGCCGGTTTCGACGCCGCCATGGCGCGGCAGAAGGCGCAGGCCCGCGCCGCCGGCAAGTTCAAGATGGCCGGCAGCCTCGATTACGCCGGTGCCGCGACCGCCTTCCACGGCTACGACACGCTGGCGCATGACGGTACCGTGCTGGCCCTGTATCGCGACGGCGCAGCCGTGCAGCAGCTCTCCGAGGGCGAACTCGGCGTCGTCGTGCTCGACCACACGCCCTTCTACGCCGAATCCGGCGGCCAGGTCGGCGATCGCGGCGCGCTGCTGGCTGCCGCCGGCCTGTTCGAAGTCGAAGACACGCAGAAAATCCAGGCACAGGTATTCGGCCATCACGGCGTGGTGAAAACCGGCTCGCTCAAGCTGGGTGACGCCGTGCAGGCCAAGGTCGACGTGGCCACGCGCGCCGCGACCATGCGCAACCACTCGGTCACCCATCTCATGCACAAGGCCTTGCGCGAAGTGCTCGGCGAACACGTGCAGCAGAAGGGCTCGCTGGTCGACGCCGAGAAGACCCGCTTCGACTTCGTGCAGCCTGCCCCGATGACGGCCGCGCAGATTGCCGAAGTGGAACGCCGCGTCAATGCCGAGATCCTCGCCAACACGCCGACCCAGGCGCGCGTGATGGCCATCGACGAAGCCCAGAAGACCGGCGCGATGATGCTGTTCGGCGAGAAATACGGCGACGAGGTGCGGGTGCTCGACATCGGCAGTTCGCGCGAACTGTGCGGCGGCACCCACGTCGCCCGTACCGGCGACATCGGTGCCTTCAAGATCCTGTCCGAGGCAGGCGTCGCCGCGGGCGTGCGCCGGGTCGAAGCCACCACCGGTACCGGCGTACTCGCCTACCTCGGCGAAACCGAGAAAAGCCTCGGCCGCATCGCCGCGCTGGTAAAAGCCACGCCCGGCGAGGCCGCCGAACGCGTCAACCAGCTGATGGAATCGGCACGCACGCTGGAAAAGGAACTCGAACGCCTCAAATCCAGGCTCGCCAGCGCCCAGGGCGACGACCTGCTCGGCCAGGCGGTCGACGTCGGCGGCATCCGGGTGCTGGCCGCCCAGCTCGACGGGCTGGACGCCAAGGCGCTGCGGGAAACCGCCGACAAGCTGCGCGACAAGCTCAAG
>WBZX01000441.1_pt1 | contig 38123 bp, 24 predicted proteins | sample 5204211 | NCBI WGS metagenome assembly WBZX01 (sample SAMN12344362, study PRJNA552823) | activated sludge metagenome | biome: Activated sludge suspended growth; feature: Nitrification reactor; material: Wastewater; isolation source: activated sludge from nitrification reactor of wastewater...
CGGCCGCCTTCGCAGAAACTGGCTGAAAGGCGCAGATGGCGATGCCTTTCATGCCATCCTCTGCGGTTGCGGACACAACCTGCGGATGATTCTGAGGAAGCTGCGACTTCTTCTTGTCTTGATTTTCTTACGCTTGGATTGGCTACCAACCAATGATGACAGAACCAATCATCGTCTTGCTGGCGCTTATGCCTGAAAATAGAATTGTTCAGGGTGGACTAATTACTCTGAAAATAATTATTCATAACGCCGCATTATTGCACAGTACAACTCTCCCTCCCTTCGTTAACCATAGCGGATACAATCCTTCTACAATTAAATTTCCGCACGATAAGCCGTCACCTGAATCTCTATTTTCATACGCGGATCGGACAAACCGGCAGCCAGCATCATGGCCGACGGTCTGACATCGCCCAGATATTTGCGCATAATCGGCCAGCATTTTTCAAAATCCTCTGCCTTGGGAAATACGTACGTGACACGCACGACATCTTTCATGCTTGATTCCGCTTGATTGAGCGCCGCCTCGATATTTTTGAAGCATTGTTCCGCCTGTTCCAATAAATCGTCAGAGATGGTCATTTTGCTATAATCAAAACCGGTAGTGCCGGAAACCAAAACCCAGTTGCCCTCGACCACTGCGCGCGAGTAACCGATTTCGTGTTCAAAGGTGGAACCTGAACTAATGAGTTTACGTGTCATATTACTCTGTCCTTTTTTATTTGAATAAAAAATTTTTCGTAATATACATCTATAATTACTGCAAAACCAATCTACTTTATAGTCAACATCTCAGCAGTACCCCAACCATACATACCAACAATCCATAATGTCACTCACATTTTACTGGCATGACTATGAAACATTCGGCGCTGATCCGAGGCGCGACCGGCCCGCCCAATTTGCCGGGGTACGTACCGATGAAGCGTTGAACGAGATTGGAGAACCGCTGGTTATTTATTGTAAACCAACCCGCGATTTCCTGCCGCATCCGGAAGCTTGCCTGCTCACCGGCATCACACCGCAACTCGCCGACGAAAAAGGGTTACCCGAACCGGAGTTTATTGCGCGTATTCATACCGAATTTTCGCAACCAAATACTTGCGGTGTCGGCTATAACTCGCTGCGTTTTGATGATGAAGTGACGCGTTTCACGCTGTACCGAAATTTCTATGATCCCTATGCACGCGAATGGCAGCAAGGGAATTCGCGCTGGGACATTATTGATCTGGTGCGTATGACGTACGCCCTGCGCCCCGCCGGTATCGTTTGGCCGCAACACGAAGAAGGTCAGCCCAGTTTTCGCCTGGAAGATCTGGGTGTCGCCAACGGCATTCTGCATGAATCCGCGCACGATGCGTTATCCGATGTGCGCGCCACCATTGCTTTAGCACGCTTGCTGCGTACCCAGCAACCGCGCCTCTACGATTGGCTATTGCAACTGCGCGATAAACGCAAGGCCGCAGGCCAGCTTGATCTAACCACGCATAATCCGGTGCTGCACACGACGCGCATGTATCCGGCAAAAATCGGCTGTACCTCTCTGGTCATGCCGCTCATCACCGAACCGGGCAATAACAATAGCGTATTGGTATACGATTTGCGCCATGACCCGGAAATGTTTTTATCCCTGGATGTAAACAGCCTAGGCGAGTTGTTGTTTACCCGCAGCGACGAATTGCCCGAAGGCATGCAACGGCTACCGGTGAAATCGGTGAAGATCAATAAATGCCCGGCGCTGGCGCCGCGCAACACCTTGGACACCGAAGCCGCTGAGCGCATCGGACTCGATATGGATGCGTGCTACCAGCATTGGCAAACATTGTGCGCGCATCCGGATTTTTTCCAGCGCGTGGCCGCCGCGTATACCAGCCGGACATTTGAATCGTCCGGTGATGTGGATGTCGCCTTATATGATGGTTTTCTGGACAATGCGGATGCTGCGTCATTGGCACAGATACGACGTGCTTCACCACAACAACTGGCAAATGCGCAGTTTGAGTTTCATGATCCGAGGCTGCCTGAACTGCTATTCCGCTACCGCGCCCGTAACTGGCCGGAAACATTGACGCCTGTAGAAATTGACCGATGGGAGCAGACACGCTTGCAACGCCTGACGCAAGGCACTGGCGGCAGAAGCCTTACTTTGATCGAATTCTCGGTGCAGATTGCGGTATTGCGCGAAACCCATAAAACCGATGAGAATGCTCAGAAAATACTGAATGCGCTGGAGGCCTGGAGAGATTGGTCGGGTGTTTTAAGCTGAAACAAGAATTTCATCAAGTATGGAAACTTACGCCGCATAAAAGCATAACAATCCGGAAACTATGGTTCATAGCATGTTACATCTGCGGCACACGCAAATCATTATCCAACCTATCAGCGAACTTGTAGCACGTGTTCCGGCTTGGTTCGCCCATCTTCTAGGCACGCTGCGATATCGCCAGCAGGCATTGGTTTCGCGTACAGATATCCTTGGAAAAGATCAGTGCCTTCTGCACGCAAGAAGCTTATCTGCGCTTCAGTCTCCACACCTTCGGCCACGACTCGTAACCTCAAGTTCTTGGCCAACATGATGATCGTGCGAACGAGAGTCGCATCGTCAGGGTTTTCTACGCAGTCCTTGACGAAGGACCGATCGATCTTCAGAAACGTGAGTGGTAACTTTCGCAGATAGTTCAAGCTTGAATACCCCACACCAAAGTCATCCACCGAGACCGTTACGCCGCTATCAGCGAGAGAAGATAACACGCTGCACGCCGATTCAACGTCACCCAGCAAGACACCTTCGGTGATTTCCACACCAATTTTCTCTGGCGGCACGCCAGCCACGCGGCAAGCCTCTCGAAAGTAGTATTCAAAACCAGGCTCGAGCAATTGCCGCGCAGAAACATTAACGCTAAGGTGAAGGTCGATACCCCGGTCGAGCCAAGCTCGCTGCACCCGACATGCTTCTTCAATCACCCAATTACCGATCATGCCAATGAGACCTGTTTCTTCCGCCAATGGGATGAACTCGTCCGGAGGAATGGGGCCGAGCTCGCGAGAGCGCCATCGAAGCAGTGCCTCAGCAGAGACGTAGACGCCTGATTGAGCATCAACAATGGGCTGAACGTACAATTCTAGTTCGGCATTGCGCACTGCGGTCTGAAGTCCATTGTAGATGAGCAGTCGTCGATCCGCCGCATGTTGCAATTCTTCCGAGTACCATTGAAACGTGTTTCGTCCGCGAGCCTTCGCCTTGTAAAGCGCTGCATCGGCGTGCTTCATGAGTACATTCTTAGTCGTCCCGTGCTCTGGCGACTGTGCGATGCCGATGCTGCACGAACTTGCCAGCGTCATTCCTTCGATCGTGACCGGTTCTGCCGCGATGCACAGAAGTTTTGAGGAAAACGCACTGACCGCATCGGTGCTCGTATTACGAAGCACGAAGATGAACTCGTCTCCACCGAATCGACACACGAAGTCTTTCGGGTCGCAGGCTTGTTCAAACCGAGCCGAGATGTATTTGAGAAAGGCATCTCCCACTTTGTGCCCGAGAGAGTCGTTGATGTTGCTGAAGTTATCAAGATCGACGAAAAGCAGTGCATAGGGTTCGCCATCCCGAATGGATTCTTCGAGAAACACGACGAGCTGAGAACGGTTTGGAAGTCCCGTCAAGTGGCAGTGTTCCGCCAAATAGGCGATCTTTCGAAGTGCAGCATTGCGTTCGGTGACATCGATGCAGATGCCGAGCACACCCGGTCCTGTCTCAGGGCTATCGAATGGAACCTTCGTGGTCATCAACTCGCGAACATTGCCGTCGTAATCCGTAATCACCTCATTGATATGCTTGATTTTCCCTGTCCGAAGCACTTCCAGATCGTCGCGGCGGAAACCCGCAGCTTCTTCGGCGTTGGGTGCGAAGTCCGCGTCGCGCATCTGACAAATCTGCTCGGCGGGAATTCCATATACCTTGGCCACCGCTTCATTGGCCAAAATGTAACGTCCGTCGGTATCCTTCGCGAAGATGAAATGAGGCACCAAGTCGATCATCTGTCGAAAGAATGACGATGCAGCGGGAATCGGTTTCTTCCTCATAGCGAGTTCCTCAGCCAAGTAAGCATTTCAGATCTGGAGTCCGTGATGGTTGTAATCCTGGGCATGTACAACCTTGGAGGCAGCTCCCCGTAGTAGTTGCCGACATCAGTATTTTTGAACGACTCGCAGATGATTATTGATATTTCAGAGATTAGGAGATTTAAAATCTTTTCGCCAACATTTTCTGGAGGTTGCCAAACAACGTCATGTTGCGTGATTTGAATGTCCCACTCACCTTTTCCGCGACTAGGACAAACAAGGTTCCATACCATGAAAGGTGCCGTTAATGTAGCAACTAAAAACATAAACTTTCCAAATAACACGGACGGAGCCTCCTGTGCGAGTTACATAAAATAGTGGTATTTTACTAAGGTCTATTGACGTTTTGAGACAAGTATTCCATATGTACTACCTCAGATCAGATCGTACGGTAACCGAATTTGACTGGATATCTGTCAGATTAGATTTGATTCGGGCTTTTCCTGTTCTAAACTGATTTGCTACTGAGCAAAGCCTCCCTAGGAGTTTTTCCATTGTAGACTTTGCCCTGATGCGTTCTTTCTCTGCCTTTAATCGCGCCCTCACGCTGGCAGTACTCAAAACGGCTGATTATCGGGCAAACGGTAATACTTTCGGCAATCCGTATTCTGCACAATCGCCATGGAGTAGGATTTACTGGTGTAATCGCCCATGTCGTTAGTGTCGTCTGCTTATCTACCTTACTGAGTGCTTTAATACCTCGCTTCACTTGTTCCTGATCAAGGGGCGTGATTCGGACAAATTACCGCAACTCTTTTTCTGTGATTTGTAGCCTTAATAGGCTCACTAAATTTCAAAAACTTAGAAGGTTTTGTTTTTGCTTCAAAAATATCTACCGATCGCGTAGAAAACTCCTTAGGTTCTAGCCGACTAAAATTATTATACCTCAGTTATTTTTTAGAAAATGTGAAATGTCAATAGACCTTAGGAAAAGTAATGGTTTTGTCATAAGAAATATTGTTTGTCAGAAAATTACCCTCCTGATATAACTGACTATGTGACATAAATATCGAATAGTTTTTCAGTAAGAGAGAGATTTCCTATAGGCCGTTATAACCAGCAGAGGCCTCTGCACGGTCAAAAGCAGATTTAGCTACGCGACATGATATAATTTATTTTTGAATCATAGTGCTGAGTCAATTCGGTGAACTTCTCTGAATATGATGTAACGCGCCGCACCCGAAAAGGGAATTTCTTGAAGCAGATTGATCAATTGATAGACTGGGAGTGGATAGAGAAAGTGATCTCAGTTCATTATGCACCGAAATCGGAGATAACAGGACGTTCTGCCTATTCTGGATTGTTGCTTTCCAAAGTGCTGTTGCAGGAATCTGGAATGGTGGTTTAAGTGATGAAGTGGTTGAAGAGATGGCTAATTCTAATTTGCACGTGATGCGATTTCTGGGATTGTCATTGGAAGATGAAGTACCGGATCACTCTGTTCTGTCACGTTGACGGCAGCATCACGCATAGCCCACGCAAGCCAAAGACCCGGCCTGCCTATGAAGTGGTTAGTGATCGCGAAGAGCGTGATGACGAAACAGACGCACAAACATCCATGCGGGTCATTGCGGTCACTCAACCTGGTGTCGATATTGAGGCGCGTTGGGTTAGAAAAGGCGGCCAGTCGGTTTTTGGTTATAAACAGCATACGCTCGTTAATCACAATGGTTTGGTGATGGCTGTTGTTTCAACAGCCGCTAATTGCCATGACAGCAAGCTGCTGCTAACGCTGCTCGATAAAGCCGAGATCGTACCAGGTACCCGGGTTCATGCTGATAAAGCTTACTGTAGTCAGAAACATCGTGAATCTTTGAAAGCACGAGGCATTAAAAATGGCATACAGGATAAAGCCTTGAAGAACAAACCATTGACTGCGCGGCAGATACATCGCAATCGTTTAATTACCCAAGCCCGGTATGTCGTGGAACGTACCTTTGGCAGTCAGACACGCTGGTTTGGTAGCAAGATCCTGCGTTACTACGGTCAAGCCAAAGCACATGCCTGGCATATCCTGCAGGCTATGGCGTATAACCTGAAAAGGTTGCCACGATTGTATGCTGAGAAGCTTCTACCACGGCAACCACAAGCTGATTGTGTCTTCTAACCAAGAAATGGCGTAATAATGTCTTTGTCTCTTGGTTCTTGCAAAAAATTTCCCAGAATTTCGACATTGAGTTAGATTTTTAAGAATCTGCAGCAGCAATGGATAGTTTTACAAAGGTCTCCCATAGTATGTGGCTAGGTATTTATTGATATACTGGTTGCCGTATTGAATTTTTCTAGAATTTGTTCGATACCTTCTGGCAAAATTCAAACACATACATTAAAAGTGTACTTTGAATCGATACCTAGAAGAAATTGAGTTTTGTTTTAATTTCTTTGGGTTTAATTACTCGTCCCTTGGGGCGTAAGCTGGCTGAGAACCAGCAGGTTAGAGAGCGCATTTAATACCTCACCGCTTGCGGTGAGGTGCTATTTCATCGGTGTGATGAGTTTCAGCGCTACACGTACTCAAATGAGTATATCCAGCTTGTTAACTGACTAAAATCCTAACCAATGACTAACATGTCAATCACTTGTGACCCTCGAGAAAATCAAATTCTGTGTGCACTGAAGCAAGCCGAGTTTGAACACTTAGCGCCTCACCTTGAATTGGTTACATTGTCACGCTCTGAAGTGTTGTTCGAGCCGGATGATAAATTGCAATATGTCTATTTTCCGGTTACTGCTACAGCTTCTTTATTGTGTTGCCTGGAAGATGGTACATCAGTGGAAGTGGCCATGGTCGGCAATGAAGGCGTACTAGGCGTTTCAGCTTTAATGGGAACTAGGAATGTGGCGCTGACACAGGCGATTATCAACTTGACAGGCCACGGTTACCGTATCTCCATAGAATCGCTGCAGGGCACTTTAGTTCGTAGTGAAGGTCGCCGCGCCGGAACGCTGAGGAAATTGATACTACGTTACGCCCAAACACTTTTTGTACAAATGTCGCAAGCTACTGCGTGCAATCGGCGGCATGCCCTGGAGCAGCAACTGTGCTGTTGGCTATTATTAAGTTTTGACCGTGGACGTTCTAACAGCTTGTCAATGACCCAGGAATCAATAGCTTATATACTTGGCGTGCGCCGAGAAAGTATCACGGAGGTGGCAGGGAAATTGCAGCAGGCTGGTATGATTGATTACCGTCGCGGTCATATAGAGCTTAAGGATAGAGTAAAGCTAGAGACTACTGCTTGCGAGTGTTACGGCGTAATAAAAGAAGAATCAACGCGCTTGACTACGGATTTCCAGGCTGCTTAACTAGGGATTTCAAGCTCGTCGCAGACGATTGCGGCATCGATACATTGCTCATTAGAAATGCGTTTGAATAGCCAGTGACTTTTCCGACAGTAACCTTAATAAGCCAAAGCCTTACACGGAATGATTGTGTGTTTATTTTTTGAGGGATGGAGAATCGATAATCATAAGTACAATCTTGAAGCTGTCAATTGCACCGGGCTTAAGAATCAACTCAATCTTTCCAAACAATGTATTGAGCAGGATAGGTTTTTGTTGTGTTATGGCTTTCGATAGTTCTGGAGGAATAGGCTGAGCGATGGCTTTGAACAAAGTTTTAGCAGCTGAATTAAGGCGTGAGAATGCCTGAGTACGTTCTTTGGCATTATTAACGTTGACTTTGATACGAATGTCGTTTGCTCGACCGGGATTCGCGCCATGCACATAAAAAGCGATGTTGTTCTCCATACCGTTCGAGCCGGCTGTGCCAAAAGGAACATACGTGCTGATGCACGACCATTCCCCCGGCACCGCTTTATTGGGTTTCCAGCCTCCCTTCGCGCGTAGTTCCTCGGAAGCCAAAGCCGAACAGAGACGTTGCGGTTGTCCAAAGAGATCATTGCCTGCAGTGGTGTGAAATGAAATTACACACAAGACGATGAATACTAAGGTTTTACCCATTGCGTATCTCCAAGATGCCGAATTAAAGAGGATGAGCTGTAAATTAAAGCACAAGATTTGACCTAATCCAACTGGCAATAGAGAAAATATAGTGAATCGAAAGATTAGTATGCGTTCTTATTCTTACTGGAATCCAAAAAATTACAATGAACTATCTAATTTGCTGCCATGTTTTGTATCGACTGCCCGGAGATTGTTCAGTTAATGCAAATAATTTCTGATATATGCTGGAAAATTGAGCTGGATGTAAAACTGAACCAATCTTGGGATTCGTCATGATGGGCGCCAATGACAGTACCGACAGCTTTTTTGTCCGGATACAACAGCATAGTGATCGATCGTGCCTTGCGATGAGAGCAATCGAATTCATATAATGACTTAATCGCATGATATCCGCCTTTTTGCTTCTGATCATAGCTGGATAATATCCAGACTTTTTTGAATGACTCATTCTTTTGCGGGGTTTTTGGATCAAAATAATGGGTTTCACCTTGCTTTGCAATGGAATCCACGATAGTCCACTCGGCTTGTACAGGGATGGCAACGATTAGTAGCGATACTACCAGTAAACATTTTCTCATTTGATCACTATTATTATTTTTTAGTTTATTTTTTTCAAAATTTCCAAACGCTGAATTAATCTGTGTTGGTTTTGCGACAATACCGCACACTGTTGTAGAGGCACATCATTTTTCTATGAAGTAGTTCCAACTGCTGATGTTTTCAACTATTCTTAGCAACCATCCGGTCCAGTGTTAGGTTCCTTTCAGTTATTCAATGGCACTACACGACGATGCACCGATTGCCTATTTATTATATCCGGAATAGCAGTTGTTTTTTACAGTTGGGTTGATTGCGAGGATTTCCTATGTTGGATAAATTTTCTAATAGGGTACTGGCAGCACTTTATGAACATCCTTAATTTGGAGTTACTATGGAAGAATTAAATCAAGCCTGGGTCATGTTAAAGCTTGGTGGAATTATTATCGTGCCACTGGCTTTACTGGCGATTGTCGCTGTGGCCATAATGCTTGAGAAAGCCTTTATCTATTGGCGGTTTGCACGCCTTTCCAGCGATTTATTAAACCTGGTAGAAACGTATGGCTTCAAATGGGATGATCTGGAGAAAATACTTTCCGGGTTGGATAGCCGTCATTATTACAAACGCTTCTTTGAAGTGGTGATTTCCAATCGGCATAAACCGGCATGGTGGACAGAATCCCGTGCTGCCGATGAAGCGCAAATCATTGAAGAGGCGTTGGCGCGCCGGTTGTGGGCACTGGAAACTATTGTAACTGCGGCACCGCTGTTGGGCTTGGTGGGAACTGTGGTTGGTATGATGCGAGCCTTCCAGGTTATCGGGAGTGAAGGTGTTGTCAACCCTACTGCAGTGACCGGCGGCGTTGCAGAAGCCCTGATTGCAACCGTGGTGGGTTTGGCAATAGCGCTGGTGGCATTGTTTGGATTCAATTATTTTTCTCGCTTGCAGTCACTGACGATGGATGAGATGGAACGCCTGGGTACGCGGCTGATCGACCACATCCGTCTGGATCAACAGGACAGTCCTCATGAAGCTCCGTAAATCGCGCGTAATTCACAAAGGTAAAATCGAAATCATCCCGATGATCGACGTGATGTTTTTCTTGCTGGCGACATTTATGCTGGCTTCTTTATCGATGCAGAATCTGGATTCGCTACAAGTCAATCTGCCCGAAGGTGAGGCCGAGAAGCTCAGTGCTGAAAAACCGGTGACGCTGACGCTGACCAAAGACAGTAAAATCTATATCAATCAGACTGTTGTCACGCTCGATACGCTGGCGACTACACTCAAACCGTTACTTGCAGATTCAAAACAGAAACTGATTGTGTCCGCAGATAATGAGGCGCCGCAAGGTATTGTCGTGCAGGCAATGTTGCGTGCCCGGTCTGCCGGTGCCCAGCATTTTCTGATTGCGGTCAAACATAAATAACGCAGAATAGCATGGCAAGTTCCAGATCGACAGAAATCCGCCTGTGGTGGCCATTGCCGCTGGCTACGCTCGTCTGGTTGCTGATTATCTGGGGATTGGGTTTTTTCTTGTCATTACCTGAGGAAGAGCCTATAACACCGCCACCTCCGATTGCCGCCAGCTTTATCGATCTGAACGAAACAGAAGATGCAAAAAATTCGCTGCCTGCTTCTCCGCCAAGCACGCCAGCACCACAGCAGGAGAAACCTAACGTCGTAGAAGAAACGAAGCCGGTACAAAAATTACCGCCGCGTCCTGTTCAGAGTCCGCCATCGCGCTTACCACCCAAGCCTAAAGTGGTTGAAAAGCCCAGTAAACCTACGCCAACGAAACCTACTAAAGAAAAAGTGATCACCAAAGATCTGCCCAAGGCTGCGCCGGATGCGCCGGATGCGCCTACAGATCTATCCGATTATATTAATCAGAACAGGGCTCGCCGCCGTGCGGAAGGCATTTTTGATAATCAGGAAAGTGTGGCTGCAAATAGCGCCGCACCTCAGCCTTCCGCCGATGAGATCCGTATGGCGAATGTCAGAAGGAATTTGCAGGCTCCCGGTACCAGCGGAATATTTCAAATTCTCCGCATAGGCCCAAGAACGGCTGAGTTTTCATTCCGTGCCTGGACGTCGGGCCAGAGCAATCCCCGGCTACAAATGATTCAAGTCGACGCCGGGCCGGATGGCGATGTCGAACGTGCCATCGTTCGCAGAATGATCCAGTTGATTCGTGAGCATTACAAAGAGGATTTCAATTGGGAATCACACCGGTTGCACCGCGTGGTTGTTTTATCTGCGCGTGAGAAAGATACCACAGGACTGGAAGATTTCTTGATGCGTGAGTTTTTTTATAACCCATCACGCTAGTATTTACTGCTTTTAGTGGTTAGTAAAAAAGCATTATTTGAGCAACGATTTCTCACGTAACCATGCTTCAATCTCTAAGGCCGGTGCAGGGCGATGAAACAGGAATCCTTGATAATAATCACAATCATGCTGGCGCAGGAAGTCCAATTGCTGTTCAGATTCCACGCCTTCGGCGAGTACGCTTAGCTTCAGGCCGCGCGCCATAGCAATGATGGTAGCGGCAATCTCACGATCGTTAGGATCATGGGCCAAGCCGCGCACGAAGTTCTGATCGATCTTGAGCTTGTCGATGGGAAAGCGTTTCAGATAAGTCAATGAGGAATAACCGGTACCAAAGTCATCGATTGACAATTGGACTCCGGAAGCTTTTAAAGTTCTCAGGGTATCAATGGATTGTTCCGCATGTTCCATAAACATGCTTTCGGTTAATTCCAGTTCCAAGCAATTGGCTGGAAATTCCGTTTCTGTCAATACGCGTTGTGTTAATTCGATCAAATTCGCAGATTGAAATTGTCGAACAGATAGATTGACCGCCATCACGAATGGTGGCAGACCGGCATTCATCCAGGCACGACCCTGAGCGCACGCAGTGCGTAATACCCACTCGCCGAGTGGCACGATCAGTCCGGTTTCTTCGGCAATAGGAATAAATTTTCCCGGCGGCACCATGGCTTTACCAGGCGGTTGCCAGCGTACTAAGGCTTCAACTCCCACTACTTGGCCGCTACGGGCATGAATCAGGGGTTGGTAGTGGAGGATGAACTCTCCGGCAGTGAGCGCATAGCGCAGGCGGGTTTCCAGTATCAAGCGCTCCTTGGCAGCGATACTTAAGGCCTCCGTATGGTAACGATACGTGTTGCGACCTTCTTGTTTTGCCAAGTACATAGCCATGTCAGCATGCTGGATCAGCTCGGTGACGCTGTTCGCATCATCTGGGAAAAGACTGATACCGACACTGGCATTAATAAAGATCTCGTGACCGCTTGGCAAAGTGAATGGTGTCGTGAGCAGATTAATCAAAGTTTGTGCGACGGTGGCGGGCTCGCTGGGATCTTTTATTTCTTCAAGTACCAGCAGAAACTCGTCACCACCCAATCGCGCCAAGGTATCTTCCTCACGCAGTCGTTTCTTCAAGCGAGAGGCCAACATAATCAAGAGTTCATCTCCGATGGGATGACCCAGACTGTCATTGACATTCTTGAAACGATCCAGATCGAGATAAAGCGTTGCAATCCGGTAGTTGTGCCGTTGTGCCCGTTCAATGGCATGATGTAAACGTGATTGCACTAACAGGCGGTTTGGCAAGCCGGTTAATGGATCGTAGTGGGCAAGATGCATGAGGCGTGCTTCAGATTGCTTTGTTTGAGTAATGTCAGTAAATACACCGACATAGTTGCAAGGCTCATTTCGGTCATTACATACTGTGCTGATTGTCAGCCATTGTGGATAAATCTCGCCATTGCTGCGGCGGCTCCAGATTTCTCCGCACCAATAACCTGTCTGGCCAAGACTGGTCCACATTGTCTGGTAAAACGCTTCGTCGTGCCGTCCTGACTTGACGATCTTTGGGTTTTTGCCGAGTACTTGTGCTTCGCTGTAACCGGTAATTTCAGTGTAAGCGCGATTGACGGCAACGATACGTGATTCCATATCGGTAATGACCACCCCTTCCCGAGTGGATTCAAATACGGCTGCAGCTTGCTTTAAGGTTTCTGCTGCATATACCTTTTGTACAGCCAATGCAGTGATGGAAACAAATTCATTGATCAATATCAGATCGGCAGGTACAGGTTCCCGAGGGGTATGGTGATAAATGGAAAAGATGCCTAGTACTTTTCCTGCCTCATCCTTGAAGGGCACTGACCAGCATGCATGAAGATTGGCTTTGCGTGTTAATTCCAGATAAGGCTGCCAATACGGATGATGATCAATATCGGAGACAATCACCGGTTCACCGCGCCACGTTGATGTACCACCGGAGCCCACGCCGTCCCCGATCTTCAACTGATCGATAACCGCAGTGTAATCATCCGGCAAGCTTGGCGCCACAACGTGCTTAAGGCGGCCGGTATGCTTATCCAGCAGCAGGATAGAGACCAGCATATCGGGATTGATGGTCTCCAAGCGCTGAGCAATGTCATTGAGAATTACTGAGAGCGGGTGATTGGTAACGATCAGATCCAATGCGGATTGATGTGCCCCGCGTATCAGTTCTGCTCGTTTGTGCTCGCTGATATCCAACCAGGCTCCTACAATTTCCAGAGGCTGGCCATCAATACTTCGTACAAGACGAAGTTCATCCAGAATCCAGACGATTCGTCCGGTGCGGTGGAAAAACCGATAGTCATGGGTCATCTGACCGTCAGTGAATAAAATGGATTGACGCGCTAATACCGCTTCACGATCGTCCGGATGCACATGTGAATACCACCAGTCTGGCGCTAATGCTTCTTCCGGCGTGTAACCGAGCAGTCGTTCGATGTTTTCGCTGACCCAGATGGATTGAAGCGTTTTTCCTACAAAATGAAAGTTGTATAGAATGGTCGGGCTGGCAGCCAGCAAGTGGGAAAGACGCAGGCTGGTTTTCTTTAAGCTGATTCGTTCGCGTGTCAACTCTGCCTGGTGCTGTACTTTTTCCATTGTGGCCGCGATTTCGTAGAGGTAGCCTTCATGCTTGGATAAATAATCGTCCACGCCCAAATGCAATGCGCGAGCAGTCACCATTTCACTGCCCTGACCTGTAATTAACACGATGGGGATATCCAACTTGCGATCGTTGCGCAGTAGTTTGGTGAACTCTAGGCCATTCATTCCGGGCATACGGTAATCAATCAGGAGTACATCAAATGCAGTCGTCTGCTCGACCGGGTCAGTAAATAAAAGTGCCAGAGCATCTTGGGTATTTGTCACCGCGGTCAGGTGAATATGCGGCGCATGCAAAGCCAAATGGCGACGCATCAGATCGATATCGGAAACATTATGCTCAATATAGAGAATACGCAGTACGGGTTGATTGCGATCAAGGCTGCAACGGAAACGATCCAGTGCATTACGCAACGTACGAGGCAGACGTTCCAGATAATCATCCCGTTTGATCAGATAACCATCCGCACTGGCTTTTAGTGCGGTAATGGCTGAATCTTGGTCACCTGAACCGGTGAGAATTACAACTGCTATTGGTAGCCTGTGTTCCCGTACGCTGGCCAGTGCTTCCAAACCGGAACCATCCGGTAAGGAAAGATCAACCAACAACAAGTCGTACAAATCTGGTTCAGTCAGTTGTTTTAACCCTTCAGTCAACGTCACCGCTATTTCCAGTTTAATTTCAGGCGCGGTCCGCGCCAAGGTACGCCGGGCTAAGTCAGCATCACTGGCGGAATCTTCAATATAGAGAACACGCATCGTGTTTATTTGGGCAGTGCGTTGAAAACGCACCAATAGAGCTCTATCTGCTGTGCTACGGCCATAAAGTTATCGAAGTCTACCGGTTTGACAATATACGAATTGACACCTAAGTCATAGGCAGTGTGCATGTCGCGATCTTCTTTGGAAGTGGTTAGCGCGACGATCGGAATACGGCGTAGCACTGGGTGTGCTTTCAGTGTTCGCAACACAGTGAGGCCATCAATACGAGGCAAATTCAGGTCTAGCAAGATAACGGTCGGCTGTGTTTCTCCTGCTTCCCAGCGGGGTATCCATGCTAACGCTTCCTCACCATCCCGTGCTACCAATACAGGATTGGCGAGTTTCCGGCGCCGGAAAGCGCGCAAGGCAAGATCAACGTCAAGAGGATTATCTTCGACGAGAAGAATCGGCGGATATGCGTTTATCATGGTTTACTCCATAGCTATTTTGGATTCCTGTGCTGCAGACAGCTCCAAATAGAAAGTTGCGCCTTCATTCGGTACGCTCTGCGCCCATACCCGACCTCCCATGCGTTGCATGGCTTTTTTGACCAGCGCCAAACCGACACCCGTTCCTGGATAATCCTCCAGTCGATGGAGGCGCTCGAAAATCTCAAAAATGCGCTGATTATACTTCATGTCAAAACCAATGCCATTGTCACGAATCCATAAAATAACATGATGATCACCGTGAGAAGCACCGAGTTCGATGCGTGGATGCGGGGAATGCTTGCTGAATTTGATTGCATTTTCCAGCAGATTACGCAACACCAGCGCCAAACCTTCACGATCGCCGTGTACGATGAGTGGCGACAGATGGATGACAATCTCAATCTGATGTGAAGCAATATCTTTGTCGCATTCCGCTAACACTTGATGAACGACCGCAGTCAAATCCAACGCATTGGATTCCAGTTTGCATCGTTCCATGCGTGAATAAGCTAGCAGATCATTGATCAACTCATTCATCCGCGTTACGCCGGCACGAATGTTGCTGATAAACAAGCGCCCCTCATCATCCAGTCGGTCAAAGTAATCCTCTTCCAGGAGACGGCTGTAACCCTCGACACCGCGCAGCGGTGCTTTCAGATCGTGGGAAACGGAATAAACGAAACTTTCCAATGATTGATTAAGCGTTTTTAGTTCCGCGGTGCGTTCCGTAATTCGCTTTTCCAAATCGGCATTGAGCTGAAGCGTTTTCTCGGTCTGTTTCTGATGCGTGATATCCTCGGAGAAAATAACCATGCCACCGATTGTACCACTGGCCAGATACCAGGGCCGCACCTCCCAGCGCAGCCATTGTACCCGCCCATCGGCTCGTTCGAAGCGATCCTCGTCAGCGCGAATGACTTCTCCAGCCAAACATCTGAGATGGATAGCTTTCCACGCCTCACCGATCTCCGGAAAAATGTCGTAATGGCATAATCCCAGTAAATTACAATCCCCCAGAGAGTAATCGCTGCGCCAGCGTTGACTAAATGCGAGATAGCACATCTGCTGATCGAGCATAGCTAACGAAGCCGGCGCGTATTCAATAAACAATTTGAGCTGCTCTTTGCTTTCCTGGAGTGCCACTTCAGCCAGCTTGCGTTCAGTGATATCCTGTATCGTACCGTGTAACGCGGTGATTCGACCGCCAGCATCGCGTATCGCTTCACCGCGCGTGATAACCCAGCGATGACTACCATCTGAACGCACCACTTCAGCATCACATTCATAAGCAAACCCTTTTGCCGCACATTCTTCCACAGCAGCGACAAGACTAACCCAGCTTTTGGTAGTGAAATACTGTGAAGCTTCCTGATAACTCAGTGGCGGTAAATTTAAATCACGACCGTAAATGCGATAGATCTCCTCTGACCAAGTATATTTGTTCGTGTTGACATCCCATTTCCAGTGCCCCAGATTAACGATGCGTTTCGCTTCTTTTAAATTTGCTTCAATTTCTTTGCGAGCTTGAATATCTTCGACAATGGTAATGAAATAATCCGGTGTATTATCCAGTTTCCGGACTAAAGACGCGGTAAGATTGACCCAGATAACACTGCTGTTTTTGCAGATGTAGCGTTTTTCCATCGAAAAAGTGGTGATTTCACCGGCAAGCGCCTGCTGTACATAATTCAGATCTGTATCCAGATCATCCGGATGGGTGATATCTTGAAAAGCAAGCCCCATCAATTCATCGCGACGATAGCCGACGATCTGACATAGTTTGTGATTAACCCGTAACCAACGCCCTTCGGGTGAAACAATTGCAATACCGGTTGCTGCCCGTTCAAAGATGATCTGGAAGCGCATTTCACTGGCGCAAAGTTGCTCGTTTATGGCGTGTTTATGACCGACAATAAATTCAGTGACATCTTCCACATGATGGATAATGTAAGTAACATTCCCTTCGTTATCAAATACCGGTGTGTTGACTGGATTCCAGTATTTGAGCTCGAAGTTTCCGCTACCATCGCGTAACGGGATATTGTACTTTTGCACGTTCATGATATCCGGGCGCTTTTCTTTGAGAACATGGTTCAGCGAGGTGCGTAAATCATTAACGCTATCGGAGGCGTAATCGTTCGGGTTGTTAGGAAAGATATCAAACAAACCATGACCAACAATCGCTTCTCGCCGGGTACCGGTGACTGCAAGATAATTGTTGTTTGCCGCAACAATGGTAAAGCTGGCATCTGCCCGCAAAATGAGGTAAGGATGCGGACTGGCCTCAAATAGTTGCTGGTAGGGTGGGATGTCGTACATGGGTATTTCCAGATTTTTGAGGGATGATCAGAAAATATAAGAGAAATGTGCTTGTGCGAAGAACATTTTTAATCTCTGCGGGTTCGATTCCCCGCTCCTTAGAGCGAAAGCTGGTTGAGAACCGGCAGATTGAAGAGCGCAGTTAACACCCCGCTGCTTGCGGCGGGGTGCTTTATTGTGAGCATTGTGTGAGAAAGTGTGCCAGACGCAATGGTATGTTGATATTAAACTTTTCCGCACAATCGGGAATTTGATCGAACACGGTATCCGGAACATGCATTCTCAGGCCATCGAGTGATAACATCATTGCCCCCCATAATTTTATACAGTTGAATGATTTGCCAAAGTACAATGGATGCGAAAATTTCAACCGTATAATAACAATTTTTAGACATCTATTTGCTTATGTCCGTGATTAAACCGCTTCCCGAGTTATTGATCAATCAGATCGCCGCCGGTGAGGTGGTTGAACGTCCCGCCTCGGCGCTCAAGGAAATCCTGGAAAACAGCGTTGATGCGGGTGCAAAGAAAATTACCGTGCAACTCCTGCAAGGCGGCGTCAAGCAGATTCGTGTGATGGACGACGGTATGGGCATCGCCAAAGATGAATTGTTGTTAGCTCTGACGCGTCATAGCACCAGTAAGATCAGCACGTTGGAAGACTTGCACAGAATCACCAGCTTGGGTTTTCGGGGCGAAGCGCTGGCCAGTATCGCGGCAGTATCAAGGCTGACATTAGCCAGCCGCCAAGTAGGGCAAGATCATGCCTGGCAACTGCATGTCGATGGTAAATCCATCTCACCACCGGAACCTTCTGCGCTGACGAACGGGACAGCTGTGGATGTCAACGATTTGTATTTTAATATTCCTGCCCGGCGTAAATTCTTAAAATCCGAAGCCACTGAGTTTGGGCATTGTGATGAAGTCTTTAAACGTATTGCTTTGGCCCAGGCCGGTATTGAATTTGTTTTGCAACATAATGGAAAAATGCGTCGTCAGTTACGGGCAGGAAGTGCAACACAAAGGATCGCAGCGGTATTGGGTGAGGAATTCAGTCAGGGCGCTGCATTTGTTGAAGAACAGTCAGTGGATATGCATTTGCACGGCATGGTGGCTTTGCCGACTTATGCGCGATCCTCACGCGATATGCAGTATTTTTTTGTCAACAACCGTTTTGTCAGTGATAAGTTGATTTCGCACGCCTTACGCGAAGCTTATCGGGATGTCTTGCATTTGGACCGGCATCCGGCCTTTGTTTTGTTTCTTGAAATTAATCCCGAAAGTGTGGATGTGAATGTGCATCCGACTAAAACAGAAGTTCGTTTTCGCGAATCGCGTGCATTGCATCAATTTATTTTTCATGCGATCAACAAAGCATTGGCTTCACCTGACAGGGAAATGAGAACGGATGAATCTGTGCAAGAATCTGCATCAGTACCTCGGTCATTTCCAAATTACTCAGGAATGGGTCATGCAAAACCCAGCACGGTGTCGCAACCTGCGAGTTTTTATCGGACCTTGTTTGGTAGTGCAGAAGCGAATTCATACCCGCCATCGTTAGTAAGCACAGCGCCTGTCGCGCAAATGGATAACCCTGCTCAAACTGCAGTGGTTGAGGAAGAACAGGATATTCACCCGCTCGGTTTTGCGCTGGGGCAATTGCATGGTATCTATGTTCTGGCGCAAAATGCACGGGGTCTGGTAGTCGTGGACATGCATGCCGCGCATGAACGGATCATGTACGAGAAACTCAAGCAGGCGCTCGATCATCATGAAATACCGATGCAACCCCTGTTAATTCCGGTTACTTTTTATGCTGATAATTTGGAGGTTGCTGTCGTCGAAGAGAATCAGGCCATCTTGGATCAACTGGGATTTGAGATTGCAGTACTCTCACCCACCACATTGGCGGTACGTGCCGTCCCAGGGACACTTCAGCATGCCGATATTGCACAGTTAACTCACGATATTCTGCGGGAAATCCGTGAATATGGCGCCAGCCAGATTTTAACCGCCAAGCGCAATGAAATACTCGCCACCATGGCTTGTCACGGCGCAATCCGCGCTAACCGTAAACTGACCATCGAAGAAATGAATGCATTGCTACGTGAGATGGAAGTCACCGAACGTGCCGACCAATGCAATCATGGCAGACCTACCTGGTTTGAAACCAGTCTGGCTGAGCTGGATAAGTTGTTTATGCGCGGAAAATGAAATGATCCGAATAATTTCTTGACGAGAATGACATTGACGTTAATCTGATACGAATGAGTTGAAATCAAATAGCTTTATAACGACTGCATATTGCACTTCAAAAGTGACTCCGCCAGTTAAGGAGAAGGTAAATAAAATGACAGATAACAACCAAGTAAATGTAAAGAATAAGATTCTTTGTGATTATTGGACACGGATTCTAGAATGGATGAGTATCTGGATAAAAACTAACCCGTTATGGGCTACCGCTCATTTTTTTAATTTGGTCGTTGCTGTTGGAATTTCTTTGTTGGGAACAGGAAGTGGCATCCCCATAATCTCAGTCGTTATTTTTATGTGCATCATTTTCGTGCAAATCTATACTGAGCCGATCCAATCAATCCCAGTCGAAGTAGACCAAAAGGAAAGGGAAAAATTAGAAGGAATCAGGTCTGAGCAACGAAATCAGTGGATGATATTTGCTTATGGTTTTATGTTGATTTCACTGTTGTTAACCTTTTATCCATTTATCAATTCACTTTCCGAGTCTGACCTCAATAAATATCTTAAAACGCTTCGAGAGAAGCCGATTGCCGTATTTGTTGGCTGTTCCCTGGATAGCAAAGCAGAGAGTTTACGTTGCGAACCTAAACTTCAGGATAAGAAGATAACTGCTACAGGAAATGACAAAACAACCGACGCTAAACCAGACTCAACGTCGGAAAGTAACAAGAAAGATGAAATTAACGCAAATCCACCTGCAAAAATCGACAAAAAGGATGAAGAGCAGAAAACTACACTATCTGAAGATGGTAAAAATGATCAAGTCCAACCAACTTCATCATCCGGTGTTGGTTATGCATGGGTGATCAACATCGGTGGATATATCAAGGAATGTAATCGAGACAGCAATGAGAAATATGGAAAATCAGTCACCTGCGAGGTAAAAGACGGACTGCTTATCCCACTGTATTTCATTATTATGGCTTTAATGGGTGGCAGTATCAGTTTGACTAGACGGCTTCCGGAACTGCAAAAGCAGGCCGGATCAGAACATATCGCCACCAACAGGCAGCCCAGATTATCACAGTACGAATTTCGTGAGCACTTGATATTTCAGATGGTGCAATTTATTTCAGCCCCTTTCCTTGCAATTCTTGCGTACTATCTGATCGAACCTAGTAATATTACCAATGCTGTTGCCTTAGCATTTACCGCCGGGTTTGCATCAGAAACGATCCTGCTGATGGTACGATCAGTAGCCAACAAAATTACCCCGGAAACTAATACTGTGCCACAGTATGGTGGGATTGCCGGCATCATCAAATTCGAAATTGAAAACGAGGAAGATCGTCAAAAAGTCGAAAATGATCGTAAGAAAATGGAAGTACTCCTGACAGAATTGCCACATCTAGCTCATGCCATTGTTGATGAACAATGCCTTTATACATTGACTAATGTACCGGTTGGTGAGCATAGTATTAGTATTAAATTTGTCGACAGCGAAAAGATTATAAAAAAAGATATCGTTAAAGTGACGCATGCACAAGCTATCGCTAAAAAGAACATAACCATTACGCAGAAAGAAATGGAAGGAACGCAGGCCCAACCACAAGACACCGCGTCTTGAGATCCAATCACTAATTGCATTTTCGGATAATACCTTATGAAAAAAATATTATTAATTGTAGTCTTGACTCTCATCAGCACAGGTGCGATGGCGAAATGGACTAAAGTGGGTGAGAGCGACAGTAAAGGCGGTTACACGGCTTATGCCGATATCGCTTCGATCCGCAAGGCAGGCAATCGGGTAAAAATGTGGGCTTTGTTTGACTATCGCATCGTGCAGAAAGCTTCCGGCGTTGAATTCTTATCCGAAAAAATCCGCCGCGAATACGACTGTAAAGAAAAACAGATGAGAAAACTGGCTTTCTCGTTATTCAGTTGGAATATGGAAGACGGCGATTTGATTCGCTCGTACAGTCAACCGCAGAGATGGGAAATCGTACCACCGGACAGCATCGATGAAGCGGAATGGAAAGTGGCTTGTGGTGAATAGCGATAAGTCATACTGAGATTCGGTTTTTTGTCTGCAGTCGAAGCAATAGGGGAAACTCAGCATGTTCTGTTCAGGTTTTGCATTGGGTGATTGGTAATCAGCAGTTACCGTAAGATTCTGGTTGCGCACACCTGCGTATTCAAACAACCATTGTTGGTATGAATCGCTAGAATTTGAAAAAGGACTTAATAAAGTATCTGGTCTTATTGAGCCACAACATTTGTTCAACTTGGATTGACGGAATACAATCAATAAAACGATTCAAACATGAATGCTAATTGACAGAATGAGACGAATTTCTTTAAATAAGAATGCGGCTTGGTGCTGGTATAAGAATATTGCACAGAGCGTGAGTGTGATGGGGTGGTTCTTATTGCTAGGTGGGTGTGCAACTGTCGATCCCTTTGCCAACCTTGAGGAGTGGAAGGAAATTCAAAGCAAAAACTTTATCGTTTATACCAATGCTAAAGAAAAAGTTGCACTGAATGTTGTAAAAGAATTTGAAGTTTTTCGTGCTACTGCACTAAGAATCACCACTATTCCACCGTTTGAGGAAATCGCCCCTGTCCGGATCTACCTCTTCAAGGATAAAAACTCGTTTGCTCCATTTCGACCGTCAGAAAATGCTGCTGGGTACTTTATTTCAGGGAAGAATTATATCGCAATATATGCGATTCCCTTCGAAGAAAATCCTCAATTTCCCATTGTCTATCATGAATATATCCATTATTTGATCTCCAAACATCCTGCCACTATCCCAAGTTGGTTCAATGAAGGTTTGGCAACTATGTTTGAAACCTTCGAATTTAATCGTGGCCTTGTAACGTTCGGAAATCCCCAATATGATCGGTGGATGTTCATGAAGTCTCAAGCTAGCTGGATTCCAATGAAAGAATTCCTCTCAGATCAAACGAACTATCTTCATGATAATGGGTTCGCTCATGCGCATTCGCAAGCTTGGGCCCTAATGCATTATTTTATATTTGGGAACAAACAAAATATGGATAAACTTGGAGAGTATATCTACTTGGTGAATAACGGATACGATTATGATAAAGCCTTGTTATCAACCTTTGGAATGACGCCGGAAGAATTATTACGGGAAGTGCGGAGTTATATCTCAAAAGAAACGCTTCCCTACAGCACCATGAAACTCGATGATATTGCCATAGATCATCATCATCACACCCGTTCTCTCAAAGAAGATGAAGCTCGACAAGTTATCCGGGATTTGAAAGGACTTGTGGAAGATTTTCGTAAAACTGCATCCCATTAGCATAAATTGGAAAAATAGCCGTATTGCACTAGCTCAGATCTGAACTAATCCACCTGAATGTTTCCCGATTATCCGCACTGGTCATTCCGAACATCGTGAGGGATTTTAAAGAATCAACCCAGTTTGACACAGGTGACTTCTAATAAGCTATTCCAGAAAGCACACAATTGTGTGCGATCAAATCTTTCTTCTGGATCTACCCGAATCTTTCCCCCACCTCTACTCATTAAAGAATGATGACAGGATTTCTAGCGTGCAATCAATATGTTGTCGATATAATAAAATAAATTATCAGTTAATAGGCCAAATTCAGCATCACTGACATCGGAGTAGCAGAAATCCGTCATTAAGCTAACACGGTGTACTTTCCGCTGCATCGGCAGCGGTTGTACGGTCAGTGATGTTTTGAGAAGGCGATTGGCTGGTTTTGATCGGGTCAGCCAAATCGAAATTTAACGATCTGCTATTCCCGGTGTGAGAATGAGACTGACAGGAAGTTTTTCCGCTAGGGTATAAGGGCTTGCCCTGTTCTCCTTAACCCACCATTCTCTGATGACCGGGCCAGATAGCGTCCTGACAATATGATTAATTTTGAACCGGATAAACTTGTTGTGTGGTTCATCACCGACAAATCCCAATATGCTAAACTAACCATTTCATGGATATACTGACCATTCAGGTTCCGGTCAGAGCACAAATCCCAATATGCTAAACTATCTGAGGGAAATCAAATGCTGTACACGTAGTTCCGGTCAGAGCACAAATCCCAATATGCTAAACTCAGTGCCGGAACCTGCGAAACCGAAACCGCGTTCCGGTCAGAGCACAAATCCCAATATGCTAAACTGAGGACAAAAGCTATTGCATTGGTAAATGGGTTCCGGTCAGAGCACAAATCCCAATATGCTAAACTTTTATTAAATTACTACTAAATACTAACACAGTTCCGGTCAGAGCACAAATCCCAATATGCTAAACTTTCGAAGTGCAGTATATAGCGCATGGCTAAGTTCCGGTCAGAGCACAAATCCCAATATGCTAAACTTGGGGAAATCGTACACGACTTGGAATACAAGTTCCGGTCAGAGCACAAATCCCAATATGCTAAACTTAATCCATTTTTTATAGTTATGTCGATTACGTTCCGGTCAGAGCACAAATCCCAATATGCTAAACTTTTGATACTGGCTTCTGTAGAGGGCTTATCGTTCCGGTCAGAGCACAAATCCCAATATGCTAAACTATAGAGCTACATCATTAACTCCCTGGGTGGTTCCGGTCAGAGCACAAATCCCAATATGCTAAACTGTCTTTAAGCCATTTATTAACGTCGGCTGTGTTCCGGTCAGAGCACAAATCCCAATATGCTAAACTATAGCGCATAGCGCAAAGGATACAGAATCAGTTCCGGTCAGAGCACAAATCCCAATATGCTAAACTCTTGACGATGTTAACATCAAGCCCATATTTGTTCCGGTCAGAGCACAAATCCCAATATGCTAAACTTTACGGCGGTAATTACGTTAGCTACCGCCGTGTTCCGGTCAGAGCACAAATCCCAATATGCTAAACTTTGCCTGGAGATACTGACAATCCAAGTTACGTTCCGGTCAGAGCACAAATCCCAATATGCTAAACTATCAACAAAAGCTCTAGCAAGAGAAATGTAGTTCCGGTCAGAGCACAAATCCCAATATGCTAAACTGACAACTTCGCTATTTGCGAACTCTGGCGTGTTCCGGTCAGAGCACAAATCCCAATATGCTAAACTGAAGCATTTCGGATTGAGTCACATCATTGAGTTCCGGTCAGAGCACAAATCCCAATATGCTAAACTAGCCGGCAGCACATCAAGGTTGTTCGTTCTGTTCCGGTCAGAGCACAAATCCCAATATGCTAAACTGCATGCGCGACAATCATGAGCGGTGGTGATGTTCCGGTCAGAGCACAAATCCCAATATGCTAAACTAGCTGTACATTAACTCTATGATTGCTAATAGAGTTAATGTGCATGCAAGTGAAGAAATCGCAATGCTTATCAAAAGAGTTCATATTGTTCGGGTGATTTTTTGCTCGGCTGTTTGGCTTTTCCACGAAAAGTGATGATGCGCTCATACTGTTTGTCGGTAAATTGCAGAATGTTCACTTTACCACCTGTAGGCAAGCTTTTTTCCACCTGCGTGCAGTAAGTATCAATCTGACTCTGGCTGCTGCAGAAGCGCATGTAAACAGAAAATTGCGACATCTCAAAACCCATGTCTAATAAAGTATTGCGGAAATCTGTGGCGGCTTTGCGTTCGGTTTTTTCAACGACGGGTAGGTCGAACATGACGATGATCCACATTAAGCGATATCCGGAAAGCATAGCACGTTAATCCTCCAGGAATGATGCAGCAAGGTCGAGCGGCAACCCCGGCAAGGGTAAATCCAGCTTATTTCTTTCCCCCATAAAAACTTGCGCCAGTGAAGTGGCAAGTTTCTGTGTACAGACCATCAGAGGCGTTGCGCCTGCACTGGTTTGCATATCATCGTATAGCGTTCTTACCAATTCACGTTTACTTTCCGGTGTTACCCGGGATTCGCCATGCTGATGCAATTGCCAGACTTTCAGATCGATTACAGGACGAAAAGGCTCCATGAGGTCATCGACCAAGCGCATTGCATTGCCTTCGTTGCTATGATGTAAGCCAATAGTCGGGTGTAATCCTGCCGCAACCACAGCACGCGCGGTGGTTGCACGCAAAACGGTATAACCGTAGTTGAGCATGGCGTTCAGGCCATCACTTTGTTGATCACGGCGGAAATCATCCCCAAACAAAAGCCCCCAGTAGCGACGTGCGCCTTGAGCTTCGAAATTATCGGGATCACCCGAACGTACTTTTCGGACTAAAGCGGATAGGGGAATAAATGGTGCCCCCGCAGCTTCAAGTGCATCAGCCTGTTGCTGAAGCTTTGACTTGACAATTTCCGCCCAAAGACGCTTCTTGAGTGGTTGGCTCGCAGCAAGTTGTGCGTCGAATCGTTTTGCTTGTTGATAGTTGCCATCGATCGTCAGTACCATGCCGACTGCATTGTGATTGGCGGCACATAGCACGAACGGTGCGCAGCGTTCGGCCAGTGCCACCAACAGATTATTGGTATAACTCAAACCATGTGCGTTGGCGATAACAGCCGCAATATCATCCAGCGGTACTTGCCCCAATTCCTTGCGCTCACCTTCGGTATCTTTGACCACCATGAAACCTCGCGAGAGAAACAGATGCCGCCGGTCATCCGCCACTTCTATGATGCGACCGATCATTTGGGTTATTCCTTGAATCCTGGATCACGGAGTTCGCCAATAGGGGAAATGGTAATGCGGCGTGCTTTGATTTTTTGTAAAGAGCTACCTGTTTTAAGCACATAGGAAATTTCTTTGATTCTGGTTCTAGCATCAACATTGGCTTCAGTGACATCTGCCAGCGCAATCTGCCCATCTTCTCTCATTTTACAAACACGTAGCGTTCTTGTTACACCTTCAAGTACTAGCCGAATAAAATCATTGCGAATCAGTCGCATCACTAATGGCTTCCCGCTGACACTCAGATCTGAGTGTCGAAGCTGCGCTGCACCATATTTACGTACCAACTGATAAGCCTCAAAAGTAGAGATAACCTCGCCTTCCCATTTACCTTTTTCATTGCGCACGATCTCAATGCAGTAGTTACTGTCACCTTTGTAGCCTTTGTATGGTCTTGGCTTTCCAGTGGGGAGCAGACCATGCCGATCTGTGGCTTTTGCATCGGTAATCTCGATGATTTTAAGGTTGTCTTCAATATGTTCACGCTTTCCTTCCACCATTTTATGAAAGCTGACTTTTCCGTTGCCTCGTAGACCATAGGCTGTGTCGTTGTGCATTGCGCCTTCGTGGCTGTGATCCGGTTTATGACTAACCCAAATCGCGTCAATGACGCGTTGCACATGTTCCCGATAACTCTCCCACGGCAAAGGCATTCTTTCCACGAGGCGATTGAGTTGTTGTTCACGCGCACTGGCGCTGGCTTTGGCAAAGCGCTGTAATAAACCCTGATCCGTTACGGCGATTACGCAGGCATCGACGGCATGGTGGCGATGATCGTTACGGTTTTTCTCACCATTTAGACCGAGTACATCGTTCAGACCGAATTTTGCGCGCAGCATTGCGGTCATTCGTCCGGGAATGACACGCGTGTTGGGGCAAATCAAGCTCATATATTCACGTGCAATCTTGCTCAGGTGGCGTGTATCGTTCAGTGCTCGCGCCAGAAAGCCTGCATCGTCTTTGAGCCAGCGTTGATAGCCTTCTTCGGCAAAGCGATAGCGCTTCGCTTTGGGCATGAGTTCAGCTCTGGCCAGAATCGCTGCATAGTCAAAATTCGGGATACTTTGTGCACCGAAAGCTTCCCAAGGTGTGCGATTGCCTTTGGTACGGTTGGCCTGGCGCATGGCCACCGTTTTGTTGTTAAGGCTGTCATCCAGTGTTTGTGAAAAGGGCAGGATATGCTCAATTTCCACTTCGTCACTCAACAGCATGGTGGTACTGATTTGAGCACCGGAATAGGGGCAGCGGCGATCTGCGGGATCAAAGCTAAGTTCCTCCCACAGAATCATTTTCTCAATGTCATCACGACGGACACGTTCTTCGCTGATTCTCAGGATATCCGCAATATCCTTACGTAGCCGCTCGTTACGTTTCTGATTCTCGGTTTGCCGCCTACTTTCCTCATCGCGTTGATCCTTGTTTTGCTTCAGGTCGCGTGCTACTTCGACAATTACTTCTTTAGGGTGTCCGTAGCGTTTGATCAGTGCATTTACCACCACGCGGATTTGATTGAGTCCGATATGCACCGTGGGGTTGGCAATTTTGCCATAACGTTTTTCGATGGAATCTTCCGGTTTGCCGCTGCCAAAGCCGACGTGGCGCTGCAGATATTCGCCGTAATAAGGCAGTTCCTTGTGAATGTGGAATTTTTTGATTTCGCCGGATTCCTGATCGATGCTTTCATGCTTGAAGGTGATGCCGGGAATTTCCTCATTCCGATTGAGCTTGCTGTGATGTTCAAAACCTGCAGCCTGTACCGCCTTATCGTATGTCACCACATTACGGCGCAGTTCCGGCAGAATACGCGCGAGTGCTTCTATGCATAGACTGCCGTAACCCTCCGGCAATCCAATATTGGCAATCACTTCAGCGTGTTTTTCATCAATACCTGTCTGGTTTTGCAGCCATCGAACAAGTTGAGCTTCATTTTCTTCTTTGACCAATTGCAACACAATGGCATCTTGTTTGGTTTCATTGAATGTAAACCAGGCTTCACCAAAATGTTCCTTTTTGCCGAGAATGGCGCTGGTAGTGTTGCCTTTGAGTTCTTCGCGTTTCGGATCTTCAAAATTAAACCGGACTGCACCACCTACGCCAAGCAATTTCTTGATTTGGGTAAAAGTGCGCTTGTTGTTTTTTTCTAGTGCGGCAATCAGATCATCGCGTTGCTGCAATGTCAGTGCTTCTTCTTTCAAACCTTCCCGCAAAATACGTAGGTTATTGACTTCCTGATACATGCGAAAGCGTTGTGTACTGGGCAAAGCCAACGGCGCGCGTTCTTCCTCGGGCATGAATGTGCAACGTCCTGGTTTGACAGGTTTAAGTCGACGCTGATGCAACAACACATCTTTCAGGTCGATGCGAGCCGCCTCAGTGAATAATGCTGGATTTAATTCCGCCTGTTTTCTCCATAGTTCATCAAATTCATGCTCAATCATGGCGCGATCAATGTAGAGATCGTAATACTTGTCAATTTTCGCCTTGCCATCATCTTTGATGGTTTTGTTTTGACGGTAGCGGGCGCGAACGGTTTGACCTGCTGCATTGCGTTTATGTAGCCACTCTCCTACCGTGCGGCAGTTCTCGGTTTTGAGTGTTTCACGAAGCGTGTTGATGGCGGTTTTCAGTGCACCGCTGTCGTTATCTTTTTTGTCTGTTTTGCGATTACTTTTGAATCCACGCCGTTGGTTGATGTGAAACAATGCGCGGCCAAATTCAGATGGCGCAAGCGCTTCATTCAGTCCCTTGGCACGTAGCGCATAGGGATCCAGCGTTTCCAATGTCTTACGTTGTATTTCATCAGTAGGGAAAAAGCCATATGCGATGAGTGTGCGCATCATACGTGCCTTGCGTTTGAGCAGACGATCACGGCGGCGGCGCATGGTACGAGCTTCACGGCGTGTTACCGCCAAAGAGGAGCCATCTTTCGGATTACGACCATTTGAGAAAATACGTACCCCTGCTTTGATGACTGCACAAGGTTGCTGATCAGCATCCAATCGGATCATTGCCCAGCCCAATGAGGTTGATCCTAAATCGAGTGCCAAGCGATAACACATCTTATGCAACATGGCATATTCTCCAGTTGTTGGTAAGGTTTCTATATGATTTGATTGATTATTTTATAGATCGCGATTAAAATATGCAACGAAATAGTCTATTGGGATTTGTGCTCTGGACGCTAACAAGCAGAAAGATGCACCAAATGAGAGGGCCGCTATATGCGGCCCTTATTTTTATGGTGCTATTTTTTGATAAGCCCGGACAAATAATTCAATAACTCATCCTCTTTATAAGGCTTGCCCAGAAATACATTAACGCCCAAATCCTGAGCAATTTTCCGGTGTTTCTCCGCAGTTCGGGATGAGATGATGATAATTGGGATATGGGTTGTTTCAGGATTGGCACGGATCTTCTTGATCAATTCAAAGCCGTTCATTTTGGGCATTTCCAAGTCGATCAGCATGGCATCCGGAATAGTTTCCTGGAGTATTTGGATGGCTTCGGCGCCGTTCTTTGCAATCAGCACATCGCAGCCTTCGCGTTCCAGCAACCGGCAGGTCACTTTGCGTACCGTCAGTGAATCATCTACTACCATGACGGTGGGTGTGGTAGCCGATTTCTTTTGAGTGGCGGGAGTGAGTTCAGGTGCAGGAATGCTGAGCACTTTTTGTACGTCGTTGCGTTGCAGCAGTTTTACCGGATTCAGGATCAGAATGATTTCGCCATCGCCGGTGATAGTGGCACCTTCAACGCCTGGCGCATAGGCAAGTTGCGAGCCGGTATTTTTGATGACCACTTCGGTATTGCTCAGCAACGCATCGACATGGATTGCCAGGTATTGGGTGCCGCTATGCAGGAACAGCACTTGGCTGTGCTTGGCGATTTCAGGAATATGAGCGGGTTCGCCTAACAGATGCGAGAGATGGGAAAACGGATAATTTTTTCCATTGAATACAATGCAATGATCCTGATAGAGTTTCCTCAGTGTATCCGAATCGAATTCCCGGTTGTGTTCAACAATGAACGCGGGAATGGCATAGATTTGTTTGCCGGCGCGCACCATCATGGTTTGCGCTACGGATAGCATAAGCGGCAGATAAATCGTGAACGTTGTTCCCTGGTTTGGTACGGAATTGATACCGATGCGCCCGCCCAGCATTGCAATTTCATTCTTGACGATATCCAGGCCAATGCCGCGGCCGGCGATGCCGGTGATGGCATCGGTCGTTGATAAACCTTGCATGAAGATCAATGACATGATCTTGTCGTCATCGAGTACTTCATTTCCCTGGATTAAGCCCAATCGTTGCGCTTCTTCACGGATGCGTGGCAAATTCAGACCACGACCGTCGTCACTGAGGGTGATGATGACTTCGTTGTTTTCCTGGCGCAATTGAATGGCGACTTGTCCGATTTCAGGTTTCCCGGTTTGTAGTCTTTGTGCCGGTTCCTCAATACCATGCGCGATGGCGTTACGTAATAGGTGCTCCAACGGCGGATTGATTTTCTCCAACACATTGCGGTCAATTTCAACTTCCGCGCCGTGGATTTCCAAATGAGCTTTTTTGCCCATATCTTCCGCCACTTGCCGGGCGATGCGGTAATAACGTTCGGCATAGTTGCTAAAAGGTATGGTGCGGATTTGCAGCAGGGATTGCTGGAGCTGGCGGTTGATCACGGATTGTTGCGCGGTGGCTTCTTCAGCGGCAGTATGTGTTACACGCAAGCTTTTTTGTACCGTGGTGATGTCATCGACACTTTCAGCCATCAGCCGCGTTAGTTCCTGGAGACGGGAGAAGCGGTCAAATTCAAGCGGATCAAAGGCGTGTTCGTTGTCGTGCTGTTGTGCAAGATGCGATTGCATTTGCGTTTCCGCCTGGATTTCCACTTCGCGCAACTGATCGTGCAAGCGATTTGTGCTTTCAGTCAGATCCTGCAGCGATTGCTTGAAATTATTGAGCTGTGTTTCAATTTTTGAACGCAGAATGCTGGCCTCGCCGGAGTCGTTGACCAAGCGATCAATCAGTTCGGAATTAATGCGCAAGATAGTTTTTGATTGCAGCGATTCTGTCTTTTCAGGTGCCGGTGTGGTTGTATCGACAGTAGTATCGGTCGTAGCTTGCTCTGTTGTGGTTGCGAGAATTTCACTGTGCTGCAACTGCTCAATATTGCCACTGATGACGTCAAATTCAGCTTCCAGTTGATCCAGCGCAGAATCGGAAATATTACGCGTGTGAAAAGCCGTTTCCACATGACTTTCCATGGCATGAATCAATTTACCCAGATGCACGGTTCCCGTCATGTGAGCGCTGCCTTTCAACGTATGCAGCAGCCTCAGTAATGCGCGGTGGATATCCTCGTCTTGTGGCAACATGCGCCAGGCACGCAATTTGCCACCAATTTGCGGGATGATATCTTGCGTTTCCTCAATGAATACCGGGAGTAATTCTTGATTGATCTTGTCGGTTACATCTGGAGCAGATTGCACAAGCGATACCGACTTGGTGATTACTTGCGTTGCGGGTGGTACTGCGGGTATTGCCGGTTTCTCCGCTACAGTTTCCAATGGCGCTTCAAATGCAGTTTCAATCGTAGCTTTGCTGATGTCTTCTGTTTCAGGCTGATTGATTGGCGCGGCGATTTCTTTTTTATTCAGCAGATCTTTTGCTAATAGCAATAATTCATCGGCATCAATCTCAGCTGTGCCTTGTTCGCGAAGGTTTTTACACCACTGGCTATAAGCTTGATGTGTGCGGGTGATTAAATGGATGAGTGGATCGGCAGCGGATATTTTTTCGGTGAGCCAGTGATGCAGAACTTGTTCCAGACTCCAGGCCACCTCGCTCATTTCATCCAGCCCGACCATGCGACCACTGCCCTTGAGGGTATGAAACGAGCGTCGCAAATCCTCGAGTGTCTCATCATTCGCAGAATTGGTTTGATAATTTTGCAGATCACCGGCGATACTGGCTAGCACTTCGTCCGTCTCTTCCAGGAAAATGCCGAGCAGCTCCGGATCGATTGCTGTGTCGATTGCTTCTATGGGGTGCGTATTAAATTTCGTTTCGGTTTCGGTTTCGGTTTCGGTTTCGGTTTCGGTTTCGGTGACAGATTGAGCCGTGGTTGCCGGTGTCGGAAGTGGCGCACCGCCTGGAATCAATGCGATTTGGAATAGGGTAATGGCTTCTTCGATAATCTGATAGCTGTCAAGTTGTCCGTTTCTTATGGACTCAATGAAGAAACCAAGACTGCTTAACCCGTCGACCAACAGAATCTGCTCTGTCTCAATGATTTCATAATCGGGTTCCAACAGTTTTTCTACCAGGCTCCAGCAAAGATCCAATAACATATTGGCACGTTCCAGATCCAGGATGACCAGAGCGCCGGAGACCTGCTTGAACAAACTTGAAAGCGTGGATAGTTCCGAACGTTTAGCAGGCTCAAAGAAGAATTTATCCAGAATGTTTTCAATTTGTCCCAGATTGGTCAGAATTTCCTGGGCGACTTGTGCGAGGAGTTCTTTTTCCTGTGTTCTGCTGGTTACTGCATTGAATGCCGGCGTATTTGATAACTCATCAGAACCTTGATGATCTATCGTGATTTGATGCAGACGGGAAGCGAGTGTGTCGATTTGCTGGGGTAAATCCGGCGATAACTTGTTAAAGTCATCCAGGATACTTTCAACCAACAATAAAGCGGTGGCCATTTCCATCGCCAGCTCTTCGTTCATGTCTTGATGCTGATCCTGCAAATTAGCGACGGTATTGCCAATGACATCGATTAATTTTTCCAATGGGGCACATTCGGTTTTCTGTGCCAGATGCTTGAGCCAATCCGTGTATTCGAGCAATGAAACCAAACTTTCCTGTTGTCCTGCACAAAATTCACGCCAGATATCGTTGGTTTGCATCAGGGTACTACGCAACTGATCCAGAATAGGCTGCAATGTTTCCGATTGTTCGAGTGTCAGCGTTTCTTCGTCGATTGCTTGACCTGGCCAAGCATAGCTGTTCTTGATGTTGGTGATGTTTTGATTGGTCGATTCGCTGTGGGCAATGTGATACAGCAATTCACGCAGCAACGTTGACGTATTGCCGGGCGTTCCAGCGGCGAGATGACGGATGGTTTGTTCGATTTTTCCGCATAAACGGCGGATTGAAAGATCGATTTGATTACTTTCCTGTTGCAGCAAATCTTCCATAAAACCGCTGGCTACCCACCAGAACGCGCGTTCTTCGGTGCTTCCGGGAAATGCTTCGATCTGATTTAATGCATCAGTCATTTGCTGTAAACCATCTTTATTTGATGGATCACGCAACCATTTGAGCAAACCGGTCTGATATTCAGTACCGATCTGTTTGGCTGAGATTTTCACTGTCGCCGCATCAATAGACATTGCTTCCGCTTTTAATGCCGGATTGACGGTTAGTCGAGGGAAAAACAAATCACTTTCAGGTGCGTTCTCAAATCCATATACTTGCATCAATCCGCGATAAGCCGGAAACAGACGCAACGGATTCTCTTCTTTGCCGTCAATGAGTTCATTCAAATAATAGCGTAATGCTTTGGAAGATTGTTTTAACGCATCGCAAATCTGTTCGCTAGGCGCAACCTTTTTATTGATCAACGCTTCGACCAATTGCTCCATCTTATCGCTGACGATCGTAATACTGCTTAATCCCAGCATCTCAAACAAACCATCCAATTGATGGATATAGTTTTTGCAGTCCCTGATCGGATTGATTTTATCCGGCTGCTGGCCATAAGCATCCAGGTTCTGATCAATCAAGGCGAAGACTTGATAAATGCCTTCCTTGATTCCGATAATCGACGCAATGTTAAGTTTGGGTTGAGCGCTCATTGTTGAATACTATCAATCCATCGTGAAATTGAAAATAGAATCAGACTTTAAAATTAGATACGGAAGCTTTTAGTTCGGATGCAAAGCCTGTGATCTGTTTGACGGATGCTGTGGTCTGACGGGTTCCTTCCGTATTCTGCCGGGTAATATGAAGGATTTCTTCCATATTGGCTACCACCTTGTTTGCTGCTTGTGTTTGCGTGTTGGTCACATCAAAAATATTGGTAACCAACCGAGCAAGTTGTTTGGATACATTTTCGATCTCTTCCAAAGCCCGTCCGGCGGCATCGGAACGCTTTGCGCCTTTGGCGACACCGAGCGTGCTTCTTTCCATCGCGGCAATGGCATCCTGTGTGTCACCCTGAATGGTGATGATCAATTCACTGATTTGCTTGCTGGCTTCTGCGGATCGCTCGGCCAGACGCTGTACTTCTTGTGCAATTACGGTAAATCCATGTCCTGCTTCACCGGCGGCGGTAGCTTGGAGGGCTGCATTTAACGCCAGCACATTGGTCTGGTCGGTGATGTCGGTGATCAATGCGACAATCTCGCCGATTTCCTGCGAGCTCTCTCCCAGACGTTTGATGCGCTTGGAAGTGTCCTGAATATAAGTACGAATTTCATTCATTCCAGCGATGGATTCATGCACAGCCAAGGCACCTTTTTCCGCAGTGGCCAATGATTGTTTGGCGACTCTGGCAGATTCCGTCGCCATATCCGATACCTCGGTGATGGATCCGGTCATGCCTAAAACGGCCATGGTGGTTTCCTCAATCTTCACAGATTGCTGCTGTGCGGCGGTTAATAATCCGGATGAGACATGTTGCGCCTGATGGGATGCTTGCACAACTAGCGCGCTGGCCTGATTGACTTGTTCCACCAGGGTATGCAGTTCCTCAATCGTGCAATTGATGGCGTCGGCAATCGCGCCGGTCATCGGATGCGCGATATCCGTGCGGACGGTCAGATCGCCATCGGCGATTTTTTTCATGTCATTCAGTAATGTCTGAATGGCTCTCTGCGCTTTTACGATTTCATTTCTGCTGACTAATTCTTGCTGATAGGAATTTCGGCGTAATGATCGGGCAAGAAAGATAGCGGTGATAATCCATCCGGCGCTCAACAGAAAAACCAAGCTATTGAATACAAATGCAGTGTGCGCGGTTTGTTCTTGCAATTCATGATCAAGTTCTCTAATGCTGTCCAATAGCGTTTCATTGTTATCCGTGATCTGATGAACAGCCGATTGTGCAGCCATAGCGAGCGTAATTTCTTTTTGAGCTCCATGCATGTGATCATCAAATTTTCTCAGCAACGCGTAGACATAGGACAGTAAATCCTGAATGGTCTCATCTTTATCGGAAGCGGCTCCCAGTCCATTGTTGCCCTGGCTTAAGGTTTGTATGATGACTGAGATTTGTGCATGATCCTGAGCGAGCTGTGTGGTAATTTCTGCCAGCGACAATTCATTGGGGAACAGCGTCCTCATGTTTCTTGCCACATTGCGCGCATGCGCTTTGATCGTTTCGATTGTTCTCACTTCATGTGACAAATTTCCGATCTCTAGCATGCGGCGGATTAATTCATCGAGGCGTCTGGTCAGTTGGTGATGAGTAATACTGATTGCTGTGGCGCTGTTACTTAGCTTAATCAGGGATTCTTGGTGGTTCAAAATCAAATCGGCGTTTTTTTCCTCAAGTCGCCAATTTTTGTGGTAAGCCGCTAGGTTTGCAGAAAACGGATGATCGGCGATCGGGGTGATTTTATCATGCCGATAGATGCCTCCTTGCGATAATAGCGTGAGGTATTGATTGATTTGGCGCTGATGATCTTGTAACTGTGTAAATGCGGTTGTGTCACCGTCGAGTGTTTGTTGTGCGGTTGTCGATAGCTGCAAGTGATGAATGTGTAGTTGTGAAATGACTGCTGATCGAGCTGCGTTGTGTTTGGTTTGTTGTTCGCGGATGCTCATGGTGAGTAGAATAATGAGCATGAGAACCGTAAGGGCAATACTCAGAATCCAGCTGTTATTCAGGATGGAGATGTGTCTGGAAACATTCTTCTTCACCGGTAACGTAATCGCGGGTAAATTTGTGTTGATTGCGGCGATACTGGTTGTCAGTCTAAATTTAGAAAAATGCTCTTCCATCGGTTTCTCCAGGCTCAATAGGGCTTATCTGAACTTCGAATTCTTTTAGCAGGCTGTTAAAACTATCTGTGTTGCCGCTAGTCGGCTGCCTCGAAAACATTTTTCAATAGCCTGCTAGTGACAATGACTTGACTGCTGTCAAGTTGTAGCATAGCCGCTGAGGCTTGCTGTCAAAAACAGAATAAGACTTGGAAAACGATGTCTTTTAGGGATTGCGATTTTTGCAATTATGCGAGGAATAATTGATAGGCGGGATTCTTGGTTTCGTCCCAATAACGATAACCCAGTTGATTCAGGAACGCCTTGAAGGCGGATTTCTCTTCGGGTGGCACTTGGATACCGATCAGCACGCGGCCATAATCAGCGCCGTGATTACGATAGTGAAACAGGCTGATGTTCCAGTTATGGCTCATGTTGTTGAGGAAATTCATCAGTGCGCCGGGGCGATCGGGAAATTCAAAGCGATAGAGAATCTCATTGTTGACGTCATGCGCTCGTCCGCCGACTAAATGACGGATGTGCAGTTTGGCCATTTCATTGTTGCTCAGGTCTTCGGTCGCTAAACCGCTTTGTTTGAGTTCGCTGATCAGTTTCTGAGTTTCCTCTTGATTGCGTACCGATACGCCGACAAAAACATGCGCCACTTTGGGATCGGCATAGCGGTAGTTAAATTCAGTAATGCTTTTTGCGCCCAGTAAATTACAGAATTTCTTGAAACTGCCCGGTGCTTCCGGAATCGTCACCGACATCACCGCCTCGCGCTGCTCGCCGATTTCCGCGCGTTCCGAGATATGACGCAGACGGTCAAAATTCATATTGGCGCCGGATGCAATCGCAATTAATGTTTTATGCAGGATTTTCTCGCGCGCAACATAGGTTTTAAGGCCGGCGATGGATAATGCGCCGGAAGGCTCCAGAATGGTGCGCGTATCTTCAAACACATCCTTGATCGCGGCGCAGACGGCATCGGTATCGACCAAAATCACTTCATCGACCAGCTCGCGACATAACCGGAAAGTTTCCTTGCCGACATGCCGCACCGCAACGCCATCCGCAAACAAACCGACCTGTGCCAACTTGACGCGGCGGCCACTTTGCAATGAACGATACATGGCATCCGAGTCGACCGGTTCGACACCGATGATCCTGATTTTGGGATACAACCGTTTCACATAAGCCGCGATGCCGGCGATCAATCCGCCGCCGCCAATCGGCACAAAAATGGCGTGGATAGTGCCCGTATGCTGGCGCAAAATTTCCATCCCGATCGTACCCTGACCGGCGATGACATCCGGATCATCATAGGGATGCACAAACGTGGCTTGCTCTTTTTTTGCCAGTGTGACTGCGTATTCATAGGCATCGCTATAGGAATCGCCATGCAGGGCAACTGTAGCACCCAGCGCCATTACCGCATTTACCTTGATTTGCGGCGTAGTCACCGGCATCACGATGGTAGCAGAGCAATTCAATTTTTTGGCAGCCAACGCAACACCTTGCGCATGGTTGCCGGCGGAAGCGGCAATGACACCGCGGTTACGCACTGCGGGTGATAACTTGATCATCTTGTTATACGCACCGCGCAGTTTGAAAGAAAAAACCTGCTGCAAATCCTCCCGTTTCAATAGCACCTGATTATGGATGCGTTCGGATAAATTGACGACATGATCCAAAGGACTTGCGATCGCGACATCATAAACCTGCGCGGTCAATATTCTTTCAAGATAATTGTTTTTCATAATGTGAAGTGGATAAATCCGGATACTATTTTAATCCGGAATCGGGAAGGGGATTTTATCACGATCGGGGATGGCTTGAGTTTTGTTGCCATGATGTGTTTATCTTGTTTTGAGAAATCCTGCCCACTCATGGGACAATCTCTGGAAATAGCTGCTTGCCGAAACACTGCGCGTTTTGTTTGAATTTGGCATTGCTCAATCTGTCCCAATGCAACAGATCCACCTTGAAAACCAGCGCGGTAATGCATCGATTGAATCGCCCCGGCATTTCCGGAGATAAAATGATTTGAGAGGAGGAAGAGATGAAGAATCAAATCAGTTATTCACCGGAAGTACGAGAACGAGCGGTAAGGTTGGTATTTGAGCAGCAGAAAGATCATGAATCGCAGTGGTC